>Ga0179591_1335692_pt1 | contig 17310 bp, 20 predicted proteins | sample CZOMad2_1_08_16f_FD_182891 | JGI IMG/M metagenome (GOLD analysis project Ga0179591, IMG submission 182891) | Vadose zone soil fungal communities from Angelo Coast Range Reserve, California, USA - CZOMad2_1_08_16fungal (PacBio error correction) | ecosystem: Environmental > Terrestrial > Soil >... | reverse complement strand
GGTGATACACGCCGTGGTCCCATTGAGGGATTATTTTCGCTTTTTCCTGGTTCTTCCCCAGGAGCTCTTTCCCCAAATGTTTCCTTTTTTTTGTTGCGAGTCGAAGTGGCCCTTTTCGCTCGTGTGACATACGAGAGAGTCTCTTCGACATGGCGAAGATTTACTCCTTAGAAGGAGAAGCCTTTCTCCTTCCCGTCTTCTTTTTTTCCCAGAACGAGTTTCTTTGACAGCGCTTCTTTCCCCCTTTATCATCGAAGATTTTCCATGGTGAGATATTAGGAGCGGTTTTCTTTCTGTAGCAAAGTGATCCAGCGGTCCTTGTTTTGTCTTTTACAGCGTCTTACGTCCATGCCTTCGACATGTTGGAGATAGTGTCCGGGCTTTCCTTTATTTTGTCCAATAGTCCCTTGTCGTTGTTGAGTTGTGGTGGCGTATTTTTCCCGTATTATAGCTTTCTGGTGGACAGCGTCGAGTCCTCTCGTTCTAATAAAGTGGGGTCCATCCTTTCTTGCGAACGACCCTTTTTCTACGCGTCTTTTTCTTTCGGAGATGTTGTCGGAGTCTATTGGTTCAGGGATTTTATTAGTGACAGCGACTTGAGATGAGATCACTTAGTAGAGTGATTTGCCCGTCCTGTGTCTATGTGTTCTATCTGCATGCTTTAGATTCAGGGGTTTGCGCTTTGATTTTTTTGACCTGAAGAAGGCGATTTCTTTTGTTACTGCGACGGCACCCTACCCCCCCTTTCTCTCGTGAAATACGGTCGTAAAGGTTTTCCTGGTTACGTAAAGGCCTGATGCCGATCTGTTGGGCGGAGACCCTTTTTTGTCCGTGTTTACCGTGGTGGGCTCCCTGGACTTGTTTTCGTGCTGTAGCTTCTCCCTCCACTTTTCCCCCCCCTCCTCCTGATGCCACTATATGAGCCCATTGAAGAACTCGATCTAAACTTCTTGGCGGGTTTCGCTCTGCAGAAAACTCCGCTCCGTCACCTCGATCGCGCAACCTTTTTCTTCAATGTCTTTTTTTCTGAAGATTTTTCTATCGCCGCGATTTCGCTTTGTGAACAGCAATATCTTGACGGTGGTGGGCAGGGTCTTTTTTGAAGTGCCCACTGGATTTTTTTTCCGGCGCGATTGTTTTCTTTGTTTCGATCTGTCTTTTATCCGAGTTGGAATTTCCTTCAGGGCGAGGACGAGGATATTTCGTAACCCGAGCGGGAATGGTCGTATTCCTCTCTGTAAGGAGAAAAGACTCCCTTTTTTTGTGGAGAGTGGCTTGTCCTTTCACATAAGGCGCGCGTTGAAGGACTCTTCATCCCCTTTGTGTTTCCTGAAAGATAATGATTTGAAGTAGTAAAGCGCGTCAACAGGATGTGACCCCGAGTTCTTTTAACTCCGGACAATTGGCTCCTTCTTCTTTTTACTAACTCGTTTCTAGTTCCCCCTTCTTTTCCCCAAGACTCGCACCTTGACCCCGCCCAGTTGATTCGCCTTTGTGAAGGCTCAAGGCACCTTTTCCTTCTCCCTTCTTAAACTCCTTTTGTCTTCGGGATGCGCCTCGGACTCCTTGCGGTCCAAGCCCCCCTTCTCCCTTCAAACCCTCCCTTCTATAGAGTTGTTCGCAGGACTGAAAAGTGATAAGACATGACCTTCTTTCCACCCGGCTATCCGCTCCCCCCCCCTTCCCTTTCATTCTTCTCTACGGACACCTTCCGCGCAGCCTCCCCCCGCGTCCTCCCCTCCCCTCCCCTCAAGCCCCGAACTCACCCCTTGCCACCCAGCACTATGAGCCCACCCCGAACAACTACATAGCATATTTTCTACACCAGCGGCCCCCACTCTCGTTCGAATCTCACAATGCTCGTCGCCGAAATCACTCCGAACATTATAGACTTAGAGAGCTTTATTTTCTTTCTACGATAGAGTTTTTCATGCGAGTCCCCCTGAGACCCCTTTTTATCTGAGTTATGCACTTTTTTTTTCTCCTCTTTTTCTTACTGAGCGGAAGTGTCGGGCTCCCCCCTTACGAACTTCTGAAGGAACAACGCTCAGCGACATCACGAACCCTCGTTCTTTTTCCCCCACGGACACACAGCCCGGGACAGAGTTTTTCACGCACCCCTTCTCTCTACCTTACGAACCCTCGGCACAATCCCAATGTTTCTAATGCACGCCTTGAATGATGAAAACCCCACATAATAATCGAAAATTCTTTCCCGGCCACCCCATCTTCTCCCCCTCCTCCCCTGTCTCTCCTCCTCTCGCAGATCTTCCTTACCCCTACCTCTTGCCTCACCCTACGAAGTCTCCTTTCCCCCCCTCAAAGCTTGACTCCTTCCACAGACCCCCAAGATCGCCGACCCTCTTCCCCAAGATCGGATTACGAACCCCACCGACTTACTTCAACCCCCCCTTTCTTCTTTTTTGAGTTTCTCAAAGATTTTTCCAAAAGTTTCCAACTCTCAGCAGCCTCCTAAGAAGGGAAATCCCCCACGCCAGGGGAAACTTCCCCAAAGAACCCCAAAGACCGGGTTATTTCCCATTCCATTAACGGAATGCTCCGATCTCCCCCTTCGTGCGGGATACCCGCCGACTCCTTCCCACAAAAAGGACCGTTTCACAGTTGTTTATCTAAATCGGGCCAGCTTCAGGAGCGCCAGGGCTCGCGGACTTTTCTCCAGGACGGAATCTTCACGCTTCCCGAAACCCGAATAATCTTCCACCTTAGTTCTCTCTCAACCCCGTCCACGGCTTCTCTGACGCCCGAACTAGTTTCTCCAAAATACCGGCAGCGGTGCCACGTGTTTCCTCCGCCGAACCCTTTCTCAAAAAATTGTGTCCTGCGCGAACCCCCATACCCCTTTTCCCCCTACCTTTGCCAAGGACCCCCGCGGAGTGATAAATTCTCTCTTTTCCCTAATACGTTGTTGTGTTTCGCTCTTCCCCCAGACAGGGTTTAGTGAGGATTTTCTTTGCGATGATGGTCTGACCTTCCTACTTTTCTCGCGGTTCAATAACCACGGGCGACTTTTAGTTCGGGCGCGGAGTTTTGACTTCTTTATCTGGTGACCTCTCTTTCCTTCTTTCTACCTGGCGAAAGCCTTTTTTTTATAGAAGGAGCGGTGGATCCCAAGGGTGTCATTTCTACCGTCTTTTTTAGTCGGGTTTTTCTCCGTGCTGAGTTTCCTTCCTTTAGTCTTTTCCCGCCTGGATGAGCTCCTCCCCTTTCGAGATTTTCCCCTTTCTTTTCATTGTTTGGCGAGAATATGCTTTAAAATGACGCAGACTGCCTATTTTCTTTTTCTCAGGTGATGATGCTCGATGAACTGGTCTGGGTTTCTTGGTGGCGTGGATTCGTAGTGTTTTAAGTATTCTCTTCTTACTTTGATTCTCTGTAGAGTTCTCTTCCCTTTTGTTGGGCAGTGGCAGTTTCTTTGACCACAGATAATGGTGAAGCTTGTGATTCGAAGCTTCGGAGGCTTGTCCGGAGCTTCTTTCTTTCCTGTATTTCTTAGTGCTTTTTCTGTTGCGATGTTTCTCTAGGAGTTCCTTTGTTTTTCGGAGGGAGATCTCCCAAGGGGTCTGGCTGAAGGGTTTCTTTTTTTTCAGAAGAAGTTTTCTCTTTTGGAGGAATGTGGTGTTTACTTGTGCTTACCACCTGGGATGGTGTCCTTCGGGAAAACTCCTTCCCATTCCCGGCGACTTATAACTATTCCCTTTTTTTTTTCCAAGCCGACGGGTCGTTCCAGTTGGCGAGAGTGGTCTCCGGTTTTTGAATCGTTCGGATGCGTCCCTTCTCCAAGGATGTACCGGTTCCTTTCTTTCCTTTTTCCCTTTCACCGATCCCAGAACAGGACCTCCTACCTTCTCGAGCCCTCCCTCCTCTCCCCCCTCCTATCGCCAGAACTCGATCGTCTTTAGGAGTGAGTATTCAGACCTACTGGTGAGATTAGACGCGCTTTTTTTCTGTCTACCCCCCCCGTCTATCTATTCTTTTCTTTGGTGTGCAGAAAGCGTTTTTCCGGGCTCCCTGTGAGTGGTGCTTTTTGATCGCTTCCCCCGATGCGGCTGAAGAATGTGAAGATTGGCCGCACTTCTTCAGAATGGAAGGAGAGGAATCTCCGTTTGAGCCTGAGGGCCTTTCTCTTCTCCTGTAAGGCCCTACTACTGTGTTTCCTTAGTGTTTTTTTCCCGCTGAAAGTGCGTCCTTAGCATCGCAAAAGGAGTTGCCCGTCTAATGAGGTGACGGGTTTTTTCCTCGAGCTTAAAACTTTCCCTTTTTGTCTTTTTCTTGACGCCGTTTTTCTCTCTCTCTTGTCTTCCCCTCAGTGGTTTCTCTTTCTAGATTCCAAGGAAGGCTTTCACGAACTAAGAAAAGCAGCCCTTTTGATCTAGAGGTGCTCTTCCCGACCCCCCTCTTGATTGTAGTCACTTTTTTTTTAGTGATGCCCTCTTGACTCCTTCTCCCCCCCTCAATTAATGTTAAATGAAAACACTCTTGCCCAAGAAAAGTATATAGCTTCTGCCTGACAGGTAAAACGAGGGCCCACTCCAATGACCCCTCTAGTTCTAACTTCCCCCTTTCCTTATAAGTCCCCTCAGAGACTCCCCCTGCCCCTTGACAGCTGCGACCTTTTTCAAACAAGAGAAGACCACTCCCCGCCCTCCTCACCTCATCCTTCGACAGCCTCCCCTCCACAAAGAAACGGGACTGTATAGCAGGTTCCCAATCCTTCCCAAGCGCTCCAAGAGACTCGTTCCTTTCAGTCACTCAATAAGAAAATTAGATCATATTTCTTTCTCTACCTGAGTTATGCGCTTTTTCGATTCTCTAGCTATGTTCTGGGCGAATTATTTGTTTCGACTAGAGTTTTGCAAATTCCTCCCGCTTGGTTGAGCTCCTTTTTCGGAAGACAGCGGCCAGCAGGTTCCAAAATGTATTTTTAAACCCCTTCCCCCTTTCAACCCAACAAAGGGGATTCTCCCCACAAGATCCGGCTCTTCCTTTATCAAACCTTCCCTACCTTCCTTTTTCTAAGTCCCCGCTTCCCCCAAATTCCTCCCCATCATATCACTTCTCCGCAAACATATAGACGCAGCACTTTGCTCTACATATCAGCAGCAGATACCTTCCCTTCATTTTTATACCCGCTCTTTGTGCAAGCTCGCAGAATCTCCTTTATCTACTTTTCGATGCCCTCTCCCCGCCCGCAGAAAATTTCATCTTTCCGCAGATCGGCTCGAACTTACACGAAGGCGGCAACACAGGCTTCCCCCGTTCTACAATCAACGAACAACTTTCCCCCGTGAATTTTTTTTTTTCTCTCCAACTCTCCGACGCTTTCTGATACGGAACTCCTCCCTCCCAACATCCCCCCCCCTTCTGGCATCGAGTGGCACCTCATAAAGCCGCGGAAACGACCCCCATGTAGGCGGGAATTGTCCCCCCTGCCGCGTCTTTTCTCTCCCCCCCACCGGACCGTCATTTTCACATCGGCCAGCTCGCTCTTCCCCCCGGCACGATTGCTAAGGACGTTTAATCCCCACTTCGATTAAGAAACCCTAATGTTAGAGATTAAATGTCCACTCGTTTTCTCTCCCGAAGGCTGTCTCTTACTTTAAAAGATCGCCATACTCCCTCTGTGATAGCTCTTCTCGGAGGCCATTTTTCCTAACTCACCCGTCGACCAAATGCTTGGAGAGCCAAACATCCCCTGCAGACCATCATTCTCCGACCTACAGTAATCCGAAAGACACGGGATCTCTTTTCCCCATCTATCTCATTTTCCTCTTTTTTTTGAGAGTCTTCTTTTCTTTCAGGATTTTTTTTTTTTTTCTTTCTTTCTGCCAGGCTCGATGGGCGCTGTAACCAATGGGGCAGTAGACGGTGTCTTCTGAGACCCGTGGAAGCCGCGTTTTCTATGTTTACCATCTGAGACGATTCCCCTTCTTCCGCCATGGCTAGCCTTTCCGTAAGAGCCTTTCACGAGTTGTAATGGATCGCGACCCAGTAGTAGGGGTTTCGTTTCCTCTTTAAGAGTAAGTCTTCTAGCCGAGGAGAACTTTGTTTTTCTTCGGAGTTTCCGCTTTCTCTCCAAGTGTCCCCCTTTCCTGTTTTGCCGAGCATGCCTTAGTCCCAATGAAGAAGACATTGTGGCTATCTTACGGAGTGAATGAGTTTGGCACTCTATTCGGTAGTGTTCTTGGTGCTTTCTGGCTCCTTTTCCTTGAGCGTCTTTTTTCCCCTTTTGGCTAATTTCCACGGTGGGCCTTTTCCCTAGAAACGCCAACGTTTTTACTGTGTTGCCGAAGAAGGTTTTCCTCGAACTCCTGATGATGCGGTGCTTTTCATCTTTTTTTCGGGTGGTATTTTCTTTCAGCGGGACCGTTCGGGCGTCCTCTTTCTCTGAATAGGAGGTACTTGCCCCCGTTTTATGCTGCGTCGAGGGTCTCCCCTTCGGAGAGAGGGTGGCTGTCCCAAGCATTTTGATGTCTAGAATTGTTTTCATGAGTCCCCTTTTAGTAACATGCGTTTTTGCACATAAGTTTGTTCTCCTTCCGAGAAGATTTTTTTTCCCTCCGTCTGGCCGGGTGTAAAGTTAACGAAGGGTAGTGATGTCTTTTTCTGCGGGTCATTAGAATCAGTTCGGCTCACTTCTGCCTCAGGATGAACCTTACATCTACGTTGAACTAGACGAAACATCTGCGCAGGCCTCGCTCGAGCAGTTCCTTCCCTCCCTAGATTCCCTTCCCCTCCTCTCCTGGTGGAGTTTCTGCAGCCCTCCTGATTCAGAAGCGCCCCCCCGCATTGTAGAAAAGCCATCGTTTGTTGCCTGTGGTGGCCCTCCTCTCCTTTCAGGAGCTTTTCGGCTTCTATGGCGGGGTTCTCGTTTTTCTCTCTGGCGCTATTTTTTCCGAGTTGGCGTCGCGCTCTCGATGACTTGAGAGGAAGGAGGATCTCTGAAGAACGAGCGGGCTTTTCCCCTTTCTCCTTTTTTTTTCCTGTCCGCGAACCGTGGTCTGGGCCTTCCTTTCCATTCCTTCCTTCTTGACGATGCGTTCTTATGAGGAATACGCAAACCACGGAGTTGACTCTGATCCTGTGGTGTTATCCCCATTAAACTTTCGCGACCCGTCGGCTTTTCTGGAGTTCTCCCCTTCTTTGGATTTTCATTCTCTGCCATCAGTGTTTGTTGAGATTATGTATCAAGGCCTGCCTTTCCTCCCCTCCGCACACTCCTAGTTGGTGTGACACGGCAAAACATATTCGTAGTAGACTACACTTTTCGGATTGAAGCCGCCTCACTCTGAGTACCTTCCCTTTTATGGCTGTCCATAGACCTTTCCAACCTTTGCGTTGTTCGCAATTCCAGGAAAAAGAGGCTCCCTCCCATTCACGCTCTCAAAGGACCTTTAAGACCCTTCCATCCTTTTAGCGATTACTTTTCTAAAGGCTGACCGTAAAGCCAGATCGAAACCCCCCCTCCCACGCACATCGAAAATTCCCCTCACCAGGACTCCCCTACCTCCTATGAGAACCCACCGCAAGACCCCCTTTAGCCCCCCTCGAACAGGAGTAGCCTCACAAAGAGACTCCCTTTCAGAAATACCCCTCCGAACATTGCGCTCCCCTCTATCTTTAGGAGATCTTTTTCAGAATTCTTTCCCAGGGATTTTCCTTTTTAAAGTTCCTAATAGGCTAATGCGACTGTCCCCCCCCCCCCCCTGCCCCCCCCACCCCCCCCCCCCCCCCCCCCCCCCCCCCGTCCCCCCCCCCCCCCCCCCCCCCCCCCCCCCCCCCCCCCCTCCGGAGCCCTCCCCCCCCCCCACCCCCCCTGAGCCCCCAGCCCCCCCCCCCCGACCCCCCACCCACGCCCCCCCCCCCCCCCCCACCCCACCCCCCCCCCCCCCCCCACTCCCACCCCCCCGCGCCACCCAACCCCAACCCCCCCGAACCCCACCCCCCCGCACCCCCCCCCCCCACGACCCACTCACTCTTCACCGTCGAGCTTTTTTTCCCCCCCGGCCAGACGGGGACTTCCCCCACAAGATTCCCCTCCCTCCCTTTCCCGAAACCTTCTCCCTGCACCCCCCCATTCACCCTTCCCTTGACGATAGGAAACCCCCCCTCCTCATCGAACTTCTTCCCCTCCCCCCTTTTCACGGCCATCATCCCTTGCTCTTCTCCCTATCAGCTTCTCCCCCCCCCCATCTACCCTCCTGTCCCCTTTCCTTTTACGTGTCATTTTTCCTTTTCCCGACGTCCCGATTGCATTTAGAATGAATGCAGACAAGAATCGCCCCAGCTCCGCCAAGACTTCGTCAGTCAAACCGCCAGTACCCCACCCCTTATGTCTTGGCGTTCACGACGGCCCCCCCCCGGCCAACCCCTTGCTTCTCCTCTCTCACTCTCCCTTCCCCGTCTCGAGTCCAGACGGAAATAAAAACTCGCCCCTCAAGGCAACAGCACAACTTTCCGAGTTTCAAATAATGCCCCCGACTGCACCCGGACACGATTCCTGGCCGGGGCCCTCTCTTCCTCCGACTTCAAGTTATTCTACATCGGCAGCCCTCCGTTTTTAGAGAGAATAAAAGGGAGCCTCCCCCTTTAAAGGACGGACTCTTCCCTCCTTCCCGAACCGTTAATTAAGCGTTCGCGATCCACTTCGGCTCAGCATGCTCCCCCAGGCTTAGCCCTCTCCCCCCTCTGACCGCTCGATTCATACTGCTGGAGGCCACGGTCCCCTCCAGAAATCACCTTCCCCATTTGTATTGCCGCGAGCCCCTCCTTTCAGGTCAATCATTCCAAATGAATCGGCAAGAAAAGTTTCCCCTTCTCTCCCCTTTTCCTTCTTCTCTATGTGATCACAGCCCGGTTTCCGAGGCCTAGCGGGAGATGATGGTTTCATGACAGTCAGTAGTCATCTAGGCAGCAATAAAAATGGTTTTTTTATTCTTGCTCGCTAGCAGGGCGCCCTTTTTCTCTGGTGACATCGAGACCCGGCGTTCTACCTGGAAGAATCTTTCCACTCGAAGGATTTTCCTCTATTGTAATGGATAGAGAACTCTTGGTGTCGGAAGCGATTGAAGCCTTAGCATCGAAGAGGAGCCCTATTTCCTTCTGAGGTTATTTTTGGATCTCTTCCCGTGAATTGACGGTCCTTGTTTTTTTGAGAGAGGCCTAATCATACAGAGATGGAAGGCATGTTCCGCAGCCCCTTCCCCTCAAGGCGTTTTTCCCCCCCTTACTGAACTGTTAGTTGTTCGGGCCGCTTTTGCTGGAGTTTTTTAAGTATTTTCTCGAGGACGTTTTTTGGCGTTCGCTTACGGCGAGGAATACTCCTTTCAGGAAGTTCCTACCTCCTGTTTTTTCCTGAAGTAGGTGGGAATTACGAAAGCCTCTCTCCGGAGCTGTTTCGGCATTGGAATTTTTTTTTTTATTTTCTGCTTTCTTTTATTAAGTGCAAGCGCTTTTTCGACTTATGATATTAGTTTCTCCTCTTCTTTTAGCTTCTCCCTTCTTTGAGAGTGGAGCGCAAGGTTGCGACTCTGGAGGGAAGAAGAAGGTGCTCTCCCGGAATTTGGGTTTCATGGAGCTCCTTAGACCCTGGGGATGTTTCCGCTTTCCATAAGTTGGTTCGTAACTTTCCCCCGATCTTGGTTTTCCTTCTTGACGTGGTTTTTCCCTCTCCTTTTCAGTTTCGGTAGAATTTGGATCTGTGTTACTTCGAATTAAGTTCGGGGCCTTCCCCCTTCTAAGGATGACACCTTTAGCATGTCCGTCCCTCGATCTGACATTTCCCTGCTGGAAGCATTGCTAGCTCGAGCCCCTTTCTCTCCCCCCGATACGAGTTCTCTCCTTTTAGGATTTGTCTTTCCTATGGTGAGATTAGACGCTCCCTGCGCTTTTTCAAAGCTTCTTGTATGGGTTGCGTGTGGAGACTTTTTCGGTCGTGACTGAGATTTTTTTTCCTTTCTCATGGAGTGGGATTATTTTCTTTGTTCTAGAATTAACCTAGTTTTCCTCTTCTCTGGACGTAGAGGACTGACCCCCCCACGATAGAAGAGTTTTGAAGCCCCGAGGGCCTGGTTAGTATTCTTTTACTTTCCGGAGATATTACTTTCTTTAAGGGAGAGTCTTTTGGTCCCCCCCCCATCGGATATGCGTACTTTTCCCCTGAAAAACGAGAGTTTTTCCTTTAAGTAATGATTTGGTGCCGTGAACTTAAACGCTCCCACTTAGTCTTTTTGAGTGGAGTTAGTGCCCCCGGAATTGGATCTCTTCCTTTTTCCTTCCATAAGTTGTTTCCCTTTCCCCCCCCCCAATGAAAGGCGTTCCACCCCCTCCAAGCAAGAAGAAGTTTTGATTTTTTAGCCTTTGCCGGATAACGTACCATCATTGATCTTTAAAATCCTTTTTCTTATGCGCCGCCTTCGCTGAGTAAACGCAGTCCTTCTCCATCAATCACCCCCCGTCCCCCGGAACCCCGACGTTATTGTTAGCTTTTCCGGACAAAGAGGTCCCCTCTAGCTCTTCCCCTTTTTTCTCCGCCGATCCTCCCCCGTCCCGTTGAATCCTCGTCCCACTAGTTCATTCCCTCCCTCAAGATCCCCCCTCGTAGGACCCGCATGAGCGCACTACAACTTAGACTTCGTCAAAGCCTCTGCGCCCCTCCGCCAAAGACCATCCCTCTTTTCCCCAAGCGCACAGCTTTCGAATTCCCCAAGAGCTCGTCTTCTCTTTTTTTCATATCCTCTCTTTCGTTTCTCGCTTGATTCGGATAGAGGCGATTTCTTTTCTGCTTCCTTTTCGATAGAGTTATTCCCCTTTTTTCTACTGAGAGTCTTTCGCCATCGAACGGAGTCTTTTTTCCCCGCGGCCCCCTTTCACCCTTCGCCCCTTCCAGACGGGCCAGAGTTATCCGCCCCCCCTTCTTTCGCAGAATTTAAGACCAAATTTTCCCTCTCAATGTTCAATGTCGCATGAAAAAAAACTCCTTCTTATTCCTTCCCCCCTGGCTCTCTACTCTCCCCTGATAGACGCCATCTCCCGCCGCTTTTTCCGCACTCTAAGAAGATATCCTCCCTCCCGCCGTCATTTTTTCACGTAAGAAAGCCCGCCGCCACCTCTCTCCCCTCCCCCAAGCTCGGCTTCTTCCCTTTCCGTCCGGCACCAGGAGCGTTTTCGTCTCCCAGAACGGCACGGACCCCCCCCCACAGTGGATGAATCAGCGCCTCCTCTCCTCTCCACGTCCCATCGCTCCTTCCCTTCCCCCCTGCCAGATACCAAGCCCCCCAGACGGTGCCTCCCCCCGGGCCACGATTTCTCCACATGTCTTCGCATGGGCACAGCAGTTCGAAGCAACAAACCAGTTCCAGCTTTTTTGTCCCTGTTATATACCGGGCCCCCCAGCCAAGACTGCCTCCTCAGGGGTCCTCCCTTCTCCCCTTAAGTGATCTTAAAGCTTTCCGAACAATAAGAGTTACGCGATACCCATTTTTCAACCTCGTTCGCTCCAGCCTTCCTTCCTCTCCGAAAAGGCCCTTTCCGAAACGCCGTCCCCTTATAACCATCTCCCTCTCTGCCCCCCCGAAACACCTTCTCCCCAAAGTGTGATGCCGCTCGTCCCTTATAGACCACTGGCAGACCCCTAACATAATCATCAAGACCTTTAGTGATATTTTCCCTCCTCCGTTGTTATGGTTTTTTTTTTCCACGCCTTTGTTTTTTTTTTTATATGATGGCTGCCAGGCGATCCGGGAGCGTGATAATCCCCCCTTTGGTTCCCCTCTGGTGTCGTTAGGGTCTTCCATCCTTTCTCATCTGCGTTCTGATTTTCCCTCCCGTTCAGCGAGTCGGTTTCGAAAGCAGTTGAAGTACTTCTTCTGCGACAGTTCTTCTCCTCCGAACTCGTAGTAGGTTCTTACTTTTGAAGAGTAAGTACTTTTCTGACCCTCCTGAGCCATGGATGCGCTTCGGTTTCAGATGTATTCCCCCCGTGCCGTGCCCTTTTTTGCGCGAGCAGCGTCTTCCCCCTTCACGCCGCTCTCTTTTCAGCAGCGTGCATTCTGTCACATATGACCTGATTTTTGGAGTGTGGCGTGGATGGGTTAGGGGAGTTCCTTTTCTTTTTCTCTCTTCTTGTAGCGAGTCTACTTTCCACGGTGGGGCTTTCTTTCCCTTTCTCACGCCCTTTGTTGCACAGAAGTAGTGCCTAGGAAGCCTCTATTTCTTGTAGGACCTTCTTGTCTGTCAGGTATTTTCTTCTTCCTTTTTCCGGGAGTGAGATGGAGATCTCAGGCTTGCTCTCGGCGGGTAGATGTTCTCTTCCTTTCTCTCTTGGAGAGCTCCTTTTTTTTCTCTTTTTCCTGGACTGAATCCTTCGCTACTGAGGCATTTTTTTTCATGGTCGGTAAAAGGGATGGGTCCAGGCTCACCCTTTACATTTTTCTTTCCGTAAAATTCTTCCCTCTCTTTGGCGGCTTTTCTTGTCCCGTCTTCCCTTTTTTTCTTTATGTCCCGCTGCGGGCGAGGTTTTTCTTCGACTCAGGTCGGCCCTTCCGCTCAGGATTACCCTTCCCGAAATCGACCTTCTTTTTTTCCTTCCTCCCTGCCCCGAGCCTATCGATAGCGCAGCCCTGATCCCCACTCGATCGAATGGTCGAGTGAGTTCTCTTGGACGAGCTCTGGTGAGATCCCGAAGCGCTTTCTTTTCTCACCCTCTATATAGTTTTTTTTTTTTTTTTCGAAGAGGAGGTCACTTTGCTGTCCCTTCTCTCTTTCTTTCGGGGTTTTTCCCTTAGATCCAGCATGTACGAGTTTTGGCCAGTAGAGAAGGATTACCCCTTAAGGAGAGAACGGCGTTCCTTTTCGGATCCGAGCTTTTTTCCGTGTATCGTATTTTTCGAACACGCACTTTCTTGCGATCCTTTTTCATTCCATCCGGCTGAGGGGGAGTCATGGCGGCGCATCTTAACACTCGAGTGTCTCCTATTCCTTCTGGTTGAAGGCCCCCCCACTAGATTCTTTTGCTGGCTTTTCCGGATATCTCTTTCAATCCTTTTTGTTTGTTGTCTTCCCTGTCTCTCTTTTAAAGGCCTTTTTCAAGTCAACATCCGACTCTACGTTCCGCGGTGAGGCCCACCCATCATGATCGTTTTTTTTCCCCCCCCCCGTTTTTTGGATGCTGAAGTTCCCCCGGACGCATGCGTAACCGTTAGGTTCATGCCCCACACTCCAATCCTCCACTTCCTTATAAGCGTTTCCTTCAAAAGATCCTTTATCGTCAAGGCTATCGCCCCTGTAAATCGGAATTACATCGCTCTACAACATAGTCTACCTTCCCCCCGCATCCAGATATCCCCCTCTCCTCCCCAATTCTTTTTCCGAATCACCGCTCTCTAGCCCTGCTTTCGGCGACAAAACGCAGCCAAGAATTAGATACCAGGTTCGAAACCCCCCCCCCTGCGTCCGAATCTCCCCCTCTCTTCCCTCAGAAATCCATTCCCTATCAGAGTTTCTCCCTCGTTTCTGCTTCCCTTTCGCGCGATTCCTGCGCCAGCGATGGTCTCATAGTATGAACATTTTCTTATTTCTCTTTGAGACGGCTATTCTCATCGTAACGGTATCTTCCCCCCCCCCGCGAACGACTCTACATCCCTAACCCGTCGGTCTTTTCCCCCCCTCCCCAGACGCCCTCCCCCCCCAAGACGGCTCGCCTTTTCCTCAACAACAATAGGTTACCCAGTCTTCACACATCCAAATGTTCTAATGAACTGCAGAAACCACAAATTTTCCTCCTAGAAACCCCCCCCACTCTGCGCCCCTCTCCCCTTCTTTTTTTCAATCTCTTTTCCCTCCGCCTCTCGCCTCTACCCGCGATGCGCTTCCCCGATCTCCATCGCACGCCGAACTTTCTCTTCCCTACCTACCGACCAGTCCGCCTTATTCTCCCTCCCCCCCCTCTACCGCAAGTTCCTTCACCAAAGTCTTTCCCCCCACAGGACCCCTTGCCCCGGCCCCAACCCTTGATGACGCCCGAAATCGACGCGTCTCCCGCATTGATCCTCCATTTCCCCTAAGAAATTTCCCACTCCCCCAAGTCACCCCTAAAGGGACCTCGTCATTCCCGCCTGAGGCCTTTCCCCTTTATTGCAGGGCTTTCCGCCCGCTGTTGTATCAAAACAAGGACCTCTTTTCACAGTTCTATCCTTTCCATCCCTCCTGAAAGTCGCTCATCAAGTGTTCTCTGCTAAAGGACCGACTCCTTTCCCGACACCCGAATAAGCTTTTTCGCGATCAATGAAAACTCGTCTCCCTCCGTGATCTTCTATTACTCCCACTTCTGCCATTGTAACGCCGGAATCGATCGATGTTTCCCCCCCTCTTACCCCCTCTTCTTCTTTCCCCTTCCAAGAACTCACCCTTAGCATTGTGACTTGCCAGCTGTTCATTCTTCGCCTGGAAGACTTCTTCCCTCTAACAAGGAAGAAGACCTCCTTTCTTTTCATCACCATCTCTCTTCTTCCCTCCGTTGTTGTTTTTCAGAGCCCCCCTCCTCTTCTCTTTTCTGGGAGATGATTTTCCAGGAGCATGGTCAGCGGCACCACAAATGGTGAGTTAGGCCGGAGACCGTGGCCGTTTCTCGTCCTTTAGTCTTGTGAAATCTCTTCTTTTCCTTTCCCGACATGGCGCGGCCGTCATCGACTTCCTTCTTTTCTCTCCCGAGGTGTCCTGTTTTAAGGGTTGTTTGACTTGCGTGAAAGGACTTCCCTTCAGCAGAGGCGCCCTGTGATGCTCTTTTTCTTACTCTTTAGTCAGAACTTTCCTTCCCCCCCTCGTGTCCTGTTTCTGCTTCGGTTCATTCTCCTCCAATGTTTTCTTTCCCCCCCTCATCTGTCATGCTTGGGAACCTCATACATTTGTAGTTGTGCGTGGTTGTTTTGGCGAGGGGAGTCCCCCCCCTTTTTCTCTTAGTTTGAGCGCCGTATTTCAGCGTGATAATAATTTTTTCGGGGCTTTTTCCCCCCCCCGAATCCTGTTTGGTGGGTCCCCCTTTTGAAGACGAGCTTGAGGAGATGGTCTTCTTTGGAGGAGGTATTTCTGCGTGAGCGACCCTTTGTTTTCTATGTCTATATTGTAGATCCCTCCTGCGGGTAGATGGCTTTTTTTCCGTCTTCCCCTTTGGTCTGCGGCTTTTCCGAAAGAAGGCGATGCTGATTTTTTTTTTAATGGTAGGCATTTCTCCCTTTGTGCAGGAGGGAAAACTTCTTTTTTCTTTCCAGGAGGCTCCTCTCTTTGGTGAGGAGGACTTTTTCAGTTCTTTCCCTTGAATTGTTAGTCTTCTTTCCACAGGGGCCCCCCCCGGGTTCCCTAAGTTACCCCGGATGAGCCTCCCCCCTCCTTCATCTATGGACCTCCTTTTCGAGAATGTGCAGTTCACAGAGACTCTCTCCTCTTCGAGCCGCCCCCTTTCGCGCATTGAACTCGATGCCCCCAGCCTCTCATCGAATTTTTCTTCTCTGTATGAAGACGAGCTACTGTATCTTTCAGTACCGCAGAGTTGCTTTTCCTCCCGCTATTTTTCCTGCGGTTCCCTTCTTATTCTACTTGAGGTCGGCGGTATGTTGGTGGGAAATTTTCTAGTTTCGATATGATGATATGAAGCATTTCCTATTTTTCTCCAAGTGAGCTCTTCCGTCCTGGAAGTTCTCCCTGTGACCTTTTCCCTTTTTACCAGGTCCCCCCTATTTGTCCTGTCCTGAACACTGCTTCCCTTGTCTGGCTCTCTTTTTGACTCCCCTTATTGAAGCTCCTCCTGAACAACGAGTTTGAAGAAGCTGATGGGCAGGTCCTTAAACGCCTTTCCCTTCTGGACATGTGCTTTTTCACGCCCCGTGCCTGGCTTCCCTCTCAATAAGTTTTTTTTGAGAGATTCCAAGGCCGGCCTTCACGAAACAGAACAGCCGCCGCGTTTCTCTCATCATTCCTGCTACCGGCCAGAATTTTTCCCAATCCTCGTTGAGGCATGAAGCCGCAGTCCTTCTTCACCGAAGTCCTTTGGTAAATTCCCCCCTCCTCTCCCAGACCAAGTCTGTGTTTCCTCCCCCCCCGGAAACTCGCCGAAAATGCCCTCCTCTTAACGGATATACGCCCGTAACTATAACCCCTCGTCATAATTTCCCCGCGCAATAAACACCTTTGCGCAAGATGATCCCCCCCCCCTGCCCAAGACATCAGAAGACCCAACGGGCTCCCCTTCGAAAGACCTCCCTCCCCCCCGAAGCAAACCGGCCTCCACGAGCTTTCCCTCTCACAGAGATTTTTTCCGAAAATCAATCCGACCCCCTTCTTCGAGTTCTTAGTCTATCGAGTTTTTTCCCTCATCGGTGCTGGCTAGAGTTCCAGCGACTTCTCTCTTTGAACTAAGGTTGTTCATCACGCCTGAGGAGAAGAAGACCCCCTTTAGTCTGTGAGTAGCTCCTAGTCGAAAATAACTACCCCCCTTTGTATTTTACCTTCCTGTACAGAGTATACCCAACAATTGTAGACCCACCCTAGTTCCAGACATGCCCTACACCTTTGTTCTAATGCCGACGCCTGAAACCCTTCATTTCATCGAAATTCGTCGGCCACCTTTCTTTAGACGCATCACACTGGGTCTCCGCACTCTAGTCATATCCTTGACGCCATCTCCCCCTCCCCCCCTCCCTGAGATCTCTTCCCCTCTCTCTGCACGCAGGAAAAACCCAAAGACGCCCTTCCAAAGCTCGCACCTAAGCTCGGCTTCCTGAAGTACCCCTACGTCGTTCACCCCCTGTGTTGGCGTTCTTCATAACTTGCCCCGGACCCCTTCCAGCGCCGACTCCCTTTCTTTCAGGCCGGCACTCCACAATCCCGAACCTCAACCCCCACAAAAACGACAGTTCCTCGTACCCTTGAGGCCTGAGGCCCTCTCCAAATGGGCGTGGACTTGGGCAAAGCTTTTTTTTTCTTGTTTTTTTTTTTCTCAAAAACCACTTCAGATTTCCCGGCAAGGTTATCTCTTCCCCCCTCATCCGATGATCCCTTTGATAGGCTTTGACTCTTCACTCGATCCCCCCTCCCCCCCTCTCGTTCCCCTCCCCCCTAGTTTCGCCCGATGTCTATTACGTCAAAGGTTCGCCCCTAGAATGGCCGAACTTGATCTTTTTTCCCCCCCTCCAGGTACGATTCCTTCCCCCCTTTAACTCGAAAGACCCCCTGTGATTTTTTCTCACAATCCCTCCCCCCGCGGAAAATCCATTAAGTTCCACTGAACCTCTTTACAAA
>Ga0179591_1303504_pt1 | contig 17310 bp, 18 predicted proteins | sample CZOMad2_1_08_16f_FD_182891 | JGI IMG/M metagenome (GOLD analysis project Ga0179591, IMG submission 182891) | Vadose zone soil fungal communities from Angelo Coast Range Reserve, California, USA - CZOMad2_1_08_16fungal (PacBio error correction) | ecosystem: Environmental > Terrestrial > Soil >... | reverse complement strand
TTCCGCCGTCCCTTTTCCCCCTTTGCTCTGTGCCACGCGCATCTTTTTTTGTGAACCTTTACTGGCCGTCCCACGTCCGCCTTTTCCGCCGTGGACCCATTTTTTCCATTTTAAATCCCCCCCCCAGGACCCTTCTTTGACGCCCAACGTGAGTTCCATCTTTTGTTATTTTTTCCGTCCGGGGCGTGGTGTCTCTGCGCTGCACTTTTTTCCCTTCTCGTCATGCTTCCCGGAAATTCTCGGGGGGCGGTTTTTTTTTTTCTTATGGTGTTTGGTATTACCCCCCACCTCCCCTTCGGACAAAAGTGTTCCCCATTTTATATTTACGGCCATTTTTCCTCGCATTTTGTGGTGTTTTCAGATACGACCACCGTTTTTTTGTCACCCAAAATCTTCTCCCTTTTCCCTTATTTCCCCTAAGTGATCCGGGTCTTTTCCCCCTCCCGGTTCAATGCGCCCACGCTCCAGCGGCATCGTGCTTCAGGTCTTCACTTTTTTTTCTCAGGCCATTTTCCCCCCTTCGTCCGACCCCCTTCTCACCTCCGAGGGTGTTCTTCCTCCTGTAGTTTTTTTTCGTATCTTGCCCCCCCATTCGACTTTTTTCCCATTTGCGAGTCTCCTTTGCGCACCCCGCCACCTTTCTGATTTTTCAGTTTTTTTTTTCCCTGGCCGCCTCACTCTGGCCTTTTTTGGCGAACTCTTGTCCCAGGTGTAGGCCCGAATTCATCGTTGGTTTTTCACGCCGGGGTCTCTCTTCTTTCCCTCCCGTTTTTTTTTTTATCGTAGATACTTTTTGCATGCATTTCTTCCCTTTTTCCCGCCACGCGACCCTTGGGAACTTGCTTTCCTCCCCGGGAGCTTTGCTGACTAGGTTTTTTCATTGTTTTTCTTTGGGTACCCCCTGCGTTTTTTCCCCGGGCTCCTCTGTTTTTGACGAGGTGCGCAGGGTCTGACGGATGTTCCTTTCCCCTTTTTCTGCCTTGTCTGGGAGGTATAGGTGTCCCTCCCTTATCTTTCAGGGAAACTCTAGTTGTCCCCTCGTTCCTGGTTTGCGGGCAACCCGAAGCGATCGACAGGTCATTAGTGAATGACGTGTTGAGGCGCCTGCTAAGAGCATCCACTCAGCGTATTTCTTGGTACCGCGGGGGATGAGGGTTGTGGAGGGGAGCTACCTGGACGGGCCGAGTCTTATCACAGTTGTGGAGCACGGCGAGGCCTTTTTTGTGGTGCGTCCCCTCTTTCTTTCCGTTTGAGTGTTTTATGATCCCTGCGTTTTTCCTGGCTTTTTTTTTTTCGGTCTTCCTTTCTTCCTTCCCTATTCTTGGTGGCACCGACACTGGACGCGCCATGGCTTCTTATTGGCTCTTTGATTTGTGATTTAGGCCTCGCCGGCGTCCCCCTTTCCGGCGGATTTCTTTTTAATTGTTTGAAGTTCTCTTAGTTAAGCCGTTGATTCAGGTGACCCCCCCACCTTCCCTTCAGTTTATTTTTGTGACCTCCTTCGACCCGTACATTGCCCGATGGTTCCTTCCCATGTCCTTACTCCATAAAAAGTGTTAGTTTTTACCTGGAAACGGATGGTCTGGTTTTCCCCCCAGCCCAATCGCGCCCGTTTTTTGTTTTGACCTTCAATGTGTACTGACTCAAAACGCCGGATGTTTACAGCACTATTGGCCCGCACTGCGACTTCCCGAGTTTCGGTGTTTTCCTTAGTCACGGTGGGAGTTTTTTTCTTTCCGTCGGGGACGTTTCTGGTTTGTCTTCATTTCTTTTCTTGGTCCCTGTTGTACAGAGTTTTCTTGAGCATGAACCTCTTTTGACGTGTGCCTTCTTTTTTTTGTAAGCCGTTCACTAACAACTCCCGCCGAGGAGCCCTTCTTCTTGCCCGCTGGGTTCGGATGCGCGCCTTTTTTTACCTGCTGGCCTCCCCCCCAAACGTTTCTTTTTGGATTTTTTAGTTTCGCCGATCTGTTTCCAGCCCATGAGAATTCGTTTCTGATCCCAACCCTGTTCCTCCCCCTCCAAAACAAACCCCCCAAACCCCTTCTTCATTTGATAGGGGTGGGCCTAGTCCCATTTTGTTTTCAAAATGTTACCCCGGCCGAAGGCACGTAACCTACATCTCTATTACCTGTACGTTTTCCTGGATCTCCAGCACTTTTCTTGTACTTCCTTCAAGGGGGGAACTTGGACATTCACCCATTTATGGATCGAATGAAGGAAACAATTTGAGCAATTTTTCCCCCCGAACGACCCCGTCCCCACAAACTTTTTCCAAAGCTGTGTGATCGACCCTTTTCTAATACTGGCCTATTTCTGTTGCCCTTTCCACCCCTTGGCGCCCGAAGCCGGCAAGGAAGCTCGAGTAGTGGCGGTACCCCCTCCCCCCCGCAAGTCCTTTTTTTTCCCCGGTTTTCTCGGAAAGGGAAACCGTATATCCCTTTCCCCATTAAGGAAACCTTTTCCTCCAACTCGCTACTCCCCTTGTCCCAGAGGCCATCGAGCCCGCACCCCCATGACCCCAGAAGGACTTAACTCTTTTTTCCCCCTCGCCTTTTTCAACACCAGGCTGATAGTCTCTTGAAAAAAGCAGGCCCCCAGACTTTCCTCTTTCTTGTCTCGCTTGGACGAACATTTTTTTCGCCAAGACCCGGCTCTCACTCGTCCTAAGCCAACCCGCCCCCCCCTATATTCGGGCTGGTACGCATTAAGGTGCTGTGTGCTTCACGCCATCCTTGGTGTGGCGTGGGAATTTTTGTTACCCCACCAACACAGTACATCCCACTTTTTATTTTTTGCCCCTTGGGACACGAACAACCCCCCCACTTTTCAACTCTGACAGGTACTAGTAGTCTACCGTGTCTCACTCAACCGTGAGTCGTGAAATTACAAACACCGTTCACCGCGGACGTTTGAATTCAATCACTTTTTCCCCCCAGGTATCACTCGATGACCCGCTTACAAAGTCCTTTTTTTATGTTTACTTCTTTTTTTTAAGGTCAGGCCTTATCTGCCATGGACGGCCTTTACCCGCGTAGAATGGGATAATGGGGGGGGTTAGCGCCATCCCCTTTGTGAACTTTTCCCCCAGTCAAAGGCCCAGCAACCCTACCTATTCCTGGGTTTCGCGCGCCCCCTCTTCCCTTTCTGGATTCAACCCCTCTGGTTGAGACTCCCCCCCCTCTCCTTTGGCAGGCCTGGAAAACATTTGGATTTGTTCAACGCCCTTTCTATGTCAGGTCTTTTTTTTTCCTGCCCGCCTTTAGGGCCCCCTAGACACCTCTTCTTCCATTGGCCAAACGCGTTTCTCCCTTTTTCTGAGGGCCATCTCCCTACCGGCGCTACCCCTGTCGCCTGAGCAGGCGCGGCGCCGGAAACCTTCTATGATTGTCCTATGTAAATGCTCTTTTGTTTTTTAAAGCACGCTCGGGACTCTCTCTTTACTTTTCCATTTTTTTGTTGTTGTTTTATGGACCTCCGGTTTTCCCCCCCTTTTCTGGTTTTTCCAAAAGCTTCCATAGTGTGCGTTCAGACTATGGACTCTTTTCCCTTGCCCCGGGATGGGGGAAAGCTGGGGCCTTCTAAGCCCTTCTTTCCCCGTGCCTTATGAGACATCGTCGCTCAGCGGTCTCCTTTCCCTGGTCCCACAGAGAAGTGGTGTCACCGGTTCCTTTTTTTTTTTTTGATGGCCGTTGAGCCCAATCGTAGGAATCCGTTTCCCTTCCTCGGGGATCCCAGCGGGGACCGTTCTGGGTGAGTTTTTTTTTCAATTCGGCAGTTGTGGCAATTTCACCCCCCGCTTCCCTCTTGAGCGGGGACATCGTGAACGTCACAAATTCCCCCCCTTTCATCCAGAGTGAAGCTTAGTTGAACCCCTTTCCTGTGACATCGGTGGTCCTTTATTTGGTGTGTGTGGCCTATTTTGACTTTTTCAAGTCGCTCGACGTTTTTTGGTCCATTTCCTCGCAAGGTCACGTATGTTCAGCCTCCTCTTTTTCCCTTTGTTACATGTTGAAATCCTGTTCTTTCCCTGCTAGGCCTGTCCTGCTCATGATTTTGATGTAAGGTGTCTTTCAGGCTCGGCCCTGAAGGTGGCCTTCGGAACGTCCTCTTTACTAACCTGGTTATCTTTTTTAGTTTTCTCAATTTTTTGGCGTATCGAGCTCCTGGAGCCCCTTGCTTTCCACGAACCAAGGGCGTCTTTTTCTTCTTTCTTTTAGCTCTTTCACCCGTATTTCTTTTGTCCGAGCAATTGGTGTCCCCCCCCCCATTACTGGTCACCCTTTCATTTTCTTTAGCCTTGTTGGGTCTTCTTTTCTCTGACCCCGGGTCCGTCCTGTTATTGCCCTTTTTTTTCCCCCCAATTGGTGGGATGGTCTGTCCTTCTTTTGACCCCGTTCCCTTCACCCCCTACCCGTCTTTCTTTTCGTTGGCAGCTTCCCTCTGTAGCGTTTCCGGTGCGTGATTGTCCTCCCTTCCACATTTTTTGACTGTCGGGGTCCAGGTTTCGTCCCCTTTTTTGGCGGTTGAATAAATTTTTGTCTCTACGCTTTGCTTTCCTCTCGCCCTTTTCTTGTCCCCCGCCGGGAAGTCTCCCCGACTTATACCCCCACCCCTGGATCACCGCGGTATATTATTTTTGTTGCCCCAAGTTTTTGGCCGGTACACCTACCACTGATACTGCGATCCCCTTTCCCTCCCCCCCCCCCCCCAATTTTTCCAATTGTTTGTGTGATGTCTGCACCCGGTTTTCTCCCCCCTCTTTTTTGCAGCGTGAACTTTTTTCTTAGCCTTGCTTGCCCGCCCTTCCCCTTCCCCTGGACGGAGGATTCCGGTTTTTTCATCAGCGTCCCCCCCCCTCTTTCCACCAAGAAATTTTTGAACGCGCTTTTTCGGTCATTTACTTGCTTTCCCAACCCGGGACTCCTTGTCCCCCGCCCCTCCTTTTCGGGTCCCTTTTTTTTAATAAAACCTTTCCATTACGTCACCCCACGTTGTTTTCCCCTAGAACTCCCCGCTTTCTTCCCCTTTTCGGCTTCTTACGTGGCGTGAGTGTGCCACAGGAGGCGCAAAGCTTCGTTCCAACTTTCTCTCTCTTTGGACCTCTGTAGTTTTTGATTGGTGGTTCCCAACTCGTTCGTCCTTGGCCGACACTTTTCCCCGTGTCTTTCTACTGGACAAGGGGTCTTTCGAGCCGTTTTTTTCCCTCCTTCTTTACGCCTGCAGACCAAAGTTTTCTAACTTCACACTTATCTCCCGAAGGTAATCCCCTTTCAGGCTCGGCTTTTCGATTCTCTTTTTTCTCAGTTAACGAGTAACGCGCTCCGAGCCATCCACCACACATATTTGTGTGTGCTACCGAACATTTTATAATGGACTGGGTTTTTTCCCTCAGCTCTTTCCCCTCCAAGGCAACCTACTCTTTTGTTTTCCCCTTTCGACTTCCTGTCTATGACTCAAACAATGGCCCCGCCCCTCATCGCTTTATTTCTCTACTCGACATCTTCACCAAAACAGAATCTTGCTTAAGGGTTTTACTTCACCCCCATGATCCACTCTTGCGCAAAGGTTTGATGAAGTACCTTTTAGCTTTCGTTTCAGTCACGGACAGAGTGGTCTAATACTACTCGTTGCTTTGTTCTTTTTTTATATATTCTCATTTAGAGCCGGTTCTTTTTCCATCTAAACTGGTGTAAACAGCTTTTCCTTCCTCCCACCAAACCTGGGCCACCTTCCTTCTAGTCAGTGGTTCTTCATGACCCAACCCGGCGGGTGTGGTCGGATCGAGACCCCATTAAAAGGAGATATCGGGGATTTCCCTTTTCTCCGCGAATGGCTGTCGTTTTATTCTTTAGCACTTATCCCTTATGTCCGGTCTCGCAATTCAAAATAGCGAGTCTTCCTGGTGGTGGGTGGCATTATTTTGGGGCCCAAGCCTCACGCAGGATGGTAGAAAACGGATCAAAACGGGAAAGGTACTTTCTTGGGCGTGATCATAGTTGTAGTTTTGGACTGTGGGACGCCGTTTTCCCAGCCTTGGCTTTTCTTTCGGGGTGGCTAGCGTTTTGCGCGATTTCTATCTTGATTTTTAGGGGGTTGATTGTTGCCACCCTTGTCCCGGTGGTCGATTCTTTCCCGGGACCTTGCGGAGTGAGACATGTCCGTGCTCACAGTTTTTTTTTTGTTTTCGGCGAGCGGCTCCCTCGTATTAGATCTTCGGTTTCTAACCGGAAGTTGCTATTTCCATTTTTTTCAGGTTACACCAACCCCCAGTGTACTGACCTCGCCCAGAATCTGGGCAGAAGGTGGCACACCGGTCCCCCTTCTCCCTTTTCACTGTGACTTGTCTTCCGCCGGTCCGCTTTAGGAGGGCTACCACACACAATCTACCCCTCCTCCTCTTCCGTGAGAGTAATCGCTACCCAGCAAGTTCGTCTGTGGTTCTGTAAATTCCAAGATAGGCCACGGCCTTTCACTCGCTGCCCTTGTTGTCGTCCCCGTTTCTTTTCCAGCTACCCTTGTGGTGGTGAAGGGTCTTAGAACCAGTCTTGTCCCTAAAGAGGACCTCCGGTATAATGGTCGGGACTGTTGACTTTCCTGTACGGACAGTTAATTCACGACCTCCCTTCGACGTTGCTTCTATCCGGCTTATTGGCCCCTTTGATATGTCCATCCCGGTATTCGTTTAAGAATGGCGCTCTTGCGCCTCCTCAAAAGATGCGCCTTTCGCCTTCCGATTTCAGGCTCTCCACTGGCAGCCCCCCCCTCCCACTCACAACCCCATTGTCACCTTTTTTTTCGTCTTACACTTGCGTATAAGTACTTCGTTTGTCTTCCCTGTCTTTCCAACGTGACCTGCGTCCCTTATCCTTTTCTTTTTATCCTGTATTTTCCTTTTTGGATGTGGTAACCCTGGATTTTTCTTTGGCCATTATTGCTTTTTATCCCTGTCACTTTCAATGGAGGGACTCCTTTGGAGACACCCTCCACTACCCAATTATTGACCTCTCTTTTTTAAATTCTTCCTATAAGATGTGCCCCTGACTGGTGAGAACTTCGTTCCCGGCCCCGGACCTCACCTAGATTTCGCTTCTTCCACTCCAAGGTAAGAGACTTCACCTGTGTACCCTTTCTCCACCCTCGCGCAATGTTTTCTGTCGCCCTTAATACACACCCCGTTTTTTGGGTTGGCCCTCCCTAGATTTTTTTCTTTTCCACAGTGCTCGCTGAAACTTTTTTTTCGCCCTGCCAACGTCACCGCAACCTCACCCCCTTCCCCCCTGGGACATCAGGAGCCCTTGCCCCCATTTGATTACTGAAACCACATGGTACCCAAGAACTTAACCCCTCCGCAGCTGCGTTTGTTTTTTCGAATGTGTTGTCTCAACCATGTCCTGGTTTTCTCTATTTCTGCAATCACCCCCCCCACAACTATCTTCTTCCCAACGGGCCAGTGTCCCCAAAGCCCCCTCTTTTGTCCCCCCCAAACCCCCCCAGTACACTACCCTATTTTGCTCCCCAAACCCCGTTGGCACTTGCACACCCCTTTACCCTGTGTCAAACGGTCGTTAATGGGGCAGGGATTGTCTTCTCTTCTTGAATATACAGTCACCGGTACCCAGACTCCTTGTTTCCCTTGTAAATCCCTTAAAAGAGGGACTTTTCCCCCCCGTTGGTCTAAATCTTTCCCTTTTCAGTCTGTCCCTTACTTTGGACCCTTCTTACGTAATCGGTGTCCAAAACCCCCTATCGTTTGCTCTTTTTGTGGCCTCTATGAGCTTTAACCCCTCTTGCCGGCCTCCCCCCCCCCAGCCCCATTAAAGGTTCGTGGCCTCGCTTCGGATTACGGTCTTCCCCCCCTTTCCCGGCGGGCGCGGCGCTCTTTCGCCCTAATCACATTTTTTTTTGAGAAATTTGGAAGTCCGGACTGGTTCTTCTTCCTTCCCTTAAACTCGACGTTCTTTTTCCCTTGACACGAGGGGCCTCACTTCTCAAAACCCCCGGCCCCCTTTTTTAGGGTACTAACGGCTCTACTTGCAACAAACCTTTCCGACACCAGGATTTAGCGCACCAATGAACTTCTTCCCCTCCGCCCCCCCTTTGATAGGAGTTTTTCGTATATCACTTCCTCTCCGTTTTTGCCTGTTGTTATCTTCTTTGATCCCTCCTCCTCACCCTGGGTTTTCTATGGAAACCCCGGGCCATTTTCTTCCCCCCGTGGAGGCGCCTTCCTTTCCTTCCCTGTCGAGGAGGAAAGCGGTGGGGCCCCTGTGGTGCATTTCTGTTGTTCTCCCTATTCACTTTGAGACGTAGTTTGACCCCCAGCTCTGGAACTCTTCAGGTCCCCCAGCGACGGATTTTCCCGCCCCTTCACTGGTGGCCCCCCCTTGGGGGTGTGATCTCCTTTTTTCCGCAGTCGAGGTCTTCCCGCCTACTTGATTTTTTTTCCTTTTTGGGATGGTTTGGCCTGGCAGTTTCCGTTTCAATGCGAGCGCATACGCTGGCCCCCCCCATTCCTCAACAGACCTTCCAAAGTAAGGTTGGTTTCCGGTCCCCCTTTAGCTTACGTTCTCTTTACCGTTTCCTTCCCCATTTGTTTTCGTGCTTAGACTTTCCGCGTTACAGGTTTCTTCTCTTACTTGGTTTCTTTTTTCTTTTTTTCACGTCCTTACCGTCCATCACACTTTTCCCTTTTTTACCTTTTCGGGCCCATTGATCCCAGGAAGAGGCTTGGTTCCCCTTTTTGGCATCGCCACTCTTTGGTTCTTCCTTTTCCCCCTGGCCAAGTACCGGCCGTCTGCTTAACAGAGATAGTTTTTTCCCTTTTGTGAGAGGGGCTAACTCTGTCCAGGCGAGGGTCTCCAAATTCTTTTCATTCCAAAGAAGACCCCCGGCCTGTTTTTCGTTGAAACTCTCACTTACGATGTTAGGATCTCTCCGTGTGCCACACCCCCTTTTACCTTTTGCCTGTGACTGTGGCGTGGCGTATTTCTCGCGAAAACAAATTTTCATCCCCCTGATGGTAGGACACTTTGGCCCTGGTTTCTCTTTTTTTTTCCCCAGTTATTCCCTCCTCCCCAACATGTTCAAGAACCGTAACTGAGCTGCTGGTTGGTTGCTCTGGGCGGACGAGCGTCGTGATGGTCGGGCTTGAGTCGTTGTAGAAAAATCCAGGGCTCGCAGGTTTTCTTTTTTTTTGTCCCCCCCCTGTCCGAATAATTTTCGAGTTTTCTTCGCAAAGGGGCTTTCTCTTCTTCTTTCGACCCCGACACACCTGGCCCCTTTTTTCTTTGATTCCCCACTCCAGTTTGTTTGCCTCCTTTTTTCTCGTCCCAACTTTGATAAACTCAAATGAGCCCTTCTCCCCCCTTTTCGTTTTGTAAAAATTTTTTCCACTGCCTTTCATTTCTCCCTTTCAACATTTTTGTGTTAGTCATGCAGGTGGTTCGTTCTCTCCATTTTTTCTGAGTTTTTTTTTGAAGTCGCCTGCCATTCCTTTTTTTTTCGGCGTGACCCCCCCCCCTGCGGGCGCGTCGCATTCCCTGGGCAGGCCTTCTTCCCGCGCAAGAACGGCTGTTTATCCCTCCCCCCTCTCTGGTTCGGACTATCAACTAACCCCAACCCCCTTTCACCAAATAGACTTTATCTCGGTGTCCCCCCCCCTTCACCTGTTTCCACCTATCTGGACCCGACGTTTGGACATGTCGTTTTTTTCTCCATGCCCCCCCTGACGCTCGGGGACAATCGCAGGCTGTTCCTCTGCCTTGGTCACTTTCTCAGTAATGTCTTTCCTACCACCCCCAGGCCAATTCGTGGACTGGGTTAGTTCCGTGCGTTGCTCCCACCGCCACCTCGACAGTCCCCCCCCCCCTTGACCACGGAATACCCCCGTCCACCTTTCTCCCCTTTTTTTTGATTCGCCTGGCCTGTTCCCCTCCCCTCTCCCCCTCATGCTAGCCGAGGTTACACCCCCCCCTCCAATCAGGTATACCGGGATACCCCCCCAGTGCCTCCAGTCCCTCTCTCTCGAAGACAAATTTTTCCCCCCCCATCCGCTCCCAGGGTCTTTTTTTTTACCTTCTTTTTTGCCTCCCTTGCAGGTCCATTGCTTGTGTCCTCCATCCCTCCTAAAACTACATAATGTACGGGCACCTTTCTGCATAAGCAGCGGCCTCCACAAAGTCCGCCTCCCTGATAATAGAGCTTCCCTTGGCGAACTTTTCTCTTTCCCCCCACTTCCTTTGACTTAAGTTTGAGCCATGCTCAATTCTCAACGCGTGTCCAATTTTTTTAGGAAATCAGTTCAACCAGGTTCTATGGACTGAGAAGTACGCTTATCCCTAATGGGTTCCTTCTTGAGATCTTTTTCCTCTACCTTTAAGGGGCGTTGTGTTGTTGTCCTATCTGTGAGTCTAAGTGATCCCCTTCGTTCCCCCTTCTTTTACCCCCTGGGACTCTCGCCTCTTACCTGGGACCCTTTTTCGTTCGAAACCGGGCCCACGCAGTGAGTGGTTTTTGAATGGGTCTCCCTTCCCATTTGCCGACCGGTGGCCTGCTCCCTCGTAAACAAGAGACTTTTTTTTTACTTCGATATGGGGTTTTCGTTGAATGTTCAGGGAAGAGGCGTTGCGGAGCTGCACCCCCCTGAGAGGCGCGGAGGTTCCCCTGGGGCCTTGGTCACCGGTAGCTTTTTGCCTTTACAGGAACTCCCGGTTGTTTGGCCCTCGCCAGTTGTCCCCGCGTGGTCTTTGAAGGTCTAGTTCCCTTCCCCCGGCCTTTCCCCCCTCTCCCAGCAGACCCCTTAGTCTCGGATCCTCCCGTCGGCGCGGCGCGGTTCAGGGGAGCTGTGCTTAGTTTTTTTGGTCCCCAGAAGTCCGTATTTCTCGGATTTGGACCCCGGCTCCCCCCATTTTTCCTTGACAAACTTGGTCGTGCTTCTCCCCTCAGAGTTTTCTGTGCATGGGCGCCTTACTTTCATTAGAAATTCCCCCCCTGTTATACCCCGTTTTTTCTTCCCGGTATTATGGGAGGTGGGACCTTCCCTTTCTTTTTCCCCAAAAATCCGCGACCAGCACGTCCACCCCAAGTCGTCGAGTTGGTACCACCTCGTCGCCCCCCTTTCCCTCTCATTAAATCCCGAGGCCCGCGGGCTCCTTTTTTTTTTTTTCTTTTTTTTTTTCTCCTTCTTTTTTTTTTTTTTTGGCACCGCCTGGATTTTTCTTGGCCTTTGTACCTCTCGTCAAACGGATTAGTCTGATTTTCTACAGGTGTTGTTGATGCTCAATGGGTTTCCCTAACTTTACCAGTAGAAGGGTTCCCTGCTGGTTGGGTATCTACTGTAGGTAGGAAAGCAGTCCGCGACGTCCTTTCCGCACTCCGACCCCCCCGCCTGTCTGACTCACCTTTTTCGCCCGTCCTTAATGCTTAAGGTTCTGGGGTCACATCTGACGGCTTTTTTCCTTTACAGCGACTTTGGTCAAGAAGCTTCTGGGGCCGGACAATCCCCTAATTTGATTTCCCTGTCTCCCCCCCTGGCATTCCGCCTCCCAACCCACAACACCCAACAACCAAAAAAAATTGCCCCATTTTGTCGTAAAGTTCACTGTGCTTGAAATGCCTTCGTGTTTTTGAAAAATTTGTTCCCCCTGTGTGCCCCGCAAGGTTGCTCACTCTCTCTAGTTTATCCCCTTCTCTTTAGCCGTTTATGGGAGTTGCCTTTTCCCCTTTCGGGCTCTGGCTTTTTAATCTGGGTTGTCAACCAAATCCGTCGCCCTCCTTTGATCCCCTACACCCCCTATGACGCTGAAGAGCTCCCCAAATAGTACGTGATGTCTACTTTGATGACCAAGACTACCTCCTTTTCCCCTGGAACGAGACTCAAGACTCGGCCCTTGACCCCCCTCCCAAAATGAGCTTCCTTTTAATCGCCTTCACTTGTCCTGAAAAGTTTAGACCTGGTTTCGCCGCAACCCAACTGACTCACCCCCATGGGGCAATTTCCCACACATACAGCTTTCCCTTTAACCCCCCTGGCGGTGTCTTGTTTCTGCTTTTCAAAAACTCTCTCCCGCCATTCACCGGCACGGGTTTTTTTCCCTTCTTGCCCAACAAATGGTTCTCGACCCATACGGTCCCCCCATGGCCCACCCATAACCCCCTCAGGGGCTGTTATGACCGTCCCTTGGTTCTTTTTTTTTTCCAGAAAGGCTTTCCCGTCTTTCCCCTGATGGGGTTCCCCCCTCTGGCCTGGCCCCCCCAAACATCTTTTTTACGCCTCTTACGGGACCCCCGCCCACCTCGTTGTGCCCCTTTTTACCGCCCCCCACCCGACATCCCCCTTTGGGTCCTTTCAAGTTTGCCCCGCATTCCCCCCTGGACACCTTTTCGTCTCCCGTGCTTGGCCCCGTGCCGGTCGGGTCCTTACCCCCCCCACAAAACAGCGCGTGTGACCTTTTTCCTTCAAGTAAACGACGGCCAATCCGATTTTCCCCCCCTATATGGCTCCTCTCTTTACTGCCGTTTCTCTTCCCCGGGGGTCCCTTTCCTGGCGCTCGTCCTTTTTTCCTTCCCCGGTTGCCACCTGTTGCCGCAGGGTCACCCCCGTCCCCCCCCCCCTTGCCCCACTGTTGGGCGTACCTCAATTCCCCCCCCTTCTTTCCTGTGGGGTTTCAGGAACGGCGGGGCCGTCCCTCCCCCCCCCCCCGACCGGTCCTGATGTTTTTCCCTTGTCCGGTTTTCAGGTTTGTTGTTCGCCAACTCTGACCTCACTGCCCCACCCGGTCCCCCCGTTCCCTTTAGGCACCGTCCCCCCTGGCTGACTACCCCCGACCCCCCCGGGCGCAGGGCCCGGTCCGGTTTAAAAACAAGCTGTTTCTTTGTTTCTGTTCCCGCCCATTTTATTCTATATCCCCCCCTTTTCCGACATTCTAGTTGGGTTTGAGATCGTTTTTTTTTTCACTTCTGGCTGGCAAACCGTCCTCCATTTGGACCAGGTGTTCTCGCTTTTCATCGTCTCATGTCTCGTTTTGCCGAGGCCGTGCCGTTTACTTCCCTTTTTTTGACCGGTTCAGGCTCGTCCCTCTTCTGTTACGGTTTCAACGTCCAGCGCCCCCCAGTTTTTTCCCTGTCTTGTCGGCCGGCCCCCCTTCCCCTTTTGCCCACGGACACCTCCTTGAGGGTTGTACCCTTATTCTTGGTAGCCCTTCGTTTTTTTACCTGCGATTTGACCTTTGTCCCCCCCGAGGCGGCCCGAGAGCCCACTGTTGGCACCAGGTCGCCCTTTGGCAAGAAGTAACTGTGCAGTCTGATTTGAGCTTGGTCCCCAGGCGTTCATAAATGTTTTGGCACGAACAGGTTTTTTTCACCTTTTTTTTCTTTTGAGGTGTTCTTTTATTCTTTTTTTGCCGCAGGTCACTACCCCATGTTCCCCTTAGAACTGACTTGTTTGGGAAGTGGGGGGCGGCCTCCTTGATCGTCCCTCCTGAGTGTTCTGAGTTCGTTGGAGGGGTACTACCGGGTGGATTGTTCTTTTCCCTGGTAGATTCTCACGAGCTTCATGGTCGGTTTTTTCTGAGAATTAACCTCCTTGATTAAACCCCCTCCCGTATTAACCTCCCGACGAGGCCTTAGCTTCACGTGAGTGCGTTCCCTTCCTGTAGCAGCTCCACTTTTTCCCTTTTGGACCGTTGGAATTTTTGCGTTGGGGCGCTTTCCTGTCTTTTTTTTGTTGGGGGGGTTTTCGGGCACTCCTGTTTTTGCTAGGTTTTGCACAAAGCCGTTTGTTTTTTATGATCCCTTTTTTTTTCCCCACTCCGGTTTCCCTTGTCCTTTTTTTTTCCCCGTTTTTATGGATGGCCTTCAACGAGGGAGATGTTGGTGTTCGGTCCGCTCGTTTTTAGTTTTTAACTCGGGCCTTCTAGGGCTTTTTTCCCCACGGAGTTCTCTTATTTTCGTGGCGGGTTGCTCACTTCTTTTTTTTTTTTCGATGCCATTACTTGTTCCCCCCCCCCTTTTCCGGTTAGGTTCCACCTTCCCCCCTCCGTCCCCCCAAATACCCGGGCTCCTTAGCGATTAAAGTGCCGCTCTTTAGCGGTGGAACATTTTGCCATGCCTCTGGCTACCCGTTTTCACTTGAAATTTTTTGTGGTTGCACAGGTGGTGTGACTGAAGGCGTTTCCCACCTTTATTTTTTCGTTCGCTCATTGAGTGCCCCTCCATTTCCAGGAGCTGTCAAGCGCCCCCCCTCTACACGAATTTTCTTTGCCCCCCCCGATTTTTTTGTGTTACTTACAGGTCTACACTCCTCCCGCCCGGACTATGTTCCACTTTCATACCTTTCCCATAAGCAGGCACAATTTTCGAAAACCGGCCTCCTTTTCTTCCTTTTTTTTTGCATCGGCTTTGGCTTATTCGGTACGGGGGGATGTTTTTTTTTTCTTTAATAACGACATTTTTTCTTTTTGGGCGCGGATGGTTGGTTTTGTTTTTTTTCTCCCTCCCCTTACCCTTGCGTCCAGGCCGGACCCCTGCATAACCCGCTTCATTCTTCCTTTCGTCCCCCTTTTTTTTCCTTTCCCCCCCCCTTTGCCTGATTCTGAGTTTGGGCGCTACGCCGCATTTGTGTCCCCCGCAATGTTCCACATTCTAGAAGCTGTAAATTTGCCGCTTTCCTCGACCCCTAAAAGTTCGTCCTTCTCGACCTCTCACCAATTTTCCCTTCGCTAGGAATGAATTTTCACCTTGTGTCAATACTACCTTTCAGGTTAAACTTTCCCCACTCCCTCGAGGTGCCCCTGTTTTTAGGCAAAAGATATCCCCCCACACGGAGCCTCTAATAAAACCCCAACCACCATGGCGAGTCTTTCTTTTTTAGTCAAAAACTTTACAGCTTTTCTCCCATTTACCCTCCGACGCTTTTTTTCCCAGTTTTTTCTAGGACGAGTTAAGGTAGTCTTTGCTCCTTTCACAATACGTTCCCCCGAAGGTACTATATTTTCCCTTTGTTGTTTGTTTTCCCGTGATACACGTTTGAAGCTTCCCTTATTTAGAAACTCTACGGAACGCTTGTTTTTACCCCCCAGGGCCACCGCTCCTAGGCCTCTGTCAGTCAACCTTTACTTTTACATCAAGTGGAAATTTCCGGACGGGATGGGACAGTTTTTTTGAAGGGAACAAATTTTATAGAAGATGCTCAATGAGGAGCCTTTACACTTTCTTTGCAGGGGTGATGTTCTTGGTTCTCTTTTTTTTTTTTTTTTTTGTCGTGTAAGGACCCCCTTTTGAGGTGGACCTCCTTTTTCCGTATCTCACGAGGGGGGATTATCCCTTTACGGTGGGGTTTTAGTTGTTTTCCTCCCTGGAGATCTGATGGTTTTACTGTTTTTTTCAGTTGTCGCTTTTGCTTGCTGAGCCGGGGCTGGCTATCGTGTCATTACCTGAACCGGCTCTCCCAGAAGTGGTTTTGTTTTGTCTGCACCCCACATGTCCCCCCGCCCCCCTTTTTTCCTCGTTTAATCTTCCCCCCCCCTTAGGATGTCTCTGGGTTTAGCCCCCCCCTTCCCGTTCCATCCACTCCATGTGATTCCCCTTTTTCCGGCCCTTTTCCGCGGTTGGTAGTTTTCCCGACCCCTCCTACCCCCACCCGAGTCCTGAGTTCCACGACTTTGATTTGACCTCCCCACATCTCCCCGTTTTAGCGTCACTTTTTTTGGCTCTTCCTCCTGTCGAACACCAAATGGTGACTGAAAACCAACCCCGAATCCCTTCCGTGATTCGTAACATAGAGTTTTTGCCGTTTCTTAGGAGTGGACATGTCCCCATGCACCAATCGTTTCACTCCCAACAGCGCCCCCCCCCCCCCCCCCCCCCCCCCACCCCTCTACCCCCCGAGTTTTGCTCTTGTCATCCCAGGCACCTGACCAGCGAAAACCTCCTGATCCCCATTTTACTCCTTTCGGGGCCCTTTTGTCTCCTTTATTTTTTCATCATCAAGTTCTTGCGTTGCCTGGCTGACCCGGTCCCCAATGTTTTCCCGACCCTATTTTTGGGCTTTTTCCCCGCGAAGAGGCGCCACTTTCTTTGGGCGTCCTTGCTCCACCTGGGCTTCAGCCTCCACCCCCCCCAATTGTTCACTTGTCGTACAGCTTTTTTATTTCTCTTTTTGTCCCCCTTTTTTTGGAAACATGTCCCCTTGCCCCCCCCCCCTGCAATTCCTTTACCCCCAATGAGAAATCTAATCCTGGTAACTTTTTTCTCTTTTTTTGTTTTCCCTTACTTTTCCGGGGGGTCCCAGTTAACTGTGCTAATCCCACCCCCAAATTCGGACTTTTTCCCTTTTATTTTTTTTTCGGCACCCTCCCAAGGACCATCTCAACGCTTCTGACCTGCTCCACCCGAGGGCGAATGGGACGTTTCAAAATCCCCCCCGCCACACCCGGAACACTCTGATATTGACCGGCTTTCGGCGTTTTTTAACACCGCCCCCAGCAGGCTCCACTTGAACCGGCCCCTTGAACCCCCCCTCCAAGGGCCTCCCCTTCTGAGCGGCGGGGGTTTTTTTCCGCCCTCCCCCTTGACCCCCAGAATCCACCACTTTTTTGGCCGGACCACTTTTTCGTTTGATTTCATCCCTTTTTCTGTCGCGAAAAAGAGCCCTACCCCCTCACAAAAACCCACCCCCCCCTCCAGAAGCCCCCCGTTTAACTTTCTCGTCAACCAATTGATCTTGCTCTTGCCATTCTCGCTTTCAAACTGTTTGACCAACCCCCTTTTTTTACCGTGCAGATTTTGTGCTTGTATGAAGCTTGTTTGGTTTTTGATCGATTCGCTTGCCTTCCACGCCCAATCTCATCCCCTTTTACGCCCATCTCTGGGGCCCCGGGTCCCACCCCTTCCCACGTGGGCCGACCGTCACACCAGTACATCTTTCAGTTTTGTGGCAAAACGGTTGGGCACAGTCAACCCCTTCAACACTTTTGCCCCCCTTCCGTCTACATTCCCCCCCAAGGACACGCCATTTTATACCTTTCTTTTCCTATAACGACCCACAAGTTTCCCCCCCCTCCGATCCGACTTTTTTTGGAACTTATAATTCACCCCCCCCTCCTGGGAGAACTCTCTGTTCCACTGTAAGCTCACTTTTAGTACTTTGAATTTTTTTAGGTCCCCAGCTTTCTGCTTCATTCGTCTCCGGCTGGGCTAGACGTCCTCGGGAACCCCTTCCTTTTCGGGTGCGCATGTTTTTCCCCCCCCCACCCGCACGGCTTGCCCACGGTCGTTTGGCACCTCCCACTGCCCTTAATGCTGTAAATC
>Ga0179591_1284312_pt1 | contig 17313 bp, 17 predicted proteins | sample CZOMad2_1_08_16f_FD_182891 | JGI IMG/M metagenome (GOLD analysis project Ga0179591, IMG submission 182891) | Vadose zone soil fungal communities from Angelo Coast Range Reserve, California, USA - CZOMad2_1_08_16fungal (PacBio error correction) | ecosystem: Environmental > Terrestrial > Soil >... | reverse complement strand
CCTCTCCCATGTTAAGGTTTTTTTTTTTTTTTTTTTTTTTTTTTTTCCGCGTAGTGGAAGAGGAGTTGTAATTTGACGGCCACGGCGCTCTTTTATCAAGATGATCGCCTCCTCTTCCCCTTCTCCCCCCTCCTTTTCTCCGCGTCGCTCCCATTCGATTTCCGCTATTGCGCCTTCCCTCTCCCGAGACGTAGAGAACCAGCATTCCGCGGGTGAATGTCCCTTACGTTCTTCTTATCGGTCGCTCGTCTGTATTATCTGAGTCCCGCACAGTGCCGAAGTCTGCTCGCATGCCCCTGGATGACTTCTGGTTTCCTCCACTTACTGATCATTGCATTTCGGCGATTCCTTTTCCCCTCGGGCTTCTCCCGACGCCTCGGTTTAAGCGCTGTCCCAGTCTCGCTGTCCTCCAAGGGGCGACCCTGGTTTTCAGACATCGAGTTTCCCTGTCGTACTATCTGCCCGACAGTCGCCGCTCTTCAACCTGGTCTCGAAGGCAAAGCTTTATCACTCCGAGCTCGGTCAGCTGATTGTTCCCCCCCCTCTCTTTCCCCCCAACAAGGGCGGTGTGGTGATTGCTGGCTTTCTCCCTCCGCCCTGTAGCTCTTTTCGCTCCGATTTTTTACATCGGCATGATGGCTGGCGGGAAGTCTTCCGCTAGAGTTATGCTTTTTTTTCCTGTAAATCTGCTGGTCTGTGTTTTCCGTCTCCCTGTAATTTTCTTAAGCCCCCTCCTTCCCCCCTTCCTGTAGATTCCTCAGACGAGAGCAGGGGAGAGCTCTCGCTCCGCCGACTTCTTTTTTTTGGAGTCGATACGACTCCGCTTCATCGCGATTCTACATTTCTTTCTTAGAAGATCCTTTTCACGCGACTGGTAGGATGGAGCGGTTCCCCGCGCACCTTTCCGAAGAGTGTCCCTTAGACCTCCTCTTCCTTTTTATGCACCCCGTAGGCCTTCACACCCTTCTTTCTTTCCGCTCCCTTCTCTTTTTCTCCTTAGCTTGGAGACTAATGAGGCTAGAAGAATATGGTTTTTGCATAGCCTCCCCAGTCTCGTCTTCCCCTGTGCCTTTCCTCCCCCAACACATTGGAGGGACGTCCCATGTTCCCCCTTCTCTGATAGTCCTTCTTCCTTTTTCCGACGCGGGGGAAGAAGATTTTTCCGAACATGATTTATCCTTTTTTCGGCCCTTCCCCTATTTCGAGCGTTTCTTTCCTCTTAGTGTTCCTTTTCTTTCCCCTCTTTTAAGGACAAAGGGCGGGATCACGGGCGAAGTGCCGCGACCACGGAAAAATAACGGCTCCCCCCGATCAGATCGTTCCTCAATCCCCTTCCCCCCCCCGATTTTTCTTACTTTCGCCTTCCTTTCCTAAGCCTTCCCCCCTCTCTTAATGTGAAAGCTAAAGGCTCGCGACCCCCACCTCGGCCGCCCCTGAAGGGCTATTCTTCTTTTCCTTCCGAATAGGGCACCTTCCGTTTTTTAGGACCCCCCCTTTCCCGGTGGTTCCTTCCCACGGGGATACAAGGAGGCACCTTTATATTAATACACGCCTTCCCTTTCCCTTGCCGTTCCTCATATTTCTCCTCTCCCACCCCCATGAACCTTGGCCTCCCCCCCAGTCTCAAAACCCCCTTCTCCCTCCCGGTGGCTTTTTACACCCTATTCCCACGAGATAGCCGCAGCTTCACCCCCGGTGAAAAGCAGAGCATTCCCCCAGTCTGTAACTCTTTCCTATTTTCCCGGAAAGCCATGTTTCGACCCTTTTCTCATTTCCCCCCCCCCCTCCTTTTCCTGTACGCCGATTCTTTTCCTTTCCAATAGGGTGGCTCGGGGACTCGACCCGACCGCCGTCCCCCACCAAAGGATCTCTCGACTTCCCCCTTTTCCCATTTCCGGGCGTCGCCGATTTTCTGGGAGCGTTCACTCCCTAGTTCTTCTATTGAGGCGCCGTGGCAGTTTTCTGATGGCCCTCATCTCTTTTTCTTTTTCTTTCAGCTCGCCTTCTCTCCTGTTGTTGTTGCTCTCTCCCACGTTGCGAGAAGGAGGACTGACTTCTCCGACCTTGAGCAGGACGCCTTCTCCACTTCCCCCCTCTCGCGTCTATTGAACGATAGGCCTGCCGCGCCCGCGACCTGACACCCCTATCCCCAACTTTCCTTTCCTTTTGTTTCCGAGCGCCCCTGTCCCTCTCTCGCTGATTTTTTTTTTTTTCCCCTTAGTGGGGTGCGAGTACCCTGCAACCCCTCTTGAATCCCAGGCTCTACCCCCTTTTTTTAAAGGGTGCCCTTTTTTTTTTTTTTCTCTTGAGAATCTTCTTCCCTCCACATCCCTTCCTGCGACTCATTCCGGTCCGACAGTTTTCGCGTCAGATTAGCCATTCCAACTTGTAGGTGACCTTGCTTTACGCTCTTCCCTCGTTTTCCGCTGTTTTTGCGACGGCTCTTTTCTTTTTTTTTGGTCTCCCCTTTTTGGAGGCCGAAGTGGCTGGTGGGGTTCTTTGACACCCCGTGTTTTTCTCAGGCGGTCCGCCTTCCTTTCACGTAGGCTTGATGTTTCCCGGTGACTTTTTTCTTCCGTTTTGATCTACCCCCCGAGGTTTGGAACAGAAAACGGAGATTGGGGAATTCCCCCGTGACTGCGTCTCGCCCTCCAGCACTTTTTTCAAAGCCTTGCTTTTTCGTCTCCTTTTTCGAGCCCCTTTTGCCACCACGTTAGCATGGAAGGACGTTTTTTGCACCTGGATGGTTTTGGAAATAGGCGACCATGTACTTTCCTTTTTGGATGATTTCTTCCCCCGTTTCCTAGACTCCGGGGTCATTTCCCTTTCTTGCAGCTTCTTGTTCTTTCCCCCCCGCCGTTGTACTTTCCCGGGTTACCGACCTTTTCCTTCTGCAGCGCGATGTTCTCCTATGATTCCTCCCCTACTCCCATCGCCTTCAGGTGCTTCCTCATATTCTGACACCTGGTTGAGATTGCGATCAGTCCCGTCCTTCTTTTCCCCCCGATTTTTTCGACCTTTTTCATTTTGAAGCAGCCTGAATTCCCCCTTTTTGGTAAGCGTGTTCATGAGGCGTTCCCCTCTTCCTTCGAAGTCCGCAGGGAGGTAAAGCTATTTCTCACAGCTACTTGAGCTTGAGCCTAATCGATTCTTGCTGAATTTCCCCTCTCTCGTGACGCCTTCCCTCGGATAGAGATCTCTTCAAAACTTAGCTTTTTCCTCCCCGAGAAATCCGAAGACGGGAGAGTCCCCCTTCGAGCCCCGGATACAGCCTTATTGGTCCTCCGGTACTTTCTTTCATAGATTTTCTTCCCGACTTCCTCCGTTTAGAGGAGAAACCTCGCTCCCCTGATCTTTCCTCCCCCGGCAGCGCCCTCTTTCCCTGGATTTTTTTCCTCCCCGAGACCCTGACCGTTGAACCCTCCCTCCTCATTCTTCTTTCCTCCCCTGTCCTACCTCCTCTTCCATCTGAGCGGACGCGTCCTTTCGCCAGCAGGCCGAAGGTCTCCCTCCTCCGAGTCTCTCGAGCACTTTTTTTTTTTTTTTCTCGTCCAGCCCCTCCTCGCCAACCCACCACCTTTTGATGTTTTGGATTCGAGCTGATCCGGATCGGAGGATCGAACTCCCCCTCGAGAATTTCTTTGGCTCCCCTTCGATTTTCCCCCCGATTTTTTTTTTTTTCTTGTTGGCCTATTTTCCCTTTGCCTTCGGTTCGACATACGGAGCGAAGGCGCTTCGGAGGGTCGCCTTTTTTCGAGCATCTTCGGAAGCTCTCGTCGCCGTCGAGATCCGCCTCTTTGAAGAGAAAATTCAGAAAAGGGTTGTTTCTGAGCGACAATATCCTTCCCAGGATTTAGAGTTTTCTCCCCTTCGCGGCCATCCATTCTATCATGAGTCGATAGAAGGACCCGGCCCACGGCCGTTTTTTGTTAGACAAGAAATGTCAGTAGCTCCCTTCCGTTCGGCAAGGCGTCTTTGCATTTTTTTTTTCTGGTCGTAGGCCCCTCTCTCTGTACGGAGCTCATTAGAAGCGAGTCGTCTAGCCGCCCTTCCTCGTTTTTCTAGAGTTCTGAGCTTTTTTCCCGTGCTTGAATCGATTGCTTGCGCGTCCCTTACTACTGCCTCCCCCCCCCCTCCTGCTCCAGTTAATAGAAATCAGACGTCCACCTCGATTTTCTCTGCGGTCCTTTTCCACTCTTCCTCCTAACTATCGCATCCTAGGAGTTTCCCCTCCCCCCTAATACCTCCCTCTCGGACACCTGTATTGACTCTCAAGCAGTTTTGGGGTAGGGTCGGTCAGAAGACACCCCTTTTCATCCCTGCCGGGCTTTTTTTCCCAGTCCTAGTCCTGTCGTCCCTGGAGCACCTTTCCCTCCTTGAGACGAGGAAGGTTTCTCCTCTCTCCGCGGGTTCTGTCGCGTCACCGGGATATAGCGGGACCTGCCGATCGTCGCGCTGGGAGTGACGGGCGGTTCGGCTGTTCTTGAGGAGGTCGCTTTTCCGACCGCGATCAAGTCTGCTATTTTCCCTCTTTTTTTCCCTTCGTCGGTCCCTTTCCCCCCGAAGTTTCTTCGTCGGACTCTGCGAGCTGGAAGAACGGCGGCCTGGCCAGGCCCCTATTTTGAACCTTTGGTTCTTTATTCAATCCTTTTTTTTTTCTCCGATGACGAATACACTCAGACATTCTCTTCGAAGTTCTCCCTCCTCCCCCTGCTACGCCTCCCCCCTTTTCGCGCCGCGAGAAGCACTGCAAAATTCCCGAGAGTCTTTTTCGGAGCAACTGTTTATTTTCCTTCCCCCCCCTGTCAGGAAACCCTGTCTCCTTGCGCTCTGGCTCGTATCCAGGTTTCCCCCATCGGGCGTCTCTCCTCTTCCCCTCCCGGCGAGTCGCCTTGTGATTCACGAGACTAGAGAAGCTTTAGCAAAGCCGATCCTCTTGCCCCCAAACCGCCCCGGAAGTCCCTTCCCCCTTTTTCCCCCCCCACCGACAATTCCCAGAAGTCGTGAGCTCTTTTCACGGATTGACCCCCCCCTATTATCTCCTCCTTTCGCACTAAGGCGAGAATCTCCCAAGGCTCGTTTTTCTCCCTAAATTTCTCCTCTGGGCTTTTCTTTCGGGGGGTCTCTCCCGATTTTTTCGTCCCCTTGAGCGAGCCCTGGCATAAAGATGCCTAGTTTGAGGACGGATCCCCATATATAGTCCTCTTTGAGTGAATTATCCCCTGCGACTAGCTTACACCGGGCTTCTCTAGATCTCTTTTTCCCCTCCGTCCCCCTCCCCTCATCCCTGAGGGCATGAATGTACGTTGCCGCCCCCGATTCTTCTCGTTTTTTCCTAGCATTGGCGCGTTTTCCCCCCCTCCTTGACCAGCCCGGGTAACTGATACCCCCAAAGGATCTACTTTTTCTGAGCGAGCTTGTTTCATGCCTCCTCTATTTAGAAGAACAACCTTTTTTTTGTGGACTTTTCTTTCTGAAGAGGAGGCCCCTACACACACCCCCCAGAGCGCCTAAGGTCCCCCTATGCTATTTCTTTTTTTTCCTGCCCCAGGGACCCCTTGAGTAGCTTCCTTTTCTTCCCACGAGTTGCTTTCCTCTTATAACCTTCCCCCTTAGGATGATAGAACGGAGAAGAGCTTAGGCCAAGCCCCTTTTTTCCGAGCAAGCTGGTCGCCACTCCTTTCATAGGTCAGTTCCCCCCCCATAGACCCCCATGATAGAAAAATTTTTTGAGGGGCTATGGCGCTTTGGATTCCCCCTCTACCTTCGCGTTGTAGTTTTATATCTTACATAGTCCCGGCTGGGATCCTTAGCTAGAGTGAGGATGCGTGTTTCTCTCGGCGGTCCAGAATGATTCTTGTGATGTCCTCGCAGGTCCTTCTCTCGGGTTTTCAGACCTCGGCCCCCTTCGGACTTCTCTTTCTCGATTAAGGGAGAGCTGGGTTTACGACGACGCCGATTTTTGGCGTCGTTCCCGACTCCCCCCCGTTTAAATATCCGACTCTCTCTTTGCCCGCGTCTCTACCTATCTCTTTTCGAGGGAGCCCATGCGCGCATCCGCCGAGCTTCCCGTCTCCTTGACTCCCCTAGTCTCTTTTTTCAATCGTTTGACCCGTCCAATCCCCCCCCCCTCTCTTTCGGTCCGCTTCCCGGGATTGTTAGAAGGATCTGGAGACGTTGAGGTTCGACTCTTCCCTCCCTCTCACTTGCTTCGCCTGTGATTAATTCCTTCCCTTTTCACTCTTTGCCCCAATTGGCAGGGCGGCGGCACCATTTCGTTCCCTTGATTATCCCTTTGATCGCATCTCCTAGCCAATTTTTTGGTTTTCCTAAGAGTTTGAGGAACCAATCTCAAGTCTCGTTCTGGCTCGTACTCTCTTAGTCTCCTTCGTAGATTATTAATTTTCCATTCTTTACCTCCGGTCAAGGACAACGGCGGGATACCCTGCGAGCTGCCTTGGACATTCAGCGCCCTCCACGCTTCCTTCTCACCTTCCCCATCATCCTCTCGTTGTTATTTTTTTGTTTGTACCTTGTTTTTTTGTTGTTCATTGTGTTGCCCTTGTGTTTTATTTCTCCTCCCTCAATTTTCCTCAAAATCTCAGATTTGTCCCATCAAGGCTTTGACAAAGTTTTCCCCTTTCTCCCCTTTTTTTTTTCCCTCGACAGTTCGGATCTTCTGCCCCCTCATTCGAAGAATTCAAGAACATGCGCCGTTTTCGGCCAAGGGCCTTGGTCCTCTTCCACGGGTTATTCCTCACCTTTCTCCCCGCATAAGTTCGTAAGGAGCCAGACTATTAGTCGTTGTCAGATAACCCTTAAACTTTTCCCCCTTCCCACCCCCGTCCCCATCCCGGTCTTGCCCCTTCTCGTTAAACAGATCCAGCCTCGAATCAGGCGCTCCACCCCCCCCCTGAAACCAATCCTCTTTCCCGCCCCCCTCCCCGGGCTTCATCGCCGAAGCGAATTTTTCACCTTGAAGACCTCTATTACCAATTTTTTCCCCCCCCACGTTCCCCTGTCTTTCTCTTATTCCTCACAGTTTTTCCTACCACACTCTCCCCCCTTTTCCCCAAAAACAGGATCTTCCATTTGAGAGAAGGCCCCAGAAAGCTAGGAAAAAAGGCGGCGCGCCGATGGTGCAGTAGGCGGGAGAGTTCGTTTGCCTCCTTTCTTCTCGGAGGCTCGGGCCTTGGGGTGTTTTTTTTTTGTCAAGCATACCCCTTCTTTTCTGACCGTCGTCTTCCTCCAGCTTTTTCCTGCCCGAGTGGTATCTTTTACAATCATCCTTTTGTTTCTCTCTATACCACCCCCCTGGTTTTCTTTTTCTTTCGTCCCTCTCTTTAGCCTCTGAGGACTCAAGTCCCCGGCAAGATTGAGAGAATAGACGGAAAATGCGTTCCCGAGAAGACCTCTTCCCCCTCGGACCGGTTACATTTTTTCGTTAGGACGCGGTTTCCCGAGAGCTCCTGTTTTCCCGGCCCTTTTTTCGATCCCCTCTTCCCACCCCTCTTGGCTGCCAGCTAAACACCGGCGGTCAAGGGGAAAGCTTCTTTCTCTTTTTGAATCGTGCCCTTCAGAAATTTTTTTCGCTCTTCAGATCCCCTGGTCGTCCCCTTTCGTAGAGAGCGCTGCTCACCCTTGTAGTTCCTTCTCCATGGTTAGCCGATATCTTTCATATGGTTCACGAGCGGTCCCGGACTTCCGTTCTGCCCCCCGGTTTCTTGCTGTGCCTTTTTTTGTATTTTCTATTCCCAGTGGAGACGACGCGGTTTTACGTTCCCCTTTCTGTTGGTCTGAAAAGGTGTTGTCCCAGGGGGACTTCGCCGTTTGTCCTGACCATTGCCGGCCCCCCCTTCCCCTGTTCTTTCCAATCGACTTCTCCCCTGGACCGATTCGCATCCCTTACAGAAATGATTGGAGGTCTTGCTTTCCCCTCTCCTATTCCCAACCCTGCGTTCCCTGATTGGCGTCAAGGGAGGTACTTCCCCCGAAATCGGCTCATCCTCTTTTTGGACTTGCTCTTTTCCTTCTCCCCCGTTTTTCCTAATCCTATGATAGTGGTTATCCGTTACGTTTTCCTGGGCACTTTGAGACTTCTCCTTCCCCGACTCTTGATAACCGACTTTTGAGAAAGATGCCCTCATCTTCCTTTTTTCTACCCCGCGCTTGAGATCCTTCTGGCCTTCCTCTCCCAGACTGACCCCGATCATGATAAGGTGATTTTATATTATCCATTTTTCTCCGAGAGCCTATCTGATCTACCTTACTCTCCGAAGAACCCATTTGTGTGAAGGGATGTTTTTTCGTCCTTTTTCAGCAACCGTTAGAGTGTTAGTGATTTACCCCCCCCCTGGACTTCGTCCCTAGAAGAAAGAGGTTTTTATAGTATCCATGCCTCTCTTTCCACCTCCTTTTTGGGAATTTCTTTTTTTCCCGCGTTCTCCCCTTCGATTGACCATCCCGAGGCGGTCTATATCCTTAAGATAGGCGTGCCCCACTGCTTCTCTCCCAGGTATAATATCTCCTGCCTCGTTAAAATTAGAGTCTCCCCTCTTGCGTCCTGAGATTTTCACGTATTTTTTCCCTTTTTCTCCCGTAAGCAAAAAGTGGATTTATTATTGTGCACCCCCCGCCCTTCCCCATTTCTAGGATCCAAATGCTCCCTTGCCTGGCTTTCTGGAGCTTTTTGAGTCCCCTGGGTTCTCTTTTACAGCCCTTTGCCGACTCCTCACCGCATCTTCAGCATGTTCTTCTGCTAAGCTAGCGTTCTTTAATCCTCGCGAGCAACGACGAAGCACGCGCCTGTCCCCTTTTCTCGGCCCTCCCGATTAATACTCCTCGATCCGGGCGCCCTTGGTTTTGCATAGAGATGTATAAGTCGCTCCCTTCGTGATTCCGATTGGTTCTTTTCTTTGGTCCCGAAATGCTTTCTCTGATTCCTGGATATCTTCCTTTGAATGCTAGGGCTGACATCGGCGTCAGGCGATCGCCGAGGTTCTGTTTCGCTCTCCGAGTCATAACTGTGCTTTTCCGCGCTCTTTTCCTAGGAAATAGCCTCCCTTTTTTGAAGGTCCTCCAAGAGCGAGCTCCGTTTTTTTTTTGCGTCTCGCTTTTCACGCATAGCCGACTCCCTCTTTCTAGTTTTCTTACGGATTGTTTTCCGGGCGTCTCACCTGCAGAGGGATTGTTAGGAGTCGTCCCAGGCCGGAACTTTTTCCCCATCGACCAGTTGGTCGGGTCGAATCCTTCTCTAATTTCGTTAGATTCTTCGCCTTTTAAGGTACGGGTGCGATAGAGGAGATTAGATGGGATCTTTACAGTCCTCGGGCCCTGCTCTGGATTTTTATTCCCCGCAATGGCTCCTCCGAACCAACAGCTCCCTCCCCCACCTGCCCTTCCCCCCTTTAGAACACCGAGAATGTGAAGTTTCTCGAAGGCATTAGCCCGTCTCTTTACCTCTCCGTAAGTCCTGTCCCCCTCAGGGGCTGGGGTCCGACGACCCTTTCCTCCTTCCTTGGGATTTTGAAAGGAATAGCTAGGATGGTTAGAAGCGCTCCGGAGTCGCGGTCAAAGTTTTTTCCCTTGCGGCCTATTTGATTTCTTGAGCTCGCCGCGTTTTTTTCGTCCGTGCTCTCTTCTGTCGGTCCTTCCGGGTCGTCTTGCTTTCTCCGGATTGGCAAGGTCGCCGCCGTTTTCACTGCTAGGGGCGAGTCTCCCTGAGTAGGAGACGTCGATTTTTTTTTTTTCCGGGTCTCTTTCCCTCAGGCGTCTTTTCCGTCTCGGCCGGTTCTGCAAATGGCGGAGGTGAGTCGTCACCTATGCGCCTCCTCCGTGTTGTTGTTGTCTCTTCTTACGAGACACCCCTGGAGAGCTTTTTTTTTCCTCTTCCTTCCGGCGCCAGCTTTTTCTGTCAGACTTCCATCCCTCTCTCCGGTCCGATCCCTTCCCCTCCCCTCCCACGTCGCCGGTTCTTCGGCGGCGACTGGATTTTCCCGGCGACCTCATCATCGACCCCCTTCTCCGACGTCTTTCCTCCTGAGTCCTCTTCTTTTTACTTCCCCCCTTTTCGAGGTACGGACCGCCTGGTTGATACGCTTTCCTGTAGCCTCTCTCTATTAATTTTGAAACCCAAGACACGGCATCCTGCCCGGGGTCGTTTTTCCACAGAAACACCTCCAATGCTTCCCATGGTGGTGCCGTCCCGTCTGACGGGTTCCCCCCCCCCCCCTCCTTCTATATCTATCCCCCCTTTCTTTTGTTCGACCCCAATTGAACTGAAGGAGTCAGACGAGGTGGAAGTTTTTTTTTTTGTCGTGTATTCTTTTCTTCTTACTTCCGGAAGGTCCCAAGCTCCAGTTCTCTATTTCACGGACCCCTCTCTCCATCTCGTCAGAGAGAGAATGCCCGTTTAGGCGGCGATCTCTCGCGTACTTCTTCCCCTCTCAAGTCGACTCCATATCGATCCTAACCCCTTCCGCCTCCCCCTCTTATTCTCTGATCAAGTAATCGAGGTATTTCGCGCCGAGCACCCCTTGCCGAGGTCCTTTTTCCGCCTTCGCCTGTCTCCTTCCAACCCCCTCCATGCGCTCTCTTTTAGCAGGTCAAAAAAATGCCCCCCCGGCGTCTTAGTAAAAGATGCGTTCTGTCCCTTTTTTTTTTTCTTCTTTGCTTCCCTCCGCTGCATTTTAGACCCTTTTTTAAGACCCTCAAAGAGCCCTTCGAGAGATGAAGAGCCGGCCGAGCCTTTTCGCTCCTTCCCCCGGCGTCCCTCTGTGAGAAAACCCTGATCTCCCACAATTCTCTTTTCAGAGACCTCTCCAAAAACCCCCTTTTGAAGCCCCATTGAGTGTTGAAGGCTTCTGGGGCTGGCCTCGACACTCGGGCTTTCTCTAGCCGGAGGGGAGGCCGTTCTGGCCTCTGGTTTTGGGGGGGTTTGGTTCCTGGCCACCCTCTGGTTTTTCGCTCTTCTCAATTTCCTTTCTTCGGTGCTGGTGAAGATAGTGAGCCCGGTCAGGTCTCTGATGGCGTTCCCTCAACTTTTCCCCTTGATGCCAGATATCCGAATCATGCGTTTCTCTTACGACGCTCGTACTGTTGAGTAGATCTCCCGATGACCTCGCCGTGACCTTCTTCTCAAGATCTATCTTTCCCGATTCTCTTCTTGCAGGATTCTCTGAGCCCATTCCTTTTCCTTTTTCAGCGTTCGTCCCCTTTCCTCTGAAAGCCCCCCCCCCCCCCCCTATCGTTCTCCCCAATCGTTTCACTTTCTCCTCTTCCCCTCTGCATTATTCTTTCTGAACGTTTTTCCCAGGAGCTGGAGTCCTTTTTCCGATCTCTTCTTATCCCCCCCGAGGCTTTTCACGTGCTGAATTCTTTAAGCACTTCCCAATTTTTCGTTGCCCTTATGCTTGATAGTTCCTCCCCCTCCTCTAAAGATACCCTTTTTCAAGATGAGGACTCACATGATCCCTCTCGGCGGGCGTTTCCCCTTATATTTCTTCGCTTTCTCTCCTCCGGAAGGTTCTCCAGTGAACTTCTCCGCAGTTCCCCTCCTCGCGAGACACGGAAGGACAGATATGAACCTCCCCCCCTAATACTCCCCTCAACTCCCCCCATACAACTAGTTTATTCTTGTCCCTATTCTACTGGACCATAAAGGTGAACGCCCCTAATTACTAATCTTTTTTTCCCGATTTCAGGCTACTCGGAATCCTCCTTGTACTTCGAGAAGTAGGTTTCGTAGAAGACCCTTTTACCGTATCTGATTTCCCCCCATGCGACGGTTCTTACGTAAATCTCCCCCCCTCTGTAACAATGCTCACCCACCGTTCTCTTTCCCCCCAGCCTCTTCCTTTTTCTGACCGCCGTTTCAGAAACTTTTCACCCCCCACCCTGCGGTCTTCGCGCACAAAAAAGTCTCAACCATTATAGCCGGTGCGCCGGTCTCTTTCCCCTTTTCCCATAGATTTTTCCCAAGGTGAAAGACGCTCTCTGCCGCCCTCAACCTCGCGAAATCCTTTTTTCCTCCTCCCTTCAGATTTTAAATATAAACAAAAGCCCCCCCCTGTACGCCGCCGGGTTTTTCTTTAACCGCTTTTCTGATTTTTTCCCTCCCTCGGACCACCCAGTCGCTACGGAACCTCGTTGACCAAATTACCTTTTTCTCGCGTATGGGGCATTCCGGGCGCGGCGCCGAAATCGTTCCTTATTCCTCTCTTAAGGTGGCTGTTGTTTCCAGTACCCTTCTTTCCCCCTCCATCTCCCCTTGTGTAATTCTCTTTACTCCTCATCAGTTGTGTTCTCTAGATAACAGGTCCGCTGGAGGCCCTTATAAGATTCTCCCCCTAAGACCCAGCACACTTCCTTTTCCAGGCATCTCCTGCCGCGGATGGCACGCCGAGCCCCTGCTTCATCGCCCTCGGTAAATTGGTGATTCTCTTCTTTTTTTTTTAAGCAGTCCTTTTTTCGCGTAGGGGGTTCGAGGCTTCCCGGCCACCCCTCTGGATTCCCCCATCTAAAAGTTTTTATAAAGGGTTTCCTCTTTTCTTTATGTCTCTCTTTTTGCCCTTTCGATTCTGGTCTCTTCCGGACAGTTTTCTCCTCTATCTTTGACTTTCACCTTAAGATGAGCCGAGCGCGAGAATCTGGTGAACGATCTCGGCGGTTTCGGGGTTGTTCTCTTTTTTGATAAGAGTCGGCGTGGTCCCCCGGCGCGGTTTTGGCTTTGTCTGTACGACTTCTTTCTCGCTTCAGTCGTAGGAGTGGATGCCACGAGAACGTTTGAAGCAGTTGACCTTCTCCCAGTTTCTTTTCCAATCCGGAAATTTCAAACGTTAAGTTAGGGCCTTTCCCCCTTAGACTTCGGAGTAGCCGGTCTCTTATGATAAGTGCCCTCATTTTTAGTTAGACGGTGTTGTTTAGGCCCCTCCCTCTAGGCCTTCCGGTGGTGCACAGGCTGTTTGGTCGGAAATCGGCCTTTAAGGGACCCCCCTGAAGTGTTTCCTTCCTGATCGTCCGACTTTGGTACTTATGACGTGGTCTTGGTTGCCCCAGTTATAGGGCCTAGTGTGTTTTTCCCGACGGCTGGATCCCTTATTTCCCTTTCCCAGACTTTTTCCCAACTTACCCCGGATGCGAGAACGCGTATTTCCGTCCCCCCTCCTCTCAGCCTCCTTCGATGAGGCCTCCCTCCAAGCAGATTTTGGATTCTCCCTTTTTTTTTCGTGAGTCTCTTCTTTCTGATACCAGGAAAGATGGTGCGACTTTCCCTGCCAATGTTTGCTGCGCTTATTCCTCCCTTTTTCCCAGTTATGGGCTCCTGGGCTGTTCCCTACAATGCTCCTTCAATGTATGCCTCTTCCCTTTAGAGAGGATTTCGACGAAGAGAATCATCGCTGTGAATTCGAATCCCTTTCTCTACAGATTGACCGTTGGCGGATTTTTAGGCGGAACCTCTTCTAGCGGTCCTCTCCATCCGCCGTAGAGGCACTCGAGGTTCCCTGATCTATGAAAGAAGCTTTCCGATGTTAATCTCTCGATAGTTTAGCACGTTTCTCCGTAGAGGAGCCCCCTCTCTTAACTCAGGAGAGAGGCAGAGTTCCATTGGCATGGCGGTCCGAAAGACAGATCTCCCCCTGATTTTCTTTATAGTCCCATCAAGATTTTCTTCTATTTAGCCTCTAGACCCCCTTAAAAAGAATACATCAGCTTTTCGATGAAGAGTACCCCGCCCCTTTCTCGAATCTTTTTTCCGAGCGAGCTTACCTCAGACGTCTTCTTTAGATTTCCTGAAATTCATTCTCCTCCTTGAGTGAAACCAAATTGGAGATAAGGTTGAGAGTGCTCACTTGGGCATCCTCCCTGAGTCCCTTCGTGATCGACCGCTTGGCGTCCCCCCTCTAAGGTCCTTTGCTCCCTCTCCTTCTTTTAGTCTCATTTCATGCTCGTTCCTTCCCTCGGCGAGTCTGAGATAGCGAGGGTTCCCTTTTCTCCGAGAGAGAAGTCAGCCCCTACGCTTTTTCTACCCTGCATCTTTTTCCCTCGCAATTTGCTTGTTTCTAGCGCTTCCCTGGTACTAGGGGAAGAAATAGAGCCCGAATACAGTCGAGCCTTTTGGAGAGCCTTCCCCGTCTTTCGGTTCTTACATACCACCTCCCTCGCGTCCAGGCTCTCCGATTACCCTAGAGGAGGGAAAGGATGACCTCCCTACCCTAGAGATCATTTCTCTTAGTTAGATGTCCTTATTTCGAATAGACAGCGATTTTTTTTTCTCCCCCGAATTTGTCAGTTCCTGGATTCCTTCCCTAGTGTTCCTTTTTTCAGTTCCGCGCATAGGATGACGGGATTTTAGTGGCCGTTCCTCAAAAATCTGCCGCTTCTTGAAACCCCTTTCCACCCTTTCGCGCTCCCCCTCTTCTGTCGACCCCTTTTGTATTTTCCTTTCCTTGCAGTTTTGGCGCCGTCGATAACTAATACCCGACCGCACCTCCCCTTGCCCAAGGGTTTTTTTTTTTAATTATTGATGGGGTTTTTCCTTTTTTGACCCGCTCCCAGGGAAGGAAGATGGGTAGTTGTGTTTTCCCCCCCTTAGCTAGAGGGACGACTGCTCCCCGGTTCTTTCCCTTTGAGTACGGCGCCTCTTTCAGTCCTCTTCTCCCTTTCGGTAGTCCTTTCCCCCTGGTCCCCTGCGCACTTTTTTTTTTATCCTTCTGTAAGGACTTCGAGGAGGAGGTAGAGGATTCAGGTCGCCGCCGATACCTTCTTGGGGTCCCGTTGATCTCTTTCCCCTGGCGACAGCTGCCACTATCTCGTAGACCCCCTCTTCAGAGATAGGATGGTGAGTACGTTTCTCCTCCTCCTCCTTTTGTTGAGAGTCTTCTCGATCACTTTTTTTTCCTCTTCGACTCCGGCGCCCTTGATTCCAGTTCCTTCCAGATTACACGTCTCCCTCTCTAGCCTCTTCCACCTCTCGGCCCCGAGAGGTAGTTGAATCGGAGGATCACTGGCGCTACGTTTAACTCTCATACGCCCCTTCCGTTTCAAAGATTCCTTCCGCGTCCTCTTTTTCGTAGAGACCCTTTCGGCTTTCTTTTGCGAGCTCTCCCTCCTCCTCGCGCCGTGCCTGTGATAAGCGAATCAGTTCGCTTCGTCGTTCCTTTCAGGGACTGACCACGACTTTGTTTTTGTCCAGGTCGTACCCTGCTGAGACTTTTTCCCCCCCTGGTGGCTGATTTCTTTTCCCCCCCCCCTGTATTAGTAGCGACGGGAGCCCAACCTTTTTTTCCCTTCCCAATACACCTAACCCGAAGCCGCGGGTACCTATTGGACGGTTTGGTCTGTCGTGTCAGCTAGGAGGAAGAGTGGTTCTTGACGGCAACGGCTCTCTCTGAACCCCCCTAGTTTCCCTAGGTTTTCGTTTTCTTCCCCTGCTAGATCGTAGCTTTCTAGTCATAATCCAGATCCCTCTTATATGACGATCTCCGATAATTCCCAGACGTCGCCCTCCCAAGACCTCTTACTTCTCCGATCCTATACTTATAGCTGCGTTGAGAGCCTCGCCCAGCCTTTTCCAGGTCATGATAGCCCTGCATCGCCTTTCGCGATTGTACCAGACCCTTTTCCTCTATCTCTCCCACCAGGTCCTCTTTCCTCGTCCAGAGTGCGGAGCGCGCCGCGGTTCCGAGCTCGGTTTTTTCCTTCGCTTGCGCCTTTTGTCTTATAGTACTGCTCTACCCTCTCCCGATTCAGTTCCTCTGAGCACTATCGAACGGCGCTCTAGTGCGCCAAAGCCCTCGCTTGTCCCCACTCTTTCTTTTCTTCCGATGACACAACCCACCTCGCCTTCTGGTTCATTCCTTGGAGATGTTTTTTTTTCAGAGAAACTTCCGCGCTTTTAGTCCCTCGTATCTCTTTCCCTGACCCCCCCTTCCTGTCTCTGTTTATTTCTTCTGAGGGGAGGAGCCCCTGCGAAATCTCATTCGGGTGATGGTTATTCTCCGGCTCTTCTTTCAGGGTGCTCCTTTTATGAGTCATCCCCCTTTCACAAGGTTCCCCCTATAGCCTCTCCTTTTAGCTAGGGTGCTCCGATAAGACTTTCAGTCGCCTGTTTTTCCTGATAGTAAGAGCTGCCCCCCTTCCTCCTCACTATGGCTAAGTCTCGCTTCCTTTTTCAGTATGCGTCCCCCTTGCATACCTTTCTTCCTGGTAAAGTCCATAGACCGCATCGGCTCTTTCCCCGTCACTCGTTCCGCCCTGTAGCAAATTCCACCCCCTTTCCCTTTTCCGCCCGAGCTGCTTTTTTCTTCCCGCTTTCCTTTCCGTCCCTGTTTCGCCGCATAGAATAGAGCGCTTCCCCCGCTTGCTCTGCCTTCACCTTTCCCTTCTTCAATTTTTACGTCCGCGCTTCCTCTCCCCTCCCTCTAATTTTTTCCGACGATAGGAAACAAATTTCCCCCCAGACGCTTCGAGCGGCCGTTCAGCTTTCTCAGCGTTCCTAGTTCCGTGTTCCCGGCGGGAACCCTAGGTTCCCCGGACAAGGAGGGCTCCTGATCTCTCCCGAGCCTCCGGCCGATACGGCGCTATGGAACGGTTCTCCGGCAACTCCGCGTCCATTTTCCTCCCTCTTTCTACCTTCCCATTCAAGGTGTGAAAAAGGACCTCCGTTTGTACGGTTTTCCTGCCCCAGGTTTCCCCTGAACTAATCCTGTCCGGACTGTTCTTTTTTCCTCCTCTCACGACCGTAGAAGTCCTTCCCAGAACATGCCCGTTTTAGTTCACTTCCCAGTTTTTTCTCTTTGCCGAGTCCCCGATTTCTTTCTATTCACCCGTGAATTCCCCTCTCCTGACAGTAGTCGTCGCAACGGTCAAGTCCCCCCACATCCATCGTTTTTTCGGCTACCACACTCCCCCATACCTCGATATCCTTTTGTTACAGGCTAGGTACCAGCGTGCAACCCCCGATTGCCGAATTCATAATACTTTTAAAGCTCTCTCTTCTTTCCCGAACACTGAAGAAAGGGACTTCCTTCTCTCCTCTAACAATGTTTTCCCCTGCCCCACCCTCCCCCACACCGTACTTCCGCCTTCCTTTTTATCTGTGGCCTTCCAAGGGTGGTTTGGGGACTCTCCCCCGGAACGCTTCACCCCCCCCTATCTGGAGTACTCACGCCGCTAGGCCCCTTTACTTCCTTTCGAGAGATGGGGACTAGTCGGGCGCTTAGTTTTACTCCCTTTTAAGTTCTCTCTCGTTCCGTTAGGTGGATGAGGTTCCTCTGTATCGGTCGTATTTTACCAGCTCCCCCTCCGTTTTTT
>Ga0179591_1309482_pt1 | contig 17317 bp, 17 predicted proteins | sample CZOMad2_1_08_16f_FD_182891 | JGI IMG/M metagenome (GOLD analysis project Ga0179591, IMG submission 182891) | Vadose zone soil fungal communities from Angelo Coast Range Reserve, California, USA - CZOMad2_1_08_16fungal (PacBio error correction) | ecosystem: Environmental > Terrestrial > Soil >... | reverse complement strand
CATCCATAAGAAGGTGTGGTGTTGAGTAGCTTGTAAACCCCATGAATCGTAGTTTGATCACGAGGCGTTCTTGCTCCCCCCCAAATTCAAAACCCCCAACCTTTTGTCCGGCGCCTGTTTTTTGCCAAGGTACCCTCCACGTCAGATTTCCTTTTTCAAAGGGTCGAAACCCCTGCTCCCCGTCATGGTGGCTGAGGTGCCTGAATTCTGCTATTTTTTGAACTTTAGGTTTTTTGGTCCTTTTTTTTCGTTGCCTTAAATGCATAAAGGCTCCACAAACTTGCCCCGGTAGAACCATTGATAAGTCCTGTCAGTTTACGCATTTTACCGCCCCGGTCTCTGCTCAGTTCCCTTCCCCGAAGTGACAGCCTTGCTCCGTAGAAAGTGTTCCTTGATGAACACCTTGAACTCCTCCCTTGACCGCTGGCCATTTGCAACTACCTTCCTTGCCTACGAGAATCCCGCCGAGGGCAGGCGTCCCCACCTCCGGCCAGTCTGAACCGTTACCCCACAAAATTGAACGCAGCGACATGTTTACTGATGCCGGCTTTGTTGCAGTCTCAGGCTCCCCTACTTCCACCTTCTCCAGAGCCCTTCGGCTGGACAACCAGGCCCCTTCTCTGAGAACACCGTCATCACTCCCCCTCCGGCCAGTAGTGGCGTCATATTTTCCTCCCGTAAAGCTGATATCGTTCACTGCTTCAGCATATGACTGTCCTCCAATCCTGGGCACAACGTCCGACCGTTCATAAACGAATTTAGACACTTTTCATCCTCAACCCTAATCCCGTCCCCGACTGTATTGAATATCCCTGATTCCCCCGATAATGGCACTTGAAGTCTTTTTGTTGGTCAAACTGTCCCCTGTTCAAACAATGCCGTTTAAAATCGCTTCCACCAGACCGGACTTCACCTATTCTATTGACGTTTTCTTGTTTAAAAGGATGATGTCTCCGGCCTTGCTTGAAGACCCTGTCCCTACCCGTGTCCATACCGAAAGGGTAGTTTACGCCTCACCACATCACCCCAGTTGCCCTGGTACCCTTCAGGGTATACTTTTCTGAATTTTCCCTCACCCAGAATTGGGGTAATGCAGGAGACTGATGCCCGACATCTTTGATGGAGGAGATTTTTTTTGGGGCTTCGGTTTTCGAACGCGGCAAGGCCTGTTCTTCCTTAGCAAGAAGTCGCCTTAGTTACCTGACCACACTTCTTTACCTACATCTCCACGAACCCTCCTCCTTTATCGCGGCGATAGGTCACGCCTTCACGTATGTGGCGAACGGCACGATGATCCACCACGACCTTCACCCTCTCCTTTGCCTGATCTTTGCGAATTCTGGAAATCGTTCAAATTTTTTGTTCTTCCCTCCTGGGAACGCGATACTCAGCCCTACCGTATCACAATGCCCGTCACGCCGAGTGAATCTACCATTTCTAACCCCCACAGCCTTACGTGACTTCGGGCCCATTTCGTCTTTTCGTGAGTGATCCTGAAACCACCATCCCTTTTTTCCGACAGAAAATCTTGTGATGATTGTGCCGCTGCCCCCCCGCCCCAGAAATCTGCTGAACAATTGTTTTAATGTAGTAACCAAGGGAAAGAACAAGACCATCCGACGCCAAAAAGCCCCCGTGGTTAATCTCGCGTTTTGACCATTCCCGCCTTCTCTTTGTAACGACCCCCCAGCTTCCTGACTGACGAAGAGTAACGAGCCTTCGATTTAAGCAAGACGCTCGCCGTTGTTCAACTCCCCTTATTTTCTGACGCCCCCCCCCCCGACCTTCTAACCCATGTTGTGCCAGGTCGCCGTCAGAGAGAGGTCTTTTCCACCTAAGGTCTCCCATGAGCGTTGCTGTTGAGATACGATTCGGTCGTTGCAGCCAATCCCTCTTTGCGGGCTGCAGCCTCCGCTCAGAATAGAGGGCCTTTTTTCCCCACCTGGACAAAACCTCGGTGTTTATCTGTGAAGGGAACATATTGAGTTTTCCAGTCCCCAGCCGGAGAGGAGCGTGAATACCAATTCTTTAAACCCGATCTCGACATCGGTCGCCGTTACCGCCCTTCTCTTCGACCGATAAGGTTTTGCAACCCACATGATTTTTTGCGTGCTCATTCACGACTTAGAAGTCTCCCCGAGTTGGTCTACCCCACCTTTCCTGCCACTGGATCTGACCACCCCCAATTCGAACGTCCTCCCGTCACCGACGTCACAGTTCCTTCCGAGGTTTCCAGAAGATCCTTTCGCTTTTTTGCCAGGCAGCACGGTTGTATAGCGAGAGGGAAAGTTCCAATCATAGGAGACTCTTAAAGACACGAATTGAATCACTTGTATGGTCAGGAGAAGTCATCCCAGACTAGCACAGGGGCATGTGAGTCTCAGATGAGGAGCCTCCAAGAAGTACGTTGTAGTATTGTCGGAAAGCTGCCCACCCCTTGATCCACCCACTCACAGGGTTAGGAGAGGTACTGGCTCAGGCTCCACATCGATTTCTACCCTTTCTCTGACACACTTAGCCCCCCACCTCCCTCCCCCCTCCGTTTCCCTTCCTTTACACCCCTCCCCCCCCTCAGCCCCTTCGGGCTTGCACGTCCCGCTTCCCCCCGGTAATTCCGCCCCTATCTTTCCGCCCGCTCGTCTACCACGTTGATCGAGGGCCTTTTAGCTCATCGAGCGTCCTCGTCCTGTCGGAACTTTTTACTTTATTGGACTTTACGCGAGCACGTTTCGCATCTTCATCCCCCTTCCAACGGTTTACCAAATCGTGCCCGCTTGTCAGCTTCTGAGCACGTTCATTGGCGTTCTTTGCCGCCTTCTGCTTCCCTAGAAGGCCTTTTTTATCCACTTCTGGCGTCAGATCGGTGTTTTTATTCGGACATCAACGCCCGCGGCACGTGCTTGAATCACCTCAATATTTTTTTCCGAACCCCCCTTCCCCCCCCCAGCGGGCTTTTTCGGGTCCCGGTGCACCCCAAGTCCCCCCTTTTATTTATTCGCTGCATGCTGAACCCTAAGCTTTCACCCGCCACTCTGCTCAAGAGGCTGGTTCCGATCACGCTAAATGTAGTAACCGCACTCTCCCTGTGCCCAGACCGTGGCCCTTACCCTTACGCTGACGCTACTCCCAAATGTCAGAAGGTTTGTTTTCTTCAAGCAAGATATGTTTCGTTCAGGTACCCCTTGTCTGGCGCGAGGACCTTTCGCCACGCGCCCTTTTTCCTACTTCGTCGCGAATCCACGGGCAGCGTCTCGTCGATTAAATGCACCCCTCCCATGTTCGGCTTGTCCACCGAGGATCTCCCCCTTTCTCTGTTTCAGGATGTTTGCTTTCCCTGTACTCTCATTCCCTAAGTGAGGCGGTTATCCCCGTTGCACGGTTAAAAGGACAGCGCGGGGGACCTTCCTCCCACGTGCTGGTGTGCTTGCCCCAGCGTTAGCAGTACGTATGACTAAACGTTCAGAAGGTAATAGACTTTTTTTGGGTCCCAGTCAGCTCCTCGTCACCCTTGCACATGTCCCCCTGTTTTTCTTTAGGCTAATATCCTTGTCTCATCTTTACCCATAGTCGAATCCCCACTGGCACGCTTTCCTCCACGCTCCTTCAGATGTTTAGTCATGTTCTTGATCGTTCCTGTGTGGCTGCAACACTTGCCGTTCGGCCCTCGTTTCAAATTCGTTCCACTAGCCAATTTTGGGGAACCTGCGGTTTCTTGGCCTTGGTTCCGACTTTATACCTTGACGTGCGACCCCGTTGGGCGGGGGGTGGTGGGTTGAACGATGGCATAGGACATAGCCGGTAAGCAGCCACAAATACCCTCCCCCAAACGATGTCTGCTGTCCGTTCATACAGCACTCCCACCCCCTTTCTTGGTGATTAAGTTTCAAATACAAGTACCTTCCCTGCGGCAACGTTCCATGTCGGGGCTTGGGAGCGTAATCGACATTTTGGTACCCTTTCTTGAGCGGATCGTGCCCCCCAGCCTGAGACCGCCTGCTTTTTTTTCCTGTTGACGAAAGAGACCCGGCATGTTCTACTCTAGGTAGTGTGTTAAGCGATTTACGCGGCATGGTTGGAGTTCCGCGGGGCTTTCCTGTTAAAATTTACTTCCATCGGCCCTTGCTTCGACTTCCGTAAAGGGCCAAGTTCCACTCTGGGCCTCCCGTCGCCTGTGCCCGGATGGACGGGGCGAGGATCTGAGCCTTTCTCTGGGATTTCTGGCTTTCGACTGTTTTCCTATTTATTTCTTCATCTGCTGGAGACCAGGCGATCCTTTTGCTTGATGTGACTGAATACTGCCCAGCTCTTCACGACGGAATGAGTGAATGCATTGCTATCATTCTATGCGTGATGGAATGGTTGTCGCTCCTTGTGCTAGACCTTCTCAGCGGGGACTCTTCCTGGTGCTACTCCTCCTATAGATGCGCTGCTTATGCCAGTTTTGTGGTTAAAACGATGAATCCGAGCTGGTTGACGGCCCTTCCGATTGTGAGGGAGACGGCGTCCTTCGTTTGCAATTGCACGGAGCGGCACGGCGCGTAGCTTCAGGCAGTAGTTCACTGTCAACACCTTGCACTTTCTTTGCCGTCGGTGTGCCACCGGAATCTTTTCACGGGGAGAGAAAAGTAAAGGGGGTTTTACATCCCTTCCTTCCCTCTTTAGAGAAACAGGAAGGGGGGTGCTCGTTGTGTTTTTGGTTGGGTGGGTTTTGGGGGTGGCTGGTGCTTTCTTTTTGTTTGTGGGGGGGGTGGGGGGGGGGGGTTGTTTTTTTTGTTGGGGGTCTGGGGGGGTTGGTTGTTTTCTCTGCAACGGTTTGTTTGACTCCATTTTTATTTCGTCAGGGCATTTTCCCCCAGAACTATTTTCCAAGAACGTGGCCCTCCCCCGGTCGTGCCGCTTACCCCTGACACGCAGGTTGTAGACGCACAGGTTTCCGGCCCTTGCGTGAACAATGGCAATAATCGGTTGTATTTCTTGATTGTACGACCTTTGCACCACCCGGATGGACAAATCCCCCCCAGTTTTTGCGCCGACTTGAAGGTGGTAAGGTGCATTACCCACAGCACCCGTTGCCTTGCAAACCTGATTCATTTTTCATTTACTTCTCCTACCCTTCCTGGTGTTGTTTAGAGAGCGACAACATTTCTTTTTCTTTTCACGGGAGAGTTTGTGATTTGTTCCTTAACACAACTTAACCGGCCATCCCCAAAACCGTTGCCCTGCTTTTGACGGGTATTAACTTTTCCACCCCGATTGCGAAAGGGTGACAATTCCGGTCGAACTCTTCCACTTCCTTGTTGTCTCTTCTATGAAAGCGAGACTTCTTCGCAGTTGTTGTTTTGGACCCCCCGTCTTCTGATGAAAACGTAAATGCACCCCTCCGAAGGTGAGCACAAACCGCAAGAGCTCTGAGTCTCGCGTACTCACTTTTTCCCGACCTGGTATCAGTTGCATTGACCGGCTCGTACCCCCTCCCTTGATTCCCCTGGTGTTCCAACCCCCCTTTCTACTGTCCGCAGCTTCTCAGAAAAGACCATGCAATGCCACTTAATTCTACGACCGTTGCTACCCAGACCTTCCGCAGGTTCCAGGCTCCCCCTTGGGCTCCTCTTGAATTCTTGTTAACCCCCCACCTTCCTTACCGCAGTCTCCCAGGTCTCCTCTTTACCTTGACAAGTAGAAGCTTTGTCGTTCCCATTTAAAGATCATGTCGATGAGGCCCGTTTTGGGACCCAGGCCATAATGATTCAAACTCGGAAGCCACTCATTACGTTCTACCTTATTCTACTCATACAGCCAAGATGATCGCAGCTCCAGCAGGTGGACCTGTCCTTTTTCCTTCCCACGTCTTCCCGGACTACCTTCCTACCTCGACGGCTCCACGTAATCTAGCCACTCCTCCCCGGACCCGTTAGCCGCTCCGGCCACCCGAAGGGATGGCCCTTCTCGCACTTCTGTCGGATTAATGAGTCAGGTGACCCGGTCGGCCCGGCTCCTACCCCCTTTCCCAAGGACTAGCTTCATCCACCGACCGGACCGCATATCTCCTTCGTTGGGTAATGGTACAGTTAGTAATATCGTCTCCCCTTTCGTTTTTTTCCCCCAGGAGATATCGTGTCCCTCAGACCAATTGTGGCGATTCCAGAGCCCCCCTCACCCAGTTGTCCCTGTCCCTATTCAGGGATCTGTATTGAAGTTCACCCAGCAGTTCATTTTTTCTTTCCTGATGACCTGATCGCAGTTCTAGTGATTCCCCTTCGGTCGATGTGTCTTTCTTCAGTTGAACGTCGTTGGGACCTTCCCGGTGTCCCGTAGTCAGTCAGCATCCCTTTCTGGCGTCAACAAGTTCTTTCTCCCGGAATCTCCCTCAACCAGACGCAGGCCGCCCGCCTTGCAGAGGAAAGAAATCCTTTTTTCCCGCACGTACTGCTGTGCAGCCACCACCTGACACGAAACATTTCGCCTGATCCCTGCCTTCCTTGAGTCGGAACTTGCCCCTTTTTCTTCTACTATGTGTCCTATGACTCATCTCTCCACTAAGAAAGTCTTTTTACCACCAGGTTCCCTCTGACCCCCGGAAAGTTGGGGGCCACAACGCAGGGACGTTTCCGTCCTGGGCCGACGTTCGTTCGCCCCCGCTTTTCTCCGGCTCCAAGAACCCCTTCTTTCTCCTTGACTTCCTCACACCCCTTTTGCGCTTTTCTTTGTACCCTTGGTTGCTCCCCTCCCCGCCTCCAATCTTGTTTTCACGTCGAGTACCAGGAATTCCCCAGACCTTCTGTGTTCCAAAGCCATCTTGGAAAAACTTTTTTCCCCTTCTTTTTACCCCCATCTTCCCTCCATGCTGCGGTGCTTCAAGGAGACGAGCCGCGGCCCGTTGATCTTTGCGTCCCCGGGTTCCGTTTTAACGTGTCGTGAGCGACGCTCCGCCGTCCTTTTTTTTGATCACGAATTTAGTCTCCCCCACGCCCCCTTCCTACCCCAGAAATGCTTGTTCGTAGGTCGCGTTCTCTTCTTTTTGTGAAGGATCACTCGCTAAGAGACAGGGAGCGTTCCCCCTTTCCCCCTCCTCATTTTTAGATTCGGTGAGACCATACCAGCGCTCCATCGTGCGTGCCTTAAATCTTTCCAGCCGTCAGTTAGTAGGTGTCCGTTGTGCTCACCGTTGGCCAACCGCAGTTTTTGCTGTCCTTCCCTCTTTACTTGAAGTTAAGCCTGTGCAGCTAGTTTCTGATGACAAGATTCTCCCTCCTCCCCCCCTATCTCTGACTCTTCTGATTGTCCCGAACCTGTTCCTCCTAGGGCCACGAAGGATGGCCACTTACTCCCTTCTGTTTTGCTCATACCGCCTTAGCTGTCGCTTTAACGAACCACTTTCCGACTTTGATCCTGCCTTTTCCAATTCCGACCCCGGTTTGCACAAGTCAAACTTCCCAGTCTGCGTTCGCGTGGTGCCAAAGTTTCCTAACGGTTACCCCCTGCCTCCCGTCCCCCCCTGTTTTTAGAGATTCGGGGGGGAAAGTAATTTTCTTTATCCTGCCGGTCGGATCGTCCGCCACCTTTCCTTAGCCTTTGGAAGGCTCCCCAGAGACCAATTGCGGGTCATTCTCTATCTTTCCTCCTCCTTTTGAGTAGATACTTTAAACTCCCCCTTGTTACCTTCGTCTCGGCAAAGACACATGTCTTTTGTGCTGAACTATTCCCCGGCGGGTGCACTTGCTATTTAAAGAGTCTCCGCTACACCCCCTTTGCATCTCTTGGAGACCTTTCTCCTATAGGCTTCTTCTTCCCCCCCCCTCGGCACATAGGATTTCGTGGATTGTACGAGGAAAGCGATTTTCGGCGCAGTGTAAAATTTAGGTCCCGTTTCCAAAAGCAGAACTCTTCGTAGGCGAGTTGAGACAAGACCATTCCTTTTCCCCTTGGTGGAATTTCCCAGCCCTAGTCTTGATTGTTGCAAAGCAGTCCTTTGAGCTTTTTTTTCTTGATGGATAACGTGGTAATAATCAAGGTTTGCCGCCGGACTGGCATTCCCCCCCTTTTTTTCCAATTTTTTAACGGGCCACCGCCAAACCCTCGTCTGTTTTGGTGCTTGTACATGTGAGAACCCCTTCCTGTCCCCCCCTTTCCCCCTTTCCTTCTTTTGAACTGCTCTTGAACCCGATGACGCTTTTCTTTTCTAACCAACCGCCCTTTCGTAGCCCCACATCCCCGGGTGTCTTTCTCTTGGATCAGCACCCATGCGTCTTGCCCAGCACCATTTTTTTAGTTCCTTTGGTTTTTTTCAGAAAGATTTATTCCCAGTACCCTTCGAGGAAGAGGAATTCAGCGACCCCCGCTCCCCTGGTATCCAGGGTTTCGAGCCGAATATCATCTTTGCTAGGGTTTCTCTTGCCTACCTCCCTCATTGTCTGCTCTGGGCAAGCTCGGATCCCCCCCCCCCCCTCTGATTTATGCTTCCTTTGTTCTTTTTTTCTCACTTGTACTTTGACTTACAGCTCTGGGCGGAGGCGTGCCCTTTTTCCCCAAAAGGTAGCCCCCCAGAGTTTCTTGTTCACGTCATTGAGTGGCTTTCCCTTTCTTCACTTCCTCGGAGAAGCACTCGGCCAGTTCCGAGAAATCTGTTGTTGTCCCCCGACGATTATAATTCTTTCCACCGTGACCACGGCACTTTATCCTTTATTGAGCTGTGTCGTTCCTTTTTTTCCATAGTCGCTCACCCTTCCCAGTTCCCTACTACGTATTAACTTTTCCCGCCTTTCTTTCTTTTCATGGTTTTCTCACAGTCTTTAGGGGCGGCACATCGTGAAGTGTGCCCGTCTTCCCCTGGGTGTACCCCTGCGTTGGTTCTTTTCGATTTCTTTCTCAAGAATGTTCGCCCGCGGAAATGCCTGTCTCCCTCCCACCTCGTCGGGAATCTTATGTTTTTTGCCGTTTTTCAGAAGTACCGCCCACAAAAGCACTCGCCCTTCCCCCCTATTACTGCTTCTGTAAGTACAATCCCTTTGCACCCCCGCTTGTTTTTCGGGAAGTCCAAAACCCAGCCCCTTTTTCCCAATGTCAAAGGGCAAATGTGGTGATTTTGAGGTTCAAACTCTCCATGATTGTCTTTTTTTGAACTCTTCCTTTCTCCGGACTTGAAAACCAATTTGCCTTAGACCTCTTCGCTACGAACCGTCCCCCCCCCTTCCCGATGACGAAATCTCAAGGTTTGGTTTTTGAATTTTTTCCCCGATTTTACTTGGGCAGTGTGAAGAGGGATTGACCTTTTTCCCCCCTTGAGACCCGTCAAGGAGGCCAGTCTACCTTCACTACTGATAATTTCCCCCCTTTAAAATTAGTTTTTTGCAGGCCGCTCTTCTGCTGGAGCTGTGTTCCTCTTCTTTCTGGCTGCCCTTAGACTTGAAGAGTGTCCGGTCTCCGTTTCCTAGCTCCTTGATATTGCACCTTCATCTTGTGCTTTGTTTTTTTGACTACTGACTTCTCAAGACTCCTGATGCGCCGTCTTTCGATCATCTTATGGCTTTTTTTCCGTTTTCCTTTGGTTGGTGATCGACATGTCCAGTTTTCCTTCGCGGTCCGGCCTGCGACTGCAACTCCCAGACTTTGGTTTTTGGCTCTTTTTCTGCCTTTTTTGTTGGGTAACCTAATCTGCCACTCGCACTCGATTTTCCGCCGGTTCGTCATGGTTCCTTGGCGAGTTTTTTCGCCTTTTCGAGACCTTAGGTTCACTAAACTTTTCCTTGTCTTCTTCTGAAGTGCCTGGCAGAGCTTTTCACGGTTTTTTAACACAGTCTTCTGCGCGTCGGTTGTTCTCTCGGGCACTTTCCGGAGACCCGACCGGGCTGTAAATCTTTTTCTTCCCTTCCTGAGTCCACATTCGATAGTGCGTTGGCCCGTTTTCTTTTCATTCACGAACTCGTTCCAATTCAGACCTGAGCCGCTTGCCCTTTTCACTTCCCCCCTCCGACAACCCGACTCGCCTGGCAGGGTTCGACAGGAGCGGTTTTCCCCCCCCCTGGCCCCCCCTGGTGGAGGAATAGGTTCAACGACATGCGCCCCACCCGGCGAGGGACTTGTGTTTCCCTCTCCCTTCCTTTTTTGTACAACAAGAACTCACGTGATAACCTTCCATTGCCCGATTCATGTTTTCCCTTTTAATTCCCCCCTGTTGTTGTTTTTGAGATCTCATGAAACCATCAGAGTTTTTTCGTCTAACGTGTTTCCTTTCTGGCCTACCCCCCCCCCCGTCAAACGCGCAACACCCCGTTGCTTGCCTGTTTTTTCCCCGGTTTCCCCCCCTCCTCCACCGTTGTGGTGCCGATCCTTTCCTCCCCTTCTCCAGCTGATAATACTGATTGCGCCGGTGCCCCTTATCTCATCTTTTGAGACTTGTCGGTATTTATTGGACCCCCTATTGTTCTGTGCACCCTGCCTCTTCAGTTTTCTTCAAAAACCTTCCACCTCGATGTTTTCTCCTTATGCTTTGACGCATTTCTCCCCTTCCTTTTCTTTTCCCCGTGACCGTGCCCTTCCCCCCCAGCTTCTCGAAGTGCACTTTTTTTCCCCTGTTGAAAAATAATGACTGCAAGCTTCTCCTCCTTGACCCCCCTCCTTGCCAATTTCAAAAGTTCTCGAACCACCCCTCTTCCCCTTCCCCCCCCAGGGTCCATTGTCCAAACACCTCTAGCAGGCTATATTGCGAATAGGGTTTACCCCCAACTGACTAGTTTCGTATAATCTTTTTCCCCCCCCATCGTTGCCTTGGAAGGCACCTAGTTTCCCATCTTTTCATGTCGATCCATCGGCCCAGGCGGGACCACACATTCCCCCCACTATCGATGTAAGTTGTCTCAACTCAGGCAAGTCTCATGCGACTGATTTCTACGACCACAAGGAAGGAGTTTTCTCTCCCTAAGCTCCGGTCACTCACAAAAATATCCTGCCCCTACCGTAAGCTGGAAGGCCCCTCATTCCCTAGCCCCCTTACCAGGGAACTAGCTGCAGATACCGTTTAAAAGATTGGTTTGCCCGTGGCCTTATATGAAAATGATCCTTTCGACGAAGTCTCCGGTGAACATACCCGCAAGCTTCACTCCCCATGCCAATTACCGTCTTGACACACGAACGGATACCTACTTTATACTCCTCATCTGGCCTGTTACATTCGTAATAGTTAAGAGCGTTCCTTTCCGGGTTTCCGATTCCTGCTCACATCCCACTTTTTTCCTCTCCCCCCCCCCCTTGGGTTTCTCTTTTACTCTCACCCCAATCACACCAAGTTTCCCCCTTACAATTTCAGGTATTGTTATTTGAATTTCCAGTGAACACAGCAGCGGTTTCATTCGGATTGGAAGGATGAAAAATCGCATTCCTCTGTATTTCCTTCGGCTAGATGGTGAGCTTCGGTTCTTAGGGATTTCCCCCGAAACTGTGTCCATTCCTCCCTTCTCCAGTACAGCCGTTGAGAAAGTCCCCTTTCTCCGTTCATCGCCCAAAAACCCGACGCAGGTTTCCGCCTCCCCTGGTGATTTTCCTACTTCACGAGTGCTAACTTTACTTTTGGGCTCCACCTTCACCCTTCTTTCCACGAACTTACCGAAGAGTTGTAAGATGGTCAGTTCGTTTTTCTATTTCCCTTTTCTAGCGGGAGATTTTGAAGAAGCTCTCCATCCTCACTCGACAGTGACGTTTCCGTTTCTTCTGAATAGCGTGCCTGTGGTTTCCCCCCTACAAAGCCCTTTCTACGTGTCCAGACTTTCGTATAGAGGCCCCTTCTCTCACTTCCCTTTCCCGCACCCCCAAAGACGTGCGTACTTTTCCCTTTTTTTACTCCCTTAGCTGTAGTTTTGAAACACGTCCTATGTTATAAACCCCTACTTTCCAATCTCTTGTTAACCTTCGATTAACCAGCGAAAGACATCACCCCTGCCGCCCAAACGCAACCGTTTTGACTGACTCCCTTCGAAAGAGTTTTTTCGCCCATTGTGCCCTGTGCATTTTCCCCTGGATAGTAGCCCTCGGGTTTCCTCTCAGGCGGGCACGTCCCCTTCTCTTTCCGTGACTGCTTCTTCCTACTGTCCCCCTATCAACACCAGAATTTGTGCTGACGACACGCCCCTAGCACCACGTTTTTTCCTGGCTCCCGTCAGCGGCTGGTGAGTCCACCACACTACTTCTAACAAGGTTGCGTGTTTCCCCGATTACTATTTCGGTCTTTTTTAGCCATGGATCCTAGTGCCAGTGCGTTCAAGCCGTTCATTTCCATATGTGCGATTTCCCTGTTGACTTGTTTGCTCCCCTGGACACTGCACACACGCAGCGTTAGCGTTTTTAACCTTTGCCAAACCATCTTACCCCTTTTAAGTTTCCCTGATGAGACAGCCTTGGGTGATTACCAATCTCTCATCAACCTCGACAGAGGCTCCCTTTTTTTTCCCTCCCCTGCCCAGTCGCGTATATTGACTCCTTGATTCACTCCCTCCCCCTTTCATTTTCGTGTACCGAATTCCTCCGCGTCTCTCTTTGCCAGAAAGCAACTTTCCTACTTGGTGCCGGAGTTAACGTCCGATACCTTTCCCCCCCTTCCCCCCTTCACCCCTCCTTGGACTGGGCAGAAAGTCAAGCACGATGCTTTCCAGGCCCCCCTGGTTTCGCGAGGAGGGACCAGAATTTTTCCCCTTTTGCCACACCGCCTCGGCGTCTAGTCACCCACGAATGTGAGCCAATTCTTTCCGTAGGTTGGACATATTTCCTGTGGTGTTTCATATCTCTTTTTCCCCTTTTTCCCCTCTTTCTCAGAGGTCCCCCTCCCCCAGTTTAGGTCGTATAAGTAAACGCACCATTATTTTCCCTTTTCTTTCAAGATAGCCCATTGGACGTTGAACTCCACCTGATCTTTCACCCGTAGATCCCCCAATTGAGCGAGTCTTTCTCCACGCCTTCTCTTTATTAGTCGTTTGCCCCGAGGACAGGTGGGATTCCTGGCCGTGTACGAGGAAATTTTTTTCTCATTGATCAGGAGTTCAAGGTTCACTTTTCCCCCCGATGCCTCTTCTTAGGCGGATCTTTCGCCCTCCTTGGATGTTTGACTCTTTTTTCGAGTTACGGGATTTAGCATGCTCCCGCTGTAGAGAACGTGTTGGTATCAGGTTCGAACTTGGTTCATCCCCACTCCTGATGCGAACTTCTGACCTAACCTTACCCTGTCCCCCTTTCCCCCCGACTCCCACGAGGCCGCTTGGCCCCCCCTTGTTGAGCCCCCTTCCCCTTCCCCCTCCCCTTTCTTGATTCTGTCATTATTAGGCAGGCCCCTCCCCCCTCTACTTTCTTTTTTTCCCCCAAAGCGCATCTGTTATGAACCGAAACTGCCATTTATACTTGAGTGGCTCTGCCCCCCATGCCGCTAGGAGGCTGCAAACGGGGTTGCTGTCTTTTTTTCCTTTCCCTCACGATTTTTTTTCCTCCCTTTTATGCGTCGGCCTTCTGGACACGTCGGGTAATATTAGTAGACCCTATCTTTCGCCACGTTTTTCCTTTCTCGACAGAATGGGGTTTCTGTTGTCCCCCTCGAGATCACAGAATTTCTTTTTGAATCTCGTTACTGGTCTAATTCCCTTACCCCTCATGCAGATTTGCGTAGTTTTTCTTGGAGCACTCGTCACAGTTTTTCCCCAAGGCCCAGCACAGAGCATTTTATGGCTTCAATCCGGATGTTTGCCGTTCTACGACTTCTATAATAAGAACAGACTTCCCGTCTCACGTCTTTTTTTTTTTTTTCCCCCCGTTAACCCCGAAGCCACTATTTTTTCGTCACTTAACCACTTTTCCTTCTCGTGCTTGCGCTCCTCCGGCCCCTGTACGAGACCTTCAAGATTTTCCGCACTCCCGATAGCATAGGCTCGTCACTCGCCTGCGTGTGGCTTTCCTTTCTTTGCCCCTTGCTCAACTCGTTGACGTGCCGAGGCACGGAGTGGGAACCCCTTTCTGGGTTTTCTTTTTTTTTTCGGAGCCCTACAATTGTGCCCAGGATTGGACCCTTTTTGCGGCTCGTTCCCTCCGAAAGAAGGTAGGACGTGCCTAAACTTGAGAAGCCCCCCCCAATCTCCGTCAGTTTCTTCACGATATGCCCCCCCTTTTCGTGTACCCGCCAATCCGAACTTTTTTTGTGTTTTTCCTCCCCTAACTGATCCTTCCCTGGACAAGGCAAATTTTGTTCTTTGTGACGAACGTCCACCATGCGGATGCGAGTTGTTGGCTACTCCCCCCCCCTCCAGGCTTGATCCTCTCGTAATCGGTATACTTCAAAGTCCGATCATCCCTCCTCTTTTTTTCCTTTTTTTTTTCCGCAAGAGATTTTTAATTGGGCATTGTGCGGGAGGGGAGGAATCGGCGACTCCTTCTGCCAGGGATTCTCTTCCTTCGATAAGGGAAAAGTTCCCCCCCCCTCCTTTTCCCTTTGATACTTTTAGTTACGGGGCATTTCTCTGATAGTGGATCCGTCGCTTTCGGTTCCAGGTTTAAGGTGGTGCACGATCTTCTTCATCTGATTTGACGCCAGTTCCTAATCTGGAAGTGATGTCTCTCTCATGATTTTCCCTGTATGATTGGATGATTTATTGTTGCTTAATTCTCCTTATTTCGGTTGTCAAAGAATCCTTTGTTAATAATTTACTAAATAGCCTGTTGCAGTCTTTTTCAGGGCATTCCTCCTGCACATCCTTCGGATAGCCTTAGATGATCTTCCCAGGTGTTTTGTCCCCCCCTCTCTCAATCGATCCCTGGCTAAGTGTTGGCCTTGTAGACTCCCCGTTTCCTTCTTTTCCTGTTATCTTTCTCCCGTAGTTACATGAAAGTAGAGTGTTACGGAGTCCCTTTCATGGTCCTCTTTCACGGGGACCCCCGATGAAATTCGTTGGTCCGCGGTTTGCAAGTTTTTTCGCATCCCGGGCACGAAAACCCTCCCGGTTTTCGTACCCTGCGGGATGACAGGACGGAGACCCCCTTTTTTTGTTTTTTCAAGGTTTTGCTACATTAGGAGTCATGTCCTTAAAGAACCATCGTTCCAATCAACGCCCTTTTTCCGTCATGATCGAAAGGAAAACTATACCACTCCTTCTTTTAGCAGTGAAAGGGTTCGAACTTGATTGCGGTTCAAACACTGTTCAAATAGGTTGGCTTGCTTTTCAATCCTTGTTCACAACACTGCTCCTTCCAACTTTTTTGTCGAAGACCCTGAATGTTTTTTCCCGGTCCAACATCCAAGACCGCCCTTCCCCGTGAAACAACCTGATTCATGGTTTCTATTACCCCACCTCCTGTTTGTTCTCTTCTGCCAAACCTGTCCCTGTATTGATTCATTAACTTCGTTATGTTCTTTTCCTACACCAGTCCCTTTAGACCAACACCACACCTTGCCCTCTCCTTGGTTTTCAACGGTTCGTTAAAATATCTCAACCCTCCGTGATCCTTGTGGAAGCGTCTCAACTGATACAAGGCGGCTCCCTCGTCGGTCGCGGTACAGTGTTGAGCAAAGCAGTAGCTGCTTAGGCTGTTCTTTCTCCTTGTCTGTGCACGGGTCCCCGGCAAGAACTTCTCCCCCCCCCCCCCCCCCACCCTTCACTAGTCCTTGATGAAGTTTTTTTTTTCCAGATACCGCCCACGTTGAAGTGCACTTTTCCCTTTCCGTGCCCCTTCGCGACAAGAAGTGACTGGTTTTTTTTCCCTTTTAAACTCTCCTGCCGCAAGTCGACTGCCGTGCCCATTTGTTGCAATTGCCAACGGCTTCCACTCTCCCGTTTCTTTCCGTCTGGCCAGTTTCCCCACCAGTCCTTGATAGATTTGAGTGACCTCTTGTTACCCCCCCTGCTATTGACAAGAGCCAAACCCCTGGTCTATCCGAGAGTCCGATGGTTTGCCCTTCCCTTACTTCCAACTGATCATTTCCTTAGACAGATTCCCCCCCATTCTCCGTTCCCCCCCGGCCATGAGATATGATCGAATCCCCTTTCCCTCCCCCAAGCACGTCTTAAGGCGCTAGGATTGTCCTCTTAGCGCGTCCACTTCCCTCCTTTTCTTTGATTCACCGCATGCCCTCGGCACCGTTTCGCGGCCAAGACCGTCGTCATCCTTTGTCCTCCCCTCTTCCTCCGCCTTCCCCATCCTGGCCTCTCTCTCATCCCGGTCCCCCGAAGGGGACGTTTCCCTCTCGCACTTTTCTTTGACTTTTCCGACTTCAGTTCTAGGTGAACCCTGTCTTTTTTCCCCGATTTTACAGAACTCCCCCCCCAGAAATCCCCGCTTTTCTCACACGACCGTACACTCCTGCTGTTTCTTCCTGATCCCTGGTACCTTAGTAAATTCGGAACCTCCTCGGTCTAAGGTCTCTTGTGTTTACACCGTCCCTGCTAGGGGCTTAACGGGTCAGCTACCTCCTCCCCACAAGCACCCAATTCCTTAACCATCAGGGATTTTCTGCCTCCCTCACCCCCGCCCCTCTTGTCAATTGCGCCATGATGAACTCCGCACAGCTCGTGATTCCCCCGGACCTTCTGAGTTTTTTCTTTTTACGGTCTCACTTCCTAGGGCCAGTTTTCAGTGCCCGTTCCCGATACGCCCATTTCCCTTCAGTTCCCCCTTGCGAACATTACCCCCCTTTTAACAGCGCCCCCCCCTGAATCCATTTTCCCCTCTCCCGTGCGTAAGCACTTCACTGTTGACAGCACCTTGACCGCTTTTCCTTCCCCCCCTTCATCTCCCGACACCGTCCCCTCTCTCCTTTCGATGCGGCCCAAATCGTGCCCATGTCTACCATGTGCGATGACGCAGATGTCTCATTTTGAAGAACGAACATGCCGTTCCTTTTTGCCCTTAATTCCCCTTTTTTTTCACCGTTAGGTTCCAAACCCCAGATTGATACGTGACCTTTTCGACCTTTTTCCCCTTTCCTTTTCCACTCCCCAGCGGAGGACGTTCCCTCAGCCCCCCCTTCTTGTGCCATTGTCCCCCTTTTGTAGACTTGTATCCAAGCCGACCAATCTTTCACTCCCGCGACCTTTTCCCAGACCCCCCCCCTGACCCATTCCTGAAGATAAACCCCGCCTTCGTGGAAGCTCTCGTCGTGTTCCAGCAGAGAAACTTAGGTGAAATTTTCCCAGCGAAGCTGGTTTGCCTTTTACTCATCTATAGTAAAGTACGTTCTTTCTTCCTACGCCCCCTTCCTGTTCCCCCAAGACGATCGTACTCAAAACGACCCGGAGACCACCTTGGTTTTTCTCCGCCTTTCTTTTTGCATTTTGCTCCAAAGAAGTCGCCCGGT
>Ga0179591_1346043_pt1 | contig 17319 bp, 19 predicted proteins | sample CZOMad2_1_08_16f_FD_182891 | JGI IMG/M metagenome (GOLD analysis project Ga0179591, IMG submission 182891) | Vadose zone soil fungal communities from Angelo Coast Range Reserve, California, USA - CZOMad2_1_08_16fungal (PacBio error correction) | ecosystem: Environmental > Terrestrial > Soil >... | reverse complement strand
CGCGACGATGGTAACTGAAGACTGTTGCAATTCTTTTTCTTTTTCCCCCCCCCTTCCTCAGTTTTTTGACTTTATCTATTTCATCCCAACTTTTGACAGTTTCCTCCCCTCCTTCGCCGGTAGAAAGCTCTGACTTGAAGATTTCGCATGACTTTCTTCTTCTTACGAACCCCTACAATCTCTGAATAGTCCACGAGCCCCCTCCTTCCTGCTCCTTTCTTCCACTACCAATTTTTTCATGGCTCAGGCTTCTTTCTTCCTCTAGCAGCGACCCTCAGAGACCTCCAGTATCCCCTCTCCTTCAGACCCAAATGAGATTCAGAGAGACTAGGAATCGTAATCGCTATACCCTTCCTAGACGTCGTTTCCCCCCCTCCTCTTTGTCTGCTCCCCCCTCCTAAGTAGCTGCTCCTGTTAGCCACTTTTAAGAGCAAGTAACGCAACTGTCCCCGCTCGCTTCCCCTCTTTCCCCTCATCCCCCCCCTTGCCCTTCTGCGTTCTCTCCCCTCGTATCTAATTCCCGTGTATGTAAAGCTACTTTTTCTTGCGCCCTCTTGCGTGGCTTCCCCTTCCCCCTCGCTTTCCCCGGCTCACCGCTTCGATCATGATTCTTCGGTGCTGTGCGTCCTTTACAAGGTCCTTCCTTGTCTGCGTCCCCCCCCCTCCAGCAAAAGAAAAAAGGTATACTGTCGGACTTGATTTCTGCAACAGATTCCCTCGTTTCTTTTTCATTAACTGAAAAGTCTTCTCAGATAGCGTGAGGATGAGTATACACGCACAACCACGTGCATTGTCTTTTAGTAAGAGAAATTTCCGTAGCAGTCCCTTTTTCCTACCCGAGCCCGGACCCTTTCTAGGTGATAACGATAGATCCGGACGTTCCGGCTCTTCGACACAATCTAAGTCCACGAGATGTCTTCCCCCCCCCCCCCCCCCTTAAAAGGACTCCTCTTCACACTCTGACCCCTCTCCCCCTTCATTTTTTAGGTAGGAATGGAATAGTGGTCCCCTTTCCCTCTCTGGTGCGTCTATTCTATGTAGACGCCTCCTCCCTCATCCCCTCTAGTCCAGTGCCTTCCCTTTTTTCTAGACAGCAATGTATCTCAAATTAGCAGATGGTTTACAGAACGAAGTCCTGTTTGCGTTGTCTTATACTCTCTTCCGTTTTACGGAATTGTCTTCTTTCCCCCCTCTCCTCCCCCCCCCCCCACCCAGTACATCATAGTCTTGACTGGGCCAGAAGCTGGAAGCAAACTTTCGTCTTGTCCCCCTCCTAGATCATTCTTTCCCCCACCTCCTTTTCTAACTTGTGTCTGTTTAGGTGAAGTTCTGGGAATCTGAAGTGCTTCCTGGTGCGCAAATACCATAATCGTCCCCCCTTCCCTCCTTCTTCACTTCCTTTTTTTACAACCTGCCCATAGCGTAACAGTGAGCGGTGTCTTCGACCATCTTGGCCGTCCCCCACCTTCCCCCCTCCCCCTTTCTTCAAGCCTTTTCGCTCACCCTTCTTATCCGAGGACCCGGAATATCTTCACGCCCCAATAGCTCCCCCCCCCTTTCCCCCTCGTCACTTTTTTTTCCCCATAGTCCCCTACCTCTCCTTCTCTCCTAGCATTACGGTATCGTCCCTTTTCGACACAAAGAGAAGTTCTCCCAGGTCCCTTCTTGTTTCCCGTTCCCCCCCCTCCCCCTAGGGCTTAGTCCCCTGTACCCTCTCAGATTTGTCCCTAGATCTGAGGAAAAACTAATCTCCTTTCCAGGACAACTCCTTCTGACCCTCCCTTCCCTCCTGCCCCCTCTCCCTGCTGACGGCACAGCGAGAATGTCTGGAATGGCCCTCCCCCCCCCCCTTTCTTTTTTTTCCTTTCTTTCCCCCCACGCATTTCCCTTTTTCCAAAAGAGTTTTGAGTAAGTTAGCCTTCGAATGGCCGGAATTTCGTTCCCTTTTTGCTTACCCCCCCGGAATTTTGAGTAAATTTACTTTTCCACCCAAAAAAAACCACCCCCCCCTTACCCCCCCCCCCTTTCCCACCCACCATGAATTTTCCCCTATCAGTGAAGTTCCGAAGAAAAACGATTTCTGGACTCTAGGATTTTTTGTAGACTTCACCCTTCCCCCTCGGCCCCCCCCCCCCCCCCCCCTTTTTTCACCTCCCCCTTTTCCACAGTCTGACCTCCCTGTCAAGATTGGACGGCCGAGAAGGCGGAAGTGGTATAGAGGACCGGCAAGACTGTTATAGTTACAAAAGAATTTCTGATCGAGGGGTTTCTACGCACCCTCTCTACATCTTTCCATCTCTTTAGATTCCCCCCTTCCTTCCCCCACTTTACCCTCCCTGGTAATTCACCTTCAGACACCACGCCGCAGGGGTCCCCCTCCCCCCAACAAACCCTCCTTCTTCCTACTTGGTACCCCCCCCCCTTCCGCTTTCCCCCTTTAAGTGGCCCCGTTCAAGTTGACTTTCTGATTTAAAAAGGTCTGAATCTCCCATCAAAATTTCTGTCCCCCTTTTCGCCCTTTTTTGGTCCGCCCCCCCTTCCACCAGTGTCCCTCCTTTTAACCCACCCCTACTCAGTGCTAAGCGGACGTAAAAGACGCACGAGTCGGGCCACCTTTTAACTTTTTCCATCTAGCAAGCCCCCCCTTTCTTCCCTATATCTTCCTCACGCCACCTAGAGGAAATTCAAACTTCCCGGCCACCCATTTCTAGCATGGCTTTCTATCCCATATCTAAAGATTCTACCATTGTCTTGTCCTCCTCTTCTCAGGGCGACGGCCCGGTGAGTCTTGAGTCATCCAAGTAGATGTACCCAGAAAAAAAGAGAACAGTTACTACAAATCGGACTTTTTTGTGCCTCCCACCTCTTTCCCCTTTCTCCCCACGCCTTCTCCTCAGTTTCCCCGATTGCAGTTACGACAAGCCAACAAAAACGGCCAGAATGTTCTGCATCTGGGGTTCCTTTGTCTTCCCTGCCTCACTTTCGTCCCTTCTTCTCTTTCCGATCAACCCCCCCAAACCGTATTGCCGGCATCGCACAGAAAACACCCTATCTTATACTCCCCTGCCTCCCAAGCTCTTGCTTTTTTCCTCTGCCTCCTCCTTGGACGTTTTCTCCTCCCCTGACGGAGGAGACCGACACGGAACCACCCACCCCCCCCCCCACATTACACCCACCCCCCGATATCTTTTCTCCCCCTTCTTCCTTTTGCACGCTGCGCTTCCTCTCCTTTTCTCCCCCTTCTACTTCACCAGGAGCTCCCCCGCACTTATTTGGTAATGATGATGATAAGGACGACACGCGTCCTTTCACTGCCCCTCCTCTTAGGGGCCCTTCTAGAAGTGCTCCTCCTATCGCTCTTCAGAGCGTGCTCCAATTTTTTCTGAACAGCGCTACTGCCCAGCCATTTCTTTTTTCCGCCACGACCAGAGCCCCCCCCCTCCCTCCCCTCGCTGGTATTCCTCTATCCCTTCCTCCCATTGGCCCAGAAGTGGCTCACCCCAGACGTGGAAGAGACGAAACACACAACCAACATTCACCCTTTTCGATTTCTCCTGCTTGTCGGAGCTGCAGGCGTGTTCCCCGGTCTAAAAGAGAAGAGATTCATTAAAGGAATCTTCTTATCCTCATCCGTTTGTTCTTCGATGCTAGTGGTTTCTTAATCCTTCCCTTCTCTGCGAGTTTTTCCCGAACCCTCCTCCAGTTTCCCCCTCTAGTTTTAGAGCGCCCACAAAAGGAACGGATTAAGTATTTCGTGAGCCCTTTTCCCCACTCGGTGTGATCCCCTCTGCTCTCCCTCCTCCCTCTCCCTACTTTTATACCTCGGTTTGATCTTTGTGCGCTGACAGTCTCTGACTTCCTTCCCTCAACACGACCCTCTTTGGATAGGAGAAGAAGTAGGCGCATGGACCATACAGCGGGCCTTACGCCGCCTCACTTCCCTCCTTTCCCATCCTTTTTCTCCCTACTCTTCCCCTGGCCTATGGTCGTCCGAGTAGTGATGTCTAAGCCGCATTTCCTGAAAACTTCGTTCTTCTTCTTCGGCGTCTCCTCCAGTCCCTTCTACCCTCTCACTTAGCGCCAGAACTCAAAGAGGAGCGCAGGTGTGTTTTGTACCAGCGATATAGTCCCCCCACTTCCTTTTCTTCTTTTTTTCCCCCGGCTTTGTTTCCTAACGCTCTCCTCACTTCCCGCTTCTTCGTCGGGACTAAAAACAAGAACCCGAGCTTGTCTGGAGGTCCTCGAGCCGTTGGTGTCTTTCTTTCCTGACTCCTGACCCCCTTACCTTCCTTTTTTCTCTACTTCCCGAAGATAGGAAGGTTATGAGGTTTAGTGCCCGGTTCACCCCAAGACGCCTTCCCATCATATTCCCTTTTTTTTCTGCTGTTTTTCGCACTGGCCCTATCTTGCCGCGTGATTTTTCTGGAAACTTTCTCTCCTGAACCCCCCCCCTTGTTCTTTCGTCTTCTTACTTTGTCTACGTTTTACTCCCTATGGAATACAGGCACTCCCCTTCTCATGATCTGGCTCCCCTCTGTCACCCCTTCGATCCCACTACCCCCTTCTCTCCCTGCCTTTGTACACAAGTGTAGTAGATGGTGGAAGCGTGCGGAAGCCGGCGGGAGAGCCACGATATAGATTGTCCTCAGAGGCTTTTCCCCCCAAGTGTTCCTCTCGCTTTTTCCTTAATTCGATCTTTAGTCGGTGTGAAGAGTAGGAGAGAACCACTGTGTGTTTACGGACTTCGATTTTTCTCCCTCCACAGACCCCCCACTAACCGTAAAAGTGTACTGAAAAAGGTGGGACTCGATATTCGACTTTTTGGAAAATCGAGTAGAACATTTCCCTTGTGTTTCTAAATCATCGGCACCTCTAAATTTTTTATGCCGTAGTAGACGAAACGGGAACCCCAAGTTGTCTAGTCATCTTCCGGTTCTCCCTTTAAGTTTTTTTTCTGGAGAACTGACCCTTGGTTAATCGTGTTGGAAGCATGCAGCGTACTTTGTTCAGGCCTCCTTGAGTAGACCACCCTAGAGAATACTTCTTTTTATAATCTTCTTTCCTTTTCCCCCTCTTTCCGCTATCCAATGCTCGATCAGATGAAGGGCGTTATATTCTTTCTCGTAGATTTTTCTATAGGATTTTCCTTTTATCGTGCCTCCTCTTCTTGATCCTTCCTTTGCATATTTTTTCCATCTCTTAGTCCTCAGAGCTGGTCGGAGTATACTCATTTCACGTTTTTCTTGCTCGTCAGATTCCCATTTACCTTTACACCCAAAGGGTTGGAGTGGCGGCCCGTCGTCGAAATGGATCGCGCCCCTTTTTTTCCTGTATCAACCCTCCCCCCTCTTTGTTCCCTCCTTGTAATCCTAACCTACTGGAAAGAGTGTTCGACCATTTCCCGACTTCTCTCGAGTTTTGCCGGCTTTCTCCCCCGATGTGTACTTCTGAATGCAGGGAGGTTCTGCTTTGGCCATCTGTCTTCTTGAGGGCGTATCATCGGGGTTTTTCTCTTTAGAATACGGTAGCAAATATCCAGATTTGACGCGTACAACATAATGACCATTTCTCCAAAATTTTTTTCCCCCCCCCCCCAATGGAAGTTCCCTCTCTGGCCTTCTCACTCCGTTTGGTCCGCGGACCGTGGCACCATTCGCTTTTCTGAATTTTCTCCTCTTTATGTAGTATCTCGTTCCCTTCTAAGGGGTCGTTATCTTCTGGGCTCCTTCTAGTTCTCTTCTGCCCTCCCTCGTGATCTAGCTTCGGCAATTGTAGTAAAAGTGAACGAGTCCCACACCCCTCTGCCGATTTCGCCTCACCCCTCATGGTTTAAACTGGTCTCTCCGGATTCGCCAGTGAAGAACTATCCCTTAGTACTCCTTTTTATTTCTCTTTTATTTGTCGGCCCGTTTCTCCCACTGATTATTGAAAGGTCGGAGTGAAATCCCCGCACGCGTCAGCGAACCCCCCATCCGCAACGCCGTCCCCTCATTGGAGGCCTTCCCTGAAGACATCTTTTCTCCCTTCAAATTTGCTGGCGCAGAACGAAACATCGTGGTGGTTGACTCTTCATTTGCTGAACTTTCCCCGCCGCCCCCCCACCACCTCACGAAGGAAATTCCTGCAGAGAGGAAAGGCGAAGCCAAAGTGGACAACTAGGGTTTCAGCTTTTTCCCGCATTCTTTTCTCTAGATTAGGCCCAGGAAGGCTCAGAGCAAAGAGAACGTCACCCGCAGTCGTCAGTCTGACCTTGTCCAGGCCCCTCCTCTTTTAGTCATTGTCCCTCCCTTTTTGTTTTCCCCTTTGAGGCAGAACACGCATTCCGAGGCCTTTTACAGCTAGACCTTGTCTGTTGCCTTCTTCTGCGAGTGACCCTGCCGTCTCCCTCTCTTTCTAACTCTAGACACGATCCTTGCATCTCGATCGTCCGGAACTCCGAGAATTAAATCGTCGCGGACCCCAATCCATCTCTTACCTTCGTGACTCATTCTAATCAACATCGATCTGGATAGGGACCGGCGCGGGACCTAACCCTGAGATAAATTTTATATCTATCCCCTGTCCTTTTCCTACGTCCCGCATTCCATTATTACCTCCCCTATCCGAGACTTCGTATACACCGCAAAAACGATATACGGTACTCGGGTACCCCCTTTTTGTCGACTCTCCCCCTCCTCTCCCGCTTCTCTTTTACGAACATCTTACAGCTGGACGAGGTTTCAGGCGAGAATTGCGCGCCACCGGTTTGTGCTTTTCGTATCCTTATCCTTTCTGACCTGCTTTTCTTCTTTAGTGCGACCTAAGGAAAGGCTCCCCTGATGTCGTAAGAGTGGATGAGGGTAGCTACACTGGCTCTAGCCCCTCCCCCCCCCCCCCCCCCTACCATTACTCTAGACCTAGGTTCGTTAACTCGAGTGCTTATGAGCAACTTCTTCCTTTCCTATTCGCGTATAGTCGTTCGTCAGGGATAGAAGATTATAGGCCGCGAGGCAACGCTATTCGAAAGCAGCGCCATCTTTTCTTTTTACCCCTTCTGCTTCTCGGGGGAGTGTTTTCTTGCTGTTTCTCCTCTTACTCCTATCCTGTGATGTGAGTAGGTCAAGTTCGGCGAACGCTTAGTTCCACGAGTGAGTCTTCTGATTTTCCCTCTCTCTCCCCCAACGGTTGTTTGATATATATCTATTTCAACATCAAGGCCCCGTGAAAGAACTAAGTTAGAAATCTGAAGCACCATACGGAGAACGCCTTGCCTTCTGTCAACCCGACACCCCAAGACTCCGTCCCGCCGCCGTTTGAGGCGAGCAGGGCTCGGCACTGAAAAAGGAACTTCCTAGCGCTCCGGAGCGTAAGTACGCTATCTCTCCTTCCGACCCCTCTAATCCACTCTCTCCCGAGACTCCTTTCCCCAGACCTCCCAAGAGATTCTCATCCCATAGCGGGTTGACGGACCAGTCACGATGAGATAAACCTCCGTTCAAGTCTTTTGTAAGACCTCACCCCGCTCACCCTTTCTCACCATCTCCCCTGATCACCCATTACAACAGGTGAAGCATACCGGACTGCTGACCTAAGTACAACGCTTTCTGATCTATCCTGTCTTTTTCCGCCTCCTTTTCTAGATCCAGCCGCTCCAGGTTGCTTGCTCTCTCCTTTCCTGCCTCCGGACTTCAATCCTAAGTTCCAGTTTAACCCTCTTCCGTGATAATCAGCCGGGGTTACGCAACTTTCCTCCTGACTCGGCTGACTCTTCCTTCGCCCCGTTCCTCCCACTTTGAAAGGAGTATGAGCTAAATTTCCCCCAGATGATCTAGGGTTCTTTCGCGCTTCCCTTTGGCCAGACTCTTATTCCTCCCCAGATCAATTCGGCAAATGAAATCAAGTTGTTCGGGACCCATCTTTGAGGTCTTCTCCTTCCTTCCCCACTCTTATCTCATGCTTTTTCTCTACTTTCTCTCCTCTCTATTCGTACGTCATCTGCCTTGATTTCCACCGAATAAGGGAGAGATGAACAACGGGTCCGGCAACCGTTTTACCCACAGATTTTCAATTTTTTTCCACAATGTCTTCCTGTGCCTGTATAGTGTAGACGTCTAGGTAGAGCGGAGGCGACCTGCCTCCCCTTCAAGAAATTTAGTGACACGCTCTCATCTTGTTTTACGTTTTCCTTCTCTACACTTAAGTTCTTAGTTTTGTAGTATCTTAAGGGGTGAACCTTTACCTTCTGCACCAGGAACCCTCCCCCCAACCCAAACATGTCACTCCTCCTTCTTTCCAGACCAGTTTTCCAATGAGACCTCGGTCAGTGACAGAGCATTGAGTTGTCCCCCCCTTTTCTTACAACTTCGGTACTTTTTAGGTAGCCAGGACAGAAAGTTAAGTTGCGACAGTTGGAACACCCTCTCTAGCCCACTTTACAGTCTTTCCACGTCTGCTCACACCTGCATCCTACACTTTGCTTCAGCTTGTTTGAGTAACCGCCCCCCCACGCTCCACACGGTGTTTGATCAGTTCCTTACCCCCTTTTTCTCTGCTCTCCCTTCTTCCTCCGCTTCCCCGGATAGAAGCACCTACTACACCGGCAACCGCCCCGCCCAACGCACGTTTTTCCAAGATGCACCTACCCGGCCTCCAGCTGCCTCCTCTAATACCTTCTTTTCCACCGTCCTTCGGACGTTACAAAGCGACTAAGGCCAGAAGGGTGCATTGTGAAATAGACAACTAAGTGATGACCGCCCCCTTCTTAGTTCTCCCCCAGTAAGCGGATCTACTACACCAACTTCATTTCCTCCGCCCCCCTCGACCCAGCTAAGACAGCCCTCACCATGTAAGTTATCTCCTCTGCTTTTCGCGTTACCCTCCTTCTTGTCGTTCCACTTTACAACGCCCACACGAGGTACTTACCAGTCGGCCTACCCGGTAAGGGACAACACCTAAGTTCCCCCGTAAGGCTACGTCGCTTCGCCCTTCTCCTTACGGCCATCACTTTCCTTCGCGTACCACACAGAGCGTCCAGTAATGTAAGATTCCCCCTCAATAATTTGGGCCCATCCTACTAAGCCTCCCCCTTTTTCTTAGACCTAAGAGATTCTCTTGGCTCGCCCAAGAACCAAGAAATAAAGACATTCACTGCCGCTAGTCTTTTTCGGTCCTATCCTTCCTGCAGTGTTCTCCCTCCACTTTTCGCCTGACGGACACGACCGAGTAGTATCATTTCCTTCGTGGTCGGTGTTCCTGCCCCCCCTTATCCGACATCTCCTGTCCCCCTCCTGGCCCAGTGCTGAAAAACCTTCAAAGCTAGTTTTCCCCCCATCACCTTGTTCGTACCCAGACCCCGTTTCCACTCCCACCACTCCTTGGTAAAACTTCGTGTAAGACGTCAACAGAGGCCGTCTATGTAACACCCCCCTGCAGGACCTTCCCTTCTCTCCCCTTAGTCTCATCTCTTTCCCCCCCTTTGTGCGTTCCCCCTTCGGTAAAGGGATTACGGTTCGTCGCCCCATATTGCCGAAATTTTAAAGATACACCCCCTCATCATTTGTTCTTTCTCCGATTTTACGAAAACTCCCGCGAAGAGTAGCTGAGATGCTCCCTGTGCGATTCCTTTTCTGGGTTGTGGTGTTGGGGTGTTGGGGGGGGCTTTTTGGGGTTGGGGTTGGGTTTTTTTGTTTTTGTGTTTTTTTTTTTTTTTGCCGCTGTCAGCACAACCTACCGTTTCTCAGTCTTGTGGCACCTTACGGCCCCCTCTCCAACATAATAACCCCCGTAAATGTCCAGACTGACTTTTCAGCTCCCTCTCTCCCCCCTAACAATGTGGCTTGCCAATTATGCTCCCGCCGGTGAAAGCCAATCCTTCTTATCCCCGCCCCCCAACGCCTCCCATTGCCGCAACCGTCTTTTTTGGATCGGTCGATTGCAAGCCCAGATACCAGTAGCCTTCCGTGACGAAACCCCCCACTGCTTTGTCTTCCTTTCTGTTCTGTGGTTGCACCGGGCAGACACGATCTCCCCTTGAATCTTCGAGTTTGTCGACCGCAACCCCAAACCGGTCCTTTCCTCTAGCTACCAGACAACAACCCCTCTTGCGATGACCAATTCAGTCCAGCTAGGAGGTCTTGAGCGAGAAGAACGGACAAGCTCCGGAGAGAACCAAACAACAAATCCCCTTTCCTCGGCCCAACCTAGCCTCGGCAATCTCCAGTTGGGCTCACCAAGGATGTGTCCGTCGTGGTTTTCAGATGCCCCTTTTTATTATATAATAATGGTTTTTTAGTTGCCTGCCTTCTCGCCGAACTCTATTAGTATGTTCCTGCGGCGTAGCAAGCCCAAGCTGTGCCACTCAGCGCCTAGGAGGGAAAGGCGGCCGGTTGACGTAGAAGAGTTCGAAAGTGCTTGCAAAGAGTCTTCGCATAACGTAGTGTGCCTTTTGCCGCTCGGCTGTGAGACGCTAAGTCCCTCACTCCCGTTCTCACCCATAGCTGGAGTGATGCGCCACTAGTGAAGTACTTTTGTCCCTCTTCACCCTGACGTTTTTTACTCATTGAGCAATAAATAGGGATACACGTTAGGAACCTGGTGGCTTTTTTGACCCCCAGCTGTTGTAGTACTTTGTCTGATGTCCACGCGTCCGACTTTTGGATTATAGGAATATAGATTTAACCTCTCCGTTTTTTTGTGTTGTTACTCGAATTTTCTTATCAGCCATCCTTGCGCGTTTCCCCTCTGCCCCGAATGACCGACAGCTTAATTACGTCGGAGTTCTTTTCCTTTGCAGAACGTGTTCCCAGAAGATATACAGGCGGATACAAAAGTATGGGTTAGAAAGAGAGTACGTCCCCTAGTATCCTCCATATCTGTCTCGAAAAGGCGACGGTGAATGGTGTTAGAGTTGTCGCCTCCCGACCACTTGACCTTTTATTGGCCAACAAGACTCTTGCGGGTAGGAACCAGAACGGTCTTGCGCCTTCCGATTGCGAGCAACGGCATTCCAGCGCGATGGTTGCCCTCCCCTCGTTTTTTTCCGAGTCCTTCCCGATGTTCGCGTGCGCTCCGGCGTACGACGTCCGCACGAGACCAGGAGCCTAGTTTCCTCGATGACACTTCTGCAATCCGGTCCCGTCTCTATTGACTTTCGTCCCCAGTCCCGAACGCCCTTTTTTCTCGGTAGCCGATTCCCTGCCCCTTTCGCCTGCGTCCGTACCGACATCAGATTTATGTCGTCATGTGCGAGCTCCGGTTTCTTGCCTTCTCTATTACGGCCAGTCCCCCGGTCTGGGTTGAGCGACCGAGTCTGATCCGGCTGCGGTTTCTCCTTCCCTGAACCCCGACAGTCCTGCCGAACCTTCAGATGCCCGCGTTGTTTTGATGGTCGCACTTTTCTGCTCGGTACCTGCTTTGTTCCCTTAGTAGTCGGCCGACGCCTTCTCTAATTTCAAACCCCCCAGTCCTAGTTCCTGGGCGTAAAGGGTCGTTTCTTAACACGAGATAATTATCTGCGGCACCGCCGTATCCGGTCGAATAGCTTGCCCCCCAGGCCCTATTTGTCGTCCCGTTTTCATCCCCTCCCGTTTAGCATTGTCTTTTCCACTTCGTTTCTCTGAGGTGTACCGCTTTTGTGGTTTTTCACGTGTCAGATTCAGTAGACGATATCTACTTTACCTACCCTTTCAGTCAATCGCTTCTACTTCGACTAGTTCGCTTGCGTGGTCAGTATGACAAACTGACGTTGGTTCCGTCTCCTTCTGTGATTGGAGAAAACCCCCCAAGAACCCCGACTGGGTTGGGTTCCCGGTGGTATCTCTCTCGACTCGATTGTTGTCCTAGCTTCGACGACAAAGTAAGCATGGCCCGTGAAGATCAGCTGTCCAGATACATCCGTTTATGCCCTCTCTTTTCGTCGAACGATGCTGGTGGCAGGCTTTTTTTAGCGGACTTGTTGTTGCGAACACATGGCTGTTCACTTTTTGGTTGGCTTGGCCGACTTCCCCTTCCCGGATCTTCCTGTTAGAACTAACTGCCCACTAAAGTCGTTTTTACCCTACAGTGTTTGCCGTCTTGGATTTTGGCCCACTTTAGGTCTCCGATGGGCAGTTGGCAGCCAGTCCCGGTTTCGTCTGCTGTGGATTAGGCGTCTTGTGTCCGCTTAGGTCTACTTCCCCGGAGCGATTCTGTTTTTCAATAGTCCAAGATCGATAGCTAAGTTTCTGTCGGTTGTCGTTATAGCCCCCTTGTTCGCGTAAGCCCAGCTGCCACCGAAAACGTCGCCGGGTTGGTCCTCGACGACGGCTTTCCTTCCACGGCGCCACACTGGCGAGGGTCCCCTTACGGCCCATTACCTAGGATACCGAGTTAGGTGAAGTAAACCCCGTTTCGCGGTGCGGTCCAAGTTTCCCAGGCAAGCGTCCTTTCTCTCTGCGTTGAACGGCGCCGGACTGGAGTAGGTCGGGTGCCCATCTCAGATTTCTCGTTCCGGATTTTGTGTGGCGGTCCTGAGTTAATCCTTATTGCATCCCCCTTTCCAGGGTGACGGTCACCTCCGTCCCTCTTTTCTCACAATTCACACCAGGGAACCGTATTGCTCCGAGAGTGTTCGTCGGTCCGGGTTTTTTGTAGGCAATTTTACGACCCGATATCTCGGAAGGCCCTTCTTCTTTGCAGAGTAGTTTATTCTCTGTACTAGTGCCGGGACTGTGCGCGGTTCAGGGTCCTGGTGTCGATGTATTCTCCCAGGCTCCTCTAGTGCGCTCGCTGTCCCTTTTTTCGCACGGCCCGCGGTTCACTCACACCAATTGATTCATGAAGAAACTGTGCACTCAGTAAGTCCCGTTCGCTGCCTTGGAGACTCCCGACTGACCAAGGAGTTGCAGAGATGGTAGGACTTGGCCCTCTTTTCACTGAATCTTTCGCCGGTCGTCACCTCCACCCTTAACGACGTTGCCTCACTGATTTGTAAAACGCCTAAGAATCGTTCGGGGCAATGAGACAAGCCGTCGGTCGCATTTGACTTTCGGCGCCCCTCCCCCTTCCTCTCGTTTCAATGTGAGTGGTGGTGCATGGCCCTACCGACGCTAAATCCTACGACGTATCACTTTACATCACTAATGCAATGTACTCCGCTACCCATCTAAATGGCAACCTTGTTATGGAATCAGAGCTGTCCTTTCTTCGGTCTCGACTTTCGGAGCCTTCCGCCCGTGCTCGACAGACCAGTCAACGGCGTTTGCCCCCCGATCCGTATAAATGCCTGACCTGTTGTGTTAAACTGCCGTCCCGTGTGCCTTTTGCCTCCCCGACTTTGAGTTGCTCCCGCCTGTTAAAGCCCCGTCGGTATATGTACTAGCTGCGAGTCGACCCGATCGTATCTCCCCTTAGAGACCCCGCCTTCCCCCCTGGAGCTGAGCTCCCTGAGAAAGCGGCCTTCAACTCGTAGAGTTGAACGTCCCTATTCTTTTGTTCACAACTAAGGAGAAGAACTCCGCCAGCTCCTCTCCCCTTTCCCGCGGTCCCCAGGCCTATCTCTTTTGGGCCCACAAAAACATTTCAATAGCCCTCTCAATCCTGTTCTTTTTCTAATGCTCTCCTTACCTCTCCGTAGGCTTTGGACTTCCCCCCCAACATGAAACCTCACCATTAGATGGAAAATTCTTCCGGATTCAAAGGTGTACTCCTGCCTAAGCAGATAGCCGTGCCCCTGGACTCTTCCAGACTCCACCGATAGGGACGTTTGCAGTCCCAGATCTTGTTAATGTGTGCGACGTTGTAGAGCAGGTAATGTTCCTGACGTTTTTACCTGTTATGGGTGCTCCTGAGGGCTACTTTCTGACGATAAGCTTGTGGGAAGGAATGTCCGTCGGGTATAAAGACGGTATATTACCGGAATTTAAGTAAATTCTCTCCTCGGACCGCTCTCCGTTGTTCTCTCGACCAACTTTCCCCCAATTTATCCTTTCTTAGTCTTTATGTGAGATGCTCTGCCCAGTTTTAGCCGAGGAACAGTTGATAGGTTCGGCAAGGCTGGCCCTTTTCTCCCCGAACGGAGGTTTTCTTTTTCTCTTGTATTGTTATTTCGCTACTCCGTCTACGTCGTGACCGTTACTTGCATTTCAGCCTTGCCCGCGTGTGTAATCCGCCTTATTTGACCCCTCTCTATCTATTTTTTCTTCCCCTTTTTGATTTATGATATCTAGTTGCCCCCCCTCCGGACAGTGACGTTCGAAGCCCCTTGTAACTTGGATAATGTCCCTTCTCCTGTAGAGTCCTGAGAGACGACACTCCGACATCAATCCCGAGCTCTTTCGCCCCCGTTCGGCGCCTCCCCTTTTCCTCTTTGTGTCCCTATCCCTTTTCCTCTTCTGACGATGTTATCGATCTTTTTTTTTTTCAATCATAGAGGCGCACCGACAGTACCGAACTCTTTTAAGAAGCACTCTCCTTTCTCCGTCCCCTCCTCTGACTTTTCCTCGTCATTCTGGTCCCATTTCCCGATTAAGCCCCCCTCGTCCGGATGCCCCCCTACTCTTCACCACACTTCTGTCCGCCAAGCGACGAGCACCTGAAAGGTAAACCCGATCCCCCTCTCCTGTCTTCTACCTTTTCCTCACCCCTCACCATCACCTGACATCAACTCTTTCTTCCGTCTAGGTCGCCTCGTTTAGTACCCCCGTATGTAAAGCCCATCTCGCTGAGAGGCTGCGCCATGCAAGCCGTCAGGTCCTTAACCCTCCTGTTCTCTCATTTACCTTTTTTTTTTCTTTGTGAGCTTATGGTCAGTCCCTCTGAGGGATTCATGAGAACAGTTGCCACCCACCGAGTAGTGTATGCCATATTCTCTTTCCTCCTATGCTCTCGTCCCCCCTGAGAGATGAAATTCCGGGACAGGATTCCGCAGTTTGTTCAAGCATGAAATAACGCAGATGTCGGGGATTTCCCCCCCTCCCTCGACTTTGAAGTCTCCTTCTTCTTGTTTCCCCTCTATTTGCAATTCTGGTATAGCCAGCCCGAGCCGATAGGATTACCTCACCTAAACACCGAAGTTGGTACGGCCCACCTACAAAGTCACGGTGTATTCTCTCTTTTCACACCCTTCTTCCGACCACTTCCTGTACTTTCAAACACCCCCCGGTAGGCCTAGTACTACAGTTTAGCCGTTCTCGTTGTGTCAGCACGGCCAGTTAAATTCCGCAGGAGTTCCCTTCCTCTTCTTACTCCCTTTCTTCCCTTCCTGGTCGCTTGTCTTCTTCCCCTGCTGTGCAGCTTGGTGGTGAAGCGCAGGGTATGACAGTTCCGGCACCAAAAACCCCCATACCCTTTGACACTCTTGTCTTCCTGGGCGCCAGCAGGTAAAGTTCCGACACGGCTGTATCGTGTACCCGAAAGGAGGTCCCCATAATTTTTCGGGTAGAGGCAACTTAGTGAAGGTGGGACTTTCCCTTCTTCGTGACCTTTCCTTTCTGAGACCAGCTTTTCCTCCCTACCCCAAATTATGAACAATCAGAAGGCTCAGGCCAAGGACGTTAACCCCTTCCCCTCTGTACCACGTGACCAGCATTCGTTCAGGTATGCTAGGTCCCTGTGGTGATACCGGTCCTGTTACCGACCCATTGGATATTCTCCCCCCATTCCTCCTCTACCCTAGTTGAATACGCTCCCCTTCACCCCCGGAACGACAACGAAAGTGTAGCGAGATAAACTCCCACTCTCCTCCGTATTCCCGTTTCTTCCTTTTTCTAATACCCCTTGATTCTTCCCAATTCTGACGCGTGACAACCAGCTCATATGAATTAAACTTGAAGGTTTCTTTTGTTCCCCTTTTTCCCCCAATAGTTCATTCTTTTTAAGTCACAATCTCCTTATTTGATACCAACCTATTATTCTTTTCCAGGAATTGCACCCATAAGGTGGAAGCCTAAAACTCTCCCTCTCCCTCCCCCTTCAACCCAGAACGCATCAATCGCTCCTTTCAAAAGCGTCATCCGGTTCATTTTTTCGTGAAAATGAGACCTACAAAGAGGTCCTTTTTCTCCCCCTTCTCCCCCCTCATGTTCCTCACCCCTCCTTCGTCTGCCGATTGCTCCCCCGCATAGTAATTTTTCTGGTTCCCTTCAGACCTTTGTCGCTTTCCCCCCACTCTTTTCCATTTATGGACCTTGGACAACAAAAGACCCCCGTGGCCAAATTAGGAGAGTCACCTTTTCCCCTTCTCTCCGTATCTTTTCTCCGCCTGGACTCCTCTGTCGTCCGCTCTCCCTACCACCCCCTTTAGTTGCCCAGATTGGAGAATATAGGTTCCCAGAGAAGGAAAGGGTGCTGTTCTCTTCCTCCCCTACTTCTTCCCCCCTCTCCCCACGACTCGTGCTGCTCGGGGGTGAGTTTCTACGGCAAAGAGCACACAGAGAAGATTTCCGACGTCAGGCGGCCCCTTTGAACAGAAAGGGCCGTCACCCTTTTCTGGACACACGCCCCTTGTTCCCTCCACAACTTCCTTTCCCCCCCCCTTCGTCTTTCATTTCTCGGGTTCCAACACGTTCCTGGCCGCCTGCTTGTGGCTCGGAAATGCATGTACGTTGCTATCGTTTAAAACCTAGTAGTAGAATCGATACAACCTTTTCCTTCCCCTTCTTGCTGTTTTTTCTGGTCCTCGACACCTACCTTCCAGTGTTTCCCCCATCCTTTGCCAACAAGACATTGGGACGAAGCAGGCCCCGGACCTCCGACTATTCTACTCTAACCCCCTGTCCTCGTCACTATCCGTTAGGACTCATTTCTTTCCTCCCTCGACCGTCCACCTCCCGTCACCTCCAACTATAATAAAAGGTGAAAAGGCGACTGGCTTTTTTTTTCTCGACCCTTTTTCCTGCCAAAGGGTGCCCTCGGCCAGTTTAGCTTCCGTTGTTGCTTCCTGTCGGCAAGTCGTAGAGTCGACAGAAAAGTACTTTTCCCTGCTACCCCCTCCTGCCTTGGGTTTCACTTCCCGCTTCTTTTCGTCGGCTGAACCCCCCTTCTTTGCCATCACTCCCAGAGAAACCCTTCAGTTGCCAACATCTGAACCCCGGCCTCTTTTTTCTGTTCTCCTCCTGTTTTTTTTTACTGGGTGCACCGTTCGTCCGACCGAAGCTGCTCTTCTATGGTTCGCCCCCCACTTCTTTTCCGGCCGCCTACGACTACAACCAATCTTGGCTTAGTCGCCATGAGACATGCCGCAGTCGGCCGCCTCGTACACTTTTTCCTTCTCCGCCACCCCCGGAGACGGCGCCCCCCCCCTCATGCTGCCTAGAAGGTAACTTTGAGCAGAAGTCAATACTAGCGGTTATGGCTCCCGCTTTT
>Ga0179591_1320314_pt1 | contig 17319 bp, 12 predicted proteins | sample CZOMad2_1_08_16f_FD_182891 | JGI IMG/M metagenome (GOLD analysis project Ga0179591, IMG submission 182891) | Vadose zone soil fungal communities from Angelo Coast Range Reserve, California, USA - CZOMad2_1_08_16fungal (PacBio error correction) | ecosystem: Environmental > Terrestrial > Soil >... | reverse complement strand
TCTCCTGAGTTCCTTTTTTTTGCGCAGCTTTTGAAAAAAGCGATTTCTCCCTCTCTCCTCTGCCTCGCCCATTTTAAAGTCCCATCACCCCCCCCCTTTTCTTTGTGATTTCAAATCAGAAGGAGTAGCTTTTCCCCTGGAGTATTTTCTCCTCTTGGAAGTAAGATATACGATCTCTCCCCCCCCTTCCTCGGAATTTGCTTTCCTCCCCTTCTTCGACGTCACCACGTCGCTAAGTCTGGAACTTCTTTTTCTCCCCCTCACCCGGTTCACTCCCCCGTGGTTTAGTCGCTTTTTCTTAATATATTTAACGGCCCTTCTGCCGGAACTGTTACGCCGGATTCTCTCTTTTTTCCCGCACCGATTGCTTTTCTCCCCTAGGATACGCTTAATATGTTTCCGAGGGTTATTCTTCTTCCTTTTTCTTTTTTTTTGCATACCCGAGATAGAGGACCCCCCCCCCTTCCCCTCTCATCCCTCCACGCCGCAATCCTGCAATTCCCCGGAGATAGCCGGCACCCCCCCAAAACTGGTCTTCTCTTTTTCCCCTCCCCCCTCCCTAGTATTTCCTTCTTTCCCCACGGACCTTCGACTGACCCCCCCCAAAAGGAGTGAGTCACCTTACTTTTTCTTTTTCTCTCTGCCCCTCCCGGCGATTTCTGTCCCCGAAACAATTTTTCGTTAACTCTGCTAACCGTTTCTTTTTCTCCTCACCTAGCTTCTTTTTTTTTTTTCCCTTTGGCTATCTCTTCCGGACTGGGGCCTCAAGAGGGAAAAGCGTGGAAAATCCCCTTCCTCCCCCCCTTACTCCCGTGGTAGTTCGGCGTAGCCATAGCCCGTTCCTCCTTTTTTTCTTTTAAGCACCCTGCTGCTCTTTCCCCCCCCCCCTGAAGCCCTCACGCTCCTCAAAAGACCACCGGCTTCCTTTTCTTCCCCAGCTTCCAGCTTCCGCTGCCCTCACCAGGTCGAAATCAGCCACAACCCCTGGTAATCCTTTTCCTGTTGAATACGCAGAACGATTTTTCATCGATATCGGACCCCCCTTTCCTTATATAGTCTTATACCCTTGAAAGAGGTGAGCTACGTCCTTTCTATTCCTGCTATATCACATGTATGGTCAAAGGAAGTGGACCTCCCCCCCCCCCTCTGAATGGCCGGATATCTTTCTTTAATTAATAATCACTTTTTTTTCTTCTGAGTCTATCTCTCCCAGGGAAAATGAATGTTAAACCAATAGAGGCACACCCCCCTTTTAGAGCCAAGATGCTTGCCCCCCTCAGATATAAACTTTACATCTTATACTGATGAAGAAGGTCCCCACAAGGAGAATAGGGAGACTCCCCCCTCCTCCTCCAAGTATTCAGGGCCTAGACCTTTTTCTGAATTTAGACCTTTTCCCCCCGCGTTCTTGAAGCTTGTTATCTGACTCAGCTGGCAGGTTGGTTTACGCAGGACCTGACTCTGTTCTTTTTCCCCCCCCGGTTGAACTCTTTCTCCTGCTAACAAACAGCTAACCAATGCCATATGGAGCCGATCCCTCCCCACCGGGAGTAAGGTGCCACTGTTTTCCAATGATTCGGCTTTCTCTTTCCCTATAATGCCTTTCCTCCCCCCGTACGGGAAGCTCCCCCAAAACAACGAAGAGAGGTTCCCCTTTCCCCTCCCCCTTTCTTACCCCCCTTTAAGATCGTTAAATTGTTTTTGCAGAAAGGAAGGGTCTTGCTCCCCTCCCCTCTAATGAAGTTCCTTCCCCTTTGCGGAGCCAAGATACGATAATTCCCGGAAAGAGAGGGTGGTGTAGTGCCCCTCCCTTTCCTTCTTATGCCCGCCGTCTTGCTACAGAGTTTTGCCGGGCAGCCCTGTGGAATGTTTTCCTGTTGCAGAGGGTAAGTCTCCTTTTCTTTCTTTCTTTCTCTGAGTTCTAGCGTCCCCCTATCGTCCCCGAATAAAAAAGCTTTTTTCCGCGGATCCCGCCTTTCCCCCCTGGATCCATCGGTGCTGGTGCTTGACGAGGACAGTCCCTCTTTCTTCACATTCAGTCTTGATTATGACCAATTCCTGAAACACCGTTCTTTTCCCCTATTGATAGGCCTTGGTCTTCGAGGGAATTCCTTTCTCTTTTGGACGTAGGTAGGCCACAGACATCATTCCTATACCCCTTTCCTCCTATAGCTGATCTACGCCCAGCGCGGATTAAAAACAACACCCCCCACAAACCCTTTGCCTAACCCCCTTTCCCTTCCCCCCACAGCGACCTTCCTAGGATTTGAAACCTCCGCAGAATTTGGTGATCTTCCCTTTCTATGCGATTGGAGCTTTATCTGTGATAGGTTTTCCCCCCCCTTCTCTCCCCACGCTTCTGCGTCTGAAATCGAGAAAATTCCCCTAGAGTGTGAATAATTATCTTGTTGTTGTGAGAGATTCCCCCTCTTCTTTTCCCGAGGTAATGGGCCTCCCCCGTCCCCCCCCCTTGCGAGGTTTGCCCCCAGCGTGAAGACGGCCCCCCCCCCTTCCTCGCAACTTTTACCTGTTCCACCAAAAAATTTTTTGCTGATGTAAACCCCCCCCTTTTTCGCTTTGGGCGTGACTGAGGTTTCTTTTCCCCGGTCGGAACCTCGTCTGTTTTTCCCTTAAGCTCAGAGTGTCTAAACTTTCCGAAGAACTTTTTCCTTCCGAACCCCAGAAAAAATTTCTCTTTCCTATCTTCAAAAGTAGGCTGCCTCCTCCCTTTGTTAAGCAACGGCTGAATCATCCCCCCGCTTTTTTTCCTCTCTCCCTGCAGGAACTGTAATTTGTTAGCGAGTCAACTCTTCCCTTCTTAAGTCACTAGGGATAGTTCCACCGATTTTTATTCGGAACTGACCTTCTCCCTAGCTCACCCCCCACTACATAGCTCCCCCCCCTTCTCCGCAATCCCTTCCTTCCCCTTTGAGATAGCCGGAACCCCTTTTTAAGTAAAAAAAACGGGCTTTTTCCATACACCAGCCCTCCGGACGTAGGTTTGAAGCCCACGTCCTTTTCCTCCTTCCTTTCTCCGCCCCCCCCTCCCCCTGACGGCATTCTCGTTGGTCTCGCTTTATGAAAAGAAAACCCCCCGTTAACGATGCTTAACGTACAGCTTATGAAATAGAATTCGGTTGTTTTCCCCTTCCTTTGGATCTGGGGAAGTCCGCGGGCCAGAGTTGGACCTTTTCAAGAAAGGGTGCCCTTTTTTTTTTTTTTTTCCCCTTTGGAGGTCTAGCCTAGCAGTTTTGGTAATTTTCTTTTTATTCTTGCGATAGTTCCTGAGGAAGAACCTCTTTTCCTGGTCCTGCCTTTCTACAAGCCAACCGCCCCCTTTTCTCCCTTCTTCAAGACCATCTTCCCCCCGGAGCCTCAGGTAGAGATTCCTCTTCAAGAAGCTTCCCTTTCGTTGACTACTCAGCCCCCGGCGACAGGCACCGTCGTCATCTTCCCCCCTCTTTATCTGTCTTGTATACAAGGCATTTTGAGAGAAGGAATTCCCTTCCTCCTAGGGCTTTTCCCCCAATGGATATGTTTCTCTTCCTTTTCAAGTTACCACATACGGATATCTCTCTTTTGTGGTTGTTGACCCTCTCCTTCGGACATTCTGTTAATGCAATGACTGTCCTTTTTGACTCCATCGACTTCCCCACGATGCAGCCTTCCACCAGATTTGCTGGGACGACGAGATCACCCTTTCACTGGTTTTTTTCCGATATCGATGACTACTTCTTTCTTGCTGACGTATCCACTCAACAAGTCTTCCGGGAACGTACAGCTTTTAACTGAGGCTCCCCTCTCCTCTTGAGCTGAAGCCGAGGAGGTCGACTTAGTCCGAAGTCCCCTGACAGGGGAGGGCCCTCCACCAGGGAAATTTCGAAGTGGCAGATCCGCCACATGCGGAAGGGATATTGACTGTCCCCCTCAACTTTTCAGTTTTTTCTATATGTCTTTACACGATGGCACGCTTTCCTTTCTTCCTCCTCCCCCCCGTCAGGAAGAGATAGCCCCCCCCTTTGTTTTCAAAAACACGTCTCTTTTTAAAACCGTTCCTCCTTTCTCCCTTTTTGGCAGAAAGCGCCGGGCTTGGCCCCTTTCCTGGAATAAAGCCGTTGGGTGGCCTTTTTTTTCCTTTCCCCCTATCAGGCGAATTGGCGGCAACACGTACGTTCCCTCTTCCGTTCTTGATCCACGCTTTCTCCCATGACCTGACAGCAAGTTCCTTCCTTCAGGCCTTCTCTCTCTCCCGGTGCAGTGGCCCTTTTCAGCTTGCGGCGATTTTTTTCCCTTTTTCTGGGGGGCGTGGTCGCGTACTCCTGCTCAGGTCCCGAATAAAATTCCTGAAGGAGGATACCGAGGTACTTCGCTTTCCCTTTTTACGCGATACATCTTTTTTAGACCGTTCCGGCGGATTCGTCTCACTCTCTGCCCAACCTTCCTCCCCTCCCCGGGTGCTTGATAGGCCGCTACTTCTCGGGCAGGAGAAATGGTTCCTTTCTCCCTTCTTCAAACGTGGCTTTTTACTTAACCTGGAGACAAGCGATATCCCTTACGACCTCCTGTATTTCTTTCCGGATTGGCACTTCAACACCTTTCCCCGGTGGTTAGGCTTTACCTGCGCAAGCCTTGAGATTTCCGTAAAAGGTTCCTTTCCCCCCCTCCTTCTTGCATCCTCTTTTTTTTTTTTCCTTCAGTTACACCGCTGCGATATTCCCCCCTAATAGGGAACTCCCCTTTTTCCCCGTTGTGTTGTTTTGAGAGATTACATATGTCTTCTTTTTTCCATGGGCCTATCTCCTCTTTTTCGGTTTGCCAACCCCCTCCTCTGCGCAAAGCGCTCTACTTTCAGGGAAGGCTCTCACCTTTTTTTCCTGTGATGTCTTTCAACCCCACCTTTTCGGATTTGGGAGTATCCTTCAAATCGGTAGGAATCCCCTTTCGTCCTTTTTCAGCTCTCCCTCTCTTAGGAACTTAAATTCTTGCCACTGTCCCCCACGAAAACAATTTCTTTTCCTCCCCCCCCCTCAGTCATGACGTATTCGGACTATAACTCACCCCTTTCCCCGCCACGGGGTGTTTCCGTCAGGCAGGCTAATCAATCCTGACTTTCCCCTTTGTAGCGCGTACACCAGACACCTATGCTATGTCTAAATTCCCCCTCTCTTATGGCGGAACCTTGGACCTATTTATCTTCTGCTAGACTAGAGAAACTCCTTTTTACCATAGAACATCTTTTCTAATACCGTGGAAAAAGCGCCCTTCGCTCTTCCCCCTTCCTGTATTCAACTGGCGGCCCCCCCGAAAAAAAACTAGTCGTCCCCTCTTTCCCTCCCCCTTCCTTAGAAGGATCTTTGGGCTAATACACCCCCCTTCTCTTCTCCTCCTGGCATTAGTTTCTCTCCCGGAGCTTTTAAAGAATTTCAGATGATTAACGGGTTTTTCGCGAAATCGCTTCGGTGTTTTCCAAATTGGATTCTTTTCCGGACTTTTTCCCCCCTTTGGCACGCGGGGAAAAGCTTTTCTTTCCCAAGACAGAGACCAAAGTAAGTCCAGTTTTTCCCTTTGAGGTAGTAGCCCTTCCCCTTTTCTTATTTGTTTCTTTTTAAGCACCACTGGCTTCTTTTTTCCCGGTGCGCCGTCTCGTAAGGTACTGATCCGCCAAGAAAGATAGAGCTTCATCTTCCACTCCCTTCCCCTAGCGCCTCATTCCATCTTCAGGAAAAACGCGCCCCCCTTTTCGGCATTTCTTTCTCCTCCTTCCCTCCGACAGGCAACGTAGGCATAGCCCCCCCCCTATAGTATGAAAACTTTCATCGGTGCGCTACCTTTTCGGACTTAAGTGTCCTTCCTTTTTTCAAATGGTATTTTTTTCCCTCCTTTTCTTCACATCAGGCCGGAGATCTTTTTTGTGTTGAGAGAGATATCCGGCCCCCCTCCTTTCACCAGACCATGTCTCACCTCAGCCAACGTCCCCCCTTCTCTCCCCTTCTGGTATTCAAGACGAGATCCCCCCCATATAGAGGAAGACGGTGCCTTTCCTTTTTGTGGCTGACGTCCAAGACACTGCAAGAACAATTCTCTCCCCTCCCCCCTCCTTTTTTTCTGAATTTTCGACCCTGCAGTCAGCTTCTCGAGATGAAGATCTTCGTTTTGTGGTGATGGGGCCCCTGTGTCTTCAGGACCTTGACCTGAGGGTTACTCCTTTTTTTAGTGAATCTCTCGGGTTTTGCGATAAAAAACCTCCTCCCCCTCCCCTGATATTTCTTCTCATCACTTTTACGGACACCTTCTTTTTCCCTTCCCCCTTTTCCCCGATTGGCCCGGATAATGACTTTCCCCCCCCTGGAAAGTATCTAGCCAACCTTTTTCCACAACCGAGCGAGTTCGCTCCTTAAGCATAGTAAAGCCCTTTTCCTTTTTTCTCAACGCGCCGGGCTTGCGCGCACGAGAATGCCTCCTTCCCCTCCGTTTTGTGCGGAGAACATCCTCCTCTCTTCGGCAAACGACTCCAGACGATTTTTCCCACGATATGAATGATCATCCCTTCTTTTCCTCTCTTTTGAAGCGTATAGTTGAGTGCTTTTCCGGCTGATGTTGCTCCCTAGGTAGGGGGGGATTTCTAGAGTATATCCTCTTCCCCCGAATAAAAGAGGTCCGGCCGCAATATGCAGCTTTCCCTCGGCTAATTCTCCTTCTATCCTTTTCGGGTTTTTTTTTGGGGGGGGTTTTTTTTTGGTGAAGCGCACCCCCTTAGACCCCAGTTCCGAAGGATTTCCTCAATTGATCTCCCGCCTGGAACCCCGTTGCCTTTCCTTAGGCGACCTACGTTTATTCTCTTCCGCGGGAGTTGAGAATGGTTTTTTCGTAGGCCACCGTGGTTTTTTCTTCTTTTCCAGGCAGAGAACCGGGTCCGGAGAGCTTCCTAACTTACCTCTTCGATGCCGACCGTTTTTCACTCAAATGAAGAAACACTCTCCCTTTTTTTGAGGATTCCAATCAAGCAAAATGCCTTTTGTGAGAGCCTTCCCCCAGGGGAGGGAGATTGGGACAGAGCGCTCCCCAAAGCGAAGTTGACCCCTTCCTCCTTTCTCTGAGAAATATGGAATTCGATATTTCCCCCCCCCCGGTGGGGTGTTGTCTAGAGATTCACAGGCAATGGCATGGGCCTCTTGAAGATGGTTGTTTTTCCCCGTTCCCCGAGTTTTACCAACATACTGTCAAGAAGAGCTCCCTACCTCCTTCACAGGGAACCCCCCCCAAAGATCCATCCGTGATTCTCAAACCCTCTTACTTTGGGGTAAGAGGGGGCTTTCCTCCCACCCGGGTAGTCTAAACGAGGGGATTTCTCATCTGATTTTCTCTCCCCTCTGCTGCCCTCCCAAGGTTTCCCGAATTCCAAACGAAACCCCCATGGAAAGAGGACTCCCTCTCCTTTTTCTTCGGGCGATCACTTTCAAGAAACGGTTTTTTCAGGGTGTGGAACCCCTCTGAGTGACTCCTCCTACTCGGAACTTGTTATAGCTTTGTCTCGTTACCCCTCCCCCTCGGATATGAGCTATTTATCCGCTTACATATGGATCCTTTTATTAGGGAAATGAAGCATATCTTTCCTCTCGACCCCGCCCCCAAAAATACCGCCCCTCCCCCTCTCAGCACTTTCCCAGGCCAAGAGCCCCTCGGAAAAATACGGTCTCCCCGCGGGCATGATCAGCGACCCGAAAACCTCCCTTCTCTTTCTCTTTTGCCGCCCAAGGGACTTTTCCTGGGATAAAACCCAACGCTTTTCACGACGTGAAGCTATAGTTGAATCTGCCCCCTTCCTTTCTGAACCCAGAAACAATTGCTAACGTGCTTAAAGGTTGTCCTTTCCCTAGCAGTAGGTCCCCCCCCCCCCCCAATGTTGGCTATCGGCGGGATATGGGGACTTCCTCTCCAAGATGCCAAGAGTTTGATTCGAGACACCAAGTACTACAGGGGGCTTTTCTTAGAAATAGAAGTATTCCCTTTGTAGGTTTGTCTCTCAAGGAGAGCGTTCACCTTTTCCGCAATAACCGTCAGTTCTGTCTCCAACGCCAACGAAATCCGAAAGAAAGATGTTAAGTTCTTTTTTTCCCTGTTTCGAATCCCACCCAAGTTACCGGAAGACTTTTTCCCTCTCCTTCTTCTACTCAGCCAGATTCTCCCTTCTTCCCATCGATATCGGAAAAAACCCAAAGGAAGAGGTGAGATCCCCCCCCTTTTTCCGCGAGGGCTTCACCTGTGTCTAAAGGAAGTGGCCCGCTCCCCCCAGAATGGAAGGATATCTGTAATAAGTTGTTGTTTTTTCTTTTTCTCTCCCCTCTTCCGGGCCATTTTTCTTTTGTTTCCCCGAGGCAATGAATTCGACCATGTTAAGCCCTTTCTGTCCGCCGTTGAAGTTTCTTTTCTGGAATGGATTCAATGATAATAATGTGTTTCCTCCTTTTTTGCGTCCCTCTTGTGCTCCGTTGCAACGACTGCCGAAACATTTTTTTTTTGTTTTGATGAATTTAGACCTGACTTCCCCTCTTCCCCCCCTTCAGATGGTAGGCTAGATGGAGTTCTTTTCGGAAGAAGGACCCTTTGAGGGATTACTCCCCCCCTCTCGCGGGTCTTTCCCCCCCCACCGTAACCCAATCTTTATATTGGAGACCCCAAAGGGAGCCTTTTTGGTCTTGTCCAACTGTTGGAAAGCCCCCCAGTCCCCCCAAAGTACTGTAACCGATCTAATAGCAAAACATTTTTTAAACCCCCCCTTTCCTCGTGAGATAAGATTGAACCCCCTCCTTCTCCCCCCAGTTACTCCATTTTCTAGGGAAGCAATCAGCTTTCCCCCAACGAGAATTCCTTCATTGACTCGTTGGGGGGAGGCGAAACAGAACCTCTTTCCTTTTCGGAAAGACAGTCCCCCCCTCTTTCTTGTATTGATCCACTCTTGATCATGCCCGCAAAGGTTTCTCTTTTGACGGAGAGATTCCGTTTTCCTGGAAGGCCAGGCTATGTTGAGATGGCATCTTCTTTGGTGGGGGCGGGTCGGTAAGCGTATATGAGTCCCCCCCAAAAGAGGTTTTCTTCTTCATATGAAGCGGATCCTCGTTTTTATTAGCATAAGATCCCCCCCCCTTCTGGTGGACGCTTCTCATTTTTTAGGACGAGTCCCTTGATTCTCCCCTTCTTTTCTTTTGCTGAAAAAATGATGAACTTTTCCCCCTTGGTGACTGCTTATTTCCTTTTCAGGAATGCTTCGAGGGCAATTTTGTCCCTTGGTTGGGTTTTCTCCCTCTCCCAACGTGGCGGTCCTCATAACCGGGGATCCCCCCCTTCCTTTTAAAGTACGCACAGCTCTTTCCCCCCCCTCTGGCACTCAACTCAGTGCCCAGCGAACTTTTTTTTTCTGTTCAAGCACATGAGCTCCCTCCTTAATCGTAAAAGGGGAGTTCTCCTCTTTTTTGGAAACCGAGCCCCAAAGTCATCTAGGGGAAAATTTACCTCTCCCCTCTCCCTCTCTCCTTTGAATCCTCCTCAGTTGTCTTATCCCCTCGGATGGATACGTTCCAGTTAAGACTCTCCTCCTCCGCGGTTTTTTCCAATCCCCTTTTTGCAAGAACTCTTCCTTAGAAAATTTTAAGGGGGCCTTTCTTCTGAGCAGTCCCTTCCACAACTTTCTCTTTTTTTTCCGTCAGCGGTTCAGGAATACAACGCGCTTTTTTCCCCCGCTCTCGCTGTTCCCCTGTTATGGAATGATTCCCCCCCCCCCCTTTTTTTTTTGGTGGGTTTGCTTTTTCCCTCTTCCCCACGAAACCATTATCTTCCCTTTTCCTGAAACGTCAGTTCCTATCCCCCCCCGGTAATCCTGGGTTTCATTATTTTGCATTCATAATCAATCTCCTCCCGAATACTGACGGAAACTGTCTCCTCCCCCCCTCACCGAGGATCCTTTTGACAGTATATCCGGCTCCTCTTCCTGCCCCTTTCTTTGTATTAGTCTCTCATTAGAAGCCCGTCCTTCTCTCCCCTAACCCCCACCATCGATGAAATCTCCCCTCTCCGCCCCTGAAAGTTCTTAGATAGCAGGTCCCCTTCCCCCCCAAACGGGCGTATACAATGAAGATCGTGGATACCCTCCCTCCCCCCCGTAGGTCCCCTTCTTTTTTTCCTTTCCTTCGCCTGATCGTATTCTGGGCTCCTCCCTCAATGAAGGCATTCTCCCCTTTCAAGCCCGGCTATGCCCCAGTAAAAACAACTTTGCTTTCCTCCTTTAAATCTATCTCCCTCTCCTTAAAAAATGGTGGCTCCCCCCCCGGGGGGTCTCCTTCCCTTTCCTAGCAAGTCTTCACGGGGGAAAGACTTTCCCGTAATCAAGGTGTTGCGCGTCGTCGCAAATATATGGGGGTAGGTGTGCCTTTCCCTCCTCTCTTCAACCTGGTTCTATTCCCCCTCACCGCGTCCCTCCACCGAACCCCTCCCGCCTCAGCTCCAGCTTCAGTGCTTCTCCTAAAAAAGATGACGTTCAACTGGCCTTTTCCTTTGTCCTACGTCAGCCCCCTGCAAGCACCGTCTTCATCGATCTCCCCTCTTTATCTCGTCTTGAACCCCACAAGCGGTGCGCTAAGGCTTTTGTAAATGCTTCTGAGTGAACATTCCTTCCCCCCTAAGGCCTTTCCCCTATTTTCCCACCTACTCATAAGTTGTTGCTTCCGCTACCCCCCAATTAGGTTTCTTTTCCTTTTTTCCCCCCCTCCCCCTGTGAAGCTTCGAGTACTGTGCAAAAGACACGATTCCTTCCCTCTTCGTGGATTTCAAGACTTCTCCCCCATGTGTTTACGATATAGCCCTCCCTGGAAGATAGTGGTGATCCTCCGAACAAGTCCCCCGTTACGACAGAGTTTTATTAATTCTCTTCCCCTTTCAGCGTTGAATGATCTTTCCCGAGCTGGCGGTGGTAGAGGAAATGCTCCGCAACCTTTTTGCAAGCTCCTTTTTTGAGTCCCAAACAGTCCTCCCCCTGCAGGCCCCTTCTCCCTGAAAGCACAATTTTCGTCTCTGGGGTCTCTGTCTTTCCGCTTGGCCCGCTTCCCCTTTCGATCCCAAGTAAGGAAAGTACTTTTTTCAAAAAACACCTACCTCGGTTTCGCTAGATGAAAAACCGTCCCCCCCCCTTCCTGGGGAAAAAGCGCCTTTTTCCCTGCCAACGAGAGAATTTCTTTATGGGAAAACCCCCCGGGGGTTCCTCCCGGACCTAGGAAGCCCACTCCTTCGCCCAGAATACGATCAGTCGAATTGGGAGGCAAAAGATTCCCTTTTTCTTTTTTTTCCTCCACGATCTGCATGCTATGCCTTTGGGGACTACCGAGTTTGACGGCCTTTTCTTTAATGAAGGATTCCCCTTTTCGCGGGTCAGCTCTCTACTTGGGGGGAGGGTTGCTTCCCTGTCTTGCTTCAGGTCCCGAATAAACCCCTCGGTGAAAGAATATGAATCCTTCCTCTCAGATCCATCGGTGCTCTGTGTTTTTTCCAACGATAAATCGGCTCTCCCCCCTTCTTTTCTCAATCAGAGTGATGATGTTGACCCCACGTTGATTTAACAGGGTGCCTCCCGACTGCTTTCGAGGGCCCTTTGAGAGAAAGGGTCCTGCGGGCCAGTCAGTACCCAATCCCCCCGTTGGAAACGAATTACTTCCCTTTTTTCCAAGCGAGAGCTCACATTAAGAAAAGCCTCCTTCCTCCCTTTGCACTCACCCTTTTCCGCCAAAACTTTGTTAGGATGTTGAAACTCCCCTTCGAGCATTTTTTGATGCAATTAAATGTAAAATGAGGGCGTCTCCCCCATTTAAAGAGATGTTGTCCCTTTTTACAACGCTGCGCTTCCCAAAATGAAATCTTTTTTTTTCTCGCCTATTTCCTCTCTTTTCATCATACTCCCTTTTTTCCTTTAATTAATGGCGTGGTATGGGAGAGCGCCTCTATAATCCTCCCATTCCCCCACGTTTCCTGGGGTTGGTTTTTTCCCTTTCGAGGTTTTCCCAAGCGATCGAAGCGCCCACTCCTTCCCCCCTCTTACAGGGACTTTCCCTTTGAGAATGTGATGGATTCCCTAAACACCCCTCCTCCGTCAGCGGGGGTTGCGGTAGGAGATACGCTCCTTTTATCAGCTTTTTTTCACTATAGAATGATGCCCTTTTTTGGCCTACGACGTCCCCACGAAAAACCCCCCGAGAAAGCCTTCTTCCTTCCTCAGCACGGTTTATAAATTGTTTTCAGTCAATGTGCACATTAATACTCCCCCGACGAATCCTGCCCTACTTATAGACAGATTTTTTCTCCCTCGAGTCCACAGATGGATCTGAGAGACTTCCTGGGATAAGAATTAATCTTTTCCCTTATTTTTTCTGCGAAGCATAGACGCTATTCCCCCCCCACTACCTTCTGACAGCGAAACCCTCCTGAAAGGACCCTTCCCTCTCTCCGGCAACCCGTTTAGTTCACCCAAAGTTCGTTCCCCCCTGATCAAGACACCAGCCCTCGTCGTTACTTCCGCCCACGGGCACCCCCCTTAGACTATGATCGTATTCTTTTCTTCCGCCACCCCAATTTTGGCCCCTACGGGCATTATAGTTGCCCCCTTTCCCTCCCTTCGAGTTTGCCCCGTGACCTTTCTGTTAACGATCCTCTGCGAATAGATTCGGGTTGTTTTTCCCCCCTGTTGCTCTCAGACTTGGGGCCTCTTTCCCCTCTTCTGAGGGCCCCAGCGCTTTTCCAGACAGAGACCCCGTACTTCAATTTCAAGTGAAGGTAGTTCCCTCTTTCAGAATTGGTCGTTTTTGTATGAACTTTTCTTAAACTTCGGAATCAGCCCAGCCCCTTTTTTTCAGAAAAAGAACCTCCCTCTCCCTTCCGTCTTTCCTTTTGAGTCGAAATTCAGAACCTTTCTGGAAGGATTGTTGCAGGTCGTTTTTCCAGCACGCGGCGCCAGACCCCTCTGAAACACATTGCTTTATTTCATCCCTTCAAGAGTTTTTTTTGCACGCTACGTCCCCTCTTTTTTTCCTCCCCGGGTTAACATGGTTTTTCATGACCGGAAAACAGTCCTTTTTCCCTCCTTTGTGTTTTTTCTGATATCGGAAATGAGGTTTTACTGTTTTTTTCCAAGGAACATTTTTGTCCCCTCCTCGCGGAAACGCCCCCTCACGTTTTTATCTCCAACCCCACCCGCTTTTTTTTCTGGGAGACTCTCTCAAAGACTCCCTCCGATGACGACGGTGCTTGTCTCCCCCCCCTCCCTGACGAACCCTCATGGTGAACGTAGCGTTTCTGTCTCCGAAGCGGAAGCTGGAGCTTTTCTTCGCGAGCTGGCGGTGGCCCCTGAAGCCGACCTGACTTTTCTTGCTTCCGCCTTTTTTTTGAACGCTCTTCTGCCCACAAAAAGTAACCCCACCCTCCCGAAGATTATGGAGACCTAAAATTTCGGCAACCTGTTTTTTTTTTTTCTTACGGGGGTATATGTCTTCCCTTGAAAAGATGCTTTCCCCCCCCCTATCCCACCCGTACGGAAGAGCTTTCAAACCCCCTCCTCTGAGTCGCCCCCCCCCCCAAAAGTAAGAAGCGCCCCCCCTCTGGAGGGGACTTTATCTTTCCTGGTCTGTTTTGAAGCACCTCCCCCATTAGGAAGTTCTGGATTGAGCACCACGCTAACTGTCCCCCCCTTTAATAACCTGCCTCCCCCTTTGTTGGAGGTCTTCAGTAAGACTTCTCCCCTGAAGTGGCGCCCAAAGCCTTTTTCTGGTGTATTGATAACCTGCAGGAGAAGGCTCTGCGAAGGGGGTAGATCAGAGGGGCCGGGACACCCTTTCCTCTATTAGCGTTTTCGGGGACTGGCCGTAGGGAGGTCTACTGAGGAAGTGAGGAGGGGGCTGGGTAGCTCAGTTAGCTGGATTCCTGGAAGGGAAGAACCCTAGACGTTAAAAACATCCAGCGGATAAAGATGGGTTTCAGTAACTCATCCGTGATGGTCTTTCGGGCTAAATCTTCGTTAAGGACCCTTAAATCCCTGAGGATGATTTCCTTTAAAACACTTTTCCCCTGTTCTTTTGCCGACTAAGTTTAGTCCTGAGAAATGTCACTTTTTTTTTTTGTGGCCTTCGCCATAATTCCTATAACCTTTGAGACCTCCCTCCGCGATCCTTCCAAGAGAGGATGCCCCCTATTTTCTTCCCACACGATGAAGCCAATCTCGGATTTTAATCCCCCCCATGCGAAGATTTTTTTTTAGACTTACCTGTTAAAAGCGTTTTCTTTTTGCATCTTTTCAACCTAGAACGTGAAAACAGCTTTCCATAGGAGAAAGAATATGGTACTTTCTTCCTTCCCCTCCTTTTTCGAGCCCCCTATTGGCGACGAACGGCGTTTTCCCTTTCGCGGTTTTCCCCCCCTCCAGGAAGAGCTCCTCGCCACTAGAGGAAGGATCCCCCTTTGAGAATGTGATGGGATTTCACCTCCCCACCTTTTCTTGGGATCTTTTGAGGCCCCCGTAGGCATAAGAGATGTTCGTAAGTTATCCTCTCCCCTCCTCCCCTGTCATAGGAATGATTCCCCCCTCCCACGACGTCAACACGGCAGCCCCCCTAAACAGTAGGAGGACTATTTCCTTTAAAGCAACTTTTTCCGTAATGTGGGCATTCTCCTCCCCCTCCGAGGCAGCCTGACTCCCTTTCGTTGTCCCCCAGAAAAGAGGGATCTGATTCCTTTGATCCCGCTTAGTACTGGCTTCCCCTTATTCTTCGGGAACTTTCCCGCTTCACTCGAGACCGAAACCCTCTACCCTCGAACTACTGCAAGGCAACTCTCAAAATATGTCCCCCCCCCCCGGGCGGGATGCCCTTTGGATCAAGAAAACAGGCCCTCCTTCCGCCCCCCCTCCTTCTTCTTCTAGTAGTATGGGCTACGTCCCCTGCTTTAGTCCATGACTTCCCCTTGCATCCGCAAGACCGGCGCTTCTGTCCAATGGCGGTAAAGATGCCTTTTCTCGGTCCCCCTTTTCCTTTTTGTTTTTAAAAAATGTTGGCTATCTCTTCTTTTTGAGCTGGGGACTCCCTCTCCCCCCCGCTTTCCAAGCTTTTCCCTTTTTTTTTGTACTCCCGGTGGCCGGAAACCTTTTTAGCCGTTTGCCGATTGTTTCTCACCCGGCGAGCGTTCAACTCCTTCTCTCCCTAACGACGTCATTCGCCAACCGACCACCTCCTTCCCTGCGGCGCATAAGAGAAACCCTCAAACGCGACGTTCCCGGCTCGTCATGTCCCTTTTACTAAGTCAGCCACTTCCTTAGGTCACCGTCGTCATTCTTCCCTTTCTTGACCCAATCTGGCTATAACGGCATCGGAGTTGGCCTTTGAACAGCAGTGGCCTGGCCCCCCTCCTTCATCTCCTCCTTTTTCATTCTTTTTTCTTATCCGGCCATGCTGTTTCCAGGGCCCTTTGACTCCCCCCCCCCGGACACGAGAGGAAGTAGCGAACCTCCTGACGAGATATTCTTCCCTCCCCTTTTTCTTCCCCTCTTACGATTTTATTTTCCGTGGCTGCCGTATCAACGGACCTGCATCGTTTTCCCCTTTGATTAGCGCCGCAGAGGAATCCTCTAGAGCTGGCTTCTTGAGGTGGCGGACTTTCCTGACGCGGGGAGGATTAAGCACTTTGTCAAAACCGTCACCCAATGAAGGAAACGGCCCTCAAATTTTCAGGCCCTTTCCTTTTTTTTTTCTTTTCCAAGCTTTCCCCCTTTTCCCCAGCTCCCAAGTCAGGAAAGAGATCAAAACGAGTGATAAGATTGAAACCGTCTTTCGGGGCAAAAGGCCGTTCTTTCCCCTCTCCTGCAGTGCGTTCCGCCTTTTGGGGCGGAGCACAGAATACCTCTCCCTTTGCTTTAAGTCGTCCCGAAGAGGGATGGTGTAGTGTCTTTTATCTGGACATGATCATTCTCTTACATACCGAGTTTCCTTTCTTCCGGTGCGCGTGGCCTGCTCTTTTTCTGAGTAGGTAGGGGGTTCTGTTTATGAGCGTCTATGCTTAATTTTCTGAGTTTCACCAGGTCGCCCCTTCGTACTCCCGACTCCCCGCTATACATCGGAGAGACAGTTCCATCAGATTGATGATGAATGTCCCCCCCCCCCCCCGTTGAGTTCCCTTTTTTCCTCCCACGTTTCAGTTCGGCCTTTTTTCTGGGACGTAGTAGGCCATGGAATAATTCCTATACCCCCCCCTCTCGAGCTGATAACTACTCCCCCCCTCTAGCGGCTTCCCTCCTCAAAAGCAGAAATTCTTTGAAACCTTCCGCCTTTGGGTTCGAGCCTCCCTTCGCGCTTCTTGCATCGTTGTTGGCAACCCCCCCCAGTGGAAAAGCTGCGCTACAAGCGGAGCCTCTCCCCTCTTATCTCCTCTTCTGTTTCTGAGATTCCAATAGGATGTCTTCGGAATGGGTCTGCTCCGCTTTTTCCCTTTGGCGCGCCGCCTTTCCCGACGTGCGAAAGAGCATCTCAAATTTTACCTTTCTTCAAAAAGGAGCTCTTCCCCTCCGGACACACCCTTTTTTTTGATGAGGGGTTGAGTTGCACAATCTTTCTTTTGAGTAAGTTATCATCCCGGTTTTTTTCCCTTTCTCCCCCCAAGGTGGCCCTCCTCTCTCCCTGGCAGCGAAAGCAGTCCTTCCTTTTAGGACTTAAAGCACTTTCAGCAACGGGGTTCCTTTTTCTTCAGACTTTTTCCCTTTTCCCTTTTCCCCCTGTTTATCGGCCGATTTCCCCTTCACCAGACAGAGTTTAGTAACTCGGGATACCGCTCGTCTGACCATGGACTTCTTTTATTCTTTCATAGCCGTCTACTCGTCTCTACTAGATGAACAGCGCCCTCCCCTTCCCAGGACACGCGCACCGGATCCTCCTCCCCCCCTTCCCTTTAGTCCCCCGGATCACGTTTTGCTCCCGACACCAGCCCTAGTCGGTTCCCTTGCGCCAAGGACGTCGACTTTTCCGCCACACAACGTCTTTTTTCCTCTTCTTGCGTGTAAGTTCACTCCCCCCTTTTTTTCGAAACCCTGGCCCTTTTAACGCTGCTAAAGGTTTTCACTTCCTCTCGCTGCAGGGTGTTTGGTTACACCTTTTCCCTTTTGGATCGGGGAATACTTCTTTCTTTCCCTTTTCCACTGAAAGGCGACCCCGTACTTCTTCCCCTAGTGGTTTTTTTCTCCCCTCCGGGGCCCCTCCTTTTTTCTTTTTTGTTATAGAACCGGATGAATTTTTTTTAGCAAGA
>Ga0179591_1282961_pt1 | contig 17319 bp, 30 predicted proteins | sample CZOMad2_1_08_16f_FD_182891 | JGI IMG/M metagenome (GOLD analysis project Ga0179591, IMG submission 182891) | Vadose zone soil fungal communities from Angelo Coast Range Reserve, California, USA - CZOMad2_1_08_16fungal (PacBio error correction) | ecosystem: Environmental > Terrestrial > Soil >... | reverse complement strand
AACAACTCCCCTAGAAACCACATCTGATCACCAACTTCTTACCTCCCCTGTTACAAGGCCTTCCCCCCTTCCCCCAACAATAGCAATCTTTTGTTTGGTTGGAACCTGGCCCATACCCATGGTTGTTTTTTTCTCCCCACTTTAAGATAATACCCAGGTCTTTTCCTTCGTTTAATCCCCCCCTTTCGTGCTTGCCCGTTCCTTTTTTTTTTATAGTAAATGCCTTTAAACCTGGGAGTCGGAACCGCCCACCTTTTTTTTTTTTTCCCCCAAGCATGTTCGTACACCTCTCGCCTGGCGTCGTTTTTCCGATTAAGTGCTCTGTGGGCCTTTTGCTGAGATTAACTGCAGTTTTTTCTTTCCCAACCAAGTTTTACTTACCCCCCAGAGTGACCTCGTTTGCCCCCCCCATGTTGATGCTTACTATTTATTGTGACAGTATATACTTTTTTTTCCCCCCCCGTTGGATGACCTGTTTTTTTTATGCCTATTCATTTCACAATCGTAAATTTTTACGGGTGTGTACAAATGCATTGTGCACGTTTTTTTACTTCTCACCCCCGCGTTCTGCTTCTTGTACCCCTTTTGATTTCCCTGTCTCTTTTTTGGCCAAAAAGAATCTTTTTGCCCAGTAGTGCTTATGATCGAAAATGGCCGTGTTACAAAACTAGCTTCTTCCCTCTTCCCGCCGTTTTCTTTTCTTTCAACAACCTTTTGAACATTTTTCTTTTTGTGACTCTTCTTATTGGGTGATTTTCTAATCTTCAGACCCCGTGGTTCTCACGTCTTTTTCCCCCCCCAAGTTGCTTTGAATGACTTTATTTACTCGCGCTGTATGGACACGCGGGTTGAAGGTCTCTTGACGGTTCCCTTGCACTCCTCCTTTCCTCCCCAGGAATTCTCTGTAAACGTAATCCTCCCCTCTTGCCACGCCTTCCGTCTTAACTCACCTCTTTTGTAAACCGAGGAGTTACCCTTTAGATTGGTGTTACTTGCAACCCTCCTTTTCCTTTTTTTTTTTCACGCCCCCATCGATGTTCGCCAATCCCTGGATCACCTCTACAAAAACCTCCCTTTTTTCTAAAAACACTTCGATTCACCATGACCAAACTTTTGGTGTATTGTTTTTTGAAAGTGGGCCTGTCCCAATTGGGCCCACCAGCGGAAGCCCCTTTTGAGGTTGCAAAAAAAAATCGGTTTTCGTTTCTCCCCCTCCCCCCATTTCCCCACCCCGTCCCAGGGTTCTAGTATAAAATTCCTTCCTCTTTACCTCTCCCAACGTTTTCCCCTGTGAAATTTTAATTTTGCACAAGAAAGCCCCTGGGTTTTCCCTTTCAACCCATGGTCTACTCCGAAGATCAGTGCCCAACTGAGTCCCCCCCCCCCTTTTTAGAGGAACCCCAGAAGGGAAGTCTTTCCCCTAAAATTTGGGATTGATACATGTCCTCCCACCCTTACCTTGATGCCCCGAGATCCTAGTCAATAAGTTGTTTGTTCAAGTTTTTGCTGGGCTGTCACGTTACTGTACCCCGGGCTCCGACACTTTTTCTCCGCCATGTGAACGCTATTCGTCTTTTTTTCGGCTACCTTCCTCAAGGCTGTCCCACATTTGTAAGTATTCCCCCAATCTTTTACACCTCTTTCCAATAACCTCCCAGCCTCTACTTTGGTGTGGCCCTGGGCGATTGCCCCTGGTCAGTGAAATATGGCGCCCAGCAACCCCCACTACTCGGGATTATAGGAATTTCTTTTTTATAAATTCCGACCTTGTCTCTCTGCGTTCTTAGGCACTTGTGTTTTCCCCGAAACACGTTTTTCTTCGTGTTCCCGGGAAGTGGCTAAATTTCGGTTCGCTCAGACAGGAGTTTCCACGGCCTCTCCTGGATAGTTTTCTCTTTCGTCCCTCAAGACCCCACAAGTACCATTATTGATTGGTCCTTCTGGGAGAGACTTTCCAGAGCTGACTTTCCTTTTTTTCTAGTTTTTTACCGTTTCTGACTAGGGTCTCTATTTCAATGTCTTGTGGTGGAGCTTCGATACATAGGATGATTTCGTTTTTTCCCGCTCCCAACTACTTCGTTTTGTTTGATCAGTTGGGCCGCCAAAACTCGGTTTTTGTGGTGTATCGCTTTCCCGTCTTCTCTTAGAGTTTTTTAATCTTCCCTTAGAGAATTTTCTTACGCATTGCGTACCCCCGGGACCTACCGGGACTGAAACCCTTGGTTTTTTTTTCTTTTTTCGGGCTTGGACTTTTCAATTTGTACAACACAATTGAGGCCCAACCCCACAATTTCTTAAATGATTAAGTTAGTTCTTTTTCAATACCCTATACTCGCTTTTCTTTCATTTCTCCTCAAATCTTTACCAAGCGTCAAAGTATGATGGTTGGTCTTTTGGTAACGTAGTTATTGAGCGGATTGTTAATTCAATATCTTTTTTCTCATACCCTCCTGACTCTATTACAGCTTTTTTGGCCCACTCCGTGTTTTCCCCCGAATAGTCGAGTGTCTTCTGGACTTTGAGTTTCCAATATAATTGGCTCCTTTTTTTTCCACCCACTGGATCTTCAAGTAACAACATTACTGTAGCCCCAACTGTTGTGTTTGGTACTTTTTCCCCGCGAATTTTTGTCATGCTTCAAATTGGCGCCAGGGTTGGGTACTGGGTTTTTTTTTCATTCCCCCGAAACCAACCGGAGCCCCAATGTTTTTACCGTGTTTTCTGGCATCCCCCCCATTTAACGAGCCTCTCCTTGAAAAAAGGGACCCCCTTTTTTTCTTTTTGTTTTTTCGGTCTCCCCCCCCCTTTTCTTTGCATCAATGTCTTTCTCCGCATACAAACAGGAACTTTTCTGTGTCAATCGGGCCCCGGCCCTTTCGCAACCCGTCTTTGCTCTTCCCCAAGTTGTTTCTTCTTTAGTTAATATACCTGGTCCTTGCCCAGCAGACACAGTTCTGATGCCAAACCACAGCCTCATGTTCCAACAGTCACCCAATACTTTGCGGTCCCCAGAAAGTTTAGTCCCCTTGCACTGGGTTTCAACATATGTCCCGTTACCAACCCCCCACCCCCAACCAGGTTCCCACCCCACGTTCTGACCTTTCCTGACAAGCTGATATGAAAAACCCTTCTTTCCCCCAAGAGTCACAACATCGACTATCAGCCACAGAAACGCTCACCCGGCCTGTAGGTTTTTTTTTCCTTATACGTCTAGGGAGACAAAATGGCTGTTGTACCTTTTCCCTTTTCCAAGAACTTTCCTCCCTGCATGTGATTGTCAATCCAGTCGGATGTTCCCCTGTTCAGGTTTCCACCCAACGTCCGTCCCTTGAGCCCACTTCTGTTTGAGAAAATTTCGAAAATATAGTTTAATTGCCTCCTTTTTCCCTCCGACCCTCTCGACCAATCTTTTCTTCTGCCCTAGTCCCCCTTCTCCTAATCTGGGAGATTTTTCCCTTTGTTAATAACACTTTCCAGTTTCTATTCCTCTTTACAGACCCAAAAGACCTTTTTTGATCCCTTTTTCTTTAGTTTTCCCCCCATGGGATCCATAACGACATCTCTTTCATCAGTATTTTCTTCCTCTTCTCGTGGTCCCTTTGAGTTAATTGATATTCTGTTGCGGGACACTTTCTGTGTTTTGGCAATTCTTTCCCTAGGTTTTCCCACCCAGCTGGGTCCAGTTGACCACCAAGGCCCTTTAGGTCATTTGTTCCGATTAGTAATTCCCCCCAGCTGTTTTTTGGTGGGTGGTTTCGTATCCCCTTGTTGATTTGGCATCTTTCTCGTAAACTTTTACTACACCTCCATAGTTTTTTTTTGCCCTGTAGGAGGATCGTTTCCTTTTACCAAACTCGTTTTTCCCTCATCCCCCTTCATTTATGAACAAGCGTTTTCAGAAAAATACCCTTTTTCCTCTACTTCTTTCCCCATCCTTCCTCACTTTTTTTTTTTTGTTCTTCGACTCTGACTTTCACCTGTGATTGTTTTCGTTTCAGTCCGATTGATTAAAATGGAAACATCTTGATAAACGGAATCTTTTTTAGTTCTCTTTTTCTCTCTCCTTCACTCCCCCTTTATTTGCCCCCCGTGGTGTTACACTTTCAGATTTTATGAACCCCTCTTTTTTTTTTTTTTCATTAAACAAAGAGACCCCTAACCTGTTTGTGCCTGAAGGTTGTCTCTGAATATTGGGTTTCTTTGATTTTAGTCTTGGGGACCACCAATTTGTACACTATGGACCAACTTTTCATCGGTACAGAAACCCACCACCTCTCTAGCGGTTTTTTTCCCGACCTTTCCTTTAAAGAACCTCTTCTTGGACCGATTTTCTTTATCTCTGTCTTGCAACGAAAGAACCAACAGGAAGTATTTGGCCTTTTTATTTTGTTGCTTCACCTTGACCGAAAGCTTTTTTCTTCTGTATTTAAAGGTGGCAAAACCAGTTGGCCAATCTGATATCGTATAAGATTCCTCGACCAATCCCCCTTGGCTCACAAAAGCAGGTGATTCTTTTTATGATTGTTGTCCACCCTTGCAGAAATAATCTTTGTCGAATTTCTTTCCCCCAAACGCCTCACTTTCCCGTTGTAGAAGCAGGATGTTTTTTTGGTTTTTTCAACACCCAACCTACAGAATGGTCTTAAATCCCCGGCAGTTTGTCCATTTTTACATGCCACGGTAACCCCCTCCCCCTTTTCAGTTTTGGTCTAGTCTACTGACTGCCGCCCCTCCAATTGGCAAACCCCCCCCCTTTAAATTTTCGTGGAGTGGATTGTAGCATATTTCTCCTCTAGATTTGACCCTTACCTTTGCAAATCTTCACTCTTTCTCCGGCCCAATTCTTCCGAGGTGACGTTGCAACCCCCCTTTTTGGGTTGTTTGTCCCCTATTGTTCTTTACTCCCCTTAATTTACTACTTTGCTGTCAGCCTTCAGGAAGTATTTTTTCTGACTGGACCAACCTTTTAGCTTTTCGGCGGATCTCCTCCTTCTTGGGGATTGTTTTTCTCTACCCCCCCTTACCTTTTAAAAACACCCAAAAAGGATGACTTCCCCCGGTTCGAATTATACAATAAGTGTTTGCCGACATTCTCCCTTTCTTCTCACGGTTCTTTTAGAGTGCCCATTTTTATTCCCTTCAACTCTTCCACTGTTGACGATGACCCTCCCCAGACAATGCGTCGTTTGATTGGACTCGATCTCTTTGCTTGAAAATTTTGGGACCCCACAACCGTCGGTCACCCTTGCAGGGTAATTTTTTTTTGACACAGTTTTCTTTTTTCCTTTTACCCCCCACTCCGTGACACCCTTCCCCCCCCACCATGTTAATAAAATTGTTTCAAATTCTCTCTTTTAAGGGACCCCCCCCCTTTTCTTCAATTTGTCTAATTCTTTTTTTTTCTTAGACCTTTCCCCAAGCCTTCCATTCCCCTCAGTGATGAAAGAATTGTGCCGCTTTTCGCCTGCGTTAGTAATGACGTGTCAAGTTTTCTGGACTTTGTGGTCCCTTATTTCTAGATGGTAGGATCTGAGCTCTTTCTTAATTTCCCCATCATTTCCCATGGAACCAATTGGTGATGCATTACCCTCCCCCCAAACAGTTACAGCTGGTTTCTGTCTTGACTTATTTTTAAACCTTTCCCAAAAAGAAGTCCGTCCGACATGTTTCTGACGTACCCCAATGTACCTCCAATCAATTCCCCCCACCCAGTAAATCGTGTTGTTTCCCGTTTTGAAAAACCGTCCCTTTCTCCCATACTTCATCAAACAATCCTTTATTTCCCCGGTCTGTCTCCTTACAGACTAATGCCGGACTCCCTGTATAGGGATCTTTGAATTTACCCAGTGTACCCCTCCCTCCGTATCGGAACGTTTGATTGAATGTGGTGTTTTTTTTTTCTTCGTCTAATTTTTTTTTTTTCCGGGCCCGGGTCTTATCTACGTTATAGTGGGGACCTTTGAACACGCAATCCTATTAGTCGCTAGACTCCTTTCCCCCCCACCCTTCCTCCCGGATTGGTCGTGACTTTTAACAAACGTCCCCCCCATCCCAACACTTCTGTGCACGGTCTCGCTCTTTCCCGACAACCCCGTTTAGGGCACTCCTGTGCCCAGTCATTTTTTTGTTTCCTTTTTTTGATGACACCATTTTGAAACTCCCCCTCCCTGTGACTAGGCCGCACTCCCTTGATTGCGGACTTTGTTTATCCTCTTTTTCTGAAACCCCCCCTTTCAATTGTTTTGTGAAAAACCCCCCTGATACAACGAAAGCGGACCGTGCCTTTTTTGTCATCCCTTTTCATGTTTCGTCCCCTCGTGGGCTTAATCCCTGCCTTCCCCAATTTAGATTAAACTTTTTCCCATTCTTTTTATACTTATGGATATTTCGTGTTCCCCGCTGGTCCTTCCCTTCCGTTTTGACCCCCACAGGCTCTTTTGTTAGGAATAGGTTCTACACACAAACTTTTTGAACTAATCTCTCTTTCTCTTGCTTTTGCCTCTTCTTTTGGCTGGCTTTTTCCCCTTTTTTTACAGTATTTTTATATCCCGTCCCATCCAAAATAAACCAAGTTTAATGCTAGGATAGAACCCCCCCCCCCCTGCCCCCCCCCCCCCCCCCCCGACCCCCCCCCCCCCCCCCCATTTACCACCGTCCCGCCCCCCCCCACCCCCCCCCACAGACCCCCACCCGGTATCACTGTCTTCTGGGAATTGTCTCTGGTCTCAATATTTTGCGTAATCTCTTTGCTATCCGGGTAGTCCCGTGCGTGTTTTTCCTTGTGTAATTTCTGTCTGCAAAACGAGGTCTTCTTAACCTTTCTTTTTCCGCCTTTTTGCGACTTGTTGTTCGACCGGGTCTTGGTAATTTTCCAACTCTCCTTGTGTGTGTTTATGTGACCCTTTTTTTGTTAGGTTTCTGCAAGGCAACCACCCTCTCTTGGTTGGGGGTAACAAACTCAGCGTCTGTGCCCAGTCCCCAACCTCTATGGGGCATCCCCTTTTCAACCCAAGCCCACGTCTCCTGTTGGCCCTTTTTCAGCACCTTTTCCTGAACCCCGATTTCGCTTCCCAGGATGATCCATCTTTATACGCTGTAGTTTTCTCTACAAAAAACCCGAAACTTCGCTTTTCAGTCCCCTTCGCCCAACATCCTCCCCAATCTGTCAGCATCCCCTCTTTTAACTGGAGTTTTTACGGGGATGGGCCCTGTACTTTTTTCTCTTCTCCTCTTGATAGCTATTTCCAGGAATTATCCCTTTCCCTTTACATGGGAACTAGTGTTTTCTTTGACTCCCCCAACCCCTTTTTCTTCCTCTCACCTGACCTATCCAACATATTCTTTAATAGTATTTTCTTCTTTTTGTTTTTTTTTTTTTACTTACAGTTCCAGAGGGAGCCCCAACAGGGCGTTTTTTCTAAGACCAGACCCCCATCGGATTTTTTCCCAACCTTGATTTGAGTAGTTCCGGTGTGTTATTTTAAAGAACCCTCAGATATTATGTTTTGAGCCTCCCTGTTTTTTCCCCACTCGTCTTTTTCGACTCGTAAGGCCTCCTGCGTGAAAGATTTTTTTTTCCCCTAAGATTGAAAATGTCTAAGGCTTTACCCTCACCCACCTCTTGCTCCCCCGGTCAGCGTCCCCCCCGTGACCCAATCATAGGCTCTAACTCCCGTACGTTTTTTTCTCCCCTTGTAAAATAATTATTCTTCCCACGGGTCCCCAGTGAGTTTGTAAAATCTTTTTGAAATAAATTCATGACTCACCCCAATGCGTCACCCCTCAGACTCCCCCCTCAGGAATTAAACCCGGTATTGTTTTCTGTAAGACTGCCTTGAATTTTACCCCAGTCTCCTCCCCCAAATGCCTCCCTATAGCCGGCGACGGGTTCCGTGCGAGTCGATTAGACCCCTTTATGTTTTTTTCCCCCCAACCGTGTTCATTCCCGCCAAAAAGCCTTTTCTGGATTCTTTCGTCACTCCCTTCATTCCCCAAACCCTCCTGAAAAGGATCTGGGGTCTTCTAAAAGACCTGGGCCCCCTGCGTCCCCCTGTACCATGCTGGTTGAGGTAGAACTGGGCTTCCACCAACCCAAAACCATTCATTTGTCCCACTTTTCAATTCATTATTGATCTTGTTGTGATTTCTCTTCTTATTCAGGCTTTCATCAGTTTTTTTTCTTTGTTCTCTCTTGTTTTTTTTCCAGCTTTGACCAGGTTGTCAATTTGAATTATTTTTCCTCGGTCTCTTGTTGATTAAATTTTTTCCCCAGCCTATTCTCCCGTGCGCTTTTCCCCAAAATGAGTTCCGCGTCCCTCCTCTTCCTACAACGCGCATCTTTCTTTGGGTGCCCCCTTTCCCACCTTTTTTTTTTTTGTCCGGCCCCCTAGGGAGCACCCCTCAACCGGCTGTCTTCGTGCTTTCCAAGTCCGTTTTTGATAGCTTGCTGTGTTATTTGGCAGAACGTAGTTGGCAAGTGAACCTTTTCCCCCTTTTTCGGCCCTCCCTAAAAGAAAATTGAAGCAAACCCTCTACCCTCCTACCCCTCCTTCCCCCCTCTCCCACCCCCCACCTTCCCCCTTGCCCGTCCCCCCCCTTCATCCTCTCCGACCATTCGCCCTTCTTTTCCCCCCTTCACATCCCCACTCCTTGCCCCTTTCCCCAACCCACTACCCCCCCCGAACTTTCCCTTTCGCCTCCACCACACCCCTCCCCCCCTGCCTCCGCCTCACCTTCCTCACCTCTCCCCCTCGCCTCCCTTGCCTAGTCCTCCCTCTCCCCCCTTCCACCCACCCACTCTGCCTCCCCTTAATCGTCTACCACCCTTCCCCCCTCCCACTCCTCTCCCATATTCCCCCCACCCACTCTACCCCCCTCCTTACCCTCTCCTACCCACTCCCCACCTCCCTTGGTCGGCATCAGCCCGCTTTGGAGTAGGGTTACTCACTTTAGGATCTCTTTTCTTACTCTACATCTTCTTTTTGGCCCCCCAGTTCAATGTTAGCTGTCATATTGTTTGCACCCCTCTTGGCCGTCTTTGATTTTGACTATTTATATCTTGGTACCCACTTTTCCTTCTTCACATCCCCATCCGTAAACCCCCCTCTTGTACAGCCTCGACTTACCCAAAAGTTGTTATGTTTACTACTCTTTGACTGTCCCTTTAGTCCTATTTTTTCTTTTGGTGTTGTCGGGGACCTTTGTCTATGGTCCCAAAAGTGTTTTTTTCTCTTCACCCGTGGATGCGTTTCTTCTCCTCTCTAGACAACCCCGTCATTTTTTGTCCCCCACCCCCTCTTTCTTCAGCCCTATTTTGATTGTGAGTCACCCCCCAACGGTCCCCGTGCTTTCTCCTCATCCGTTTTTTTATTGTTATTTCTACGGTTTTTGAACCAAACCGCTTGTTTTTCCCTCTGATCCCCCCCCCCCCCCCCCGTGGGGCCACTTCTATCTACGTTCTGGCCTGTCCCCCCCCGGTTTGAAAAGGTCCTCGGATTCTTTGGAGCCACTTGCACCCTCTTTGACCCACTTTCTTTGGCCAGGCGTAACATGGACAACTCAAATCGATACCAATCACTTGAGAACCAAACTCCAAAGCTTTTTTCCCTTGGCCCATATTGTTTGACCCATTTGGTCTCCCCCCGGACGTTTTTTTTTCCAAAAAAACACCTCAGTTTTCGTGGTTTTTTGTTTTTAGCTCCCCACAGCCTGCTCCCCCCCCCCTCTTTATCCACCACACCTCCCCGCCCCCCAACACCCTCCGTGTCTTTTTTTTTTGCCCCCCATTCTCCACCATTGCCACGTTTGTTCTTGGTGAAACGGGTATCACCGTTTCCACCGCTTGCTACTTTACACAACAACATTCCACTCGTTTTGTTTCACCCCTCCCCCAGCAACACCCCCTTCCCAGATTAGGTAAATGTTTTCCTTACCCCGTCAACCATTTCCTCACCAAAAACTTGCTCGCCGAAACCTTTTCCCAATACGCTACCCACCTCCGTGGAAAGAAGTTCTACCTTCAAGAAGATACTGAACACCTTTCTCCCTTAGTTTCCGCCCCCACCCAAGTGACGTCATGGACCCCCGAGAAACTTGCATGCTCCTGCGCACACCTTATCCCGTACTCTCAAGGTCCCTCTCCCCCCATAAACATTGGCCTTTAAGTTGTTTGGCAAAATGATTTCGGTAATATTTTTTTTCTTTTAACCTACATTACTTGGTCGAGTCGTTGGTAGCTTTGTGACCAAAAATTCCTAAGCGCATAGCCTCGGCTTCTATTCTCCATTGACGAAGGGCCATTTGTCCCCAACCCCCTTGAAGCTCCCCAATTGATGACCTGCCGTTCCCCACTTCTAAGGGGAACCGATGTTGATTTTGGACCACATTTTTTTTTTCCCAGTTTTTTGCGAGAGGGTCTTCCCCAAGTCTTGAAACTGGGAGCCGAAAGATTGTCGAACAATTAGGAGAAGTACTCCCCAAAATCAAGAGAAGGTGTATTTTGGGCCTGTGGTGGTTGCCCCGCCCCCCCCTTTACACCACCCCCCCCCCCTTCTCTTCTTTGGCCCAACTTCTGCCCTTTTTGCAACCGGGCTGATTTCCCGGAATGAAGGCCTCCCACCCCCCACTTTATATCTCAACAGACCGCCGGATTTCATTTTTCGAGGCATTTCGGAGGGACTTTTGGCGGACCCTCAAGACCCCCCCCACCATGGCCAGTTGATTATTCCCTTTCCGTTGCCTCGTCACGCTGTCGATCCTTCTTTTTGTTCTTTTTTCCGACTGTCGGACCCGCGGTTCCCCCGCGTGTTGGTTGGTCGGACGCGTCGTCTGTCATAAGTATTGATTGACGTTTTCCAAGGTCTGGCACATTGATGTGCGAGACCCTTTCCTTTCCCACCAACTTTACCTTGCGTACCCTGTAGCTTTTTTCTCTTTTTTTTTGGAACACCCCCAGTCCTCGCAGCTTGCTCAGTCCCTGGAGTCCGGACCCGGAAAGGCAAACCCTGGGTTGAGGAAGGTGGTTGAGGCTTTTCCCCCGGTGGGAGCCACAACCCTATGCTCACGCTCAAAAAGCCTTCCCTATGGGAGTCTGTCTTCCGAAAGTGGCCCTGTCTCTTTAGGTTTTCATTTCTTGATAGACATCCTTCGTCGCCCCCCGGTTTTTGGAGGGACCTCTCCCAAACGGTAGGTTCCTGTAGGGTTTGTTTTGCACCTTGAATCGCATCTAAAATCCGCCCTCTTTTTCCCCCCCTTAGACCCCTTTCCTTGTGATTCTCTTTACGCGCGGACTTTTACCTGCCCAGCTATTTTAATTTTTTCCCTGTCCAACGGTTTCCCCCCGAATAAGTAGAATTCCCCCCCTTTCGCAAAGCGTGTTTTGGGAATTCTCTCTTTTTTCGCGAAGTTTCTTTTCAAGGGCGGTACCTTACCCCTCATCAATCCCCTACCTCTCACCCCTACCCCCCTACCACCCTCCCCTCCCTCTCTCCCCATTCACTTCCTCCCCTATCCCCGCCCCCATTTACCCACCTTCCTATTCCCCCTCTCACCCCCCCACTCCACCCACCCCTCCATCCTCCCCTCCTCTAAACACCACCCAAATCCCTGCCCCCCTCGCCCCTCCCCCCTCCTCCCGTACCCCCCTCACCCTTTCCCCCTCTTCATATTCCCCCCCACATACAACCCCTCCCATTCATCTCTCCCCTTTCCTTCGCCCACCCCCCCACCCAACCCTACCCGCCCTACCGTTTCCAGCACTATCCCTTTCTTCCAACCCTTCACGTTCTGACTCCCTCCCTCCTCCTCCCCCCTGACACCCCTCCTTCCTTTTCTCAACTTCCCTTCTAGCAGCCCCCCTCCAATCCCGTCACCTTCCCCCCCACCCCCCCTCTCCCCTACTACCCTATCGCCGCGCCTCCACTACCCCTCATCCCCCCTATCCCCTCCCTCATTAACCCCTACTCCCCACCCCCCGCCTCTCTCTCGCCATCTTCCCCCTTCCACATCCCTTACCCTCCTTTCCCACCCCCCCCTCTCCACCCCTTCCCTCCCCCAAGGCCCACCGCGTCCTCTCCTCCCCTCGCCTTTTCCCGCACCCTACACCCTACACCTCCCCCAACCTCTCCCCCCGCCTTCCCCCCCCTCACCCACCCCCCCACACATCTCCCTCTCTCTTTCATACCGCACCCTCTGCTTCTCACCCACTCCCTCCTTTTCCTTTCCCCCTTCCCTGAAATGGTTTGTTGAAGTGTTGGCCGTTTGTTTCACACGGCCCCCACCATGTTTTTTTTTTCCCAAAAAACCGCTCCATGTTTCCCGTTTGGTTAGAATCCCCCCACCCCATACCCTGAAAATCGTTTTTTCAAAACGTCCCCGGTTGCGGCGTCCCTTACGGTTTCAGGATTTTTTTGAACCCCCCTTTTGACGCTCAAAACTCCAAGTTGAAAGCCTTTTTTTTGTTCCCCTACCACCAACACTTCTATCCACGGTGTCAGGGCTGCTCTCCCCTGTATTATATGCACGGTCTTTGAACCTCCCTCGGATCGGCCGCCCAGTGCAAAATGTTGACACCCCGTCCCGTAAAATATTTTTTTCTACCCGAGCTTTTTTTCGTTCGTGTAAATGTACCCAATACCTAGAATTACCCCACCCAAAAAACACCTTTTGTTAACACAACTTTGTTTGTTTTACTTTGCCCTTAACCCCCTCCGTCCCCCCCGTAGTAAAATCGTGTCAAAACTTCGACTATGCTATCCCCTCCCCCATCCCTAAGCCCTGTAGGTTTGTTTTTCCTTTCTGAGTCTCGAAGCCTTTTTAAGAATTTTCCATAAACTGGACGCTGCCACCCCCCCTTCCTGCTCAATTGATGGGTTTTCCTGAGAGTGCCACACCGGCGTGTTCCCATTGCAATAGCGTTGTGTTCCTACAGACTCCCATCGTAGTGATTGTCTCTGTTTCCCCCCAGAAATCCCAGGATCGACCAACCTTTTATGTTTATGCTCTCTTTTAGTTTGCCCCTCCCTCCTATCAGGGGCGGTTGTTGTGTTCTTTTAAATAGGTAACTTACACGCAGTCTTTTCCGCGTCGTCCCCCCACCTCAAAGTTTTCCTTTTCTCGTTCGAAGACCATCTGGGAGGAAGCGTTTGTGCGACGAAGTCGTTCCGTTTTCGTGTTTTGGGGGTTTTACCCCACCCTATCGTCTTGGTCGTAAGAAGCTTTGCCCTTCTTTTCCAGATTGGTCCCCCCTCAACGTTTTTGCCCCAGATTTCCCCCTACTAGGTTGCTTTTTTTTACGGCAATGGCCCCAACAGTCCATGACGTTCTAGGTTGGGCCCTATCGTTAACAGTTACCTTGATACAAACCCCATGTCTTATGTCCTGAGGGGCGTTGCGACTGCCCCCCCCCCACCCCTGTACCTGTTCTCTCTTCATGTTTATCTCCCCCCCAGGCCTACCGAAGACCCGGAAAAATACCGGATCAATCTCTCCTTCTTTTTCTCCTCCTTCCCGTTTTTTTTTTTTTTTTTGGATTTTTTGATTTTCTGATCCGGGTGCTGATTGATTCGTTGCTTTGAGTTGCACCCGGGTTTATTGTTTAATTGTGAGACAACCATGGACGATGATACCCTTTGACGATTTGTATTGTCGTACCTTGCCTTCCTCTCTTATTCCGGGGAAATACGTTCCTGTCCGCGGGTAGGTACCCTCTTCGATTATTTCTGAAAAGTCCACCCCCCCCCCCGATAACACGTTCCAATTTTGCCTTGGATCAGTAATTCCAGGGGCTGGTTTAAAATATGATTTTTTTTTTACCTCTTGGTTGCAACGTCCTTTTTCCCCCTTTTCCTAAGTGCACCCCATCGCAGGTTTTAATCGACCTCTCTAAACTTTTTTAACCAGGAGGCCTGGCCCCCGTTCTTGCGTATGTCCCAAGACTCAAAACCGTGATCTTCTTGTGTTTTTCATCCCCCCTTTGTGTGGTCGGGTTTGGGTTGGACAGTGACTCTGTCTTTCCCTTCTTGTTAAACCCAAGTTTGCCGCCCTATTTTAGGCCGAGGTCCTCTTCCACGATCAGCTAGGGATTCAAACGTGTCTATTTTTTTCTTTTTATTGTTGAAAACTTGCTGAACCCCAACCCATATACCGGTTATTCTTGTATTTCTCAAAGCTTGTTGGCGCAGTTCCCGTTGGTTCCCCCTCAGGAAAAAAAACCTCCTTTTGTCCTTCATCATGGATCCCAGTTTGTTTTTTGCCATTTCCCCCCCCCCTTTCATTGGGGGCTTTACCTTCCCTAGACAGAGACGTTCAACCGGCCCCGACGAGGATTTCGCTTTTGTTCCTTTTTTTTTTTTTTTTTTTTTTTAGTCTATTACTCCCCGTTTGAATAGGTTTCTGAGCTTGTGCTTTTTTCTTTTCAAAAGGGTTTCGGAAGCGCACGGTGAACCATTTTTTTTTTTTGGTTCCTTTGATCTTTTTTGGTTTCTCCCCCAAGGTTTCATTACGACTGTTCTGAGCCTTTTTTCCGTCCCCCTGTACTCCACTTGCCGTTTTCCCAACTTTGGCCTTTTTGGTCCTTCCTCATGCTTGTTTCCTCGGTTCCTTAACCCCCTATTTAACACCCCCCGTGATGGCTCCCCCTCCCCCTGGATTTTGACTACACTTTTTTGCCAGTGGTTCGTTCGCATTCACTCAAAATTTGTTCTCTTCGACCATTGGAGTCCCCCCCCAACCCCATTGGGGCCATTTAAACTTTTCCCCCCAAACTTCTTTTTCGTGTGATCCCCCCTTGCCGGGAAGTTTGGGAGGGATTGTATTTCTTCTTCGCACCAACCTAACCCCTTTTCAGGTCACGCCTTGGACAATTTCCAGTGTTTTTCCCCTTACCCCCATCTCCCCCCCCCCAACCATTGTCATCACCACACATAAATGCAAGCCCGGGCCCCCACAAAACCCTTTGCTACTTCCATGTGAGAATATCGCCTCTTTTGCCTATTTATCTCAGGGTTTTCCCACCGTCCCCAAGTCGTGAGTCCAAGAAGGCGTTTCCGTTAGTTTTCGTTCCGTGATTGACCGAACTTTAGAGTGACGGTATGTTCGTGTGTTTTGTGGATCTCTCTCTGAGGTCATGTCCCAAACGACCTGACTACTTTTTGGATGAAATTATTACCCAACCCCTGAAGTTTGATGGTGTTTCAGCCATGGCCTCCTTAATGAAACTCCTCCCTATGACAGTTCAGTTTGTTCACCCAACCTTCTTACATCGTTTCAGTCACCTTTGAGTCCCTTGTGCCAACACAGACCCTCCGGACAGCAACACCCATGGTTCCTCCGCTTTTTCCTTTCTAGATTAAAAATCAAGGTCCAGGAACCACCCTTTGGTGGTCTGTTTTGATCCTGCTCCATGGGATCATACACTCCTTCCAACCACGCGGGTGCAGTTCTACTTTCAAGACAGTCTCGGTTGTCAGACATTGAAGCCCTCCACCGACGTATTATTTTTTCCCTCCTATCACCAACCCTAACAGCACCCCATCGATGGCCCTCCACCAAGCAGGCCCCCAGACCCCATCCTCCCTGCATTCCTGTCTCCTACCTCAAGACACTTGGAAAGTACTTTTGTGGTTTTTCTGCTTTCTGTCCACACGCCCCAACTCCGCCGACTGTCGGCCTAGGTGAAAACCCCCGGAATAGTTTCTTTCGCCTCCCCAAGGGGGTTAGTCCTTTCTTCTTTTCCCCCACCCTGGGTTTCTTTTTCCTTTGCCGGGTTGTTTTTTGTTTACAAACCACCTGTTTGCATCCCCACCGCTCCCATTTGTGGATATTTATATTTCCCTATTCATGTTGTTTGGCACCTACTTTTATTTCTTGCGGGTCCCCCATGATACTGCTTTCCATCGCGAAGTACCCACGGTTGTTTTAAAAGACGTTTTATATTTCCATATTTTTTCCTCTTGTTTGTTTCCCCTTTCTTTACTCTCCCACCTTGGTCCTTTTGCCTGGCATTTGAAAAAGGCCCGCTTTCCGGGTATGAACATCCCCCCCCCCCCTCAAGACGTCATAGCTTCGGAGGGATTTGGGGACCCTGCGACATAGTCCCCCCACTTAACTTCTTTTTTTTAGCCCCCAGAAGACCCCTTTTTATTGGCAAAAAAAGGTTTAATGCGGTTTAGGATCGTTCAGGGGTCTCAGCAGTTTTTAGTTTTCCACTTGTTTTGGTTTAGTTGACTGCACGTCCTTTTACAACTATGATTTTGTTTAGCCATTTTACTTCGTTCGGGAAATAAGTCAACCTTTTCGCCGTTTTTTTTCCCGTAGCTCCTGAATTTTTCTCCCCTTGTTTTCTGTCATTTAGGTTGTTACGCCTGGTTGGACTTCCCAAGATTTTTGTCGGTTGTCTGCCCGAAGTTGTATTTTCCCACCACTTGAATTAAACTTCTACCACTTTTCTTCTGGAGGTAGAACCTCCCCCAAGTTTTCCGAGTTTGAAACTTCTTGAACTTTATGCTCGTTTCCCTGGTGCCAGAACCCCCCTTTTTCAAAACAAAATGTACAACCTGTGTGTTGGTTCTACTTTTCAACCGTTCTTCCGTTGGGGGCTCAGATTCGTTCATCGTTGCTGTGCAGCTTCGAAACAACCCCCTTGTTCAACAACTTGAGTTTTAGTTACTTGAACAGGGCCCTTGCCCCAATGGTAGGTTTTCCAGAAGTGCTTGGTATTTGGCGTGCCTCTTTTCCTTTGAGTGCCTCTTTATCCTTCTTGGACCACCCGTTTTACCCAGCCATCATTACTGTTGAGAAAGATTTGGCTCCTAATAAACCAAAAATTTTTTTCCATATCGGTCCCCTGTACATCATCTCTCTACTGAGATCTCCACTTCTAGTTTTTTTAACTCTTCGAAAAAAGCTTTTTATGCACCGCTATAGCCACACCTCTCGAAAACGGAGATGAGTCCCACCGTTTTTTTTTTAACCTGCCATGCCAGCGAACCCCCTTGAGCAACTCCTTTGTTTTCCAACATGCGTTGCTATTCTGATAGATCACGTCCTACGTGCTAACAATAATTCGTTTTTTTAAATAACCCATCCTTTTCGGTTACCGAATTCCCCAGACGTTTTTGCACCAGGCTTTAAAAACCTGGTTCTACCCTGAGATGGTTTCCCACCCGTACCTGTGTACGGCACTTGGACATTCCCACTCCAGTTGGGTACCAACCCTTAATAGTACGTCTCACGACCAAAGTCGCTAGAACCTCACATAACTGATTTCCCCAACGAAGATTGTTTTTCTTTCCCAGTTTTTTGAATTAAACCCTGTTCTGA
>Ga0179591_1341721_pt1 | contig 17324 bp, 25 predicted proteins | sample CZOMad2_1_08_16f_FD_182891 | JGI IMG/M metagenome (GOLD analysis project Ga0179591, IMG submission 182891) | Vadose zone soil fungal communities from Angelo Coast Range Reserve, California, USA - CZOMad2_1_08_16fungal (PacBio error correction) | ecosystem: Environmental > Terrestrial > Soil >... | reverse complement strand
CGTGCCAGACCCTTCTGAAGAAAGAATACGTCTACTAGCCCCTCCCCTTCTTTTCATGTCCGACTTCTTTCAATTCCACTCCATCCAATCCTCTTTGTCCTGAAACGCAATATTTAAATTTTACCCGCGACAGGAATCCTTCTTTCTAACCGGTTTTACGAATAGCAATATTACAGAGAAATTAGATGAGATGGACTACTTCCTCCTCCCCCTCCCCGCTCCCTACCCCCCCCGTGCCCACCGATACCCTTCTCCAGTTCCCCCTGCCCAGTTCCTCCCCTTCCCTCCCTACCTCTCACCCCCGCCCCTCCCCGCCCCCTCCCTCCGCCCCCCCCCCCCCATTCACTACCAGCCTGGTCCCCCACTTCCCCCCCCCTTCCACCTTTTTACACGCCCCCCCTCCCCGCGACCTTCCCCCCACACGCCTCTCCCCCCTCTGCACCCCCTCCGCTCCACTTCTCCATACCTCTCCATCCACCTCTTCGGCCTCGTCACCCCACTCCGCCCCCACACCCCCTTCCCTATCCCCGTCCGCCCCCCTTTCATCACAGTCTCCGTCGCCTCCCCCGCCCCCCCCCCTCCCTCTGCATATCCCCCTCCTCTCTAACTCATCGCTCCCCCTGCTCCACTAACACCCCCCTACCTCCCCTTTCTCCCCTCGCCTCACTCTCCTAATCTTTCCAATTCCCTTCACTCCTCCCGCTCCCCCACCGCCGTTTCTTTTTCATCCATTCCTCCTACCCTTCACCTTGTCTGCCCACCCACCCCACCTATCCCCACTCTCTCCCCCGCCCACACATTTTCTCCTCCAGTATAACTACATTTTTGCCCCCCCTTCTTCCCCCCCCCCTCTCTGCTTCCCTCCTCCCCCTTCTCCTTCTCACTTCCCTCCCTTAAATCTCCCTTCCCATACACCCCCCACCCGCCTCGCCACCCTGTTCACCTCTCCTCACGCGACCCACCCCCACACCCCCCTTTTCTCCCCCACTTGGAACCCACCTTTCCCCTCCTCTCCCTCAACATCCCCACACCCCTCATCCCCTTCCACCCTCCCCCCCCCACTCTCCTCCATCGATCTCCCTCATTTCCTCCAAACATCCCTCTTCACTTATTCTCTTCCCGCCCATACACGTCATTCCCTCTCCCACCTCTTTACCTCCCCCCCCCTCCGTCTTCCTCCACCCCCCTCGCATCTTTCTCCGCCTCATGTGCTCTTTGACCCCATATTCCTCCTTCCCGCTGCCACCCCCCTCGTCTATCCTCCCCGCCCCTCTCACTTCTGCCCCCCCCACCCAATGTCTCACTAACCTCCTTTCCCTCCCCCCCTCCCCCTCCCCTATACCTCCCCTTCCCGCATAGCCTCACAACTACCTCTCGCTCCATCTCCCACCTTCCTTTCGACTCCCCCTCCACCCCCCCTTCTCAGCATCCACCCCACTTCTCATCCTCCCCCCACCCTCAACTCGCCATGTCCCGCCATACTCCGCCCGACCGCCTTAATTCCCCTTACCTCCCCCCCCCCCTACCACCCCTCCCCTCTAACCCCCCCCCACCCCCTTTCGTCCCACTCCCGCCCTCTCCCCCCTCACCCCTACCAACACTCTCTTGCTACCCCCACCGTTTCCCCCACCCCTCCCCCATCCTCCTCCTCTCCTACTTACTTCCCGCTCCCCCGCTCCCCATTCCCCCCCCAACCCCCTCCTTCCTCCCTATTATTCCCCGCCTCCATCCCCCCCTCCCTACCCCACCCACCCCATCACCCCCCCCCAACCCACCCCAACCCTTATCTCCCCACCCCCCCCCCTCGCCCACCGTACTCCCATTGCCCTTATCCCTTACCTCTCTTTCCCCCCCTACCCTCCCCCTCCCCCCCTCTTCCCACCTGTTTTTTCCTTTCCCTCCCCTCCCCTCCCTTCCGCTTTCTCCTACCCCTTTTCCCCTCCCTCTTTTCCTCCTTCCCCTCTCTCCACAACCCCTTCCTACCTCCACCCCCCCACTCCTACCGCCCACGCAAATTCACCCTTCTCCCTACTTCTTCCCGCCTTGTACCCCCTCGCTCCTCCTATCTCTTAACCCCGCAAACCTCATCCCCCCCCCTCCCACACCCCGCCTTTTCACTCCCCGGCTGCAATCGCCCGCTCTCCTAACCCCTACCCCCACGTCCCTCCACTTCCACCCTCTCCCCCCCCCTCTCTCCCACGTATCTACACCCGCGCTCCCACGAACCCTCCGTCAAATTCCCCCCCTCCCCCACCATCTCTCTCCCCCCCACACCCCCTTTATTCTCCCTCCTTCCCTATCCCTCCACCCCCTCCTTCCCCCCCCCCACCCTCCTAGTACTCCTCCGCCCCCTCCCCCCCTTCTCCCTACCTCCTGTCCTTCCTCCTTGCCCGTTCCTCGTCCCTCTCCTCTTTTAACCCCACTCTCACCATTCCTCATTCCCCCTCCCCTCCCCCTGCCCACCCTTTCCTCCTCCCCACAAATATCTTTCGGCAACTCACTCCCCCCCGACCTCCCCTTCTCTCCTCTTTTTTCCCTCCCCCCTCTCCCCCCATCCTCGCCCTATCGCTCTCCCCCCCACTACTCCAATTCTCCCACCTCTCCCCGTACCCACTTTTACCCGCCTCTTTGCCCCTGACCTCCCTCCCCTCCCTCCCGACCTCTTCACCCCTCCCCCCCATCCGACTCCCCCTCCTTCCCCCCTGCTCACCCCCTCCCTATCCTACCCACCCCTCTGCCCTCCTCCGATCCCGCTTCTTCCCCCCTCCATCTCTTCCCTTCCCTCCTTCTTTTCTCCTCCTATCTCTGCCGCTACTCACCTCCCCCTCACAATCCACTCTCTATAGGGTTTTACTTTCTTTATGAGCGTAAGATTGAACTACCCCCAGGAACAGTTTTGCAAGCTCCAGGATCTCCTTTTTTTCAGGCGGCGATGAAGAAGTCATTCGCATCCCAGACCCCTCGCTCTCTCTGCGGATCTTTGCAGAATAGTGCTCTAGGAATGTAGGGCCAACCTTACCCTAAAAATACCGATTTGCAGGCTTCCATCTTTTTTTTTTTTTCTGCCTTTTTTTTTTTTCCGCACTCCTTTGCACATTTTTAGGTGTAATCTTTAACAACGTCTCGGAACCCGTATTTTAAATGATCTTTCCAGACTCCGCCCCGAGATAAGGGATTCCCTCCTCCCCGATTTTTCCCCTCTGCCACTCTTATCGGCCACCTAAACCTCCATAAGCCCGGGAACGTGTCTTCTGGCGTCTCCCTTTAGCAGTAACTGTGTCTTATCTTCTGTTCCTCTTCCCTTGCCCCCCCCAACCAAGTCTGAAATAGGAACAATGAGAGCACTTTCGAGTCTCCCGTCCTTGATCATTAGTGACCCAACTCGTCCTGAACCCGTCTTTCTCCTCCCATCTAAGCACCTCTTTGGAGTTCGCGTTCGTAGACAACCATCATTCATTAGTAACCTCCAATGACGAAGGCTTTTCCTCCTCCCTTCCCCATCAATCATGGATGATAATTCTGAAGCTAAATCCTTAGATGGACCCCGCTTATTTCTCTAGTCCTTACAATCTGCCGCTTCCGTGGTCCCTATTCTTTCACTTTTTAAACCCCTGAAAGTCCCGTTTCTCCCCTCGGCAGAAACGGGCACAACCCCGGGAGATACCTGAACCCGCAAATTCTCTCCTTAAGCAAACTCCCACTAGCGATTACCTTCGACGGTCCTCCCTTTTCTGCCTCCTCTCTCCTTGCGCGTAACTGAAATAGTGAAATTAATTACTTCTTTTTTCGTAAAACTTCCACCCGGTCTATCTATTCATTTATGCCCCGGCTCGACCTCCCTCCTTCCCTTCCCCTTCTTCCTGACTCCGACCTAGTAGCGAAGTTTGAATGACGATCGAGAAATCATCCGTATTCCCCTCCTTTCTTCTCCATATTCAGAGGCGTGTACTGAGATCATTTTTCCACTTCCCTCCCCGCCCCTTTTTAGGATGCTCCAGACAAGTTATTTTTTTACGACCCCCCCGAAATTAATGAAAACCCTCTAGCAAGTGCATCCCAGGTGAGTGCCTCACTTCAGTAAAAAACTATCAGTTTCTTGCCGGATGTCTAGCGGACTACATTCCCACACCCCCGTTTCTTCTTTTTGCAGGGTAGAGAAAATCCCTTTTTATTCGTACCCCTCGGGTCTTGATTTTTATCTCCTAATTGACTCCTATTCTTCCTGTCTGAAGAAGATAAGCAAGAGTCCGACAGAGTTCTCTTCCCCCGTTCCTATTTATCTTTCTCCCCTGGCCTTTTAGGTGTTGAAATTAGGATGAATACACGCCAGTCCCCAGTTATCTCCCCCCTCTCTTCTCCTTGTGTAGACCTCGATTGGTTTTTCCGAAAGATTCCCTCCATTCCTCTCCTTTTTTCCTCCCGAATTTTAAAGCAAAAAATTTGGGCCCCGAGCTGAACCCTCTTGCGGGAGAAAGGTTCCCAGTTTTATACGAAGCCCCTCTCCTAGAGGAGGACCCCTTAGCCGAAGACGACCCCACCCCCATTAGGAACCAAATCTGTTCCCCCCCTTGACAGAACTCCAAGTTTTTCACTTTTTCTTTTTTTTCAAATGATGCGCTCTTTCTCTTAGAAGATTGGAACATATGGCCTTTCTACCCGAGCTTTCCTCCTCGACTTTAGTCATTTTATGCCCGCCTTTCCCTCATGCCTTTCTCTTCCTCATAACCACAGAATAAGAACAACTTTTGAAGGCCCCCCCCCCCTCCGTTCCCCCTATGCCCCCCCTCTGACAGGATGTCAAGGGCCCAGTCAGACACTGCTACTCCTTTCCCCCCCCTCAAGGAATGAAAAATTGAGGTTATGAAAAGAGAGAGTTCTTGACCCTCCTCTCTTTTCCTGCTGTCTCAGACCTTGTCTTTCAGGTTCATTGCAATAATGTAACGTCCGTTCCCTCCTCTTCTTGACCCTGGACGAAAAGACCCCAATGTAGGATCGCTCTAGAAACCGGGTTTCGTATCCTCCCCCCCAACAACCCCACCCCTGGTTGTTACCTGGACGATTGAGTCTGCAAAGGTCCTTCTCCCTTTTCCAATTTCTTAGTAATCCCTCCTAGGCGTTTTCAAAGAGATTAGTAGACCCCCCGTTTTCTACCTTTTCGTTCCACCCGAGTCATAGTTCAAATTAATGTAAACCACTTAGTGTCCCTGATTACTCTTTTTATTTTTGCCTCGCCTAGAGCTCTAGATCTACTTAGTCCACCCCCTGCCCCTACAAAATGATCTAGACCTCCACTAGGGGCTTCGGTTTCCGCGATGCGTACGCTCTCTCCCCTCCCAGTTAGCAAGGGAATGGCGGAGCATTTTCGTCTTTCGTTCTACTTGCAGAGGCCAACCCAAATCCATAGCCACCGCCTTGTTGGATGCCCTTCCCTTCTCCTAACTTTGATTAATAAGTTGAAGCATCCTCCCCTTAGACATGGGCTGCTCTATGGTCGGGATTGACACTCGTGACTTTCAGAATGCCCAACAAATGCCAGGACCCTTTTGTTCCTCTTATCTCTCCCCCTTTACTCATAATAAGTTTGTTTGTTGCTCTAGCCTCCATTCCCCCCCTTCCTTTAATCTTTTTTCACAGGAGAGGGTAAATTAGGTGTTAGCAGACCCCCGTAGAGTCCGACAGGATTCCTCGGATATGAGTCAAGGTTTCTTGAAACCAGAGCCGTAATGGCCCCCCCTCTTTCAGTCTTGCTACTATGTTCTTTTTTAATGCTCTTTTGACGAAAAGTTTTCTTTAAGCATTCTCACATGGACATGCCCTTCCTCTTCTATTATCGACATCCCCTCTAGACTAAAAGATGCCGTGAGGCTAAATATAGTGGCGATCCCTTTTTTCGTATTTATCCTCGATGTTATCTTCGATTCAGCGGCTGATAACCCTCTTTCAAACATACCCCCACTACTTCAATTCGGAAGGGTTGCCGCGTTCCGGAGGCGTTTACAGCCTCTTTTCTCCGAAATCTGACCTCCAGAGAGAGGGCAACGGCTCTAGCCTCCATCCTGTTTTCCGTTAATTCATACAACGGGATTTCCCACCCTCGCATCGTTTTGTTATATGACCCCCCTTCCCCCCTGCCTTGTTCCTGACGGTAGAATTGAAAAGGAGTTTTGGTTTTTTAGTTTTCCCCCCCCGCCCGAGTCGACTTGCTTTTTCGTCATTTCCCCTCTACGACCGGGGTGTCTCCATCGCATTAAAATCGAGAAGGTAACGCCGCTTGCTCGCTCTTTCAAGTCTGACCCCCTTCCTTTGGGAGCCAGAGGGTGGTTCTGAGGATTCCGCGGTTCTTTTGACCCCCTTCCCTTTATTCCCTTTTCTCGTCTGTGTAAACAGAGATGCCCATGTGTGGATCCTTCTGGGTCATGGGCTTGGAGGCCTGTTTATGGAATGAGCATTCTCAGATTCTTGAAATATGAGCCGGAGTCTAAGGCGGGAATCGCTTACTCCTCGACTGCGTTCCCGACAGAGGATGCGGTAGTCTCTGAAACTCTTATGTAGCATTTTCCCTCTAGATCTTTCCCATCTTCTCAGGGTTTTGACCGAGCGTCCCCATCTTCATCCGCTCGGTCAACCTGTCTTCTTGGTCCTTAAGTCTCCCCCACCAAGGATTTTTTACTTCATGGCCCACTCCTTGTGGCTTCCCACTGCCTCCGAGAGATCCCTTTCTCATCGTGCATAGTTAGATCAGCACTCGATGAGGTTTCAGACACCCCCACCTTTTCATTCGTAGGACGGTTGCTTCGGAACTTGATCCGAGGTGATGCGCCTTCTCCCAACCCCCGGGCCCGAGTCGAGGTCACTATAAAATAAGGTCCTGCTCCCCCGCGCTAGGTTCGCCGGGAAGAAAAGCTCTCTAGCTCCCCATTTTTTCTCGCCTTCCAGCTTCCCCAGAGGAGTTGATGGAGACTGCCGAGGGAAGCACAACGATTTTTTTTGGCAATGAAGCATAGATAGAAGAGAACTGCCTTGGAAAAGAGTTTTTCTTCCAGTTCATCGCAGCCGCTGCAAAGTTCCCCATCGCTGAGACAACTTGTAGTCCCCCCAAAATCCTTGCTCCTCCTGAGATTGACCCTCCCCGGTTTCGCCCTAATTGCGGAAGACTGATGTCTCAGAGTGCGGCCTTTCCAAACCAGTGACTCAGGAAATATTCAGTTTTAGCCCTCTTCCCCCCCCAACCATTGTTTTTAGTCTAGATAGGATTTCCAAAAGATAATGAGGCATTCACATCGACCTCCTCCTCTCCGGCGCTGGCAGACTCGCCCATGAAGATCCGTTTCCGTTCCTTTTACCCTCCGAGGTCTTAGCAGGTTGTACCACGAGCGAACTGCTGATACTTTTCGGACGTCCCGACGGGCTGAGAGTTTTTTTTAGGTACTTCCCCTAAGTTCTCCCCTTTTATCGTTGGAAGAGGGATGGTCTGATGAGTTTTCCGGCTCCCCCCTCTTATGTTCTCCAGCATAGGACCGCCTCCCTTCCCAGAGTTTTTTAAAGTACTCATATAGAGACCTATCTCTTTTTGTTACTCGCCTGATTGATTTCATACCTGGATCCCGTTCACGAGAAGCTGTCATTCTATGGGAAGTTCCTCCGACCCCCTCCCTTCCCCCAATTATTAATTTGGCAGATTGAAGGGGCTTCCTGTGACCGTCTGACTTGTGTTCCCTCCGAGATTTCGCCCATAGATTAAGACTCGTCCGCTATTGTTCGTGGCCTCAGTGAGTCGATTGATTAAGGCAGTCTTCCCTCAACACGACCATTGATCCGAATTTGGAGACCCTGTTCTCCTCACTTGTTTTTTGCCCTTCCTATGACCTGGCTATTCAAGCCCTCCCTAGCTAACCTAGTGGGACGTTTTGTCCTGAATTTCCGAAGTACACACCCCCCCTTTTCACCGTCTCCTGAGTGACTGAGGAGGTCATTTTTTCTAAGATTACTCTTTCCCCACTCAATACTCTGAATCGACCTGATTTCTCGGGGGCATTTGATTGTTGACTTCCATTTTCCTTTTAGAATTTCCTCCTTTTTTTCCGGACCTCCGTTACAAAATGACCTTTTTTTTCCCCACCCTGGAGACCGTATCGACCCCTAGGATCCCTACCCCCACATGAGCTTGTTCTAGTTCCCCCGTATACCAGTAACTCTTATAGTTAATTCCTTCCCCCTCATTTTAAGAGAATCCAACCCTCTCCGCTTCGATCCTAAATATGACGCCCCGCTCTGATGAACAGACTTTCCTGCATGGCTGTCCTGGAGATTTAAGTTTTTCTTCTGTTGAACCCAGGTCTCGCCTTGAACGGAACAGATATAAAGAATTCTTCTGTTTCCGATTATTTGCTTCCTACCGTTTGTGAAGTTTGCGATCAAGAGACTGAGAAAGAGTGTAGCTCTCTGGACTCCCATGGTCCCCGTCCTCCCCCATTTGTTGATGTTTGCCGGTAAATGTCCCTTTTAGTGCGTACCCCCACCCTAAGGTCATTTCCTCCCCCCCCGCTGTCTCCAAAGTACTTAAACTTCCCTCCCATTTTTCGTTCCCTAAAAAGGAGGTGGATTTGACCCTCTCCCTCATCTTCTTTTATAATATCAGTGGTTTGTGAGGAGAGATAGCTAAAGCACCTAAACCGGACGCCTTGGTAATTTCCCCCACTCCCCTGTTTGCCTTAGACCTTTCTTTTGAACGCTCGCCCCCGCCACGGACTTGACATGTGACTTGGTCGCATAAAGATTTTTCCCTTCATACGCCTCCCTTTGCGTTCGCCCGGGTTCCGACTACGATACTTCTGCTTCCGCCAATTTTTTTGCCTCACCTCGCTGCTTCCAGACCGCCCCCCTTTCCATACAGCTTCGGGTGGGATTCGGTAGAGAGAGCCGAATTAACTGGCAACTTCTGACCCCTCCCCCCCGGCTCGACTTTCCCTTTTTGTGAAGGACGGCTTGGACAGCACGCGCTTTCCCTTTTCTCGCATCTTTTTCGTTTTTGAATAGTGTGCCAGTCTTCGTGACAGTTTATAAAGTCAACCCCCTCCCCTGCTCCTTCGTCTCAACCCCATCTCTTTGTTCTCTTCTCCTTTCTACCAGCGGCGCTTTTTCACCCCCCCATTGGTTCGGTCTCGTTTGAAAAAGGCTTTCTGACTAATTATATGTAATGATGTAAACCCCGAAACTTTTCCCCCCCCCTCTCACTCCCTGCGGCAGCTATATTTTGACAATAGCATAGTTGCACTCCCTGAAACCTCTAATACCCTTCCGTTTTTCAGGGAAGTTCCAGAATCAAAAAGGTAACATTTTTCCTTTTTCATTTGCGATGCGTCTGCACTCTGCCGGACAAACTGGTATGCGACCTTTACAATGCCTGGAGCCGCCGTTGCTCCCCCTTGCTCTTTCCCTTCGTGCCTCCCAATTGCTCCGAGTCCGCGACCTAATCCTAAGGGTCTCGTCTGGCGACCCACTGAACCCCGCTAAAGGCAGAACAACGCTTGCGTTCCTTTTTTCCGCCCCGGTCCCCCCTCTCGGGATAAAGGACAGCAATCAGGCCTCTTTCCAACATATGCGTCGTTCGAACTGGCCGGGCGGACCCATGCAGCTGCCTGGGACTATGGTTGAAGACTCCAGGTTTCGTGAGGCGCATCGAAATAGACCCCTGCTCTCCTTCCTTCCCGCCCCCTAGAATTAAGAGCCCGAAATTTTGAGTCGCGGTCCGATTTTGGCCTCCCCCCCCCCCCCCCCCCCCACCCCCCCAAGGCTTCCTAATTCCGAGTTTCCCCATTTTCTAGACCATGCCTGCCCGGCGTAAACCTTTACTGACCGTCCTCTCGATTTTCGTCTGCCCGATCGAACTTAGACCCCTTAAGCGCTTGAGGAACTAGCCATCTTTCTCCCGCATGTGCCCCCTCGAGAGAACAGATCTTTTGCAGCTCGTACGTCCTTGCCGTCGGCTCTGGGAGAATGCATATTCACCGACCTTTCCCGGTAATCCCCTGAGAGAGCCCCCAGGTGGATATTTTCAAAAAGATCCCTTCCCAACCGCTGAGACTTTCAGTGAGAGGCCCCTGACAAAACAGACTGACGTTTGTAGAGAGGCACCCTGTCATTCAAAAACACCACATTTGATTTTGCGTACCGTTTATGAGAGATCCCCCGTTTTTCTCGAGTTCTAAGCTTCTTGATCCAATGCGACGATCATAACTTTTATGACAGGAGATCCGAGCGCCCGACATCTTCCCCCTAGACTTTTTTGCGATTTGATCCATGAGGCTGCCGTTTCTCTTCCCGTTGGTTTATATCAACTCTACTTTAGAGTCTCCTAATAAGCATTAGCCGGGGTAAGATACCTTCCTTCCCTTCACGAGGCCAGACTTCAAGATTAGGTTTTTCGCGTCTCGAGGAGTGAGCCAAACCTTGGCCTTTAAAAGACCGCCTTTCCACATCTAAGTCAGAGAATTTGAAGCTTCTCCCTTCCCCCCCGCCCTCGACTCCCTCCCCCCCCCATTCGGAGAACATCTTTCCCAATCAGAACTCGCAACACTAGCTGCAGGATGACGATAGAATTGAGTGAAACTTAAGTTTTCCCCCGTTCCCCCCTTCCTCCCGTCCCCTTCCCCCATTAGTCGTGAAGGAGAATTTTTTCATCATGCATTGTCGCCGCTCAAACCCCAATTCAATCTGCAAGTGAAATTAACCCAATATTTGGAGTATTCAAAGACCTAGACGTGCATCCCTTACCCCATGGACGACTCCCTCCTCCTCGACTACCCCCCCCAAAAAGAATGACCGTCCTGTCGGTCCCCCATCGAGCGCTTTGCTCTTAAACCCCTCGAGGAGGCCGCCTAGACACACCCCAGTGAGGTGTTTTTCATCCCCCTTACCCCCGGCAGGAGATTGAGCTCTTCACGTTTACTCCAACACCCTTCACGCCAGATAAGAAGGAACTCACGTGCGTACCCAACGTGATCTGTTTTGATTACGGGCAGTGAGGGCTCCTAAGGCTTCCCATTTATTTCCGCCACTTCTTTCCCTCGGCGGAATACGTGCGTCGCCCTCCTTCTTGCCACCGTCGGACTCAGCCCCCCCACCCATACGGCCCCCCGGCCCCCCCCCCCCCCCCCCCCCCCCCCCCCCTTTCCCAGATAAGGTCTCGTTCTCCCTGGCGCCCTTCTGCGACTTACGAACCCCCCGGCCCTTAACCATGCGATTGAGCCCAAGCGTGGAGTTCGTCAGGTCGTTCTGTTCCCGATTACGCCGAGGGGAATGTCAATCTCAAGGGCGGCGCTGTGTACTTTTCTGGCGAATGCAATCCAGATTAGCAAAGAAGGTGGCCCCCTTTCCCTTTCCTCCCGGCTTCCCTGGCGCCTCTCCTCGGAAATCATCGCTCGAGACTGGTCTTTGAAGCCCTTTGAACATGCTCCCGCTTTCACATTAGAGGACCCTTTTCATTCATTACTCCTCCTCTTGTTGTTTGGAGATCCCACCATTCGTACAGGTCCCGGCGACAAATCCGCGCCTGGCTCCGACCGTGCGCCGCCCCCGGGACGAGGATACTCAACTTAGATGAAGCTTTCTCTCGACTTCCTCCAATCAGGAAGGTGTGTGCGACTTTCGTGACTCTAGATTTTTTTCCAACATTCCCGCCTGAGCCCCATGCGTCCAGGACTGCCCCTCCATTACCCTTAGATCGCCTTTCTCTCGCGGTCCCATACCCGAAATCGGGTCGGGAGGACTCAATCTCCTTTTTTCTTTCTTTTTTAGTACTTCTCCCCTTTTGTCCTCGCTTTTGCGCCGCGGAGATGACACGCCAAATCGACAGCAGTTCTTTCTGCCGTTGGCCGAGCCGGACGTCTTGGGCACGACGACTTTAGCCAGTCTCCAGCCTATTGGCCAACTTCTAGTTCTTCGCGACCAGCAGGGCGCCGCCTTCCGTTTAGAAAAGTTTTTCATGCGACCCCCTTGTGTTAGAACCAAGAAACGGTCAGTATTTACTATAGAAATTCACTTTCCTTTTTTTCCCTTGGTAGTAGGATCCTCCCTAGCCTAAGTTTTCCGGAGTATGACTCCCCATCCAACGTTTTCGACTTTTTCCCCAACGAGTAATGTCACTCAGCCAACGCTGCTCCGATGGCCCGATACCGCCAGAGGACGGTTTGTTCTTAATTTCCTGGCGTTTGCTTATTTTTCTCTGTTTCTTTAACCTTTGGATGCGTTAGATTTTTTTTAGCCCCCTTTTCGGCCCTACGTTGGAGCCAGTGCCCCTTTAATGGGCGGGAGTCTGCGTGGTTTCTTCATTCTCCGATTGATGACATGGGCCGTGTGCCTCCGCAGTCGTTTATTCCGTTCTTTTTGGAAGCGAGGGTTGAATAAGCCGGCTACCTGTCAGCGTCAGCTTTGCGCACCCTCTCGATTTGTAGAGTTAGTCTTGAATTTTTTACGTTTTTGCCGGTTTGGCTGTAGGCGAGCGCCTCTTATGCAGAGAGGATAATTAGAGGGATCGGTTGGCATTGCGCCCCGCCCTTCGAAGTCTTGGAAAGAAATGGTTTGTGGAAGCACCGTCTCTCCTCCAACGAGCTTCCTTTTTCTTTTTGATCCGCAATTGAGCTTACCACGGCCCCTGAGATATGATTCGCTTCTCGATAGTTTTTTCTGAGAAGAAAAAAGGGATCTTGAACCTCCGTTCTCTTTTTACGCTCCCCTCGCCGGGTTTCTATCATTTTTTTTTACCGGCGCCTCCTTTAACCATTGAATATCGAGTCCTCGCCCTTTTTTTTTTCCCAGGACTCTCCTCCCTGTTTGATCGCGGACAAGCGTAACAAAAACTCCTCGTGGGTGAAATTGCGGACTAGACAAGAATGTCCCCCCCTTGTTTTTTCCCTCCGACGCGCCTTTCGACCAGCTGCTTTATTTTTTGTGCAGGGGCTTGCCGTTTCTTCCACCCACCGAGTGCCCGCTGCAGGAGATTGACTACAACCGTTTTTGCATGCGAAGCTGCCCCCTAGTAGGCGATTCCCCAAGAGCTCGGCCACTTTTAGGTTAGCGGCCTGGCTGTCCCCAAAATCATTCCATCGGAGTCTTAGTAGTCACCTGGCGTCGCCGTGCTTATTATTGCCGCAATCGTCCCCCTCGTCGATTCGAGCTACGGGAAGACGAGTCAATTTCTCAGGTTTTTTTTTTTTGACGCCCTCCCCTCCGGTCGCTGCCAGGTTGGAACCGCGACTTCAATCCTTTTTTCTCAGCCCGCGACGGCTCGATGGTTGGTTTCCAGCATCCCCTTCTTCTTGCGAGCGCCAGTTCCCTTTCTAGTTTTTTCTGCTTTTAGCATTCGGTGATGTCACAATAGAACGTGACGTTTTTTTTGCCTGACCCCTTTTTTTTTTCCTGCGCCTGGTCGTCCCCTCGTCTTGACTCTTCTGGCTCATGATCTGGCTGGTACAGAACCACGAAGCCTTTTTCCTGTCCTTTCTTTTTTGAATGGATGCCAGGTGTCCCGCCTGCCTCGTCGCCATACGCTCGCAAATGTCGGCTCCCCCCTATGACCTCCGGTTGCTTCGCCAGCCGTTCGACCAAGCGTAAGGCCTGCATTTTTTCAGCGGTCTTTGCATCCCTTTTTGGTGCCGTTAGATTAAGACGCCGAGCCTGAATATGCGTGGCCGTTTTTTTGTCTGAAAGTTCCAACGCCTGCCGTCCATTCACCTTTTTAGGGATGGGATCTAATGCCCCAGTGCCCTACCATTATGGTCACCTCCATCGTTGAAGAGATTGCTTGTCCTTTTAGTATATTTACCGGATTCATCCGTTTTCTTCAGTGGACCCCCAAGAACCCATGAATTTTCAAATTTGCCATCCTCCCCCAAGGAATAGGAATACACACCTGATGGTTCCCACCAGTCACGGCGTGATTGTTATAAACTCCGTTGTTCCCCCTACTAGGTTTTATCTTAGAGAACCTAGCCGATCTTTATCCTGCCCCGTAGTCCTTTTTTGAGGATCACCCTATTAAGAAACGGCGGTTCTAGATTGTCTCCCTTTCGTAAAACTGGCCCCCTTTGCACGTTCAAAGCAACCTTAAGCGCGAATTTTTTCCGGATTTAATAGGATCTGGTGTAACTCCCAGTTTTTTCCCGGCTGGTACTCTTGAGAGCGAGGCGGTCCAGTAAAGACATGAGTAGTGTATACCGGTCCCGTTCTAGTCCATTTTTTTTTTTTTCCTTCAGGGCATGCGCGTGGGCTTCGTTTTTCAGACAATGGTATTGATCTCCTGTTCCAAGTCGTCTTGCTTCCTGCTGGTCCCTCTTAATATCGTTTCCTAATATGTTTGTTTTGCCAGCAATTCCGTTTCCCCGCCTGGTAGGCGCCTCAAACGAAAAGGCTGGAACGAAGGGATTTGAACCCGGCAGGAATTTTTTAATGCCCCCCATTATTTTTCGCCCCAACCGCACTCGACATTGGACATCAAGCCAGTCCCCTCGGAGAGGGTACTCCATAGTATCAACAATTTTTCCTCTTCCCCTTCTTATCTTCATAACATCTATCTTTTCTTGGGATATAGCTTCCTGATTGTTTTCCGACACCGGTAACTTTTTTTCCACACCCCCCGGACTCGAACGCCTTTTTGCCTTGGGATTTGGCAGAACCGACTTTCAGCCCTTGTCCCTTTACCCCCCCCCCTGCGCCGTTTCCTTTTCGAACTTTGTTGCAGAGTTTGAGGCCACTCTTTCTCCAGATCCACAATCTACTGTTAGCCTAGGAGAAGAAACGCCTTTTTCTCCTTACCTTTTTCCCCCGACAAGATGCGCCCTTTTCCACTTCATTTTCGTGTCAGGTTTCCTAACCAAAGAGGATGCCTCCTCCTGCAAACTCCGTAAGCCGAAAATGAGCCTTGATAATCGGCCTTAATTGTATTTGCCATTGAAGGAAGGAGCACTGACATTCAATATACCTCTCCCAGGTGAACCCGTTTTTGGTTGGAGTCTCACCGGGAAGTAAAACTTTTTCCCTATGTTTATCCTTCTATTGCGAACTTTTCTCCATCTTTTACGGGCACCAAAAATGGTGAGAAAGAGGACCAAATGCTCGCACCTTTTCAAGTGATGGAGAGTCGTCGTCCATTCGTGACCCTTGCGGTCATCCAGATGGCGCGTATCATTCTATGTGTTCAAGCGGACTAACCCCCAACTTCCCGTTACCGTTAATAATAGACCATGACGGATTTTTGGGTTATGTCAATTCCAAGCACTGAGGATCTTTCTCTCCAGGCCCCTCTCCACTACGGCGATGAACCGCCCTAGTGAGAGATCCAGGTCAACAAATCTGCGATGCGGGTCCTACGCTTTTGCATAACCAAACCGCATCCTCCCCCGTACGCTAGTCAACCAGAGGTCTCTTTCTTACAATGAAATTATCTTCCGAAAAACTACTCGTCCTTTCTTCCCCCCGTCTCCCGCGGAAGAAACTATGAAGAGATCTAGGTTTCCCCTTCGACCTCATTTCCTTTCCTGGTTCCCCCAGGAACCAAAGGTCCTAGTAGATTCGAGTCTCCCTGTGCTCGACCTCACTTTCCCTTAAGGCCGAGGAGGAATCCCCCCTCTATGCTTTCAGCACCAGTCGCTCAGATCCGGCTTTTTAGGATGTATAAAGCTATTGCGTCTTCTCCGTTTGTTCCTTGCCTCGGGAGTGCCTTAGTCTTGGAGGAATTATCCTGCCTGGACACTCTGTTATCTTTTTTTTACGACCGGCACGTCCTGAAAAACTCAGAGCTGTGGCTTTTAGATTCTAGCACCTGCACTCCTTTTCTCGTCTGTAATTTTCCAAAAAAGTCTTTTTTTCTTGCGTTATCCTCAAGAAGTAGCGATAAGGTAGAACCCTTTGCAAAGCTGCCTGCTTGCTTCCTTGTGTCACCACGAAAGTTCCACTTCCCGTTCATCTATCCCTGAGATTGACTTCGCCTGCTTCTGCGTGGAGGCCCTTGGTTTTAGGAGCAAAATTTATATATGGCTCACTGCGATCGACCCACCCGCCTCTCCCCATTTTTCACGACGACCTTCTGATCTCACGAGTCCCGATTCCCAGGACGCGCTGTTTAGATCTCCCTAAACCCCGCTTTCCCCACGCGTTCCGGAAAAATGAATGTCGGTCCTTCTTCGTGCTCCACAGAACAATCACCAGGCCGCCATATACAGACCAGCCACCGGCCCGCGATCTTGTCGCCCGCCCCCTCCTCCCCAAACGTACCCCGACATCTGCAACACCAAAGATCCTTTGGTCTCGCTGAATATCTCCTTTGAGGGGAACGATGTATTCATCTCCCGCCTCCTCCTCCCTCATCTTTCCCTTGATTTCCCCATGCATGGGATCGAAAGCTTAAATATTTTCAAAAAATCCTCGCTGACCCTCCTCGCTGAACTAAAATTTTTTCGGGACTCCTCCTTTCTCAACCACTCCCAGAATGACCACATTCCCTTTCGTATTCTGCAATCTCCTGCTCTTGCCCCCCTTCCTCTGGAAGGGATCCCAAAAAAGTGTCTTCCTCTTCTCTTCTTCCTCCTTCCAACCGGAAGGAGATAAGGAGGACAGGTCGACAACCCCCCACACCTCTCCCCCCGATTCCTTCCTCTCACTTTATTCTTAACCTCGAAGAGGTTCTTCCCCGGCCTCTTTTCTCAATTTTCTGATGCGGCATGATGTAGCCGTTTAGAGTCGTTTTCCCGTCTCTTCGGTGATATTTTTGCGAAGCTTCTTTAAACAAGACGCCGCTCCCCCTTCCCCCCCGAAATACGAGGGGCATGGGAAGGTTTTTTAAATCGAAGCGCCCTCTATGTCGACTTCGTGACACAACGGAAACCCCACAGAACAATGACGATGGAGAAGACCCGTTTTCGGTCTGGTACGCGATCGGTGTCGATGTTTGCTTTGTCAGTTTTTGCTTGAGGGGCTCATTTCGGCTCGCGTGGACTGTTCGGGTCGATAACGGACAAAGACAATGAGATAACATGAAATTCGGAACCGTGATCCCCTGGACAATCCTAAAAGGCCAAACAAAGGCCCTGTGTCCCCCCCGCTCAATAACACCTTTTGTTTCCCCCTGTGGGACAGGGTCACTCCATTTGGGGTTTTAGCCCTTTTTTTCCCACCCCGTTTTTTTCACACCCAAAGGGTACCATTTCAATGAAATTTTAACCCCATCGGTGGATTCTTTGATCCTTTCATTGGATTAATCCTGGACTCTCCTTTTTTCTGCCCCTCCCTTAATCTGCGCAGGCACCCGGCCTTTTGGTCCCACCTTTCTC
>Ga0179591_1301762_pt1 | contig 17324 bp, 16 predicted proteins | sample CZOMad2_1_08_16f_FD_182891 | JGI IMG/M metagenome (GOLD analysis project Ga0179591, IMG submission 182891) | Vadose zone soil fungal communities from Angelo Coast Range Reserve, California, USA - CZOMad2_1_08_16fungal (PacBio error correction) | ecosystem: Environmental > Terrestrial > Soil >... | reverse complement strand
TCGTCCACAGCGTCGTTGCACGAAGATGAATTTTCTTCCCCCCTTTTTCAAACCCTCCCCCAGGCACGTCTCATCGCCCGTTCTCTGTCCAGTGATTCCGTAGCGGAGCTCAGACCCATCCCCTTCAGCTCTTCCTCTCTGCGCAGCACTTAATGGGTATGTTCCGCTTCCTCCGATCCCCCCCTGTTCTGCCACAGGGACACCCGAGGAAGGCCCAGTACTCCGTACTTCATCTAATATTCATACAAGCGATTTGGTTTTTGTTTATCTCTCTTTACCTGGAACAGCTAATAGAATTACTTTGTTGCTTTTCTCCCCGATCTTTCCTTGGATGACCCTACTCCACGTCTTCAGTCAGATCAGCGATGATAAGATTAGTCTTTTCTGTATATCCGTCAGCCTGCAGATTATTGCCTATGACCCCTGCAGATCCTTTTCTACTTGACGGACGGTGTGCAACAATCGCGGTTCGAGAGAGGGATCGATTTCCATCTTGTTGTCAGATTCTTGACATTCCCCGCTCTCGATCATCCTTTTCACGTGATATCTTGGGTTGGCGTATATCATACAGAGAATTCGCGATCATTCCAATGGACTCTTCGAACTTGGAGAGTTCCCCCACAAGAGAACACGAACATTAAGGATCCTTTCCAGATTTGTACCTTTCTAAGCACCATGGCTCATGCCAAACAGAGGTTTGCGTCCCCCTGTTCTGCTTTTTTATGAGAGTCTCCTCTTTATTATCCCTCTCCCCCCAGTAGACTTCCACCAGCCGAAATACATCAGTTTCCAGACCCCCCTTCCCCTTTGAGGGTCATCTAACCTGACCCCCTCTTTCTTCTAAGACGTGATCCCCCAATCTAGAATCCCGACCCTTTCCGATGTCTAATTGCCCCGTCCTTCTCCCCAGCTTCCTCCCGAGCTGGTCATCCCATTCAGGCACCATTTATTTCCATGGTTCCCGTCTTTGCACGTTTGCAAGACGATGTTCCTCTATCTTTCCCCTGGTCTCTTTACTGCTGAGGATTGTTCCTACCGGGTCCGGCTCCGGGTATTCGAAATTTTTCCCTTAGAGTCAGGTGCCCCTCTTTTTACTGGTTCTTCCGGTTAGATCTCTTCCCCCCTTCCCCTAAGGCTTTTGGTAAAATCGTCAAAGAGGACACGTAAAGCGTGCCCTCCTGACCCCATGTTTTATGCCGTTTATGCACGAATGTTTTTCCCATTTACCGGAGTAGCCCCTAGTCTATTCCAAAGTTCATTTATAGTCACCCCTCTGTTTTCCTCTCTTCCCTCCCAGGCAGAAGTCTTGTATGTCGACAGTAGTAGGATCATCCTGGTCTTCTATTTCCCTGCGCCTCCGAGCGCAACGAACAAACCTTCTGTGGCCATGACTTCCCCCCTCGCGAGGATGAGGATCTTCAAGACCCCCGACCCCTGCGCATCCTCTTTAAGTAATGTACTTTCCATTCCTTCTCCCCTGCGTTGCTTACCATTAATCTTTCAACCCCCCCCTTTAGTGGCCTCCCTCCGCCCTAAGACTCGTCACCTTCCCGACGGAGGGGTAGGGTTTGCTCGCTTATTTTCTCTGAGTCGTAACTCGTGTTTATTTTTAACGCCAGAGTTGCTAGCTGCATCCTCCCTGTGCCCCCTGAAAGCCAACGGCCAGCGTCTTTCTCCCACAGTTGTGTCCTTTTAAAAGATTAATTCCTTTTTCCCCCCTCTCACTAACCCTGTCACAAGGCCGCCTATGCTTCTGATGACAAGCCCCGGTTTTTTCCCATGCCCGAAATTCGCGATACCGCACTTTCCCTTTCCAATAGGGCTTCCTCCTTAAATCTTCCCTTCCCCTGCGTAGCCAATAGTGTAGTCCATTTCAGGCTCCTTGACCCTTTCCCGGTCTGACAGAGAAGTGTTCCGGCGGGGCGGCCGAAGTACATGAGATTTTTCCCACACCACGGACTCGCTTCATCTGTGCACCCCCCCCGTCCAATTCTTCCATTCCTGTACCAGACTGCCAGGGGCTCCGCTCGATTTTTCAGCAGGAAACTTGGAGTCTGTTTGGCCCACCCTCCAAACATCCAGCGTCCCCCTTTTCCTCCACCTACAACACAGCCCGCAGCGCAGCATCACCCTTGCTCTCCCCTCCGAGAGTACACGCAATATCAGCTTCCTGGTTTTCTACTTCCTTTTCTAAAGTAAGGCTAACTATCTCAGCGCCCCGCAGGGAAAAGGCCCATTCCTCCCTTTGACCACTCTTTGATTTCCTTCCCCCTTTAGGTGCATAGGTGGATGTCCTCTTTCTTCATGCAATCGCTCTTCGTTGTCTTGGATCGGTTTTTCCAGGGCGGGGTAACGTTTATCGAACCCTTTTTATTTCTTTCCCCCCTTCCAGGAGGAAAGGGTCCTCGGCGGCGAACTTGGATTTTTAATATTTCTTAAATAAGTCCTGAGGCCAAGTGTCAACAGGAGTAGTAATATATAATATTCCTTCTTGCCTGTATTTACTCAGTTAACTCACGGTATTCCGGGGTCTCCTCTTTCCTTGTTTTGCGTGCGTGCGGCGATAGCAGGTTGAAGTCTAACAGGCAACCCTTGGGCCCCTGTGCTTTCCCCCCTGCTCATGCCATTTTGAATAAGAAGGGGGGTTGACATCTCCCCCTATATCGAACGCGTCAGCGTAAATCTACCCTGAATTTGACCCCCCTTCCTCTTGATTTATTTTCTGCATAAGGGGGTGGTCACTTTTTTTTTACCAAGCCTTTCCCCCTTGCTTCCCCCATTTTGGACCCTTCTACGCCGCATTAAAAACTCTCGCCGAAGGGGTGGCGTATCCTTTTTTCCCCTTGATGCCCAAAAATTTTTTCCCTTTACTTCGAAATTTGAGGGCGGCATTTTTTTGAGTCCCCTTTTTTCAGCCCCTTCTGCTTCGATGGGTGCCGCGCCATTGAGAGCCCCCCCCTTCCTCATGGCCTGGACAGCTCCTTCCGGCGTGCCTTTTCTTTAAACTTTCCAGGGAGGTCTTTCCTTTCTCTTTCCCTGGGTGGCCCCCCTCTCTAACAATGAATAATCGTCTTCGGGCAGTTGCTAAAGTCTCAGCCCTTGTGCATTAGTTTATAATCATGCTCTTCTGGTCAGGATATTGTCGCGGCCGCTGTTCCCTTCGTTGTTCTCTGTAGGGTTCCCGGTTTGTGAATCTACATGACCAAATGCAGTTTGAACCTGTCTGCTGAGGTCAGTGTTCCTTTGCTGATCTCGAATAGCGAGCGGAAGACGTCACCCTCAACCTCTTTTTTCTTCGGTTCCCCAGCCTGATCTTTCAGAGGGCGTTCCACGACTCGCAAAAGTAAGTTTTTTTCGCCTGCGCCCTCTTGTCCCCCCCTCCTTCCCCCTTTCAGCACCAGTCAGGCGGCCCTTCAACTGTTTTCCTTTTTCTTTCCTCAACCTCTTCACACCCCCCCCTACGCTACCATTTGTATTAAATAGTTCATTTTTTTAGTTTGCCACCCTTTTTCTTTTCCCTTGACGTCATTCCAGTAACCCCCCTTTTAACTGGTAAGGAGCTTAAGCAACGTGTAGTCCCGATGGTTTGGAGTATCTCCCCCCCCCCTCTCTCATAGTCCTCAATAGTTTTTTTCCCCTGCCTGTCGTACGTGCCCCAGTTGCCCCTGTTTCGGATTTTACGATTGCTATAGAGCTTTTTCCCTTTCCTACCGTTTTCTCTCCGTAATGTTTTTTCGAGGATGAGAGACCTGGCTAGAGGAGTAGTAGCCTCCGCCTCCGCTTTTTTGTTTTACCCCTGAATTTTTCCCTTTTACTTTTCGCCGAGTCGCTTCATCTTTGTCGATTTTCCATTTCCTAAAAACTCGCCCCCCTTGCTTTACAAACTGACTTTGAACGTTTAGAAGGATGCGTCGCCTTTCGAGCCACCGCGAATAAATCCCTTTCTAAGGTAGACATTTGAACTCTACTTATGTTGGTGAGTAGACTTTAGTCGGACGATCGGCCACGGTTGCCTGATTTATTTTTTTACCCACCCCCCCCCCCCCCCTCCCCCCCCCCCCCCCCCCCTCCCCCCCCCCCCCCCCCCCCCCCCCCCCCCCCCCCCCCCCCCCTGTCCTTTTTGCTGCTGATTTCCCTCTGGAACTTTTTTTTTTTTCTGAAGTGTCCGCGGATTTCTTATCCGGGCTTCGCAGAGCGAAGCACTTGAGATAGTGGAGAAGGCCTATCCCTTCACCCATACTATGCAAGGCCTTTCCTTTTTTTTTTTTTGCGGCCTGACGCTCGGATGGATGATCGTTCAAGCCCCGTTTCATTCCTTCTCCCCTGACTTTTTCCCTTGGTGGGAAGTAGTTTTCCCCCCCCTCGTACAAAAGATACCCCCAGCTTGGAACTAAATTCCTCCCCCTCCTTTTTCCGTTAAGAGAATCTGCCCCCCCCTCCCATTGTAACAAGGGCTGGCTCACACCTGCGTCCCCCTTTACCGCCTTCCCCTCTATCGAAGGTTCTTTCGATGGACCCTGATCTTCCAGGACACATGGTGTTCCCCTTTTTTGAGCCGCATCCCTTCCGGATATTGTATGACCTAGGCTGGTCTCCGGCGTTCTCGAGATTCCACAATGTTATGAACGCTTTTTTTGTGCCACGATGACAAAACCTTCATCCTCCCCGGGTTTCTAATACCCCCCCATTGGTGAGCCTAGTGCTCAAGTAACTCCCCTTCTGTATAGTTGTACTCTTCTTTTCAGGGCCAACTGTGATTACAGCGGAGCCATGGGAAACAAGAGATTTCCCAACCCCCGATCAAGTATTCTAATGAGGAGGCAGTTATGAGTAAGATGGGGACTCCGTGCTCCGAATGCGACGGTAGGGAAGGACTTCTTTTGGGTTGAGGTTTTTGTCCTCCAAAGTTGGACTTAAGGTAGGCATTTCCCCGATTCGTTTGGCTCGCCCCCCCCACACCACCCACCCTCCCCAAACCCCCACAACGTACCCCCACCCAAACCAACCCACCCACCCCCCCCCCCCCACCCCCCCCCCCCCCCCCCCCCCCCCCCACAACCCCCACCCCCCCACCCCCCCCCCCCCCCCCCCCCCCCCTCCCATCAGCAGCGTCCGGGACAGATACCTTTAGTTCGGTGTTTTTTTTTTCCTAAGTAGTAATCTTCCTCTTTTTTTCCCTACTATCTCTCCTGTTATCCCAAGTTTGGACCCCTGGCGCTTTGCGTCATGCCGCTCGTAAAAGAAATGGCGCCAATCCCTTATGTTTCTTTCGGCCTCTTCGCCCCCCCCCCCGTGCTTACAGCACTTGTTCGAATACAACCCAGCCTCCTTGAAGCAATCCTTCCCAGCTTCCTTTTCTAGGAGGCTATCGGTAAGAAGGGCCATCACTAGGTCACCTACTTGAGGTATATTTCCCTTCTTTCCGGAATGGTTTTTTTCTTTTCCGGCTGGCTGCTCTCATTGCCTGAGGGAATGGCTCTTTCCCAACACCCCTATCCGATGCTTTGCTTTGGTACCTGCGCTGAATGCGCAGGAATTTTCGTCACTTCTCCCCTTCTCTTTGGGTTGAAACACAAAACCCCCTCCACCCCAATCAGTCTGGCGTGGATGGTTTTGTCTTATGAGTTTAGATTCCTTTTCCTTTTTTCTTCCCCCCGAAGTGCGCGATCGCACCATGGTAGCTGGTGGTAATTTTTCCTCTTCCTGTTGCTTTTTTTTCTCGCGATAACGTGGAAGTTTTTGTTCACCGCCCTTTAATAGTCCCCCCCTTTGACCCCTTCGTTGTGTCCGCAACCCGGTGAAAAGTGGATTTTTTTTATCAGTTTCCCCCAGTCGATTTTCCCCTTTTGCGACGCGTGCCGGTCATATGGCACATGTATGACTGAGATTTCCAAGACTAGGTGTAGTGAGGACTTCAGAACTTTGACATAGGAAGATTGCCGTATTCCTCTTCTCCATATTCCCTTCCCCTCCTGGTACTGTGTTCTTTTCGCCCCGGATAGTTCTTTTTTTTCTGTCGGTTTCACCTTTTTCTCCGTTCCCCGACGTGGAATGGATGTGTCCCCTCCTTTACGGCAGGCTGCTGTATGTCTATCCGTCTGGCGGTTTGACGGAAACTTCCTCTTCCCTTAGCCTAAATCTATCTCCGACTACCCGGTGTTGTGGACCCTCCGTTTTTAAGGCTCTCGTCCTCTTCTTTGCCCCTTCCCCTCCTGGGTGATTACCGCTTTCTGGTCAGCCGAAGACCCTTTTTGACTTTAGTTGATCCCTTTATTCGACAGAGTCTGTGCTGCTCTTTAATCCTAGATTTTTCCTTCGTCCAAAGTCAGTTTTTCTGGGATCCCAAAGCCTCTCTCAGTTTCTCTCGCTCTGTATACACAAGCGAATCGTCCTTGAATTCTTTCCCCCTTCCGTATTTTATAGGTCAGGATCCGAACTGGGCCATCGAGGCGCTCGAGAATTTCTTTTTTTTTATGTAGTCCCTTCCCCCCTGTCGCCATGTTTGGCTCTTACAAAGACGTTTTTCAGGCTCCAGTCTTTTCCTTCGGTGAACAAGAAATCTGGTCGTAGGCCTACTGTTTTGAAGTTGCCCCCTTCCGCCGCAACTTCGACGTGACTTTGTCTTACAGTCTTCCCTCCCCTGTGTTTCCTCAACGGACTGCAATCCTCATCTTATCACCCGGCTTGAACTTCTTCTTAGTGACCGACGTTTCTTTGGGCAGACCCCCCCAGGGACCGTTTATTGCCGACTGTATGACCCGAGTCTGTCTATTTCGCCAGACGAACCCATTGAGGTCCATTATAGTGTCGCATAGTTTTTTTCCCTTTACTTCTTTCCCTTTCCCTTCATTACTTTTTCCCCTTTATCAGGGAGACCCGTGGCGCCTGATTTTTGCTCTCCCCTTGACTGGATCCCTCACATCAGCTCTGAAGCCTTTTTCTTTTTACAGGCTCTGTTCCTTCCATTTCCCCCGGTGCGCTAAGGGGTAACCTTGGGCCCTGCCCAGACCAGGCTTTCTGCAGAGGCCTGGTTAATCGCCCGTTTTCCCGTGAAGCTGGAGGTATACTTTCCCCTTTCTTTATTGATGAGAGCCCTTCCTTAGGACGATCGACGTCCGTGGGCCCCGAGGAGATCTTATAGTAGACTCCTTCTCGTGCCCCACAGTTTCTTTCACGGACGGATCCCTTTCAACACGTAATTTTCCGGAGTGTCCTGACCCTCCCCTTGACTTTTCCGTTGCGCCCCCGTCGCAGGTCGCTAGGAAGCACTGTCCTTTCTTCTTCTCTCGAGTTCCTCCCCCCTTCGGATACTGGAGGTGTTTTCTGGAATGACAGATTCAATTTGGCTCCCCCACTTTGTCAACCCTCTGAAGAGTTCCATCTTTCCTTTTTTCATAATATACTAAATCAGTTGGGGTTCTCTCTCTTCCTCTTTAAAATTATCAGAGAACTCTTGTTCCCCCTTTTTCTTTCCCCGTCTCTGCCGAGGAGAGACATAAGCCAGTAACCTTCCCAGTGCTCCCTCTCTCCCAGCTAGTCGTGGCTGCATAGGCTCGACGACGTCCTTTTTACTTTCCCCCGTCCAGGTTTTCCAGTGCCTGCTGTTGAACGTTTTATTTTTTATCCTTTTAAACTCCCTGTTTTGCCGAGAGGGATTTTTTTACTGTCTCTCACTTTTACTACCTGAGATTTTCCTTTTTCCTTCTAGAAGCCGAGCCAGGCGCCGTCACTCCTCCCGTCTGCCATTTGTCGAGCGGCACGATGACCATGACGATAGTCAATTCATCCTTTCCCCCCTAGCCAGCTTTTTACAGGCCGTTTTTAACTTTTTTTTCCCCAGGTTCCTTTCGAGAGCGCGGATTGATTTCCGCATAACCCTCCCCCCTTCGCAGCAAACAAGAGAAAGCATTTCTCCCTGGTCTCTGAGGGTCACTCTGCCCTTGAAGAACATAAGGGAAGGACTCACCTCATCCCTCCCCCTTCTCCCAGGTCGATTTCTCCAAGCAGGTCGGTGCGTAGGTTTAAGACTTCTAACTCAACTCCTGTGGTGAATCAACTAGGACAAGCAGATTGGCCAGGTTTCTTGTCCCCTCCCCACCCTTTTTCTTCCTCCCCTTTGTGAGAGAAGGTCCACTTCGGTTCTCTCCAGGTCTTCGGAGTTTTCAGTAATTTTTTACTGCTTGGAGGTCTTCTCCCTTCCACTCTCGGTTACTTGCGCACCTCGGGCCTGGAGAGAAAGTACTGCCTGACACCTTCTCCCCTAAGCGACAGAGTTTAGGCTTTTCCCCCCCCATCTTTACCCATGCCTCGTCCCTTCCCCGTCTTGACCCTCCCTTACCCAAAGCAGTTGAGCAGATACTGCTTGACCCTTCCTCCTTCGCCAGTCAGTCCTAAACTCCCCTACTCTTCCATCTACTTTGCCGCGGCCGGCCGAGTCCTTATGGCCTTCCTCGCCCGAGAGCTCCGTCGAGTCTTTGACCTCCAATCTCGAAAAGCCCAACCCAAATTACGTGGAGCAAATAATCGCGAGGTTTAGACCCTCACTCACGCTAGTTCACGATCGGCTCTCCCTTTAAGTCCTTTCAGTTCTGGAGGATGCCGCAAGTTGCACCCAGTCGGGGAAAGTTATATTTCAGATTACCCTCAGTCGTGTTTCCAAGTCATGTATGAGTGTTTTGATCTCTTGGACTGTCCATCGGCAATTTTTCAGTTCCAGACACAGACGGATTATTTCCGAATCCCTTTCTTCAAGAGTAAACGGAAATAGTCGAACTGAGCCCCCCCCTGGTCTGAACTGACAGAAAGCCCTCCGGCATTGGGCCCGTCTCAATGTCCGCTTCGATTGAATCTTAATAGCGTTTTAGACAGCGCGGATGAATGAAGTTCCCCTCGTTGCCGATACACCTCCCCCTTTCCCCCCTCCTTTCTAATACAGGACTGACTCTTACTTTCTCCGGTCCTAAAGAACGGCTCCCTTCTTCTTACATCCATGATTTTCCGTCCAAAGAGGTTTCTTCCACCCTGTTATTTTTTCCTTTTCTAGTACCGGCATGAGGGTCCCTTTCCAACTGTCAGTCAGCTTCTTCCGCAAAGAATCCCTCACGGAAACCAGCACGCAATTGGCCTAGAGATACTTTTCCCCTATTCCTGGCCTTGAGAGCAGGCGACCAGCCCCTGCAACTCGGCCGGTCAGCCGAAAAATCCTCTCCCCTTGAAGTAACTATGTTCCTTCCTCACCCTCGCGAGCCGCAGAGCGAGGGCCCTTTGGCGCATAATGACACCGTCCTTCTCCTCTTTCTCTCAAGAAGGCGGACCATTACTTGACTCTCCCTGTCTTCACCCCTTTTAGTGACCGGCGGACCGTCATATCCTAGCAGATGGAGTATTTCTAGGTAGTCTTTTCGGGAAGACGCGGTGTCCCGGCGTACACGGTTCCGGGACTGTTTTTTCTCCGTATTAAATCTTAAAGGGCCCGACGGCGTCCTTGAGGGGACTCTGTTCGTCGGCTTCCGCAGTGGCCAGAATATAGTTTTTCATCTCGTTTTTAAACTTACTCTTATTCCTTGTCGTCTCCGGACCGATTTTTTCTTAACGGGGTTGCTCTATGTGTTTACGATTGTCTTGCGTTTCCTTCTCATCATGTGTGAAGAGGAACCGTCCGTGCCCCCCTTTTTTTTAATGGATCCCCCTATCCCCCTTGCAAGACTTCGCAGTGGACCGACCCGCACGTAGCCAGTTGTGCCCCCTATAGGAATTTTCCTCATCTCTTTATCTTCATTGGGTGTCAAGTGCTATTCATTGATCCAGCGCTCCCCCCTCTTGTCCCGTATTTCCGCGATTGGACAAACCAGTTAGAAGGGATTGAAGCTCCCCTTTTTCCTTTTTCCCTTTACCTTTCCCCCTTCGCACCAGGGGCTTCTGACTTTTCTTTGAGCACTCGTGTGCCGGGCTACGATGTTTACCTTCCTCAGAAAAGATTCCCCCGATTAGCCACCAGTGCCGTATTCGAAAGCCAATCTCAGGCGTTATTCTCCCAGTGACCCCTTCTGGAGTGCCTTGCCAGAAATGTGTCTCCTCAACCTTCTCTCATCTTTAATTGATTGCCGACATGTCGCCTTTGATCCCGCAGACGTTCATTTCAAGTCCTATATTTTTTTTCTCTCGTGATGGTCGAGGCCTTGTGCCCCAATTTGGTTTCTCTTATTCTTCTTTTTTCCCTTCAATGACCCCCCCCCCCATGAAGTTTTTGTAATTTCACGTTCTTGGAATTGTCTATCTTCAATACGAGCAAGTCTCTCTTCTTCCCTTGCCACAGCTTTTCTGCCTATATGTTCTTCTTCCGGCTCTTTCATGCTTGTTTCACCCTCTTTCCACAACCCCCTTTAGAGTTCTTCTGACGTGAGACTTCTCCTTTCCAGGTCACTATTCCCTTCTCTTCCTCAATCATGAAATATACGGACAATCACTACTTCGATTTGAACACCGTTTAGTCCCTGAACCCCCCTGAACCCAACTCAGCCACATGGCATGTCGCGGTATCCATCGGTCGTAGAATTAGGTACTTTTCTTATGCGGACAGGATCGGGTTTCCGGCTGGAAGGCGACGCTTTGTCCCAGTTCGAAATTTTTCCTTTCCCTTCCCACCTCCCCCTTTTCTCCCCAGATTGGTGATATTCTGACCATCCGAAAATATGATTTTTCAGATTCTCCCCTTCCCCATTAAGGTCCTTAAATTTTTTTTTTTCCATGCCCCCGAGGTTATGACTTCGCTCCCTCTATCCCGTCTAATAGACTCTCCCCTTTTTTGTGTTGAGAGATCTCTCTCCAGATTCTAGACTTTGCTTCTTAGCGCCCGAAGACGCCGGACTAAGTGGGAACTGCTTTTTTTTTTCTGTTTTCGAGTATTCTTTTCTTCTTGGGCCTCCATATAACCACCATCGCACCCCCCCCCATACGTGAGGGAATGTCCTACCTTTTTCGGTCCAATTTACTTCCCTGAGAGTAGCTCTCCGCCACAGCGCCGTTTGCATCCTGTGCACTTATAGACCTCTTTTCTCCTTCTGGTTTTTTTTTTATTTTTTTTGCGCGGTTTCGATACCCGTTTTTTCCCCTTTTTTTCCAGTCAGATGGTCTTTTTCTTTCTATGGTCCAGTTGGACAAGGGGTCCTCGAAGTCGGGAAAGGAAGCTACTTTTTTTCTCTCTTTTTTTGACCTCCCTCAGGTTCTTTTCTTGTGTGCACCATAGAGTCATCTGGGTTTTGCCTTTTTTTGATTGGTTTCGACTCTCCCGCCCCCTGGGAACTTTTCATCGCGTACGGATTTCCTTCATTTGGGTAGTACAAACCCTCCCCCCCCCAGTTGTTAGACATCCTCCGACATCAGCCCGGACATCCCTCTCGTTTAGCCCCCCTCCTTCTCCCGTGGCTTCCCTTTGATCCAATGCTGAATGTCCCGGCCGAATGACTATCTCCCTATTTTACATTTTCCCCGGACTGGGTTCGTCTTTTTCCCAAGGTCTTCTTCTTTCGGATTTAGACCTTCCTTCATTTTGCTCGCGCATCTGGTCGGAGGCACCCATCTTCCGTTTTTTGCAGATGCTCACGAACAAGCTCACTGGGTGACGCCTTTCCCCCCTGTCCCTAGGGTGACTGCGTCGCTTCTCGTCACTCCCTCCCGCGTTTTTACTCTCGGTCACTACTGGTTTTTCCCTTTCTTCACGGGTTTTTTTGACCTCGTCACTGACACCCCCCCCACACTTATCCTAACGCCCAGAATCCTGGGCCGCGTGAATTTAGTCGTCCCTTGAGAAGTGTTTTCCCCGGAGGTCCTTATTCGGAGTGTAACTTTGCAAGGTCTCTTCTCCAGTCGCTGTTTCTGCCGTTCTAAGTCGCCGTTTCCTTTTCCGCAATGAAAGAATTCCCTTTCTCCTCTCCCCTTTGACAGGTTAGTCTGGGCCGTCTTGAAAGGCCCCTCTCTTCGTATTTTGGATACTTACAGAGCGTCGACTCTCAATTGAACTTTCCCTCTCTTGATTTTCTCTTCCCAAGACCCCGGTCTCTTTTTTCCTTACTATTGTCCTATTATCTCCGGCACCGTCCCTTTCCCGCTGGGATTGCGCGACGCTTTGACACCGCCGGAATGTGACAGACCTTTCACCTCTCCCTCCCTTTTCTATAGAACTGACTTCCAACTCTTTTCCAGACCTTCTGATCTTTTCTCACTTACGGGATGATTATTGTGGCATGGTCGACCCTCTGTTTTGCCTTTTTGAAGGCTTCCCACGTTCACGTATTAGGGTTACTCGCGCTTGTTCTTTATCGGACTTATAGTCGCGGCGGCGCTGTGTAGGCTGACGAAGGGTTTTCTTCCCCTCAAGCTGGCCTGGGCCTTTGAATCCTGCTTCAGGATCTCCCCCGTTTTTTTGTGATAATTTCTCTCACATTCTCTTTCTTTCACTTGATCCCGATGATGCCGTGGAAGGTGTAAATAATAGTTATCGTTGACCAGATGACCCCCTTCTATGTAACCCGTGACGGGTTCTTCCGTTCTTTCCCCTACTATTGACCCTGGGCTTGCGAGGTGCGTTTTTGAATTCTTTCCTTTAGGTATCTTTTCCACCGACCTTGCAGGTAGCTTCGCGACTTCTTTCCCGTTGTCTTCAGTTTTAGGCGGTAGTCTTCGCTGGATCATCGCCCGGCGGCGGTGGTTTGGTTGGGTTTGACTTTTTTTTTTCCCTTGGTCCCTTTTGGTTTTTTTTTTTTTGTAGGCCTTCCCTGTGTTCTTTTTTTTCCCCTCCTCGGATTTTCTGATCTGGAATCCTGCGGGATCGAGCCGCCCTTTTTTTCATTGACCACTGCTCGGTTACTGGCAGGCGTCCGCTTATACGCCTCCCGGTGCTGTCCCTTTGCACCCGGTGTCGAAGTGCCTGGCCGGATCTTCGTTTCTCCCCTATTTGTGCTTTGATTTTCTTGTCATTGCCCTTAGCCCCTGACCTCTCCCTTTCTATTCGACTAGGATGCCTTGATGCGTTCGTTTAAACTTCTCTTTTCCCCTGGATTCCAGCGGTGTGTTCTGGGAGCTCGGGCGGAGATATAGAAGGACTGCTCCTATCTTCTCCCTTACCCTAATCGCCCAGTGCGGCGCTTCCCGTAGATGATCGCGGGTATGGAATTACTGGGCCCCCAGTAAAGGTTTCTTCCTCCCTAGCGGTCGAGGATTATCCCTTCTCCTTTTTTCTGCAATTTTTCATTCCCGTTTCACCGCCAACGTTTCCGTCCAGGCGTGGCGATACAAGACTCCTTTCGCTTCGTGGACAGCCTCTTCCGACGTTTAAGTACAGCTTGGTTGTTTCCCCTTCCCCCTATTTTCCTGTCGCATACACGGTCCCTTTTTAAAGTCCCAGAACTTCCCTGACCATCTGAGATACCCCCCCGCAGGGTATCCTTTTCTCCCCTTGTCTGTCTCCTTGCTGGTCCAAGCAACTGGCCTCTTTCCCCCTTCCCTAATGCTTGCCCCCTCTCTTTGTACATCTAGGTTAGCCTGTTCCTCCATTTTGACTTTATCCTTTCCTCGTGGCGGCATGGTGACTTCCAAGTCCTTTCTTTTTAGACACTGACTTCGGTAGACGTTTGCGCCCTATTTACCAGAGTGCTTTTTCGCGAAGGGCCTTTTTTTCGGACGTTCTCAATCTGCCTCGCTGTGAAGAATTTTCTTCCCATTTGCCGGCACGTGAGTGCTACACCGGGTTACCCTTTATGGACCTGTTTTTCCAGTTCTGGAGGGCAGTGGACGTTTGGACTAGCCTTTACATTTTTACTTGTTGCGGCTCGGCTTTTTTTCTTCTGCTCTTTTCCTCGCTACGTCCTAGAATTTCCTTTGACCTCTGGCCGTCTCTCTTCATGCGCCCTCCTCTTTTGCACCCCCCGTTGTACGACGCCCTCATCTTCCTTTTTCAAACCCTTCCTTTTTGCCAGTTCTCGAAGCATAAGTTTCCTTTCGACTTCGCGTTTTTTTTTAGGCAGTTTCCCGTTCTGATAGAGCGCGCGTGAAGGTTCCTGTCTTTTTTCCCCCTTCCTCAAGAGGGTTTTACAGGGAAAAAGATAAGCTTCTGGCATAGTTGCCCACGAGAGTTTACTACCATTTTTTTTTTGGGTCTCTCTCGACTTGCACCCTTCGCGTCTCGGGTGCTTATATTAATATGCTTTCTTCTAACCCCCATCACTTTTTCAGCGCTATCAGTCAGGCATCCAATGCTCCCTCTCTCCATAGATGAGTTCTATCATTTTACGGGAGAATTGTTCCCTGTGCGAGATTTTTCTTTCGACCTACCGTTTTGGCAGCGAGTACGTGACCTCTACGTTTTCCTCTCCTTAAGTAGAGATGCCCCGCTGATAGTCAGAGCAGAAGAATTTCCTGAGATAAGTCCCCTCCCCCAGCGGCGAGATGTACATGTTCCTTTCCCTCTGAAACGTTCAATCAATTCCAGGTAAGTGAGCAAAGGTACCCCTTTTCCAATAACATCCTGCCGGAGATCTCCCCTTACTAGAGAGAGCGCGGCGAGATGTTAAGCCCAGCCCCCCGTTTACCAGCCGCCGGTCCGGTCCACTCTTCCTCTTTTCAGGTTTCCTCCTTTTTTCCCCTTAACTATCTTGTTGACCTCACGGAGGATTACTCCAATCCCCTTTCGTAGGTTGTCGGTGCCCGGTCTGCCCCTGAGACTCCCTCCTGATTTCCCTCCCATTTTCTGCAATCCCGTTCCTTTCGGGTGTCTTGCCCGCCGTTGGTTTATACTCTTGCGATCCTAGGCCCCCGCGGCGTTTTCGTTTTCCGTTTCCCCTTGGCCGTCTTTCTTTTTTCCGTTTAGGAGACCGTCCCTTCGCGAATGGTTTTCCATTTTTTTGGGATACTTTTCTTCCTTTGCCCGGGCGATTCGTCAGGGGGCACGGTCCACCCCTCCTGCCTCCCCTACTTTCCTCTCCCCATTTTCTCCTTTTGCCGTTCGACCTTAGGAGTATCCTTCCGGTCTCCTTTCGAGGGACCAGTTCATTTACTCTCCTCCTCTCCCTTACGTACTTTTCCCGCCTGCCCGAAGATTCCTTAGTCGACTTCGGCGCCGAGCCTTTGAGACTGAGTATATCGGGACCTGCAACGAACCCTCTTTTTCAATGACACTCCCGAGGGTGTTTTTCATCACCTCCCTCTTTTTTGCATCCGAGTCGCCTCTTATAGTCCGGATGTCTCCTTCTGCTTCTCCGACCCTTCTGCACACAGTAGGGCGCCCTACTCATACTCTTTCTTAGGATTTTCAAAATTTTCCCCTCCGAAGTTTTTTTTCTTCTGAGTTTCTCTTTGCCTCAGTAAACTCGGCGTTTTTAATGTAAGACAAGCCAGTACCTCCCCCCTCTCTCCGTCCTTCTTCCCACGACAGCCTCTTCATTATTGACCACCCCTTGGCCCCCTCCGCCCGCAACGAAGGTCTTTGTTTAGCCAATTACCACCAGTTAACCAGTGTTGATTACCGCCCCAATATCTCATAGATGGCCCTTCGTAGTCAATTTTTTTTCTCTCCCCTTACCTTGAAATTTTCTGCCCAACAGTCTTTATGAATGGCACGACTTCCAGGGTCACGCGGTTAAGCCCCATAGTAGCAATCCTTTCCCTCCCACCAGTTAATTCTGGTCAAAGCGGCTTCTCCAGTTTTCGCTTTCTGTCCTTCATTAGTCTTCACAAAAAGGACTTCGATTATCCCCCCGCGCCGCTTTTTTTAAGAGCTCCCCCTTCTACCACCTGACGTCAGTGGATATCGCGAAGAATTCGTTCTCATGCCCCCCCCCCTGGCAGCTTAGACCTCCCCCAGACACACTTCCTCAGGCGGTAGCCAGCCCACAGCAAAGAATACTATCTCCCCACCCGGTCCTCAACTGCTTTCCAGCATTTCCGTCAGCCTCTCCACTCGCTCCCGGTGTGTGCTAGTCCATTCCTCAGCAGTTGGCGCCATGGAAGCCCTAGTCCTCCACCTGAATTTCCCTATATCAGCCCGGAAGTTTTCTATCCCTCCCTTCTGTGCCTTTCCTGGAAGTCCTTTATCCCCCGCTGTTTTTGAGATTCTTGTGATCAGGTCGATCAGTTCCCTTCTTTCTGCTACCTCCCTCCCCCACCGCGTTTTAAGGCTTTTCCCTCCTTCTTCCAGAGTGCCGTCCAGGGCCGACTCTGCGTCCCCCCTCGTATGGAATGTATGGGCGGTCGATAAGCCCGGAGTGCCCCTTTCCACCCTTCTTTTAGCTTCTTTCTGCTTCTTATTTCCTTTTTTACCAGGCAGACCCCCTTTCTTATCCCTGGGCTCATTTCTTGAGGTTTATTTTTTAGATCTACCTTTGATGGTCCTCTTCAGTCCACGAGGTCTCACTGTATTCGCCACACTCTCCGGCCACTTTTTCGCCTAATCTCTCCTTTGCCGATATTGCCTTTGTCTAAACCTTCTCCCAGTAGGATCCTTTAATCGGGCCATCCCTTCTTCTCCTCCCGTGAATAAGTTTGGTGTTTCACCTTTCGATGGTTTCAATTTTGAGTCTTGAAGCCCTCGTGTCATGCTCATCCCTCCTCCCCTTTGCCAAAACTATAGAAAGCCCAATTCGGTCGGACGAGAGGGCGAAACTTGTTACAAATATTTTCCTTTTTCAGTACGTTTTTTCGGCTGGGAGACCGAGTTTTTTTTCTCCCCCTTCTGTGACTTCTATGTGACACGCACTCGGACAAGATCATCTGACCTTCCGAGGTCTCAAGTTGGACCTCTCCCTTCAGTGATCGCGCAAAGCCCACCACACGATGAGTGCCTGAAGCCTCATTTTTGATATAGACACCTTCCTTTCCTTCAATAGGGCCTCATGTCGCCTTCTTTTTGCCAGAGCCTCCCCCCCCCTTTTTTTTATCCTGTTCATTACTTGGGCCTGATCTTTCTTCTATTCGGTCTCGTCCAATATGGGTTATCTTTTATTCCTTTTTTGGTCTTCCTAATGACCCCTCCTAAACTCCCAAGTTTCTGAGGTTTTTGTATGGGGCACGGGTCCCCATCTATCCCTCCTCTTTATTGCATTCCACCAGCTCGTCCTGGAATCTATTTTCACCTAGGATCGGTAACCTGAGTGCTGCCACTATCTGAGAAAATTGAGTAGTCCTCTCCTTACCTGTCCAGTCCTCTTTCCTAGACAACGGGCCAGCCCCCCAGAAGACCAGTCCTTCTTCCTTCCCCAAGACACCCGTAGCTTTTGAACAAAGTGGCCCTATGCCACCGCGGGAAACTCGCTTCACCCCTTCCGGGATTTTTG
>Ga0179591_1321513_pt1 | contig 17325 bp, 28 predicted proteins | sample CZOMad2_1_08_16f_FD_182891 | JGI IMG/M metagenome (GOLD analysis project Ga0179591, IMG submission 182891) | Vadose zone soil fungal communities from Angelo Coast Range Reserve, California, USA - CZOMad2_1_08_16fungal (PacBio error correction) | ecosystem: Environmental > Terrestrial > Soil >... | reverse complement strand
GAGTAGATGTTAAGATTTCCATTTCCCCCGGCTACTCACTGCTTTTTTTCCCAGTTGTCGAAGTTGTTTTAATTTTCCCTCAGGTGGCCCACCACACCCCAAGCGCCACGTTCGCGATCGTGCCCTCTGACGCGCGCAGTTCTATTGTCTGCCTCATTAGACCCCATCAGTGCCTTTTGTGCCCAAATCCTTTGTAAGCCGCACCCAAGACCCTTCCACTTAAAGGGTTATTTCCCTGTGCCAACCCCTTCCTTTCGGTTCTTCTCAAGCCCCCCCCCCCCCCCCCCCCCCCCCCCCACCTGGGTCTGTTTTTCAACCCCTCTTCCCCGACAATAGCCCCAGTACCCCCCAGAACCAAACGCCCCCACCATCCTTTGGTTCCTTTCAGTTTCAGTTCTTGTGAAACCTCTTCCGGTTTCAAATTGTTTTTTTGGTTTTTTTGCCACCAAACCCATCGCGTCTTAATCCTGAGTCCCCCTTTCCCCCCCCCACCTTAATTACGTGTGAGCCCCAGCTATGCATACCGACGTCCTCCCCAAATGCACCTTTCTGGTTGCTGGGACAACCGTATCCCTCCTGCCTTGGCTTTCATCTGGCGCGACTCGAATTTTGCGATCGCCCGTTTTGCCGTACATTTTACGGTCGTCCAATTTAACCCTACGGGACCTGCCTTTGAATGTGTATGATTAGCCTGTTAACAGGGCTTTTTTCTGCAGGATAACATGATTTTTTTTGTTTGATTGCTCGTAACCACCAATCCCTTGTTGCGGATTCTTTGGTTGTTTTGCCGCCACCTGGGACCCAACTCTTTTTTCTGCGTTTACCGATTTTTTTTTTTTCCCCGATCTTTTTTGAAACCATACGTACACTTTTCTCAGCCCGCGAGCGGCTATAGAGGCAATTCCCATGAACCCCACAATTTCCGGCGTCCCTTTTTTTGAAAACGTTGGTGTTTTTTTTTTCGACTTCATTCCCCCAAACATTCACCCCCAAGCTTATCCTTGCTGATCTTGGACTCCTCCTTTTTTCCTTTTCTGTGGCGCAAGGGTTTTTTTTTTTCTCCCTGCAGGAACCAGCTTTTGATTAGGAATTCTCCCATTCACTTTTCCCTGACCCTTTTCTGACCATCTGCAAGCCTCTATCAGCCTTGTCGCAATTTCCTTTTTTTTCCCTCTTTTTCCCTTTCCCCCTTAGGCAGACAACTCGACCATATATCGCCTCCTTTCTCTCCGTGTGGTTTGTACAAGCTCTGGAAGCTTTTCATGTCCCTAGTCCTTGGGGCCATTCTCAACGTTCCCTCCATTTGCAGGGCCTTGACATTCGGGCCTGACAGATTGGAGATGACCCGAAGTTAGAGGTCATGACACATGATTGACACTCTTTTTTTTATCGTTTGGAGGACGCGCTTCCCCAATTCAGAGAAAAGTTTTACATTTGACCATGGTAGCAGTAGTTCCAGGAGCACTTCCGAGTGTGTTTGACGACCCAGCTTTTTTTATAGAGGAGAATTGTAACTCCTAGGGCTATTATTTTAGAGCTCTTGTTTAGATGAAGGCGCGTGGTACCAGGTCCGTGGCTGCCCCCCTTCTTTTCCTGTTTTTCAATCGATTGTTGTTTTTTTCTTTTTCTTCTAGCATGAGTGTTTGGATTTCTTCCAAATGCGGCCGTTTTCCGTTGGAGTGTATTATAGTCGAGGGCTCCCCCCACTTTTCCTCCGAGCTCGGTTTTAGACCCCCCTTTCTTGCACCCCACCCCCCCTCTTTTGAATATGTCTTTTTGACAGACCCTGCCTTTGCTCGTTATGCTGCCCACCTACACCTGTAGCCTTTACCCTCGGAATTCTTCTTCCTAGTGCAGCCATTTTCCTCGCTAGCCTCATTTTCTAACTGCCGTACGACCACAACATTTTCCCTTCCCCTTGCGGAGCGAATTCACCGGTTTCTCCCCCAAAATGTTGCCATTGTGTCTGACCGTGTGGTTTTTTAGTTTTATGTTTGCCTGTGCCCCGCGTGCGCATCCGTCTCTATCTTTTGTTGTTTCCGCGTTTCCCCAGTTCATCGGGCACCACCTTTCCCCCCCTGACCCCCATGTGAGCTGTTTTTTTTTCCTTCTCTACTTCTGCCCCGAGTAGTCTTTCGGTTTTTGTCGCCGCAGCTAGGCATTTAATCTTTTTTTTTTCTCCTCCTCTTTCTCTCTCCGCTTGTGTGTGAGTCTCCTTCCGAAAATCATGAAGCCGCAAAGCTGATTTTCCCCCTTCCCGCAGGAGACTGAAGTGTCCTTTTTTCCTAGTGGGTTTTGATGCTGCTCCTTTTTTCCCGAAAATATTAGCCTGTCGGATTTTTCCCTCTTTCGGCCAGCCACGGGGAAGAACCCCACACCACCCGACGGCGCATATTCATGGCGGCGACGAACATGGCTGGGGGTTCAGAAGTCCCCTCTCCCTCTTTTACGTTGGGCCATCACGGTCAGCGCCGTTTGGAAATAGCCGGGTTGACCTTCTCCCGTTTCTCGGCCGGATCGGGAAAGGTTGAAACGACGGGTTAGCTCAATTTTAGTTCCTTTTCCCTTCCCACCCCTCTCTCCCAGGGCTTGAAAACTTTTTTTTTCGTGCTCCGGCTCTTTGGATGATTTTCTCCCGAGCTCTTTGACAGTTGTCCCAACTTTTTTTGCTACTCTTAGGGCGCCACCGGCTCGAGTTTGAATTTATTTCCACACAGACTTAGTTTGTCCACCCGTTCCTTACATTCTCCCGGAACTTTTCGCCATTCAGTTTTAGTTTGTCTCATGCGCCTTCACACAAATCCTTGACCCTTCTTTTTCTTCGCGCTACGCGTTTTTTTTCCCCCCCCCATGAGCTTCCTTTTTTTGAAGTTTTTTTTTTTTTCTCTTTCATTTCAGTCATAGTTTTTAGTCAAGTCCTTGGCTGCGATGCGCCAAGCTACCACCTCTTTTCACTTCGGAGGCCTCGCGATATTCCCTTTTCTTGCCGCTGCACTTTTACAGGGCACTATCTCTTCCCGCGACTTCGTTTTGAGGTTTTTTGTTCCCCCCCCCCCGCGGGATGGCCACGCCGAAAACCGGCAGTGTTGTTTCACTTTATGGCGAGTTCCTATTTTTATCAGCCCCGAACCCAGCACCTTTTTTTTGATATGTGCCAGAGGTGTGCTGCACGGAATCTTTTCTTTCTTTTTTTTAAGAAAACGTGCCTGTGTTGTTCCCAGCCACTTTTTTTTCTCTTTGAACCGCAACAAAACTTTACGATTGGCACAGCATCACGGCTTCCCCCCCCTCCGTTAACTGGAATATAATTGTGACCCCCCAAAGTCCCCAGGATATTTTTTTTGTATATTCCTTTTTCACGTTTAGATCAGTTTGTGGAAATTGGACTGAGTCCAATCTTTTTCGCCGTTTCCACCCTGTATATTCCAAACAGGACCCATTTGCTTTTTTTTCTATTTTCCGCATCCCCCCCCCTCTTACCTTCCGATTTTCCCCACGTAAGTTTGCACCTCGATCGCGTACTTTCCGTCTTTTTCCCGAGGGTCGTCCCCCCTCCACGTCCAGGCTTTAGGTTTTTTTCCTCCACATACTCGCAGATGCTTGTCCTCTTGCTACCTTCAACGTCCCCTTGCACTAGGCGCGCCTCTTGCGAACATCAGGCCGCACTCCCCTATCATCGCCTTGTCTTTCTTTTTTTTTTTGTGGGTGTTTGTGCCCGATCTTAGAATGCTCATGTACGTACGAACGTCCTTAGTCCTTCCCCCTTCCCCCAGCATATGCGCCCCTTCTTTTTTTGAATTTCAGACGCCCAAGAGATATCTCGACAAGTTCCCGATTGATTCCGACCCCTCTTTTTTTGATCTCCACCCTTATTGCCCGTTTCGAACTTGTCATTTTTTCCCCGTTTGCCCTCGCCCAGTGCACTTATTAGCGTCAGCATTGCAGGTGTCCTCAGCTGTTATTCCCCCCCCCCCCCCCCACAATCCAGTGACCCCCCCGACAGTTAACACAACGCTTCCTATCCGCACCCTCTTCCTGCCCCATACTTTAGGTACTCTTCCCCCCTTCCCTGCTGATGCAGGTTTCACCGATACCAATGCACGGCTTGCTCGCCCGCCCCTCCTGTAGCTGCCTTTCTGTACCTTCTGCCGCCTCGACCTGGTTCGCCCTTGAAGCCTCGTTTCACGTTTTTCAAGCTGGACTGTCCCAGGTTTAAGATTTGACTATGTCAACAAGTTCCCTGTTCAAAATGCGCTTTTTTGTACTAGGTGTCTTTGCTTACCACCCATTCGTCCCCCCTCTCGACAGTCGTTTTGAATTGGTTTTCCTTCTGTTCTTTTATTTCTTTGGCATGCTCCCCCACACTTCTTTCTTACTTGTTCTTAATTTTGACCCTTTGCGTCGTTGTTCAACCCTTAGTGGTTCAGCTCCTACGCCTTAATGCTGTTTTTTCGGCGGTACCTTTTTTTGACTAGAGTTTCCCTCTCCAAAGTTCATTGCATCGCGTCCAGTGCAAATTCCCGCCTCTTACTTGCCGGTGTACGACCCCATGCCCGCTAATGTTGGGTCCCTTCACCCATTGCGGTCCACTTGTTCTTTAGATATTTACAGAAGATAAGGTCTGTTTTGACATATGTGTTTTCACTTCTCAGATACCCTAACAGATCTGAAGAAACCTATTTTATTTGAAGTACCGAGGGAGGTTATCATTGTTAGGTTGTTTGCCTAGATGAGGTAGTATGTTCCAGACGTTGCCGGCGTGTAAGGCTCGCGACTTGAGGGACATATCTGCGTACCTTGTTCCCTTTCTCAGGTGTTGCGGGCTCTGTTTCTTTTGGCTATTAAGTCCACCTACGCCTTCTATGTTTGAGACGGCATAGCCTATAAGTCTACTTTCCCCTCTGTTACTTTGTCTTAGTTGAGATCCCTCCTCCCTTTTCGCTCGCCTTGGTTTCGCTTTTCTAACCTGCCTCGAAGACCCAGCCAGTCTTTTTTGGAGTTCGTGCCCTGTTTCGCTCACACGTTACCGGCGTTTCTTCGTTCACTCTGGCTCCCTCTCTGCGCTGGACCCCTCGCGCCCTACCGACCTTGTTCTTCGCAGACACTTGCTCGATATTTGAGCCCCCCCCGTCCCGTACACCGCGACAAGTCTGTTCCCCTTTTTTTTTCTTCTCATCTCAGGATTTTTGCATATTCTTCCCCCTTGCCCGTGTATGACCGCATCCACTGTTTTCCAGACTAGTCTTTTATGACCCAAGCCCATGTTCTCGACTCCAGTTTTTACATCCTTTTTTTTTACCCTTTGAGAAAGTTATCAGATCTTTTTTTCCCATTTGAGCGTTAAATCCGCTTATTATGACCTGTTTGCTGTTTTTTTATTGATGTTAGGTTTCCTGGCGACTTGCCTTTCTGCGTCTGTTTTTTTTACTGTGTTTTCACTTCCGCCCACGCAATTTTTTCTCCCCTTTTCCGCTCGCCCCTGTACCATACGAAGTTGGTCCCTGGCCTGTATCGCAGGCCATAGGTCCCTGGAGGTTTGACGTTCCTTTTTACTCGTTTCTTTTTTTTTTTTTTGCGATTTTTTAGTTGAACCTTTTTGTTTTCCCCTTTATGTAGGGACTGACCCCCTCTGTATTGCCACTATTCGCTGCTTCCCCCCTGACTCGTATTGCTTCCCCCCCTCTTCTCCCCTTGCGGTTGTGTTTTTTTTGTGGTTAATGCTGATGCTCGTTTTGTGACGTGCGTTTATCTTCCGCCTTTGACCGTCCCTATGAGACGGCCTGTAACCCCGCCTTCTTCCTTTGAGTTTTGCCGCACTTTTGGTTGCTGCGTTTGCAAATTTCACAACCCCCCCCCCAACAACACCCGCCCCGCTTTGCCTTAGGTTTTTTCCGCATCAAAAGGATACCTTTAAGTCCGATTTCTCATTCGGATTACTAACTTTTTGGTTGTGTGTCGGTCCCCTTGTTGTCTTTTTATTTTTTTTTGAACGCCCCCGTTCGACTTGAAGCTTTTCCCTCGTCTTGCGTAAGTTTTTCTTCCCCCCTCCCCTTTTTTACGGCAACTTTCTTTTTTTTTTGTCTTCACATTGCAATTCACCCGCCCTCCACTAGTCGCCATCTGACCGCCTTTTTTTTCCTTTTCTCCTTCCTTCCCTGCGCGAACCGACGACCCCCCGTCCCCACGCAGCAGAGCCGACCTGACTTTATATTGATGAGTGAATTGCTTTTTTTTTATGGAATCTTTTTTCAGTAGGCTCCTTTCTTTGTACCCGAGATTGACACGTTACTTTGTTTTAAACATAGCGCCCTGACCCTAGTAGCCATTTCAGCCTCGCCTTTTTGGTCCTCTTACGTCGTGACTTTTTACCATGGGTGCACCCGTCACTGTTTTTTTTTTTTTTTCCCGTGCACTGCCCTTTTTTTGTGGCTCCGAGTTATAGTTCCACTTCCTTCCCGTGTGCAAAACCATTTTACCCCCCCCCCAAAAAAGAACCCCCCGTTTCCGAAAGATACTCCCCTCGCCCATTTAACAGTACAGAAAGGAGAAACACAACCCCATAAATCCGAACTTTTACAAAACCACCAAATTACGTTTTTGCCTTCCTGCAGCTTCCTCTTGTGGCCCTCTGTTTTTGGTTTGATATTTTCTCTGCATGAGTCCCCCCTGCACCCCCTCCATTTTTTTTTTTACCCTGCAGCGTCAATGGTTAGTCCTTTTTTCCAGTTATTGATAGAGACTTTTAGGGTCCGAGCTACTTTTTTTTATTTTGTGTCCTCCTCGCCCACCCCGTGCGTGACTCCCTTGCGCCCAACCAGATTCGATTCCGCCTCGTGGTACCAGTTGTGCCCAAGCTGTGATCTGATACAGCACGCCCCCCTCCCTCCGCGCCACGTATGTACTCCCGGCGCTGTCCGTGTTTAACCCCCTCCAAGACCAGGGTGTGTCTGTTTTCGAACTAACCCCCGCCATGATTTTCCGCGCCCCCTCCCCAGGATTTATCTCTTTCTTTCCGCTGGCGACTTGAACGTTTGATCCTGATCATTCGTTTGACAGGCCCTTATCACAGAGTCGACCATTTTTGTTTTATCTTTTCCGATGCTATTTTGCCCCCTCTCCAAAGAAGTTTGCTTTGCTGCCTCCTGCAATCAGCACCCACCTGCGATAAATTATTTTTTTTGACCACTTTTTTTCCATGGATAGATGCAGCGCTTTAATATTGAATTTAGTCAACGATTCTTGTTCTGTGCCCGGTTCTCTCCTCCGGAAGTTACGTTTTCTGTCCTCCATCAGGCACCTTGAGATTTATCCCCCCTAGGTCCTTCTTGCCCCTGCGCCGGTCAGGTTCGTTGCATTCCTTTTGTCTTTCGAAGTCCTAGAGTTCCCCCACCGCCAGAGCCTTTCCTCGTTACATGTGCACTCTTGGTCGGCGCGCCCCCTCCAAGTTCGTCAAGTTCCCCTCTGCCACCTTACCCGCCCCCATCTGTGGTGCCCCCCCCTTTTTCACCCACCACACACCGTCTCCGTCCGTTAAATCTCCGCCGTGCTTACAGTTCTTTTTCTCCCCCATATCCGAAGTGGTGGCGTTTTGTTTCGCCTGGTCACCCCCTCTGCCCGGTGTACTGGTCGGTTGTGCCCCGTTCCCTTGGTTCCCCACTTTCCTTTTTCCTCCCTTTTTACTTCGGTACCGTTTTTTTTCCGTCCTCTCTCCTGCATTTCCCCCTTTGCGCGCGTCCCCACAGCAGAGAACCCATTCTCCTGCCTGTGCGCGAAGCCTTCCTGTGCTCCCCCCTTCCCCCCCCCTTTTTTTCCTTGCATTAGTTGGACCTTTTCCATGCGCCTTCGTTTTGTTTTTCTTTTTCGGTTTTTTTTTTGCATGCGCGTTTTTTCAAAGGTTTGGCTGCAGCGCCTACTGCATTTGTTTGCTGTCTCAGTTTCCCGCCCTATATTCAGTTGTGTGTGGTGGGACAGCGCCCGTGATTTGCTGGTTTGACGTTTCAAGTCAGTGCTTGTGTTGCTTCTCCACATAATCAGTCCTCTCGTCCGTGATGTTTTTTCCTTTGCGAGTTTTTTAGCTTTTTCCACCCCTAGGTAGGAGTGGTTGTTTACCTAGTTGCTAAACTATCTCAGTGTTCTGTGATGCCCTAGTTTTTTTTTTCCTGTCACGTTAAGAACAAGTTGTTCCCCCCATTTTTAATGGACCGCGTACCCGTGCCCAGGGCCCATCTAGTCCCCCCCCTCCCCCCTTCTCATGTTATTTTCCCCCCCCTCTGCCGGCAGACGGTCGCCCCATGTGTGCAGGGTCCCGTTTTTATCCTCGACTTCCGCACCCCGACTCTCCCACTAACAGTATTGTTTCACCCCCTGACGTGGAGAAGCATCGCACCCACCTCCTTACCGTAAGATTGACTATTGGTTTCCCCTCCTTTCTTGCCAGCGACTGGTTTATAGTAACCTCTTCACAGAAGACTCACGTGGCCCACTTTTTTTGTTTTTTTTGTCAGGGCCCGAAGACTCTTTACCTTCCCCCCTCCCCTTTATCTGCGCCTCGCCACTTAACACTGGATCCTCCCACCTTCTCTTTCCGTTTAGGATAACTCAACCATCAAACGGCCCGTTTGGCTTCCCCCCGTAAAGTGCACCTCAGGATCGTGCCGATTGTCTTGCTGCTCCTGTTTCCCCTCCCCTCATTCTTAGCACCAACGAAAGATGAGAACACTAGAGAATGCAGGCGCACTGTTTACGCGGTTGTCGTCCCCCCAAATCGAACCTTAGAGGAACGTTCCTCCCTTGAATCCTCAAGGATTTGGAACATGGCCTTTCCCACGACAGCCATGAGAACCACTTCTATCATTTTCCCGATTTTTTTTCTTTGAACCCTACGGCGGAACTCCAACAGTCCTGGGCCTTTTGCCTCCCCCTTGACATTTTTCAGAGTAATGCCGTATTTACCATTTTTTTCCGTCGCGTGCATGCCGTGAGGCCTGGTGAATCAGGCGGTCCCCCCCTTTTTTTTTCCTCCCAGGGCTTTTTCCGCTATGGCGCTAAGATCAACCATGGCTTCCTAATGGTGAGAAGGCCCTTTTCCCCTCTATTTAGCTCACTGTACCCCGAGGTGAGGTTGTTATGGGACGCCACACGCGATCCTTTGTTTTTCAGGAATCTAATTTTTTCCTGCCACGCCCCATTTCCTCTTTCCTTTGTCGTAGATGCTATTAGGTTTTTTTCTTAACAGAGCGCCTTTTTTTTGAGATGCCACGCTTTGTTTACGCTTTTTTTGTCGGATAGATTCCCCGGTACCATCCCCTTTCTCGCATCCCTAGACGGTTAGGCGCCTTTCAGATCTCTTTCCAGGTTTTTTTTTTGAGCCTTTGTCTCCATTCTCGCTTTTTTGTTTATTGAGGTTGGCCCCGAGGCCCTTTGTTTTGTATTCGTCTTAAAAACTTTTTCTTTCCCCATTGTACTCTTACCCTGGGTGTGCCCGGTCAGTTGTTGCCCGATCCCGGTGTTTCTTTTTGTGGCACGGTTTTGAAGTTTTTTCTTTGCCGCTTTTTTTTTTTCCCAATGATGCTCCGACGGCCAGCCCTTTTCCTTTCTCCCAGCATACCCTCGTACCTTGGCTTATAGGGAGCTTTCCGTTTGCACACTCGGTTCATGTCTGTTTTCTGTCGGCTTTTTTTGTTTTACTCGGCTCAGAGTCTTATCGCCAACCGCTAAGGCGTCGCCTCTATCTCGCCACTTTTCTTGTAGGTCACTCAGTCCCCCTCGCGTTAGTTACCCTTTACGGACGCACTTCGCATCCTTTCAATTTCGTCCTTTTTTACTCGTTGAGATGTATTCTAGGCGCTGACCCCCCCCCCTCCCCGTATTGGTCCAAGTGTGCGCGTCCTCTAGCCCCCCGCCTATTTTCCACCTGTTCCCTACTTGACCGGTCGACCTTACGGGCTTTTTGAGACCCTTCCTTGCCGGACGTTTCTGAGCTCCAGGCCAGCGTGGTGGCCCCAGGAGCCCACTCCATCTACGAGAGGTTTGCCTCATAGGACTCAGACTGAACCGAAAGATCATTACTCCTCTTCTAACCCCCGTCATCTGCGACCCCATAGTATCCCCCCGCCCCGCCCCCCCCTCTAACCGTCCGAGTTTTTGCTCCTCTTTAACCCCCCCCCTCTACACGCCTCTCACCTCCACTCCAACCCACCACACCCCCTCTCCCGACGTAACTAGGCATAAGACCCCCCACTCCCCCTCACCCCCCGCCCATCTTCTCCCGCCCCCACCACATCTACCTCCGACCCCCCTCTAGATACCCCCTCACCCTCGCAGGCCCACAAATTCGGCCACCTACAAGTCCCCCCCCATCACAGCACCCCCCCTCCACTCACTTACAAGAGTACCTCCCGCTCACATTGTCTACCCCGCACGCTGGTAAACACCCCCCATCCTCCACCATAATATCCGCCCCAACTGCCCCAGACCTTACTCCCCGGGCCCGCGAGACAACGATGCAAAGCATGATCATGGACCGGACTTCTCTCTCTTCTGCTTTCAACCCCCCCCCTGTCACACCCCACCCTTTTATGAGGACCCCCCGTGTAAGGTCACACCCTTTTTCCGTGGGTTTTTTTTTTTTTGTGATTGTCTGATTTTTTTGGTTTTTTGGTTCGTGTGGTGTTGTTCTTTTTTGGTGTGTGGTCCTTTCTCTTGGTGATGTAGTCCGTTTCCGTGATAGCGTCATTGTTTAGCGCGTTTCCTTGGCCATAAGGTGGTTTGGGGGTTTTTTTTTTTTTGTTTTTTTTTTTGTTCTTTTTTTTTTTCGGTACTCTTCCCACTTTTTGACCTTTCCGCCCCCATAGTCCCCCCCCTTCGCACCCTTCCCCCCCCCCCTTCCCAGAGTAACAGCGCTCGTAATTCCCTTTTTCTGTTGCCAACGGTTTCCGAGGATGACAGAGTCCTCACTGCTGCAACCTCAACTCCTCCTCTGCTCCTGTTTTCTTTTCTTTTTTTCTTTTTTTTTTTTGGTTTTTTATCGGTCTTCTTTTTCTTCCCGACTTTCTGCCTTACGCTCAAGACAACCCCTCTACAGTACTTTTCTCGTTTCACCAACCTGCATCCCCCCCAGCCTTTCCTTGTTACATCCCAAGATTGTTATCTTTTTTTTTTTTTTGTCATGGAAACCGTAAATTTGTCTCCCCCTCCTCCCCACCATTGCTAGACTTGGAGCCCTTTTGTCGTTCTCGTAGTGACAGATCGTCCCTCTTTTTGCCTCGTTTTTTTTTTTTGATCCTTTCTGACTCCGGTACTCACTTTTGGACTGCTAAGATCTTTTTTGACTCTCCTTTTTCTTTTTTCCTTTTTTTTTCCCCCCCTGCGACTAGGTTTTTTTTGTCCCGCTTGCCTTATTGGAAGGGAGGACTCTTTGCCTTTTCTTAGACGTGACCACTTTTTTTTTTTTTTTTTTATATTTGCCCCCTTCTTTCTTTTGTTTATCGAAGGAATATAATGAAGTTGCCCGTCTTGTAGCGTCCATTCTACGCACTCTGATCATTACCCTTATGGAAGAGTAGTGCATCGTTTCGAAGAAGATCTCCCTCTTACAGCACTTGGTCAGTCAGTTGCTCTTCCATCGTTTTTCTCCCCCCTTATTATAGGTTTTTTTGGAGTCTTTTCTGCTCTGAGATTATACAAGTTGGTCTCGACCTCTTTTTTTCTTACACCCGACTCCGGTGCGCTTACCTCCTGCCTGTTCTACTGAGGTGCGTCCCCTTTTTCCCTCCTGTTGACTGTTTATGACTCGTCAGAGTCCCTAGATTCTTTCCCTCCCCCTAGCACCGCCCTCTCAGCTATCGTCAGGGTCACTCCCTTAGGTTTTTCTTTTTTTTTTCCCTCCCTTCGAACTAAGCAGTATCGCTGTTGTTGTTCCCTCCCTCTACTCCATTCGACCCCCCAGCTTTCTTTTGCACGAAGTTACTTATTAGTTCTTGGCCCCCCCTTCTCTTTTTCATCTGTGAGCCCTTTTCCCTTATCGCTTGGGTTTTCGTCCTTTCTGCCCCCCCCCCCCTTAACAGGACCGATGATCATACACCCCCCTCAGAGTTATGTTTTCAACAGGTGACCTACTGTCACTATATCTTGAGTCCCCATTCTTGTCCTCTTAATTCTCTGTACGATTCTCTCCCCACTCCATGCCTGCTAATCTTGTACGTGCCCTCATGTGATATCCACCCTGTTTTTTTTTCTTTTGTATCCTTCTGTTCCGTTGCTTCCCCCCCCCCCCTCTTTTCGGACCAAGACTTTGGGTTTTTTTTTCCTCGACCCCCTACACGCCCGTGAAGAATCCTCAGTCATTGACGTACCATTTTGTTGCCTCCCCTTTAACCCCCAATTTCCCCTTTTCCCCTTTCTGGTCTGTTTTTAAGACACAGTTATTCTCTTTTCGTGCTCCCACTCCCGCCAACGTATTACCCCCTTGCTCCATCCGCCTTTTCAGTAGTGCTTCTCTCCCCCCCTTTTTTTTTTGCCTTGTTTTTGACCCCTCTCCCCCCCCCCTCGTATTAATAATCGGTGATGTTTTTCCCACCCCCTGAATTGTACCCTGCCGAGACCTCTTTCTGGTCGCCCTTTCCTAGTGCTCTAGAGGACCCCCCCCTCTCTTCAAAGTCCTGTCCCATGTTTTTTTTTTTTTTGTTTTTTTTTTTTTGTTTTTTAGTCTTTCCCTCTCCGTCCTCTGAAGGTTCCAGTTCCCCCTCTGTTTTTTTCCTTTTTCGATGTTCTATTCAGATCCCTCCTTCTTCCCCAGCCTTGCATAATCAATATTGTTATTACACTTTTCTTTTTCTTGCGGCATCCAATTTTTCCCCCCCCTTTCCCCTTTTTGGTTTATTGGTTTTTTTTTTTTTTTTCCCTTTCAACCCGTAGCCCTTTAATCCGCTCAGTCCCCTGAACACGGACAGCAGGTCCCTTCCCCTGATTTCTTCCGCATACAGCGCCCCCCCTTCTTCCTCTACCTTAGCTCTTTTTCACCCCTGAGATCCACTCGCGATCCGACCCCCCCCCTCACCCCTCCTCTGGACAAGTGTCGCGCCTTAATGACCTCGTCATTCGCCTCTTGCCTTTAAGTCCCTTTTTTCCCACTTCATTCCCCAACTTTCTCTTTTTTGCCTTCCCTGTGAATGTCCTGGATCGCGCTCCCCTGCGAAATTGACCGCTTCCTAGCAAATTCCCCCCGTAAGTGCGATTCTTTTTCCCCCTTTTCCCCTTTGCTTTCTCCCTACTCCCCCCTGTCGTGCCCAAGTCAGACGGCTTCGCAATGCTCCCAGCCCCTTGCGCCACACCGTGTTAGTTCGCGCCCGGCCCCTTTCCCCACATATTGGTTCTGTCAAGCGGTAGTTTGTCGTCCCCCTCCCCCCTCCGGATATCAGTTTTAAGCTATCCGTCTTGTCCCATCCTTTCCTCTACGTTTCTAGACTCCAGCCCCCCCCTGTATTCTGGTGCTTTTCCTTTACCCCCTTTAGCTTCTGTCCCTTGATTCTGATTCTGCAGTCCCTTTCCCCCCCTCTTTTCGATACTGGCTGGACCTGCGCAAACTTTTTTGTGTGGTTTTCGCAGTTAGGCACGACCCTCCCTGTGCCTTTTCTATTCTTGCGGCGTATCGTTTTTCCCCTCTTTAAATAGCTAACTTTTTACAGATTCACGTCCCTTCCCCCCTCCAGTCGGGCTACCAGGTTTTTGGCCCCCTATCCCTCTCCAAACATCTGCTTCGTGACTCCCCCCCACTCCTTTTTCCACTCAATTTCGCCTTGTTGCCTCCCCCTTTTGCCGGGAAATCGAAGCCACAGGCTCAGATAGCTCCCCCCCCCCCCTTCTTCAATGCGATCTCTGTCTGGTTTTCTTTCCCCTGTTTTCGCGTCGCTTTGATACTTCATCCATTCGTGATTCCCTTCCCTATTTTCATTTCTTGCAGCACACGTCCCCTCCCCCTCCCCCATTTTTCCCTCGACTTCAGGAAGCGCTTGACGACCCTTTCTCCCTTCTTCATGCCTTTCCTCTTCCCTCCCCCCCTTCGCTTACCGTAGATCCCTTTTGTAGTCCTGTAGTCTTTTTTCTGTTCCCGTCGCCATTTCCTGAGCGCGTCCCCAATTCGTCACTGATTGATATCCCCCCCGCCTTTCTTTTTTTTTTTTCCCAAAAGATTGTATCCCCTCGTCAGATCGGTCCAAAGCCATCCCCCTTGTACTAGCTATCCATTGCCCTATTTTTCCTTTTTTTAGTACTCTTCCTACGTGATCTGCTGTGATCGTAGCTTTCTTCCACCCCTTTTCCATCGTGTTTTCCGGGATGCCTTTGGTCTTTTTTTTCCCTCTCTGTCTTCCTTTCGTTCCATGTGAGCATTTTGCAGCCGTTTTTCCTTTTTTAGGCCCGACTCCCCCCTTTCCTAACTGTTGTGAGATTTTCCTTGGTTGTGTCGATCTCTAAAACTTGTGTACATCGGACTTTTTGTTTTCCCCCCCTCCGGTAGTTTGACAATTTTTTTTCTTTGCGCCCTTTCGCAGTTGCTCTCTTTCCATTCTTCCCACTTGGCACTTGCGCGGAGCGTGTTTATTTGTTGACCCCTCTGCACTTCCTAAGGATTTCTTACTTTTTCCGCCCTAGCTCGCATCCCCCTTCTGACTCCTTGGTCACCCTCGAAACTGTGGGTTTTTTTCTTCTCCCTTTTTTCCATTCACTGAGTGTGCTATGCCCAATCCCTTTCCCCTTTTTTCTGTCAGTTAGGCGCGTCTTAATTACTTTCCCAGGTCCTGACCGACCGTTCCTAGAGCGGTTCTTCTCAGTTTTCCCTCTCTCCACACAGTGTCCCCCTTTTTTTTTCCGTCCTGTTACATAGCGCTCCCGTGACTTGCTCCTCCTCCTGATCCTTTCCGGCGAGAGAACGAGTCCTCCCCCCCGATGAAATTGATACTCTCGTTGAGTCTTCTTTTTTCTCTTTTCCCCCCCCATCTTGCATTTGCCCTTAAGCTTCCTCCTCACCCCCTACGGGGTTCCTACGGACTCCTTTCTCCTGATCCGACGACAAGTTTTATCGTGACTCCTCAACGTCCGAGCGCTTTCCCCCCTCTTCCTCCCCCTTTTCTCCTCCTGACACCGCTCCCCCCCTTCTTCTCTTCTTCCTGGTAGAGAACCCCGGTGTATTTTCCCTTTTTCCATCCTTTGACGTGGGATTTTGACCCCCTTCTCTATCTCTTTCTACACCCCTTTACCCCCTCTGTGAATTCTATTGATCCCTCCGCCTGCTCCTTACTCCGGCCCAGATTACACTAAAGTTTCCGTCTCGGTCTGTTTTATTGACGTTTCAACCTTTTTTTTTTTCCCCAGCTGCATTGCGTTTTTTTTTTTTTTCTTTTTTATAAACTGCTAAGATCCCTTCCTTCTAGTAGTCCTATTGTTGCCTGTCGTATCTACTTTTTCTTTTTTTCGGAGAGTACCTCTTCCTTCCCTGTCGCAGACCGTTCCCTTTCTCTTTTCTTTATGGTCACGGCGCCCTTTCCCCCCGAGACTCTATGACATTCATTTCTGAGTTTTTCCCTCGATGCAACGCACTACTGTTCTTTTCTGCCCGTCTGTTTTTCGAGGCCCTCCCAGTTGCATCCGAAACCTCCTGCTCTACCGAACTCCCTCCCCTCCCCTTTTTATACGCTTTCCGTGACTTGTTCTCCGTTTTCCCTGGGTCCTCACTCCCCCCGCAAAAAGACCATAGTTGTTCCTCGTGTTCACCCCTGGGTCTACTGTTTTTTTTTTATTTCCTGTGACGGGACCTTTCCTCCGGGGTAAGTTTCGCAAAGGTCCTTTCCCCTTTGAGAGTGAAAAGCTTTTGAGAATAACACTCGTCCCCCCGTTTACCACTCTGCCCCCCTTTAGTCATCTAGCTTTCTTTTCCTTTTTCCTTTCACTTCTCCCCCTCGTGACTCTTTTTCTTCGTCGCATTCAACGGTAGAGTTTTTTCCATTGAAGGCCGTACTCTTCTGCGCCGTACGCATCACCACACCCTTTCTTTTGTACACCAAACTTCTTTCTCTCCGACCGCTTTCGAGTCCCAGCGTACTCTCGTATCTCGAGTTTATGCACGGCTTTTTTCTTGACCTTGCATTTCAGTGCCTTCGACATTTTTTTTTTCCCCTTGTCCTCCTCATCCCATTTTCTTCCCTTCCCCCTTCCTGGTGTAGGATTTTCCCCGATGTGTTCTCCCTGCCCCCTCCTCGTTGCATTTTTTCGGTACCCTCATGTATTTTGAAGAGTCTGAACCGACCCAGAGTTTTTTTCCTTCTTTTTGTTCTCCGTTCGGCTTGCCCCCCAGCTTGAACCTTCGCTCGGCCCTGACTCCTTTCCAGCCCCCCCCCCTTCCCCACCACGGTCTATTCCTTCCCCGACGCTACACCTTTTCCCCCCCTTTCCCCTCCTGCACGAGGCCGGCACAATCCAACCCCTTCTCGATAGTATGTGGTTCGCCTTCCCTCTACCTCCCTTTTATTTTCGCACTTTCTTTCCCCCCCCCCTTCTTTTTATTTTATTGTGTGATGGTCCCCTCCTTCCCTTTTTTTTTTTTTTCTTTTGGCCCTGCAGGGCTGAGTCCGTTTTCAAAAGCTCCTGATCTGTAACCCAGATTTTTTTGCCTTTCTTGCAGTATCAATTTTTCATTTTCCCTTTCGGACTTTCTGTTTCCTTTTTCTCCGTTCCCTCTCGTCGGTTAGCCATCCTCATTGTCATTTTGCTAGGTGCGATTTTATCGCGTTTTTTTTCCCCCTTGTGGACCCCTTTGCCCCATCACGATCATGGCCTATTCTTCTCCCTTTTTCTCCTCCCTCTTATTTTTTGTGCTGCTTAGTCTGAAAATCTGCATCGACTGTCCGTTGACCCTGGTTTTCACGCTGACGTCTTTTCCCTCTTCCGCTCTTTGTATCCCCCCCCCCCTTAGTCGATCCTCCAGTAAGACAGTTACGATCCCGACCCCCTTCCCTTTTTCCCTTCACCGGTGGTGTTGCCAGTCCCCCAGATGTTCCCTGCTTTTTGCGGGTCCTGTGCGATGGAAGACCCCTTTTTTAATTGTCGATATGGGCCTTTAATTTTCATTCCTTGCTGGGTTTGTTTTCCACCTTTTTCCTTTCCTTGCCTCGGGAGTTGCTGTTGCTCTTCTTTTTTTTAGCCGTTCGGGGACCCGTGCCCCCCAGCCCCCCTCTGTTTTTCTTTTTTTTTCTTTGGGGTTTCCCCTTCCATCAGTTTTACGCGTTCTCGACGAATCTTTTGCGTTTTTACGTGTTTTTGATTCATCCTTTC
>Ga0179591_1363542_pt1 | contig 17333 bp, 22 predicted proteins | sample CZOMad2_1_08_16f_FD_182891 | JGI IMG/M metagenome (GOLD analysis project Ga0179591, IMG submission 182891) | Vadose zone soil fungal communities from Angelo Coast Range Reserve, California, USA - CZOMad2_1_08_16fungal (PacBio error correction) | ecosystem: Environmental > Terrestrial > Soil >... | reverse complement strand
CGTATTGGCGCCGGTTCGACCTCTAGCGCGTCTTTTCCCAGTCATCACAGGAGGCGGTTCCCTTCCCCTCGAACTTTGCCTGTGACTAGATCCTTTGCAATCATTGTCGATTAGACACAATCTTTCCCTTCTTCATTTCTTTATCGAAAGGAGATTTTTTTTCTTTTTGTTTTTTTTCACATTTTCCTGGTTAATATTTTTGTGGTCCTCCTAGGATCGTTTCTCTCTAGAAGAGCTGGATTCCTTTTCCCTATCCTAATGCGTTTCCTCTCGTCTCTTCGAGAGTAGTTCTTTTTTCCCCCCCCCCTGTCCTGTGACCGAACTTCTTTTTTCTTTTTTTTAAGGAGGGGAAGCAACCTCCCATAGACCACTACCGACAAAAGGGCAGGATAGACTCCCCCCTTTTTCCTGCCGCGCCTCTTCGATTGCCCCTTGAACGCGATGCGGGCATCGATGCCTCTCTATGAAGACTTCTTCCTCCCCTCTTTTCCCGCGTTGGAGGAAGTGCATGACCTCCACTCGGCGTGTAGTGTTTTTACATCAGCAGGTTTCCTTTTTTCCTATGCCCTCTCTCCCTTGCATTATAAATGTTAATACCGTCCTTTCCCCCTTTCCGGTCTGAAGCTTTTTTTTTTCCTTCCTCCTGGAGTCGCGTGAAGGGTGAAACGGAATTCCAGACGACTCGGCGGGCACTATCCCTTCTTTTCGGAACGACCCCCCTCCCCCTTCTTTTGTCGACTAGGGTGATAGCGAATCCCTCTTCTCTTTTTTTTTGAAGCTACCTACTTTTCCTTGGTAGATAGTAGGGCGGTTCTTCCTCCAATCCTGATTTCGATGAGAGGCCTTCCCCCCGATTTTTTTTCTCCTTCCTCGCGAAATCGCAGACTTCTCCCCTTTCCCCCGACCTCTCCTTAGTTTTTTTTCTAGTTGAGATGTAAAATTACGCCCCCCTTTCCGATACCTGAATCTTGAGCTCGGATCGGGCGGACTTTTTCTTCCCTTTTTCTGCTGCTTACTTTTTTTCTCCTCGAAGTTGACGACCTCGCCTTTCAAACATTCTCCGCGTCTTTCTTCGATCGCCGATTTGAGTAGCAGCGTCCTTTTTCAGAGCTTTATGATTGGACGATGTTCGGCGCCTACTTCCTTTTTTTCTTTCTTCCCCCCCCCTCCCAGCGAAGCAAAGAAAACTCCTCCCCCCCTCTCGAGCGAATTTCTTTCCTCTGCAGTATGATAAGTAGCCGATCTAGTCCCGAAAGAACAAGGCTTCCTTTTTCCTTTCTGCTCAGTTTTTCCCCTTCTTCTGAAAGGCCGACGCCTCTATGTTATCTCTTTTTTTTCTTCCGGTGGAATAAATCTTCTTTCCGAACGTACCTGACAAACCGTAGGCGCTGTCCCCCTTTTTTTCCTTCCTCCTTGGTTTGATGTCCCCTTTTCTCCCTTTTCAAAAGAGGCGTAAGCACGTTTCTGCTTTTCCCTTTTTCTTTCCGCTGTCAGAATCGCCACTTCCTTTTTCCCCCTCTTTCTCACCGGGAGGTAGATTTAACCCGCCCCTCCTTGACGACGCGCCCCCTAAAGCCCCTGCTCCCCCTTTTTCATTGGCGGTTTCCCCGAGCATATTTTCTTTTTTTCAATGTAAGAAGTGCGTCCCCGAAGCCACATGAGTAAGAGCGCCTTCTTTCTCTCCAGCTCCCTAGTGAGAGAGAAGAAGGTCCTTCCCGATTTTCTGTCTTTTTCCTGTGTACCGCTAGGTTTCCAGAACCGTTTAGATTCGACCGTCTCCTTTTCGTCAGCCTGGTTTTTTATCCTTCAAGAACTGAACGCCCCCCTTTTCTCCCCTCCGAGGGCCCTCTTTCGTTTCTTGTTCCCAGGATAGCTCCTCCGTGCTGCGCTCCCTGAAAAAAAGCTCTGCGCGTCATTCCGGGAGAAAGTAGTTTTCCCTAGCCTTTCTTTTTCCCGCAGAAAGGAAGAGTTCGTTCTTTTCCAGCACTGGTTTCTCGTTAATGCCTTTTTTCATGTGGTTTTACTTTTACTACTGAGGGGATATCCTCTCCGAGTCGCCCTTTTTTTCTCATGGAAGTCCGCTATCCCTTGCACTTAGGCAGAGTGACTCTCTTGCAGCGCGTAAACCCCTTCTTCCTAGGTGGCCTTGAGCTTGAAGGAGAGGAGATAGTAAAAATGAGACGTCTTTGGTTCATAGCAATAGGCTGCTCCCACGTCCCCCTGATGAATATCTTAGAAGAGATCCAACTCGGGACTCTTCCTTAACTAAGTTCTGGAAGCGCTCCCTTCCCAATTTAATTCCCCCCTCGATAAGACCTGCCCCCCCGAGTTTCACATAGGACCCTCCCCCCTTTCTCCTCCTCCGTTTTTTTCTAAGATAAGGCTTGTTTCTCGAGTTTGGTCGGCTCGAAGACGGCTCTTTGTCTTCGCTCCGCTTTCCAGACAGGCCGGTCTTTTTAGCAATAAAAGATTCCTTCGCCATTTGACTCTTCTGAAGAGATTCATCACGTTTCCTATCCAGCCATGTTAACCCGCCGCTGAAAGTCTCCCCTCTCCCCTGTCTTCCTTTTAAAGTCCACTTTAAACGGTTTTCGGATCACGTGTAAGCTCCCCCGGAACCCCGATTTATAGATTTAAATCTCCTGAAGTCCCCGTATCTCCCCGGAAATAAGCGCCTTTCTAAGATACCTTATGATCACTCTACCCAAGACTGTTTAGTCCCACTTTCGGTTCCTCAGAGATTGATTTGGAGTTTTTATACGAAATAATAGTAATCCTCCCCCTATTTCTCTTTCCATAGAAATAAGTGCCTTCCCCCGCTCAGACTGCTCTCGTCTTTCCCCCCGGCGTTTTCAGACCCCATCACTCCTCACATGGACTAGAACGCTGTGGGGTAATGAATTTTTCCTTTTCTTGAAGGATGAGAGAAAAGGATGTCCTCTAATTTTCCGAGTCCGTTTGATATCGTTGGAATTCCCCATTTCCAAAAGAAGCCTTTACCTAAGAAGATCCCTCTGATCTCCTTCCCCCTCCCATGAAGGATTAAGGAACCTACCAGCGGATGATCCCTCCCTAGAGCCCCTTTCTTGGTGATGTAGGGGAATCCCATTTTTTTTCGTGCTACCTTTGCTCTTTTCTGTTTTTTCTTCTCGACCCCGAAAAATTACCTGTCCCTTTTCTTTGGAGGAGGCAGTAAAGTAAAGGACTTCTCTCCCAGAAGCGGCGTAGTAGGGACGACCCCTCCAAGGTTTGAGACTCACCCCCCCAGGAAAGTGGCTCTTCTCCTCCCTTTGAAACCGCCGACAACTTCCTTTCCTTTTCAGGCCAGCAGAAGTTAGACTCTCCCCAACCAATTCTGGAGTGAAAAAGCTGATTGAAAACCTCTTCCTTAGTAGTAGCGAAAGGGCGTCCCCCCCAGATAGTCCCCCCCCCCCCTAGAAAGATATATTCCTCTAGTTTTGTAGTGAATGAATAATTAGACCTTCCCCTTCTTCCTCTCGACCGCAGGGTATTGTCCCTTCCGTCGGATGATGCCAGATCTTCTTTTTCCCTTTCTATAGGAAGAGGCTTTTATAGATCTGTCCTTGTAGCTGAGATGATGCAGACCACCAACTTCTTCTGCCCTCCGAGGTCTTTCTGAGCTCTCCCTTCAAAGAGGCCCTCGACTCCAAGTCGCGATCTCCCCCTGCCAGACGATTCGTGCTTTCGCATGATTACGAGCCGTACTCTCTTTCACCTTCTGCCCTTTTTTAAAGTAGAAGAGAATCCTCTTCCGTTCGCCCTCCTAAAGAATATTCACGATATTCTTTTTGAGATGGAAAGAAGCAACCTTTCTAAACCATATTTTCGGCTTTCTTCTCCCGGACTATTCGCCGATAAGTATGAGAATCTTTTTTCTCGTCCCTTTCCGCTAATCTGTCTTTTCTTCCCGACGCCCTCCCCCTCTTCCACCGTCGAGCACAGTCGATCCTTCTCCTCTCCGATGTTCTTCTCTTCTTTCCCCCCCTTTCTCTTTTCTCGACGGTGTAGTATACACTCCTTTGGCCCCGCTGCATGCACGACATTCCATCTATGCTTCTCAGAACGCGTGGGCCCCCTCTTTCCTTTTCTTCCGATCGCATGATCTTCTCCTTCTCGAAAGGACTCCCTCCTTTCCGGATGAACCTTTCCCTTTTAGGATATCCTTTTCGCAATGAAACGGCGTCTTTTTTTCCGACGACTCTTTGAGCAAGCAATTCAGAAACGCTCCCTAGGGAATTAAGGTATGCATCTTTTTTTTTGATGCCTTTCCTCTTCCCTCCTTCGTTGAAGAACTGCGCCCTATTTTATGGACACTCCCCCTCCCCTAGTTGAGTAGAGAGGTTCCTTTTCCTTTGGTCACTGATAGATTGGAGGTGCAATGCTCCCCACGCAGATCCGCCTTTTTCTTTCAGGAGGCGTCACACGTTCTTTTCCCCCCGCTAGACGTGGCACCTCTCTTTCTCCGTAAAAGAATTAGGATATAAGCTTCCGAAACTATCGAGAGAGCGTCTTTACCCCCCCCACCTCTCGGATCGCCCATGTTGAACTTTTTCCCCCCTTTTCTTTTCGAGCCTGCCTCCCCGCAAGAGATGGAAAGATGGGAGGCCTCCCCAGGTGCCCCCTTCAAGCTCCTTTTTGCAACGTTAGCTTTCCTCTTTTAAGGCCGCCTTCCCCCCCCTGGTGATATGCGCGATTCTCCCCAGACCCTGACCTCGATAAGGAGGTTTCCTCTCCCCAGATCCTGCAACCCTGTTTTCCGCCAGCAAGGACTCTCCCCTCTACACGATGGAAAATGTCCTTTTTTCCCATCCAGCAGATAGAAAAAACCCCCTTCGTTCCCTCTCTTTCCTTCCCTCCCTTTTCTTCTCCTCCTTTGCGCAGAGATGCATGAAAACACTTCCCTCTTGTGTTTTCTATTACTTCTTTTTCTTCCCAGAGTAATAGGGAGTGGGGCCCTCCCGACAGTCGGAGACTGCGGAGCGCACTTTTTCTGAACGCTTTATCTCTCTCCTCCAAAGGACGAGAGCATTCTCCTCCCCTCCTGAAAACCTTTTCCCCTTCCTCCCTTTGAAGGAAGGCACGTTCTCGTAGATCTTTCAATCCTTTTTTTGATTAAAGCTCTTGCAGAAGCGTTTTCTCGGCCTTCTGTTTAGAGAGTGAAAACATCCCCTTTGCATGGTATCTTGTGAGTAGACAGGATGCGTTATTTCTCCTACTCTTGGAGTTCATTCTGTCGAAGAAATGAGTTAAGGCCCCCCTTCCGAGATTGCGGGTTCTTTTGAAGAAGAAAGGTGAACTCACTCCTCTAGTCGTCTGATATAAGGAAGGGGCAGCACCCCCCCACTTCGACTCGACGCCCAACCCCCTAGGAAGAAAAGATTTTCTATGTCGATCCGCTCTTCGGAGAAGGGACTGCACCTCCCCTCTATTAGGGCCCCCGATCATAAATATGAGTCCTCCATACCGTTATTCCCCCTTTGGAGTTGGACGGTAATTTGCTTTCCCCTCGGAATAGTGTGAATAGACGGTTTTTGCGCCTCGTCGCTGAGATGCCTTTTTTCCCCCAACCTTCTCTTTTTTTTTTAATACGTCCATGCTGCCTTTTTTTTTCCGCGCAGTCTTCCCCCTGTCTTCCCTGGAGTCGAGTGACGGGGGACCCTTTATCTTGACGCTTGAGCTCGATGGCGGGCCGACTCCCCCCAGTATTTTTTACTCTCCCCCTTCTCTCTTTCCCGGACTAGGGTGCTAGTCGAATCCTTCCCTGAAGTTTTCTCCTCCGTTCGAAGGTGGCGTCGATCTGAGCTTGTAGTCCAAGAGGCTTCCATCCTTTTCTTAAGAGAACACTTCCTTTTTATCAGAGACATAGACCTCTTCCCACAGATCGCCTATATTTTTTTTTTTTCTTTGTGAGGATGTACATTTTCTCCAACCGCCGCTCCGGGTGAAGATGCGGGAGCTCTATTTCTCCTCTTCCCTGCTGCTGACGGTAGTTACCCCTCCTTTCCCTCTACGTCTTCTCTTTGAATCGAGAGAGGGGAAAACCCCTAAGAGGCTTTCTCTCTCTTTCTGAGTTAGACGTGGCCGCGCCCCTGCTTTGACCCTTTCTTTTTTTAATTGGTCGTGTTTGTCGCTGTCTGCACTAATATAAATGCTACCTCCCCCCCTTCTAAAATCCTTTCCTTTTCGAGAAGTAGAATACGTCCCCCTCCTTCCCCTCCTATTGGATCCCCCCTCCAGCCGAACCAGGAGTAGTTTTTTTTTTCCGATCAGTGGGACCTCTTCAGAAGGAAGAAGGCGCTCACTCGGGGGCCAGAGATGTTCTTCCCTTTTAATACTTCCGCTTTTCCCTAAGGAAGAACACAGTCGTCTTCTCCCTGACACTCCTTTTTTTCTGAGTAGAATGATTCAGAAAGCTTTTTTTTTAGGCTTTTTCGAAGGTTGAAGATCCTTCTCGAACACTTCCTTTTTTTTTTTTGATATAACGGGAGGTAGAGTAACCCGGCAGGATTTTCCTTTCAAGTTCCTTCTTCCAAAGGCGTTTTTTTTTTTCCTTTTGGGTTTTGGCCTCTCCTACCTCACAGATAGTAGAGACGAAATGTACGCCTTTTCCCCCAAGGGAGTCCTCTCTCTGCTTCTCGATAAGAAGAAGATTTTTTTCCCGCTATCCTTTCTTCCAGTTCCTCTTTTTTTCCCATTGAGTAAGAGAGGAGATGTCCGCGCGTGTACCCTAAGACAAAGGATGCCGACGTCCCTACAGTCTCTTTTCCTTATCTTCGCGCATCATTAAAGACCTGCCACCCCCCCCCACGCAGCTGGCATGTTTCTTTCCCTTAGTGATTGAACAGGTCTCTCTGAACACTCGTTAGGAGACGTCTTCTTTCGCTCCTTTTGTCCCGGGAGAACGTAGTTTCGCCACCCCGTAGTCGGCCGAAGAGGAACCCTTAGGTTTATTCTCCAATTTTTCGCCTCTTCACTTACGCCACGTCATCGTGTCTTTTTGGTGGAATCCGTGACAGACCGAGAGTAGCACGGCCCCGCGTGATCAGTGTCCGCGATTGTCGCGATGCTTGAGACTCCGAGACGTAACCCCTATCCGGTAGTTCGCGGTGATGCGTATTTTTCTACGTTCCCCTCCAGGCGAGGAGGGTGATCCCGCCATAGGCTGTTCTTTTCCCCAAGTGATGAATATATTAGAACGAGCCAATGGCGTAGGAATCCTACCGATCGCGAAGGCTGGCGGCAGATTTTCCCCTCCTCCGGAGTAAATCGGCTTTCTACCAGAAATAGAGATCCCTCGGTTCCCCTCTCTCTTTTAATAATAATAAGTGGTGTTGTTTTTCTCTTCAGGTTTCGAGCATGGTTCGAGGATGGTCTGACCTATGTTACTCCGTCCTTTTCTCGCGCGTAGACAGCACTCCCCCTGTTTACTCGCCATTTTTCTTCCCCCCGAGAGATAATAAAGTGTTAGTTTTACCTAAAGCAGCCCCCCGACTCTCAGTTCTTTGGAGATAGTAGCCACTTTCCCCCGGCACGCTCCCCTCAAAGGTGGGAATAGCTCTTGTAAGAGATCTCGAAGGTAAAAGAGAGAGACCCCCCCCCCCCTTTCTCCGATTCCTCTTAAGAGGATTAGAAGGGGCCCCTTCTCCTTTATGATCACTGCCCCCCCCTCTTTTTTTAGTAACACCACTATCCCAGTGGAGCTTTTTCCCCCAAGTCCCCGAGACTGATGATGGTGTCTTTTTCCAGAACTCTCCCGTACTCGTTTTCCTTCCCCCTATGGCTCTTTTTAGAAAATAAGTGCTCCCTTCCTCTCGCCCTTTTTTACGATAGAGGAGCAGCACGGTGTTCGCGATCTTTTCCTCCCATGACCTCCCTCTTTAAGAAATGGAGCTGAAGCGTGCAGGTATTGAAGGATGCGCTTCCCCTTGATGGCTCAGGAAACGAAGGCGATCTCGCTCCTACTCAACGTCCTCTGCTCCACTCTAAAAGGGAGCTGACTCTCTCCCCCTTTTCGCGAACGGATCCGGTTTTTTCTGATAGAGGACGCCGCGAAGGCCTCCTTTTGATGTAGGGAGAAAAGAACGTTTCCTCTTTTCATGTTGTCTTTCCCTTCCCCCTTTTTCCGGCGGTTGTAGGGAGACCGTAAACGGTCCGCGATCTTCGTAAGACGCTTTTTATCTTCTTCCTTCACCCCCCACTTTCCCCCTTTATTTTGAGATTCTGAGCCCCCCATAGTCAAAAGAAGCCCCTCCGCGTTACAGCAAGCACCCCGGCCCCAAAAGGAGTGGAGGAGCCACCTCCCTTGATTAACTCCGAAGGGTGGTTAGTCCTTTTTCATTCGCCAGCTCGTACACATTTTCCTCTCTCTGGCGTCCGCCGATTTTTTTCTGCATGCATAATAGAATGCCCTTCCCCAATGATCGGAGATAGTAGACGAGACCTTTCGAGCTTCAGCTTCAGATGAGCAGAGCTTCCCCTTCTTCTTCGCTTCTTTTTCTCTTTCCCTTGTAGAGATTACTGTTATTGGGCTGAGATGGCTCCACAGCAGACAGACAATACCCCTTTTCTTCCTTTAAAAACCTCCCCCTTTTCACGCGGCGTGACTCCATCTCTAGAAAAAGTAGAGACATTTTCCTTCGATGTTTTCGGTCAGATTAAGAGCCCTCGATTCTTAAAGTCTCCCTTGTTTTCCTAAGAAGCCCTGAAAGTAGTCTGTAGAAAGACGTAGTCCATCATATTAAACTTTGTCGGTGGCGAATGTTGACCAACGAGCGCGACACCATCTCGTCGTGTCACGTTTTGACTTTGATGTAGCCCCCTTCCCTTATTTCCGGACGTTAGAGGTACACTCATATTTTCCCCTCCTGAGAGAAGCCCGTTATAGACTCCCCCCCCCCCGCCCAGTCCCAACCAGTCGCTCTCCTTTTTCCGATGTTATTCTACCTATCACCGTCCAGCGTCTAGACGGTTTTTTTTTTTTCTTCATCCAATACGTTGTTCCCCCTGCATGAAAGAAGGATCCCTCCCCCCCCCTCCATAGCCGTCGTGTCAAAAGATGCCCTTCCCCGGGCTCCATGCTCTTTCGCGTTTTCGTCCATACCGGGAAAGGACGGCAGTTTCCCTGAGAATGAGGTTGGGAAATGCTTGAGCATCGCACGTTTTTTACGCCGCTGAAAAGGAGATTCACCCCCCTCCCCCTCCAGTTGGTCTCATCACTTCCCCCCCGAAGAGATCGTAGGCCCCCTTCTCTCGGGACTCTTTTCTTTTGCCCTCTTCATAGAGGGCGAGTTGCACTGCCCTGCGCAATCTATTGGACACGACTCCCCCTTCTTTTGATTCCTCGGAGGCAAGTTGTAGTAGCGTCTTTTTGATGCCCCGTCCTTTCTAAGAAACGAAGCCCTCCCTTGAAGGCGTCCGGCGTCAACGTATTTCCGGCAACGCCCTTTCCCTCTACTGAAAAGCATTCGGCTCTCTCCTCTTTCTTGCGATCTCCCTTTCTTCCCCTCCCCGAACGCACAAAAGATTGACGCCGTAGAACATTGAAGAGCGGAAACATCTCATGGATATTCCTCCCCCCCGCTGCTTCCCTCTCTTTTCAATTCTTTGAATAGAACAGGCCTCTTTCTTTGAATTAAGGAAAAGTTCTTCCCCTGGTTTCAGGGTCAGGCCTAAGAGTGACATTAATTTGCCCCAATCCTCTAGATCAAGAGGTCCCCCTTTCCCCCCCGATAAGACGGTTGCTGTTTTTAGAAGCGAATAGAAGATAGTTCTTAAACCCATTTAGATATCGAAATTCCATCCATCCCCCCCTTAGTCCATTATTACTTTTCTTTTGAAGGCATATATATATTTACCTCCCTCTTCTCGAGGAATTCACACCCCCCCCCCTTCGCTGGAAAGAAGGGGTTTTTCGCTCTGCTGGATGGAATTCCGCTAGCTTAATCGGGGAGCTGGTTCCCCTCTATGGTCTCCTCCCCCTTTGAGGCCCCCCCCCCAAAAACCCCCCCCCCCCCCCCCCAAACCAGTTAGAAAGATGATTTTGCTGGTTCAAATTACCCCTTCTTCAAGGAGGAGCTCAATTGAACCACAACCCCCTTCAAGTTTTCCTTAAATTCCTCTTGGAGTTTTCTCGATCGGCCCCCCTGAGCGGGCCTTGGGGTTTGTTTTCGGTTTTTTTTTGTTTTTTGGGTTTTTTGGCAGGGTGTGTGTTTTTTTTTTTTTTTTTTAGATTAAGCAAATCTTCCAGTTCCCCCAGCAACGATTCATAGCTGATCTTCTCATTACAATGGAACGGCTGGTCAAGTTTGTGCGGCTCCTTGCGAAGATATAGAAGAGCTGTTCTCATGCGGTCGACGATTGACGTTCAGGATAGGAGTTTCGCGGTCGGTTGTCACATTTCCCGGTGACCGCAAGGATGATCTTCCCTCTTAGGGTCCCCCCCCCCGCGATAATCTCCGCTCCCCTCCCCAAGTTCCTCTGACGAAACCTTTTCCCCCCGCCCTATTCTCCTTTCTCCTCCCAGCGATAGGGCATCGATGCCCTTTTTTTTTTTCCCCTCTGCGAATATTGGCATCCTAATGCCTACGATCGCGGCTTTTCTGAAGTTGCCACAGCGGCGTAGGACTCTTTTTTTTTTCTCATCTTCTTCCCTTGCTCCGCATTTCCCAACCGAATTCTTCTCCCTCCCCCTGCTGCCGTCCTTTCCCGTCTTGTTTTCAGGGCTCGAGCTGGAGTACGCGTGACGTGGACACGGCATCTGGTATGAGCGCTCTGATGCGGGCCTATTTTTCCTCGGTCACGCCTTTCTTTTATTCTTTTCGAAGACGCTGTCTCCGTCGGCCCCCCTCCCCCTCCTATAAGAAAGAGATAAGACGTGTTTTCCTCCGGTTCTGGTGATTTTCGGAGCTCTTCCATCTTCACAGATGAGCGGCTTCCTCTCCCTCTTGCAGAGTATCTGCCTTCTCGAAGAAGTCGGTGCCAAGCGCCAGATGTGAGACGTGCTTCGTCCATTCCCAGACGATCCAGATGTTTCTTTTCTTTTTCTTTCCCTCGGAGTCTGCCGAGGAGATGCTTCTTTCCCCGTCCGTTGACCTTCTTTCTCGGAACGACCTGGGAAACACCTCAATTGGCGATATTTGGGCTCCCCCTCCTCTTGCTTCTCCCTCTTCTTTTTTGGACGCGATTAGACTTTTTCTTCGTTAGGCCGCCGTTTCTGTGGTAGGTAGATGTGTCCCTATCATCTACAGCTTAGCCCCAAAAACAGGACTTTCAGTCGCTCTCCTCTTCCAGGAGATATTTTTCTCTTCTTTTGACGGATAAGAAGAAACCTCTGTAGTCCGAATCGGACGATTTTTTCATGAGCTGTATTTTAAGACGCACTCGGAGCTCTGCGGTTCTCTCTTTCCTGAGAGGTGGATCACCCCCCCTCGTCCCGACCTACTACGACCCTTCCTTTTTAACAGCTGGTCTGGTCTCTTTTTTTGATGCAGGCGAATGTGCTTCACTGTTTCGCCGTTTTCGTTCGGTCACGTTCCTGTTGCAGCTCATCCTCCCCTTCTTTTTCCCTTTCCGGGAGGTAGATCGTCCCTCTTTCTAAGGCGCCTTCCCCCCTCGCCCGACAAAGGCGACCCCCGTTCATTGGCGCCTCAGCAACGAGAAGTTCTCCCTGTCCGCCGTTCTCCTCCAGCACCCCTTCTTTTTTTCCCTAGCGCTTCGGATAGCTCAGACGCCCTCGGTTTTCGCAATTTTTCCGCGAGAAGGTCCCTTGGTAGTCGCGCGATTTCTCTTGCGTTTCGTCCCGCTCTTGCCGACGAGATTCTCGTTCTGTTTGTCAGCCTGGTGCGCGCCCCTCCCTAGCACGCCATTTCTTCCACTTTTTTCAGGGTTCGTCGTTTGCCATCCTCCCTCAACAGACGTTTGGCCCTTTCTTCGCTCAGGAGAAGACTAGTTTCCTTTCTCCCGGTGAAGTCTCTCCCGCAGCTTACTCATTCGGGCTCCCCCCTTCTGTTACTGCGAGCGCACGTTTCCCCGGATGCGGGGCCCTTCCAAGACAGACGAGTAGCCCGGCAATGAGGCGCCCCCCCGATCGGCACCGTGCTCTCTCTCGTGATCGCGACCTTTAGGCGCCGGTGCCGCGAGCGTGTCTTTTTCTTCTCCCTAGCGATTTGGCTTCCTTTTTTTTTGATAGCCCTCTTCTTTCCGGAACGACACGGTTTCCCTCTTTCGAGCTTCAAATGTCTTTTCGTGTAAGACGCGACTTTTCCCCTCGCTAGCGAAGGACACCTTCGGCGTACATAGGAGTAGACCTCCCCCTGCCCCCTACTTCAATAGGAAAACCCCCCTTATCTCTCTTCTTCCTAATAAGTTGTTGGTCCTTTCGAGGGCGTAGGTTCGCTGCGGAGTATTTCGTAGAAGCTATGCTTCCCCTTTCATTCGCTCCTCCCTGCCCATTCGGTCGCTTTCTCCATTTGAGGCTCCTTGATTCTCAAGTGTTCGTTTTATGGCGATCCCCCTGCTTTTGCGCTCGTCGCCGGCGACGTCTTTTCTGCCCCCGGCGCCTAGGTACTTTTCCTCCGGCACGATTATAGAGTTCCCGGGCGCACGCTTCCGGGTTCTTTGGGTGGGGAAATGTTTAGGGTGGTGTTTTTGTTTTGGGGTGTTCCTTCCGGGGGGGGTTTTTTGTTGGGGGGGGAACCATTGTGAAAAGGTGCCCGTGGGAACACACGTTTTTTGATCCGGACGGGCGTTGGGGGTTGTTTTTTTTTCTCACGGATATCCCCGCCTTTTTTTTTGTCCCACACGATGACGTGGCCTTCCCCCCCCCTTGTTGAGCTGGAGAAGAAAGACCTTTTTTTCCTTTTCCTAGGTTGGCACTACGTAACCTATTCCCCCCTTTCAGAAACTCCGTTCTCCTCTTTTCGAAGGAGCTCGATACAGATTCTCTTCTTTTTTCCCCCCCGTGAGATGTTCGGAAGAAGTTTTCCATCCCTACAACGACCCCCTCTTAGTTTGTAAAGGTCCATTTTTTATGTTGCAGGGTACTTGACTTTTAGGATTGACGACCCGCAGAGAGGTAGATATAGCCTTTGCATCCGGTTATTCGAAGTAAGCGCTTCGCGCTGACCCCCTTTAGCTGCGTTCTGGACATTCAATTCCTTCCTCCAAGAGAGAGGAGATTCGAGGCATGACCCGCAGGAATAAAAGTGGTGTTTTCCTCAAGGCTCCTTTCTTGCTTCGGTGACAGATTCCTTTGCCAAATTAAAGGTGGTCTGTGTAGGGCCCACTAACTTTAAGACTTCAAGAGTCGTGTTCTCTCTAAATCCCGGTTTCTTTCCACTGTCCACCGGAATTTTGGTCCGCTTGAACCCCCCCCACCTGCTGAACCCCCTCGAAAAACTTCTTCCCCAGCTCATTTTCTCCTCTCCAAACCAGGCGTGGCGGAGCCAGACCTGAAACAGCGTTCGTCTTTTTTTTTTAGTAGGCGAACTTTCAGTGATTCCAACCGTTCTCCCCGTCTTTAGCAGATTTTCCTGTCAGAAGGAAGGCTCCCCTGATCGTGCCGATAGTCAGAAGTCTTTCGGATCGGCCTTCAGCTTTTCTTCTCAGAGCGCTGTCTCTCCCAGGGAAGAGGCCCTTTCTTGAATAATGATCTTCTTTTCCCCTTCCTGAAACATCTACTTTTTTTTACCTTTCCAAGTCGGAGCAGACCCCTTCCTTTAAAACCAGTCTCTAGGAAAAGTATCACCCCCTCTGTCCCATAACCCAAATAGGAAACTTTTTTCGATGTTTTTCCTTTTCCAGAGAAGTAGAGGGCCTCAACACAGTCCCAACTGGGAAATAAAGTAATCATTGCCGTAGCCCGATCCTTCCCATATTAAAAGGATAGTCTGTCCTTTCTTTTTTTTTACAGACCGCCACTTGCGTAGAAAAACATCTGCTCGGAGAGTGAAAGGCGACCTTCTTTTTCGATGTCTACGATCGTTCTCGGTCCTCTCCTATGGCCGAAGAGTGGAAGAGCCCCTCCTGACGTACACGTCGAGGGAAACACTTCCCCCCTCCCCCGATGTTCTTCGACTCGCCCCTCCCCAGCGTATCGACATTTTCTTACTCAAAAGTGACCCCGCTGCCTGCACGACGATTGCGTTAACCCTCACGGGGCCAACGTCACTTCCTTCCCCCTTCCCTCAGAGCCGCTTTTCTCGGGAAAGGAAGGCAGCCTTTTTTATGCCATTTTAGATAGGTTGGGAAATTCCTTGCCGTGGCCTTTCGGAGAAAATGAACCTTCCTTCCCCGAGTACGACGCCCTTTTGGGAACAATTCAGCACAATCTCAGATTCTTTTTTATAGTTAGCGCGGACTCAGTGTTTTTAGATGAAAGAATCGAGGTCTTTTCCCCCGCCTCAGGCGCGGCTGGACCTTCCCGATAGGATCCAGAGCGGAAGTTGTTCGTTTTTTATTCGTATGGAGGTTGTCTCCCCCAGAAGGAGATAAGCACTCCCGTGAGGTCACTTCCTTGCAGTAAAACAGTAGGGCACCCCGAGAGCTGACCAAACCCGAACGAAGCCGATCCCTTCTTCTCAGCAGAATCCATGCTCTCGTTCGAGCGTCTTTTCTTCCAACAAAACGATGGACCCCATGGTCCCTCCCCCCTGTTGAAAGAGAGACTCCCGAAAACCTCTCATGGCGATAGTACGCTCCAAGAGTCTTCCGATTTCTGTCCTTTCTGATTGACGATCGCCTTTTTCTCCGATCCGGTTGCCTCCTTTTCAAGTTAGAGGAAGGTTTCCAGTTCCTCCCCTACGTGATACGGAGTCCTTTGGGGAAACCCGCCTCTTGTTCTAACCGTCTCCTATCCCTCGGAGCCAGAAGAGACTTCCTCCCCCCCTTCCCCCCCCGATGAAGATATCGGCCCCCCTTCCGTCTCGAAAAAACCCCGGCGCCAGCGAGTAGCCGTGGTGTGCAGGTCATATCCCTCCTCTTCGTTGTGTTGTTGAAGATTCCCCCCCCGGGCTTTCCCTTCCAGAGAAGATTGATGGAAGTCGATATTTTCCTTCTTGGAGATGGGACGGACCTATCGGCGAGGCGTGCGTCTCTTTGCCCTTTTCTACCTCTTATCGAGCGCGGCGGGTCAAAGGCCCTTTCCCCTTCGGCATTTCCTTTTTCCTGAAGAGAAAGTTGAAGGAATTTACAGGAGCGGATTATCGATGCAAATCCTTTCTATCCTTCCCCATCTTCCAGCTCCCTCGTCTTGCGTAGATCGCCTTTTCTTAGAGAGTTAAAAATTGGACCCTTCCCCCGGTATTTTGAGTTCAGGATGCTTAGCTCTGACGAGCGGGAGGCAGTTTTCCTCCTTTCAGGCTCGGCGTCGTCGTTTCAGGTACGGTGAAATATTTTTTTACCCGCAGTTACCGAACGGCTGCTCTTTATATCCGGCAGGGCCCCTCGATCACTCCGAACGACAAAAGGGGAAGAATATCTCCCCCCCGATCGTTCATTTACAGACAGCGCGATGCTCCCGCAGCCCGCTGATGTCTTTCGAAATAAATATGGAGTCCCCCCTTCCGACGCCTCCCCCTCTAGAGAGTGCGGAATGGTCGATTCCAACCCTAGTGTGGCCTCTTGTTTTCATGCGCTTCCGTTTATGATAGCACTCATCCAAACGAATTCCTCCTTCTGACGTCCTTCCCGTTCTTTCCCCCCGGTCAGGCGGACTAGAGAATGTTTTTTTCCCCCGTGAATCTGGTTGCCCTCCCCCCCGATGGCGGGCAGATCATTTCCCTTCAGACTTTCACCTTCTTGAGCGACGAAACCGTCCTTCCCCTGTTGATAGTCGAAGAACATCGGCTTTCTCCAGATACGACTTCTTTTGGTCGTCGTCGGTTTTCTCGTACAAGCTTTCGGAGAAGGCTGGACCGATAACTACCCGACATCTCCGACTTCTCTTCGCAGAGAAGATTTCTGCGTGGCTTCCCCTTCCCTTTGGAGTCCTTTTCCGACCGACGATTCTTTTTGAGCGGATCGGGCGACGGTTTTTTCCTCCTTCTTGACGGTCTTTCCTTTTCTCCTTTCCACGAAATACGAACGGCTCTCCTCCCGATTGTTTGCCAACATAGATTTTCTTTGGAGCTCGCGCTTGCGTCTCCTTCTTTTTTCCCCTCTGAAGCGGAATGAGTGTTCCGCTCAGATTGGTCGGTTCCCTAACTCTCCCTTTTCCCAAGAAACATCCTTTTCCTCCGCCGCCTCCCTCGACTCGCGGAGATATGCTCCTATAAGAAACCAAATCCCCTCTCCGCAGCCACCCCTTTCCGTAGAAGATCAGTTGGGACCGGCAGGCTCCGCAGGCCGAAGACACTTTCGCGCCTGACTGTTATCTCGGTTTTTTTTTCAATCACTTCCGCTTCCTCTTCCAACAGTCGGCGAGGTTCCTCCTTTGGATCCGCCACTCGTGTTTTCCCCTTCCCCCCTGCTGATGGTGAAAGAGTTCCCTCCGTTTTCGTCCTTTCAGCAGGTTGCAGCGTCAGAAGCTCCGTCCTTCCACCGGGATTTCTCGTCCCGAGCCGCGGATGTTTTTTTTTCTTCCCTACGGCGCCCACACATTCGGCTCAATTTGGAGGGAAGAGACGCCCTCTCCGAGGGACTGACCTTTCCGCAGTGCAGTTTGAGTTACGAGCGCGTCTCCCCGATCAGCCGAACGGGTTCTTGCTCTCTTTATCGGCGAAGAGACCATTGGGTCCTTGCGGCGATGTACGCGCGGTGCTCCCCGGATGCCGGACGTCATCGACATTCTCTCTGGTGCGCGATCCTTTTCCCTCCCGCAAGTCTCCCAAAGCGCGGCAGTCATTCGTTTTCGTGATGCCAAGTATCTTCTCCGTGCGGAGTCCTCCTGAAGCGTCTCGCCCCCTTCTCCTGGAGACGTAGTTTAGATCGTCATAGTCCTAGTCGACGTGTCGGGCTCCAGCCTCAGCCGCTCGACCCCCGTCTTTTTTTTTCCTTTTTTGAAGAAAAGGCTTCTTTTGATACCGTGATTCCGACCGACTCGTCTTCAAGCGATGAGGTTTTTCCCCTTCTTTCGGCACCGTCGCGCGGGCCATAGAGATTTTCTTTCAGCGTACACGTGACGTAGGCGCCTTGACGGCGCCGTTTAGCGCACCCGTGAGGACGTTCAGCCCTCCTTGTTATAGCACTAACACGACCACCGTGTGATGAATCTCTTGACGCTTCTCGGACCTCTTGTCCTACCTTTCTTTTGCGGACGCCCGGAAGGACACGGGACTCCCGTAACGTCTGATCGAAAGGAATCGAGAATGCCCCCC
>Ga0179591_1302862_pt1 | contig 17340 bp, 8 predicted proteins | sample CZOMad2_1_08_16f_FD_182891 | JGI IMG/M metagenome (GOLD analysis project Ga0179591, IMG submission 182891) | Vadose zone soil fungal communities from Angelo Coast Range Reserve, California, USA - CZOMad2_1_08_16fungal (PacBio error correction) | ecosystem: Environmental > Terrestrial > Soil >... | reverse complement strand
TGAGTTTCTTTCAGGCCCCTCAGTCATGCCCATCGGCTATTCTTATTCCTCTGCGTCTGTGGACAGAAAGTCATTGCTTTTGGTTACAAATATCCTAAGTTTATTTTCCCCCGCTCCAACAAACCTTCCCCCCCAAGAAGAACGCACGACTTCCCGTTTTCTCTTTGACCCTAGCTGCTCCATGGAAGCACTGTTGAGTAAGTTTTAACCCTGATCTCCCCCCATCCTCATTTTTCCGCGATATGTCATAAGAATGGTCCCCTTGACCCCAGCCCCATAGAAACAAGCGCCAAAAACCCTTTTGGACTCCCATGGTTGACCCCGGCCGTCACTAGACTCCCGAAAATTTTCGAATACCGCGAAGATCCGGGAAAATTTTGTGCTTCCGCTCGACATTTGCCCCACCTTTACTGCGGTACTTCCGACCCCTCGAACCACCTAGGCAACGTCTCTTCTTTTCAAACTGCCGGAACCCTCCCCCGAACATGCGATTTTCTCCCTTGCGTCCCTTCTAGTCTTCATCTCTTGAAACTCACCCCCTATTGCCCACTTGCGACCCCCCCCCCCCATCTCCCGCTCCTGACCTTATCGGACGACGTTGGGCGGCCGACCTTTCATCCGTGTCCCCACTCGGCTGCTTGTCCCTGCTGATTCACTTTTCACACGTACATTTTCTCCCTTCAGGGATTGCCACGGGTATTCGCGTGAGTCTTCCGGAGTTCCCGCGGCAGTATTCCTTACCGCAGTCCACTTATATGGATCGCGCCACGCTCCCTTCGCCGCCAAACCACCCCCCTCTCTTCTCCCGAGATTTCTTTTTTTCCCGTTTCACTTCCTTCACGGTTTTTCTTCACCGCTTAGATTCCCAATTTGCCGTTGGATTCCCTCCCCCCAAGATCAACAACGTTTTTCACCTCTGTCCTTATCGAGGTTCTCACTTTTTTTTTTGTTATAGAGGACGGCTTCCCATTTTGGCAAGCCCCACGACTCGACTGATATCCGTTGCCGGGCACCTACCTTTCCTTAGTCTCTCCGATTTTCCAGCTTCGGGTCGGCGGCACCCCCTTTGATGCTTTTACATCACCTGGTTTCGTGTTTATCTGCACCATATGATTGGTATGACCCCAAGGCGGCCCTAACCCCCTCTTTCCCTTTTTCCGGATTCCCCTGGCACTGGAAGTGGGCATTTTCAACTTGCTGCGGTACTTCCGAGAACTTTTCTTCTTTTTGAGTTTTCGTTCCAGACTGTTACGAGACCCCCTACCCTTCCCCTCAGTGAAGGGCTTTCGGGAACAGTACTCGATTCCCAGCACTTTCCTTTTTCATTTTGCGCCTTATACCCCCCCTTAAGTTCTCACGTCCCAATCCATCTCCTGCTGCTTTCTTCGTGGAGAGTTCGCGTCTCTTGCTTATATCTTGTCGTCGTTGCCTGTGCCTCTCCCCAACTCCTCATAGGTCGCGAACTTCATGTCCCGTCTTCTTTACATTGTTAGTTTTCAGAATTGTATAATCACACCAATCTGCCCTCTGCGTCAGATGGCCTTTTGAACTCCTCCTTGAGCCAAGCGCTCTGACTTTCCGCCAAGTTATGAAATCTTTGGCATCTTCCTCTTTGAACCCTTTTCAAAGCCTTCCCTTCCTTCAGCTTTCGTTGGCATCCCTCTACTCGGATCGTGACTTTGGCGCTCAGTGTATCTTGCAATTTTTGTCATCTCCATATTTCATCATTCTTCCTCTTTTTTGAACCCCTCTTTACTACGCGGCTTCACTTGATCTCCCACGGTCAGAGCGAGTAGGGACTCATCTCAACAGTCCAGGCGTCCACTCTTAACAACTTCCAACCAGAAAATCTTGATGTCTTTATATGGACCTTACGCTACTTCTCGCTATTTCATCTTTCTCCTTTGTTTCGCTTGATTATCTCGTACCCTTACAATCACCTTTTTAGGGTGATCTCGATTCCCCCTTGGAGCACCTTTACGGTTCCTGCTGAAGTATCGGCTACCACTCGCTCGAACATACTTTTCTCTCTTTCGTTCCTGGTTTGTTTTTGCAACGGCGAGATGTCCTTTCATGAGTTGAGCCATGGCGTTGCACTTCTGATCTCTAGTACCTGGACTAGTAACGATTTCTCAGCGACCCGAAGTCTGAAGTATGACTTCTCCTTTTGATACTTTCGCGTTTGAATCTGGCCACAACCTCTCTCCTTCAAGTCCTAGCCCTTGGCGTCTTTTCTGCTGTTACGGTAGTTTCCCGAGTTCCTCTTTCCGCTGGAATCGAGTTCATCTCCCCAGATGTGTTGGTCTTTCTCTTTCGCGGGAATTACTTCTTCTCATTTTTTGTTTACACCCGTTTTCAATCAGTTCGCGGTACTCGGAGGGGGTCAGAGACAGCAAAAATTTGCGACGGCACTTTGCTAGTCCTCCTCTTTGACGCGAACCACTCTTCCATTTTTTTTTTTTCTTCTCCTGAGGTTTGGCTATTTGGAGACCATCTTTCTTATTTCTCTTTTTCACAATTTAACTATCCGGGCTGCCTTAAGATTACTTTCCGATCCTGTCACCAGGAAGCTTTTTGTCTTTTGTAATGTTTTCAACTCTTCCAAGATAAGAAGTTTCCTACTATATACATGTTCTCCATCCGGACCATGCCCTTCCCGCGTCTTTGGTTCCTCCTGTGTTCCGGTCTTCCTGTGGTGGACGCTTTGGTGATGCAACCCCGTTGGGGAACCCCCCTTCCTTAGCCATGTGTTGTCTTATACTCCTTTGGTGCCCGCCCGCAAGAGTGAATCGCACCGCCCGAGATTACTTCTCCGCTTTTGACTTCTGCAGACCGTCTGCATCCCCCCCTTATTTCCGCTAGCTTTTTTCGGTTATTGCCAGGCTTTTCTTGTTCCCCTCCTGCTCAGAGCTCTATAAGCAGCTTATTAGTTCTTGATTCTTTCCTCCGCCACTCGGTGTTCCCGATTCCTTTATCTGAATTCGTGCTTTCAATTTTCCACGCCTTTCATCTCTTCTCTTAATTTGAATGTTGTTGAAGAGGTTTGCGGCTTTCGGATCTTTTTTTCTCAACTTTTTTCGTTACCTCTTTTTTCTGTGCTCCCAGACGAGCGTGTGAGTTCATAACCTTCCCTGACCATTTTACCTTTGCGTGCCTCTTCCTTTTTCTAGTTCCCAGTCGAGGTAGACAAGGGATGCCCGTCCTTCCCCCGCCCCCCTTACGTCTGCAAATCGCCCGAGAATTTCTTTTTCATTGTTCTTTTCTTCCCACGCCCTGATGAAGGTTTGCCCCTTCCTGTCTACATCTTTCAGTGGATGGCTATCTTTCCGACCCTGGGTGAGTTTCAGTTCCTTCCTCTTCTTTCCTGAAAGTTAGCCTATCTTTCGCGTTAGTTAGAGTTCCGGGGACACCCATTAGGTAACGGTAAATGCCTGGTTGGACCTATTCGCCCAGGAGTTTTTTCAGAACTAAGATCCTATCGGTCCTTTTTGGATTTTCCGCGGGTGAGTTTACGACGTCTTCGGTTAGGGGTTAGAGAGAGTTTTTTTGGCTTTTGGTTTAGTGGTAGGTACCAGTCTGCCTTTGATTCTGAGGCGTTCCCCTATCTTTTTTTCTTATGTCGGGGGCTGTTTTATTTTTTTAGGCGGACCTCACCTAGAGCTCCCCCGATTGTTTGCCGTCTTTTTAACCTTGTTTTCCCTCGGAAGTTTTAGTTTCTAGTATGTTCTGTGTAGCGAATGTACGTGGCCCCGTTCTCGTTTGTTTCGTGGCGGATGGGGATTGATTTTCAAGTTTTCGAAGGTTTTTTGTGGTTCTCTCCAACTCCCTGGTCCTTTGCCTCAAGAGCGCGGGGCCTGTTTTGGATCAGATTTTTTGGTCCCTGGCAGTCAGATACGCCTTTTTCACCATTCCCCATTTGTATATAGGCCGGTGCGTCGATGGTTTTTACCTTATCCGTGCGCCCCCCTTCCAGCTTTTCCCCTTCTGTGAGCGGTTTCAGCGTCTACGAGGTCCGTTTTTTTGTCTCCTCACTGGTGGGAACCTAAAAGAGAGGTCGATAAGCTCCCGACGACGTTCCGGCACGACCTTTACTGTTTCCATTCCCCTTTCAGTCTAGCGGGTACCGCGATCTCGGTGTAGTTGATAAATTTCAGAGTGTGCGCTATTGAGGACACGACGCCGCAGTTTTTTTCTCCCCTCTTTTGTTTACACCGTGGAATTGACTTCACTCCCCCTAGGCGGTCATGTTTTATTGGGTCCCGCCGCCCACTCCTACTCGTTCTAGAGCCCAATGCAAGACCTTGCCTTGGCGCCGTCGAATTTCTTTTCTCCCCCCCCCACCCCCTTCGATTCGACACTGGATTCTTTTAGGGGGATCCCCTGCCAATGTGTACCGCGCATGTTTATGCGGTTGTTTCAGGTTGTAGCAGGTTGTGCGTGATGGGCCAGGTCCCCTCTCCCGGTTTTTTTGACAAGTCCTTCATCCCTTTTCCTCTCCCTTTGTTTTTTTTGAGATGCGGGAATTTCGCACCCGCTCCGTTTGCTGATTTTGCCCATCACGGATGCCCCCCCGCCCCCCGTCCGCCCCCCCGTACCACCCCTCCCCACCGCGCTCCTCTCTGGCTGCTCAACACCGCTTCGACCCTTAAACATCCGATCAGTGTTGCCTCAGTTGTGATGGTTTTTTACCAGCTAGCCCTCTTCCGGCTTACCTTCCCTCTCAAACGCCGTGTGGGGGCTACTACTTCGAATTCCGGTGTCTTTGCCCTTCCCGATCAATCTTGTATGCCGTGCCGTCTCGGTCCCAGTCTCCGCGGTCTTGGTGGCTGGCCCGTCTTTGCCTTTCGAACTCGCTTCTTACGTCTCCAAGGGCTTACCCAGATCCGCTGCCGCTTTCCCTGATGAGTCCCAGGGCCAGGTACACCCGATCCGTTTCGCCGTGCCGCGACTTTCGTTTGCCCGCTTTCTGTCCCGGCAGTTTGAGTCGGCGGAGACTTTTCCCCAGGAGTTTTCGCGTGAACCTGTCACGCAAGAGAAGATCTCGTGCGTCTGGTTTTTTATTCCCACCCCACCCCCCCTACTCCTTTATAAATGACCTTCTCGACGCTACCCTGAGATTTCGATGATTCTCGTCCGCGCAACTCGGTCGTTTCAGGTCCTACCCAGTCTTTCGTTGGCAAAAAGCACGACGGCCTTGGTGGATCGTAAGAAAGGTCGAACGTTAATCCCCCCGTCGTCCCCCCCCCACCAGCACCTTTCTCTTTTTGCCTACATCGCCCTCCCAACCGTCCCCTCATCCTGCCTGACCCTCTTTCCCTCCTCCACTTGACTCCCGTTTTTCTGCCGGAAATTGACACCTCGCCTCGTGGTCCGTTCGATCGGCGGATCTCTCCTTCCGCTGCCACCCTACCAAGACTAGCCTTTCAAAAACTTTTTTGTCCCCACCCCTGGTGACCCGGTTCCCGTCGACTCGCCCTCTACCCCCCCCCCTGACCCGAACCTTCGGATATTTCTTTCTTGACAATCTGTTTTTTTATGTCCCCCCCTACGGTTCCCGTCTGCTCAGACCTAACACCAGTAACTGTCTCGAATCGATCCCCCCCCCCACGCTCGGGACGACTCCCCCAAATTAGCGAGGGCCATCCCCTTTTCAAGTCGAGATCTTTTCCATCCGGCCCCTCCTTCCTTTTTGATGACTGTCACCCCCCTAAGAGTCGACATGCCCTGCATTACCTACCCTCCGGGTTCGGCTGGTTCATCTTTGTCCGATACTTCTGAGTCTACTCTGCGCAAAGTAATTTGTCACACTTTTTAACGTCCCCCGTCCTGATTTCCACGTTATTCTTCCTTTCTGGTCCGAGTTTAACGTATGTCCCTCAGTATGGACAGAGTTTTTTCCATTATCACACCCCGATATGCATCAGTCCCCCCTTTTCGTATGGATTTTCCTTGTTTAACGCTGAATCACAGCCATCCCCCAGAGCTGCTGGATGATTCCCACCTCCCTCACTCTTGTAACTCTATAGTACTTATCTGTTGACCTCTGCAATTTTACTCAGGCGCGAGACGGCCGAGTCCTTCCACTCGTAGACTTGAAGAGATATAGAATCGTCTCCGACCCCGCGGAGCTTAGTATCTTTCTATTTTATGGGTTTTATCACCTTGCGATTATGTGAAACAGACCCAATGGCTCGCCTCTTCTTTCTCTTTTTCCCAGTCTTCCAGCAAACCACCTGATTTGGTTCGTGAAGTTTTTTCTTATGCCCATGGTGTTCATTTGTCAACTAAGTTTGCTCGGTTATCTCCCTTCCGATCGTTGAAGCTCTCGCTTTTCGAACTTGGCCCGGTCCCGCTTTTTTCAACCTGTTCTCAGTTTACCTTCTTGCCCCCAGGTCCGTCAAGTTCTCCCCCCCCCCCCTCGTTACGGTTTCTCTGTCTCACCTTAATCCACGCTTTTAAACCGTATACGTTTCCTCTTTGATTTCCGTTTTTTTCGATTTTTCTTTCTTTCTTCTACGCAGTAGGTCACAAATTTTGCGGGCGAGTTCCCACTCCCCCCCCTTTGAAGGTTCTGCCGCGCCCTCCTTCCGATTATCCCACTTTTAGAGGTCGGTCCTGTCCTAGCTTCCACCCCCCCCTACTCCCACTTTAAGATGGCACCTCAGGTTCCCCACTTTTTCCTTCTCGCTCCCGATAAAGCACCTGTGTTTCTATTAAATCTCATGGGTTTCCGAGTCAGCTTCTAGGCGGTCCCCTTGCTCATTTCTTTTCTTCCCGTGCTATTCGCGGTTTCCCTTCGTTTTCCTAGGGCCTCGTAGAAGGGTTTCGCCTTGCCTGATTTTTTTTCAACTCCTTGTAAGTGCGAATGGTCTTTCTATCAACCCTAATCCCCGCGGCTCACGAGCCTCCGCTTTCCTAGAGAGGTGCAGAATATCCCACTACGTTATTGTTACCTCTCGTCGTACCCCAAACACACTCTGTTAAATTCCTCCGTCTCCTTATCCTTTTTTCTTTAATTCCCCTCCTTTTTTTGTTGTTCTGAGAGCTCTCTCCATATTTTCCCCCCATCATGATGTTATTTCTCCTTGTATTTTCAGTATTGACTCCTTTACTGGAGATGACCCCTCCCCCACTGTACGCTGAATCTCCTGTGTCCTTGTTTTTTGGCCTTTCTTTTCTTTTGAATTACAGTGTTTCGAACCAGCAAGTTGTTTTTTCCATCCTGTTCACTGATTCCCGATTTATCATAGTAGTCACGAGGTCTGCTTTAACCTCCCCCCCCCCCCTTAATTGAAAGTTGATGACTTCTGTTCCTGTTTTTCTGTTTGCGGCCATGCGCGATTTATTCATCGAACCCTGGCCTCGATCTTTTTGGCTCAAGTGTTTCCCCCTGAGTGTTTTTTGGAACCTCTTTCCTAGATGTGTTCGATCTTATTTAGTGTTTCGTTTTAATGTGTTTTTTTCCCAGCAACTCCTCCATTGAAGTTTTTTTGCATCCCTTTTTGACTTTTCACCGCCCCAAAATTGTCCCGATTACAAGATAGATATCATACCGCTATCGTCCCCCCCCATTCTCCCTTCATTCCTCCTTTCGCTGGATTTCGATTCTCGGGATTCTACGTATCCCCCCTGCGGCATTCCTACTTTTTTGTTTGATTACCCCCCTCCGTCCTCATATTAATTTTACCTCCGTATTCAAGTCCGTTTATGAGCCTCTCCAATCCCTCCCCCCTGAAAACTCGTCAACCTAGGACCCAGGTCAAATGAGCTTATTTAGAACTGTGCACATTCCCCCCCCCCGTCACTTGCCGTTCATTCCCTCTCTGCTTTAACCGCCTTTTAGTTGGTCTCTCAATTTAGTGACCCCTTAATATGGAAGGGTATCGCCATTTATTTATTTGGTTGTTTGTTTTCCTACTGCCATTTTCGTTTTGCCCCTCCGCCACTGAGTTCCCGAATTAGGAGTCCACTCCTTCCGCGGGTCATTTTGCCGAACCGGCGTTTATCGTCTCTTTCGCTTTGGCGCGTTGGGTCCCTGACCCTTTTTATTAGTTTATAACCCCCCTTCTCCCCCTTGAAGTCCGCCTCACGTGAATTTATTTGCTTTTTTGATCCCTGCTTCGTCTTTGGTTCGATACCTTAATCAGCGTCGTTAAACCCCGACCACGCGAACGCTGATTTGGTCCCTGATCTTTCGTTGTTTACGTGCCTCGCGTCTCCAATATCCCTTTCCCTTCAAGCTGCATCCCCCCCCGCTCAGCTCCTAAGATTATAGAGTTATACCCTGCACAGAGAGTTTTCGCTTTCCTTATCGTTGCCTCACGGTCTATACTCCTTCAGAGTCTTCCCCCACTGTGTTTGCAGCCATACGCTTGTGCCTCCGAGAATGTTTTCTCTGGTTTTGTTAGGATATGGAACCCCTTTTCGGTTCCCTTTGTCTTGTCCTTAGCTCCGCAGTTTATAGTGTCCTCCCAGTCCCTTGGTGCTCTTCGTTAGCTTCTTTTTGGAGTTCTAGCCCGCCCCTGGACACTCTGGGTCGTTTTAGTATATGCTTTTTTTTCAGTTTTGAGTTTCCATGAGGTGGCACCCTTCTTTTTCAAAAATTTTCCGTTGTCTCACGAAACCCGATCTTACGCGTATAGGGCAGGGGTCTTATTTTGTTTTTAAGTGAATCCTGGTCCAAAGGGTTCTTGACTAGTGTTTTGGCGCTTTTTTTTCTAGGTGTTTTCCCGAGGCATTATGAATGAGGACGGCGTCGTAGGTCCCAGAGATTTTTTCGTGGGAGCGCAGGTTTGCAGCCTTCGTGAAATCGTGGATTTGCTATAAACTCCCGACTGATTCTTTGCTTTGATCTGTAGTTTTGTAGTTCGCTTTTCGGTGTTTTTCTCTCTTTTCGGGGGTTCTTCTGACCCTTTCCCGAGTTCTCTTGGCCTTAAGCCCAGGCGTCTTTGTGGGTCTCGAGTTTCCTGGTTGCGATTCTTCTCCGAGGTTCGTTACTTCTTTTGATAATGAGTCCCCCCATTGCGCTCTCGAGGTCAGTTTCTCGTGTCCGGTGGCTCTTGTGCTGTTTTTTTCCCTCCATCCCTCTATGAGTTCGAGGTCACTCTTTTCTAGTTCAGGGTCGTTTCGCTCCCTGACCGCACTGTCGTCCGCCCCGCAGTAATTATGCGATCCACGCTCTTTGCGCCGTCTTCTCTGGGAACGGCCTTGCTCCGTTTGTCCCGCCTCCTGTTTTTTTTTTTCCTTTGTCGCTTTAACCCGTGGTCATGTGAAGACCTTGGCAAGATAGGCCGATCTTTTTACGAGCAACGCTTATTCCCTAGATGTCTTCTTGGGTCAGGGTTCCGACTCATCTAGCGTTTTCAGCCACTTCACCTTTTTATTTCTTTCTTGGACGCCGTTCCTCTTTGTAGCGTTTTTTCCAAATCCACACGTCTTGAACCTGATCGGATTGCTTCCATGCCCGGGTGGAATGAGAATCCGATGAGTCCGATTGTTTTAGGTGTGACTGGGGCGTCTCCGTTTTCTTTCAGGTAAGAATCTTTTTTGACTGGTGCAAGTCCTCTTCTCTCATCTCCAGCGGTGTTTTTGGCTAGCTGCTAGGTCCCATTGGCTCGAACTGCCCCTTCCCCTTTCTTCACAGCATTTTGATTCCACACCCTAAACTCTGTCACCTTTAATCTAATCTCTGGGTTTTTTCCCTACCCTTTTTTCTTTCACCCTCCATTTTTTTAAGCTAGATTTCCCCTCTTTGTTGAGGGGGTTTTTAAACAACCCCTAGTAAGCTTCGCCAGTACCGTTTGTTCCTCCCTCCGGTTTTTTGATGTTCTCACTCGGGCTTTCGGCTTCTCTACAACCGCCAGGTCGTTCGTTTCTACGCTTTGATTTTTCATTCCCCCAGCAGCGGGCGTTTTTGTTCGTGTAGGTTTTGTTCCGCCATCTGAGTTCTTTTTTCCCCCGGTAGAACAAACCGAGATAGCCCCCCCCTTTTTCGCTTCTTTCTGTTCTTCCTTTATTCTTCCCCCCAGACAAGGCGGGGCTCCCCTTTCCGTTCTTTATCTTGGATAGGCACGTAGCTTTTAGGAATTCCTCCCCCCTTCGTATGGTATCACCCGTACCACTGCCTCCTCTATTTTTTTTTTCTATTTTCGATCTTTTATCCTTCAATAGATTTGACCGATAGCACTTCCTTCCGATAATTCTTTTTTCTCTGCCCCTTCCCGAAGTCCGTCTCCTCCTTGAAGCTTTTTTCTCTAATGTGACTTCTTTTATTCAAAGACCCGCTGGTGGATCCGATTCCATCAACCCTTTCTCCAGGTTATACTTAACCCCTGCCGCAACGAATCCCCTTGCAAATATCCCCCTATCCCTCACCGCCACGCTCTTTACCCCTTTTCCGCTCTCCATTTGGCGAAGTCCTCAACGGTTTCCTGAAGGACTACCTGAGCCCACCGCATTGGACTATCTCGGGAGTTTTTACTCCCTTCACTTTCAGCCTTTTGTCAAGGCCCTACCTTACCTACCATCACCGCGCCCCCCCCCCTAGATGACTCATTTTTTCCCCCCGATTCACGTCGAAGCAAGCTACCATCACTAAGACAGCGTTCGATAATTACCCCCTTTTATCGTCATCTCCGGTGCCCCCGAATTTCCATTCCCTTAAGGACAGCCTTCCTCAACCCCCACTCTTCCTGTTCCCAAACTCGCCGGGACTTCACCCTCCCAAGTTTCTTGAGCACCCTTTTACGCTTCGAGCCTTTCCGCTCTGATTCTACTACCCCCCCAAACCGAGGTCCCGCTTCCGTTTTTCTATTTTACAAGTTCCCCGCCCTTTGTTCTCCCGTGTGATTTTCTTGAGAAATATGATCCTTTCTCCACTCAGACATTAACCCACTTTCTGTTGGTTATCTCATACCCCCCTTTCTCTTTGGAGTCCCCTTCTGGATTACCCATTAAGTTTTCGTTCTATTTGCTTAAGAGCCGATCTCGCGCCCAACACGCGCTTCATCCTTCATTCCTCGTGATCGCGTTAAGTTTTCCAGACCCCAAGGCATCATATCGCTCTGAACCCAATCGATTATTCCCTTCCCGCCCCCCCCCGCCTAACGGCGGATCTCCCCTTGCTTCATAGCTTCTGACAAATGGAGAGTTGGAGACACCCTGTTCCATTCCCCTCTCAAAAGCGAAGCTCCCGATCCTATACATTTCCCCCCTGCACCGCGGAGCTTATTTTTGCTATCTTTCTGGTTTAAGTTCGGCTTTTCCCCCATTTCGGTTTCCCTCACCCCGTGGCTACGAAGTTTTTTCGTCTCCCTTTGGGTATTTTCCCTTCGGATCCACCCCCCTGCTCGCTTGAAAATAAAGTGAAGGATCTGACTTCCCTGGACATTTGGGCATGTAACTTATCGTGCTTTTTTCCTCGAACGTCTTGCTTTTTCCTAGTTCTTTAGTTTACTTCGACCTCCCCCCCCCCCCCCCCCCCCACAAAGCCCATAAAGGTTATGATTGCGGCCCTTTAACTCAGATCCCGTATCGATTTCCCCGGTTTAAGATACCTCTTTACCTTCTCCGACGTTCAACTTCGTCGCAGCTTTTGAGGTGTAGCTTTTCCCGAGTTCTTTGCTCTACTCTTTTCCCGTCGGGCACACCGCTGTGATTCCGCTCACTCTGTGATTGAAGTAATTACTTCGATTTCCCTTTTTTCGATCTATTCCTCGATCCTCGAGATCCCCCCACCCCAATGATCTCGAAGATGGAACAGGTTGGCCTACCTTTCTACTTTTAGTCCCCTCCCCCTCAAGGTGTATAACTAAACCTGGGGCGGTCCCAGCGTCTTTCTTGAAACTTACCCCGTTTCAGTCATCGACCTTGCTTCAGTTTTTGATGCCCACTATTTTAGGCTTCGTTCCCTCTTTTTGGTGCGTCTTCAAGATCAATTATTCATCTTCCAGAGGTCAATCTCAAGTTGCCACCCTCAGACTACTCGGCTTTCCCGTACGAGTTTTCCGCGTTCCCCTGATCTCTGTGAGTTTACCCCTCCTACATCTCCCTTACTTCCCCTCCGGAACCTTCCCTTAACCCCCACAATAAATAATGCTGTGATATTCACCTATCTCTCATCTTTACTCTCCGTGTTGAGATAGTCTTCGTTCACTTTCCTTCCAGTTATGGGTTTATCGCCTTTATCCATTCCTCTTTTTTGCAACTTGAAGGTTCGATGTAGTAAGTTTTCCTGACACTCTCTCGTCCCTCTTCCATCGGTTGAACGCGGTATTCTGTTGTGATCTTATACCCCGTTAGATTACCTTGCTATTTTTTCAATCATTTTCACTGAGCCCTTAATCTCCTAGCACTATTGTCTAACCCCTAAGGTCCCTCTGCGTCGCATGGTTATAAACTATTTCTCCCTTTTTTGGACCCTCCCCATGAGAGATCCTTTATCAACGGGGCTTTCGTCGCTCTGCTCAAGGCTTAGTCGCACCCTTCTATTACGAGGTGGATGATTCTCATTCTCTTGTGTGAGATTCCCTTAGCTTGCAGACAATTTGTTAAAATAGAATCATGGTAGGTATCCTTGGTTTGGAACTTACTTCCCGCAAATTTTTTAAGACTCCAGATAGATCGACGAGACTGCGAAACAGCAGACCCCCTCGGAGATGTTAGTTCCTGGCGTTTCCTTCCCTTTTTTGATTGGCTGGAATCGATCCGTTAGTGATTTTAATTTCCCTTTCCCCTCTGCATAACAACTGTTTAGTTCCTCTTTCTTTCTCCTGAACGATAGAATGTCACAGTTCTCTCGGACAATCTTTCTATTTCTTTTTTTCTTCTTGCCCCATGCCCCAACTCCGTTTTCATGGGCATTCCTTACGTGCACGCGCTCATTTTTGGTCCCTGAAGACGGTGAGAACTTCCTAGACGGCAAAACTTCTTAGCCAGGGTTCTTTTTGTCAATCGTCTGAACTTCTTTCCCCCCCCCCTGCCGCTAGAAGATGCCCCCGAATCTATGCGAGACTCCTTTATTTTGCAGCGAAGCTTCTCTCTCTCGTCCTTCGCTTTCCTTGGCAAGTGAGGTTCTCGTCCCCCCTAAGATCACCTTCCTGCGATCAGTCAGAGGATTGGTTTCCCTTTTAGGGATGATACCCCCTTCTTTTCTGCTTTGTGTTCGCTTAACCTTTCTTTCAGCAGGTCGTTTTAACACCGTCCCATCTTGCTCTTCCGTTTTTTAATTTGACTGACTGTCAAGACTTCTTTATCGTTTTATTGGGATCCGGCTTCTGCCCTTCCAACACCTTTTTAGATGAGGAAGTCTGCCCCCCCCTCCTGAACTTCCTTTTTTGCTGATCTCGGTTCTTCCTTGAACTTCCCTGAGTTCAGTCTTAAGTTTCGTGTGTAAGCGTTAATCTCTCTTTTTATGACCCGAGATAAAAGGTTCCTGCTGCCCAGCTCTCGTCCGAGACGATATGGATTCCGGTTTGGCTCATTATGGCCCCCATGTAGATTTCCAGGTTTTGAAGGTGAGTCCTCGCTGACGTCCTAGTTAGAAGCGGTCCAGGTGTCCTGGCACTCTCCTCCTCCCTTTTGGTAAGTTCATTATCGACGCAGTTCGAAGCTTTTTGTTTTTTCCGTTGAGCGTTCCTGGGACCGGCGTGTTCTGCTGCATTGTTTCGGGAGGTCATTCCATCCGAAAGACGAATCTCCCTATCTTGCCGATTACGTTGTCTTGGGCTTTGGCGCTTCTTCCTTCCGGCTTCTCACGGGGAGGTTACATCTCTTGAGATTTTTTCTATTTCTTGTTCGGTGCAGCTGTCAGGCCTCTTTTATCTTGCCTTGCCTAGCTCTGCTTTCGGTGTTTTAATGGAGAGCCGCCCTCGTTTTGAGACATTTTTACGTCTGAAGTCTCTATGTGAAAGTACGTAAATTTGGTTTTAGTGATACGTCGGGTTCTTCTTTTGGATCTTTTTCTTCTTGTGTATCAAATTTGTTAATTTAGGCCCTCCTTCTGTTCTTGGCCTCCCGAGCTTCGGTTCGAGAGAGGCGCGTCTCGCGCGTAAAATTATCCACGCCGAAATATAACTCGCTATTCCCTTGCCTCAGTCGGGAATGGTTTTTTCGATGAGAGGGTTAGACCCCCAGACTAGTTTTCTTCTTTTTCCGTGATTTTAAGCGTAGTAAGCAGTCGTCCGGTTGTGTCGTCAGTGAACCTCCAAATTTGTACCCTTGCCTACCCCTCCCTGGAAGATTCGTTTTGACACGCGGGCGTGCCGTCCCCTCTCCCCTTTTATCTGGGTTTAGATGTTTTCGTCCGCGCGCGGTCGTGATGGCATCCCTTGTCCGCTGCCCCACTGGTCCACGACTAAGACTCTTTAGAAAGGTGGTCCCTGCACGCGCCCGCCCTCTGGGCGTTCTACCCTCGGCGTGATGGCTCATGGTCAAGTCTCTAAGGACCTTCTTTTTTCGTGACCCAGGAAAGTTATCCACTTGACCTGCGTCCCCGTCGAATATCTAATTTTTTTTCCCCCATAAACACCTGAGGCGACCTTTATCGGAGTTCTTTTTCTACCCAGGTGGGGTATGCCGAGGCTCTCTTTCCTTGGAAGGTTTTTTTTCTTGACTCCTGATGGGGCCAGGGACGAGCCGGTATGTGCCCCTTTCCCCCCTCCCTTCTCTTTTCCTCCTCCCCCCAGGTTTTGAGATGTCCAGGACTGCTTCCCCCCCTCCCTATTTCCCTCCAACAATCACTTAGGAAAGCTTGAACATCGGACCCCTGCACTTCGCTTGCTGGCCTTCCCTTTTGTTGAATTTAACCTCCGCTCCGTTCGACTCCCTCCCTTTGTTGATGGGGTTTTTAAACACACTTAGCATCTTGACGGCGCCTTTCAAGTGATCAAACTTTCCTTTTGATTCTCATGGTGTTTCGGCTCTTTGCCCCCTGATCCCATCCTGCCCCCAGTGTTCCGTCGTGCCTCAGAGTTGCGTGAAAGAAGATGGCTTCCGCGCTGCCGTTTCCCCTTCAGTTTGTAGCAATGGGCGCCCCTGACAAAGGTACCCCGAGATAGCTTCCGCGATAGGCCTGGCATGTTTCCCCCCCGATCCCTTCGTTTCCTCTGACACAGCAGTTCCTCTTGCATAGGCCACTTTCAGCGTTATTTATGTTGGATTCCGACCTCCCCTTCCCTCTTTAAGAATCGATACCTTCGCCCTCCCCGATGACGCTCGCTTGTCTTCAGCGTCACGGCTCCGCCGCCCACCTTATTCCCGAGAGAAACTCCGTCGTGGGACGCGTCCTGATGGCGATAGTTGTTGATTTTTCATTTTTTGCACGATCTTCCCCTCTTCGCGGACATTAGGACGGGGAGTTTCACGACTCCCCCCTTTCGCGCGGTTGGAGAGGACCCACCCCTGATTCTAGGGTCCTCCCCCTCCAACCAATAACCATAGTACAGGTCCCTTTCTACCTCCCTGACCTTCCTGGCCGCGTCCCTTTCCTTGCACCTAGCCGTACTCAGACATTATTAGGTGGTCCTTGCACGGCGCCCACCTCGCCTTAAATTTTCGAGATGTCCGCCTCCCCCATTCAGCATGCGTTCCGCAATTCTAAACCTCCCCCTCGACCAACTTCCGCTTTTTTTGACCGTTTTTTGACCTTTATGGCACTCGATACACAGATCTCCCACGCCGACAGGAAGATAGATTTTGACGGGTCTGACGGCCCTCCCCTTTTTTTCCCTCCGGCCTTTTCCCCTCCCTTTCTTTTGTAAGTAACACCCACCGTCATCCCCCCCCTCTCTCTCACAACCCCATCCGGTTAACTGACCTAGAAAGTTTCAACACAGGTTCCCCCTCTTTTCGATCCCGGCTTACCTTGTGACAATAAAATACCATCTGCCCTCCTTGCCACCCCCCTCCATAGCTCAGACCATTCTTATCTGTCTCTCCTTTTGGTCTTCGTCCAACCCCCCCCCAGTGTTCATATATGAGATACCGCTGAGTTGCTCCCGTGATGTTTCCCCCTGCGTCCCTTAAAGGGAGATTTTTCATTAGGGCCCCTTTATCCAGCAGAGTAAGATTGCTCAGGCGTTTGGAAGTGCAGCTATAACTTCCTTTTCGACAGGATATGCCTCGGAACCCCCCCCTCCCCCCCCCCCCCCCACAATCACCCCCCCCCCCCCCCCCCAAAGAATCCCCTTCCAATAGCCGTCCCCCCCAAACCACGATCCTGGCCCCTTCCCCCCTCGATCGCTTCGCGTGGTTTTTTGAAGAAGTAATTCAGCTTTCTCTCAACCCAGCTCTTTGCGGATGTCTAATGAAGCATTCGTACTATCCCTCTTCGAGAGGTAATTGTGAATGAGCACCGAGACGGCCTTCCCTTACCCATCGCAAAAGGAAGCCTTCAAGTTCTCTCACTCGTTCGCCGTCCGGCGTTATATCGGAGTTCACTCTTTTCTTTCAGGCCTTACCCCTTGCAGAGAGTCCCCCCTCCCCTTTCCCCGACGTTAGTTCCATCTGAGTGTTTTTTCAGCGGGCCTCCCAACTATTTCGCGTTGGCCCCTGCACGGATGATGGGGGCCTTGGCATGTTTGTCAGTCCAATATCGTGATGTGTTCATTTCTCCGATTTTAACGTATGTTGTCCGATAGGACAACTTTTTTCCTCTCCAGATAAAGATCCTTCAGGCTTTCCCCCGGGACCTCTCCTCTCCTTCCATTTTTCTTCCGTCCTCCCCGGTTGTTCATCAGGAAGTTCGGTTTCTTCCTCCAGCCCTGGGTTGGACCCCCTCTCATTTGCGTTGCCGGAGACGATCGAGTTTGGTCAGTCGATCTCGCTCCTCCGGTTCCCCCTTTTTCTTGGATAGACCCATCCCTGTGTGATGCCGCCCTGAACTTAATGATTCTATCTTAGACAGTTCGAACCTTCCTTCCTGTTCAATCTCTATCTCCCCACCCTCCCCTCTTCTCACTCGTTTACCCAGCATGAAGTATGCACTGTGCCCTACGCCTTGCGCCCTTCCTCTTCCCCTCCGGTTTTCCCTATGACAAATTTTCAAACCTTTCTGTAGCCTCTCCCCTGATGTCTCCAACGCTTCCATTCCTATCATTGGCTTTCCGCGGAGAGATTTCTGATGGATCTCAGGATTCCTTGGTTCTTTCTCCGTCATTTTCAAAGAACGTGCTTTATACCCCCTTAATTCCCTCTCCTCAATTTTTTTACCCTCCTCCCTCCTTTCCTCCCTTGGTAAGAGCGCGTGTTTAAGGATACTTCTCCCTTTTTCACCGGAAAGGTGTCCCTGACCTGACCATATCCTTCGACCACCAGTTGTTTTTGACTTTCACAGTAGAGACT
>Ga0179591_1272633_pt1 | contig 17342 bp, 23 predicted proteins | sample CZOMad2_1_08_16f_FD_182891 | JGI IMG/M metagenome (GOLD analysis project Ga0179591, IMG submission 182891) | Vadose zone soil fungal communities from Angelo Coast Range Reserve, California, USA - CZOMad2_1_08_16fungal (PacBio error correction) | ecosystem: Environmental > Terrestrial > Soil >... | reverse complement strand
CAGTTTTTTGAAACAGTTCTCCCCCCCCTTTTAACTGGCGCCGGGTTCTCCCCCAGGCCGGTAACAAGGTTCAAAGTCCTCATTCTTATCTCCGCTCGGCCAACCACTCCCCCCTTTTAGCCCCTGCAAACGTCCCCATTTCTTACCACTTCTCGGTGAACACCTTTCCCCCTTTTTTTTCCGGGACAAATAAAGTGACATCAGCACCCCTGCTCCTCCCGTTCTCACAGGTTTTTTTTGGACACTGGCTACTTTCTGCCCCCAATTTTTTTTGGAAAGACCCCTGAATCCACATTGTTTTTTCCCTCCCATCCCTTTTTTTTTTCTTTTTTTCGATACGACCGTGCTTTTGCTGGTTTTCCATTTGTTTGTCAGATGGGTTAAGTCTTGTCCCCTTTTTTCAGTGCTGTTTTTTTTCGGGTTGACTTTTTTAGTGTTCCTTTTCAAGAAAGGGTTTTTATGTAACGGTGACGATGTGTCTTTGTTGGTACTTGATGCCCCTTTTTCAGATTGTGGGACTGTTCTTAGTGAGAGATGGTGCTTTTCTTAACTTAAGACGACTCCAATTCTTTCTTGGCCGGTATACTGGCTGTGGTGCCCCCCCGAGGTTTGGACCACGGTCGCGAACAGCCCGACCGAGGTTATACTGTTTCCAATGATGTGTGGTTCTTCGTTGAAGCTTAAGGGTTGTCCCCCGGGTTGGGTCGATGGAGCTTTGATGGGACGGGCCCCCCCTCTGGGATGTTTGAGATACTTTCCCCCCCGGCCGGCTTCTTTCCTTTCGTCTCAAAATGGTGCCGGATTTTTTTGATTCAAAGGGTTTTTTTCCTCCGACCTTTTTTCTCCTGGTTTTGCCTGTCTTTCCCCCAAGGCCACAACGGTTTTTTTTTGGTGGCAATTTTGTGTGATCGTTTGTCTGGTCTTTTGATTGGTGATTTCTTTGCCAGAACGGTGCTTACCCCTGTACTGAGAAGTCGTGATCGGTTTTCCGTTTTGGTCCGGAAACCTTCGGTTCTTTCCTTTGTGAACGAACGGTTTTTTCCCCGATGGTGCTCGACGTCTGGGGCTTTTTTTCCTACTTGCCGGCCCCGGGCGGAGTTTCCCTTTTTTTGGCCGCTTTTTTCTGATGGCAACAACAATTGGTTGCTTCCTTTGAAGTGCTGCCCGGCTTTTTTTTGACTTTTTTTTTTTCCCCCAAGGATCCTCCCCCTTTTTGAGACCGGGTTGTGGGCTTTTGCAGGATTTGTAAGACCACCCGGTTTTATTTGGCGAACGGGCCGCCGTGTCTGCGATACCTCGTTTTCCGATTTGGACCGTTCGCTTTAATCGGGGAGGCGGTTATGAGTGAAAATCGTTTCTCTGTGGAACCTCTTGGGGGTTTAGAACTTGTCTTCTAGGTCTTGATAGGAAATCACTAGTGCGATCCGTTCGCTGAGGTTAGATGGCCAGCAGCAGGGTTCACGGCCGTCACCATGGGTCTCCCGGGTTTTTGCCGGCGGGGTGCTCTGGACGAAATTCTCCTTAAGGGATGAGGTGGCTTCTCTTTCTCTTTTGCTGGAAAAACACTGTCACCCCGGCGCTCTGCCGGTCGGGCTTCCCGTCCTCTGCGTGTTCTTCCTTGCCCCCTAAACGGCCAAACCCGTGCTACCCCCTATGTCCTTTGCTGGGCTTGGCCACTCCTGCTTTTGGGCTTTAAGTCCGCCCCCTCGGTTCCGTGTTTCGGGTGGGATCTCCTGGTTTGGTCCGGACGATTGGTGCCCCTTTTTCCCGGTTTTTTGCGCGGCGGTATTTTCGATTTTTTTGCCCGAGGTCCGTTCCTGAGGGACGGTTTGCCCGTCTGGGATGATGCGACAACGGGTTCCCACGTTTTCCCTTGAACGGTCCCCTCAAGGGACGGCGCTGCGGTTGTTCTTGTTCTTTCCCACGAAAGGTTCCCGTTTCTCCTGCTCGTGATGAGGGGTTGTCGATTTGTGACCAAGTTCCTTGTTGCACTGTCTCTCCTTTTCGGAAGGGTCCAATTTTTCCCCACCCCGTTCTTGCCTTCCCCAGGCGCTTACCGGTCCCTCCCTTTTTGCAGATTTTTGAACCAAACGGGTGTGACTTGTCCCGGCCCGAACACCCACGGGAGGGGCGGACAGAAAGTTAGAAAACGGGTAAATGGGTGGCGCCTTTTCCAATGGCTCGACCCCTTTTCCCTACCAAAACACGGTGCAACCAGTCCCACGAAAACTTGTTCCGCTTCTTTTTGAAAAGGGGCGAAATCTCTTTACGTCTGAGGACAAAGGCTCTGTTACTATAGGAGGAACGGCCACACTGGCCTGTTTAGTTCTGAGTCTTTCTCTGTAATTTTGCGATTTTCCTGCCCCCAGGTGCCTGTCAAGGAAACCACCCCGGTCTAGAACGTCGATGCCTGTTCCACCCCGCGGGGCGGACCTGTCCCTCCCCTTCGCCGGCTCCTCAAGGTATTCAGGTTCCCTTCATTTTTTTCCAGGTGGAATGTGCAACTGTTTCCGGCTCCCCCTTTCTGGCCCACCTGTGGTCTTCAAGTTCATCCCTGTTTCTTTGGTTGCCGACCTGTCACTCACAATTTTGGAAACCAAACGCACCTCCTTTCGGAATTCCCCCTTGTTAACTTTCTCGTATCAAGGTGCTCAATGTGGTACCTTTTTTAATTCTTTCGGATGGAACGTTCCCTGCCTTTCCCCCCAACAGTTTTTTTGGTGTGTCATTGTCCTCCCGGTAAGCCTAGATTTTACTGATTAATGGGTTAATCCTTTTCTGGTGGCCAGTCCGACCATACACGGACCACCTTTTTAGTCGCCGAAGCTGACGTAAGGGCCTTCTCCTTTTGGATGGGATCCAAGGTGCCACAGGACGTTCCCCTTTCCCCTTTTCCTTTCCCAAGTCCTGGCCAGATGTTCAGACCCTCTTTTCCCCCCCTCCCTTTACGCTCAGCTAATACGAACTCTCCCTGAACACCAACCTTTCAGTCACTGTTTCCCTGTATTTTACCTGTTAACATGCCCTCGATTCCAGTTCCAGAGTTCCCCTGTCCTTCACCTCCCCCTGTTGTTCTCCGCCCACCCCCCCCTTTTTTCCCCTTGCAGGCGAACTCCAGCGTCCCCCAGGCGGTTCCCAATGCAAGGTCCCCTTCTTTTTGTCCTCGACCCTACAAGTTTCCCCCCCCCCAAATCTTTCATCTCTATTTTTCTCCTTGTTTTTTTTTGTTTGAGCCAGGTTGTCGATGTTTCTTTTTTTTCCCAGTTGTAGTCCTCGTTTTGAACCCATCGGATCCGGGGTTTTTCCTCTGAAACAGTGTCTGATTTCACCTACCCCCCCCTTTCCTGGCTGAAAAAGTGTGTTTACTTGTCCTCGAACCCCGTGATCTTGAGGGTCTTTTTTCTCCCCCTTTCTTTAATCTCCCTGAGCATTTGTTTTACCTACCCGGGTCGGTACCCCCCTCTTTTTTCTTTTTCGCTCTTTAACCCCGTCTTGTCTGTTAGTGAGTCTCCCTTTTCTTGAGACTCCCATCCTGAGGGGTGACGTGCTTTTTCTTTTCGCCCATTCCCCTCTTTCTGGTTGCCAGGCTGCTTTCGCAACGTCGACTTTTTTTTTTGACGCCCCACCTCGTCCTTCGAATCTCACCGCCGTCTCTTTTCTTTAATTAACTGCAGTGTAACATAAGTTGGCAGCTACTTTCCCGTTCAAACGGTTCTCCGTTGTTTACCCTTTCTTACCTCTTTACAGCTTTCTTTTTTTCGCAATTGCGCTTTTTTAAACGCTTGTTTTCGCGCCTGAGTACTTTTCGGTGCCCCTGAGCACATGTCTTTCTTGCACCATGTGGAAAACCAACCCTTTTTTTTCCTCTCGCATGCCCTTTTTTCTCCCCAAACACCCTTTTTTCCCCTTGGTGACTTGGTGGAAGGTTTAGGCCCCCCCCTTGTTTCCTTCGGTGGTTTTCTTTCCCGCAGCGGTTCTAGCACCCCCATTTGCCCCTTTAGCTACCTTGAAATGAACATCTCCTTCCCCCTTTTTGACCCTTTGCCAACACTTTAGAAGTTTGTAGTGACTTGTGTGGAACTTCAGCCAGCACCTTCATCCTCGTGTTTTTCGTTTCAACTGCGCGTCCCTTTTTTTCCAAATTCGGAACCCAACGTATTTCCCCCGTAGCCCAAGAACAAGCCCGTCCGCGTTTTCTGGTGCCCACCGTGTGGCTTCCCTCCCCCCCCCCCCCATCCGTCACCTGTTTTGCACCCTTCCCATTGTGACTGTGGTTCCTGCAATGATAGGCCAAAAGTTGGTTTTTTGCGCGGTATTTGCGCATCCCCGTCATCCCTGTAATTGTTTCCTTCTTCCCCCGCTGCCGGTTTTGGGTTGGGGAGCCCCTTGCGTGTCCAAAGTGCACGGGACCCTCGGGCAAGGTATAAGGCCGGCACCAAGGTTAAACAGGTGCCCCTTTATCCAAAGAAGAACCTCCCCCAAGAGCCCCGGTCAGCCCTTCTGAACACACCACTCACATTTTCCGCCCCCCGGTTTGCCAGCGCATGTGCCCCACCCGACCACGTAGTCCCCATTTTGGAAAAAGTTTTTTTGCCCCCCCCAGCCCCCTCTCGGCCACCGGTCTCCCCCAAGCTCTGGCGAAGGCGGACCCGCCCCCCCTGTAGGAACCCGTCTTCCCGCCTGCCCCCCCTTTCCCCTTCACTTCCCCCCCACAATTTTTCCCTCCGTCAATTCCTGTCCCCCCCCCCCCCTCCCCCCACGAGTCCAGGTTCTCCCCAGCCCCTAAACGTCCTGCCCCTTTGTCCCGTGTGGAAACTCGGGATTCGGTTTTCCCCCATTTTTTCAGACCTCGTGTCCCCAGCTTCCCCCCCGGCCAACGGACCCTGGGGGTTTCCCCCTGCAAGCACATCCAACCACTACCTTTTTGGGCGGCAGTAAAATACCGTTACCTACAGTCCGCTTCAAAACCCTCCCCAGCCGTTGTCAATCCTTCCATGACAGTAGGAGGTTCTTTACCAGTAGCATACGGCACTTTTATCCCCGAAAACAACACAGCCAGTCCCGGAAAAGTCATCCGGAACACAGCTGGACGTTCGCCACATCACGCACCACCCCAGTCCGACCCATTTTTTTAAACAGTTTTTTGTCCATTTCCCGACCAACAGAGCCGTTTCTCCCCCCCAAAGGTCTTTGATGTTCAGAGAACCCACTCTTGCACACAAGTTTACCCCCCCCCACTTTGTCTCTTTTTTCGTTTTTGCCATCGCACGGACCATTTTTAACTTTACAGCAAACATTTTTCACTTCTTTCCTTCCCCCAACTCTGTCTTTCCTTTGCTCCTTGCACCCCCCCTGCGAAAATCTGATCACAGGAGACGAACCTGTTTTAGACATCGCCCCCCAAGCTTTTCCTTTGTGGGCCCCGAACCTTCACGCACCCACGCTTTTTTGGCAGTCGCACCTTTCTTTCATCATCCCCCTAAGTCCACCCGGGCCCACGTTCACTCTTATATCTGGTGCCATTAATACCGTTAAAGTTTCCCTTCAGGTAGCTCCCATTTAACCCGCAAGTCTTTTGCACTCAGCCCATTTTTTTTTTTCGGCAAAAGTTGCCACCCGTTTTTGGGCCCAGGCACACTTCCCACAGTAGCGCTTCTCGTTCCCCTTTCCCTTTGCCCTTAAGACCCACCCCTTCTCCCCCCTTACGAAACCCCCGGACCTTCCAGTTTCAATCCGGTGCACCCCGTTCCCTTTCAGCCGGCACGGATTGCCCCTCCAGACCCTTTTTCGTTCACGGCAACCTTTTTCCATTTTTCCGCCTTTGGGCCGTACACCCAAATCGTTAACCCCTGTGTCATCAGGCTCCACAAGCAACCTTGTCCTGCATTACCCCTCTCCCCCATACCTCCCGACTCGGCCCTTTTTCAATCTCTTTCACAAGTCTCCCTGAATGCAAAGTTTAGTTTTATAACTCCATCGTTGGTTCTTTTGTAGATCTCCCGTCAAGTTGGTCTTTTTCCTGGTCGAATGGACAGGTTGGTGGCCTCCGAGGGTCGGCTTTTCCTAGTCCAGGTTCTGGTTTGTGATGATATCAACCCGCCCCCGTTTCTTTTATTTCTCTTTGTTTCTGTAAACTCCATTTAACGGTTCGATTTTGGGTTTCTACCGGTTGCGTCTCTCATTTCTCGCCCCCTGGTGCGGCCATTGAGTGATACCCAAATCCCCTTCTTCTCCCTTTCTAAATTCCCGAGATGGTTACAATCACTTTTTTTTGGCTAACCCCCTTTCACTCTTCTAATGGGGTCCAGCTGATATTTTTCTGGCTGGCTCTCCCTGGTGAGTTTTTATTGAGGACATGGACAAAGTTTGGCTTCTTTTTGTCTTCCCTTTTTCCTTTTTTCTTGCTATGGTGAAGAGGTTTTTCGTCCCTGGTGTCAAAACTGCGTTGGCCGCTGTTGTGCTGATGTGGACAGTTTCAGGTCGCGAATGTGTATGCAGGTTTTGCTTCTTTTACCACAAACCTTTCCCCCTTCAAAATGAACAACGGTGTTTTTTTCGTACTTCTTGGTTGCTGATGGGGTTAGACCCCACCTCGTCTTTTTTTACTTTTGATGATTTTAACCCTTTGGTCCCCCAAGGGTGGTTTCTTTTCGCGTTGGGTTTGGTGGGCCCCGTAACGGCCGGGGCTCTTCCCCACGACCCGGTTTCTCTTTCCCCCCGACGGGTGGGTTTTTCATTTCCCGATTGTTCCGTGCCTTGACCCTCGTGAGACCTTTCTTCCAGCGTTTTTTTGCTGATGTTTCCCATTTCGGCTCCCACTTTCCCTTCCAATGTGCTGATGCACAAACTCAACCCTTTGGTGCTTTTTGGTTCTGATTGAACGTCTCTTAACCGGTTATCGTTTCTTGGTTTTTCCCTTTCCCTTTTCCGGGGCGGTGTGCTCGGCCCAACGTGCCCCGGCTTCCCTCTTTTTCCTGGGTCCCGGTTTTTCGACTTGTGCTGCCAATTGTGTACTGGCGTGTGTTTTTTTCTTTTCTTCGACCTGGATTTAGTGTTTTGAGGATGGACCCAAACGGTTTACGACGGCCTAGTACCTTGGTCTTGATGGTTGGGTTCCCCCCAACGACTTTTTGTGCATGGTTTTTTACCTGTGCGCGGGTCTTGTTGCTAGTGCTGGGTTCTTGTGTGCTGCTGGCCACCCCTGCACGTTCTCCCAGGTCCGGCCCAAAGATTTTTGGTGCTTTACCCACAACGGTTTCCCCATTGCGTCACGGTTTCCGCTTTTTTTGCACTTGGTGCGCTTCTTGTTGGAGGCTTCTCTTTTTTCCACCTACTAGACGGGTCATACCTTTCGGCACCTTTGGTCTTTTCCTCTGTGTGATTTGGCTCGGGGAAAGCGTATTCTTTGGCATTCAAGACAGAAAGGGTATTTGATGTCCCTTTCTTAATGTGGTATGAACGGCAGCTTTGAGATTGAGCATGTCTTTAGTCACCACGAAGGGTACGGCATTTCTCCTCCTGAGATCCCTTTGTTTTTTGCAGCGTTGTCCTTCCCTGCAACAACTTTTTTTAAACCTTTCCTCTGTTTGGCCGGCCGGGTAACACTGGCTTTCCTGGGGCTTTAAAACGAACTTTTTTTCCCTCCTTTCGGTTTTTTCCGGGAGGATCTTTCTCGGACCATTTCTCCTATGTTTGCAAACCTTTCCGGTTCCGATTTTTTTCCAAGCTTTGTTGTCAAAGTACCCCCCAGTTTTCTCCTGGCGCTACGCCTCCGCAGGCTTTAGAAGGTACCACACTTACAATGGCTTTCTTGCCCCTTTTGCGACATTCTCCCCAAGTTTGTGCCCAGGTGCCTGAATTGCTCCCCACCCCTGTTGAACTCTGTCCCCCTCTACCCCCTGGTTCTGTGCGGGGTTCTTCGGACCCCGAACGTTTTTTACTATCCTGGCCTCGGCCTGGTGCGTTGCGGGGCTCTACGGGCCACCACGTCATTTCCCGCAGTTCTCAACTTTTTTGGGAGCCTGTTGGCCGATCCCAAATGATCGAAATTGTTGCAGTTTCCCCCCCCTGGAGCCCCTGTGCTTTGGGAACCGGTATGGTTTTCCAATCCGTCCTTTTCCTTTGTCTACTGGGCCGGGGCCTTTTAGGTTACGTTTTTTTCAACCTTTTTTTTGGCACTTTTTTTCCCGACGGCGGCTGTGCTCCCTTTACAATCCGGGTCTTTCCCAGTGCCCTTTGGGCATAGATTGCCCATGTAACCCCCCCCCCTCGACCCCTGAAGGCAGCACGGCTTTACACGGTTTTTGATCAGTGTCCGTTCGTGTGATCCAGGGGTCCCCCCCGGTAATCCCCTGGATGCAGTTGTATTCCCCCTGGTGCTCACTTTCCCCTCTTGTTACGCAGGGTTCCCCGGTTCGCACGGTTTTTTACCCTTTTTCGTCTCTGCCTACTCCCCCCCCGCCCTTTGCCGTAGTACGACCTCACGCCCTGCTTCTTGCATCCACGTCCAACGGATGGCTTCTTAGTTTCTGGACGGGGCGGTTTTTTTACACCAGACTGCCTTTGACACGCCAATGTCCTTAGAACATCGTTTCTTTTGCTACGCTCAATCTTCTTTTCTTTTTTTCTTTTTTTTTTTTTCCCCACTAGTCCCCCCGGTGAAACCCCCCGCTCTCCAGAAGTTTCGGATTTTTCCCAGCTCTGATCCAGTTCCCCACCTGTCTGCAACCTTATTCAACGCTCCCGGTTTCTCGACAGGGCTTCCGGGAGAAAATTTTTGTTTGGTTGTCGTTAGTTGTTCCCACCCGTGGACTTTTTGGCGTGGCCTCCTACCTCCAGGGCCCAGTAGACATCCTTTTTTCTCTTTTACCTCCTTTTTTGTTTCTAGGAGGTTTCTTCCAGTTGAGGGGCGAGGTAATTTCTCGTCCGGTGTGCTTGAACCCCCTTTAATGTAGCCGGACCACCCACCCCCGTGTTTAACTTGCAGGCTTTTGTTGCTGTCTACACAGTTGAGATGCCTCTTTTTTTTTTCCGGTGTAACTTTTTTCTTTTTTCTATATTTCATGTGCGAACTGCCTTTGATCCTCCGTTGAACCCGTTTTTTCTTTTATCGGTCGATGAGCTTTTGACTTTTTTTTTCACCGGTCCTATTTTACATTCCCTCTCAGTCGGACGTTTTCACAGCTTCTGGTTTTAAATTGTTTCTGGAGTTTCGCTCGCCTGTTTTTTGGGGACAGTCACCTTTCTAAGTTCCAGGGTATGAGGAGTCCCTTCAGGGCACAGTCTGAAGACATTTTGTAAACGGTTCCCTTTCCTTCCTTCCGGAGGCAACTTTTTTACCTTGTCTCTTATTAATTGGCGTAATGTCGAGAATTGAGCTTTTTCGTGCCCAAACTTCGAACCCGGGTCTATGAGCCCAATGTTACGTTCTGACAGCTGATCCGGTTGTTCCATTTGTCTCTTTTCGCTTGTGGCCGTCTTTCGGTGACCCTTCTTCCCGGTCCCCCTGAAAAAGCAGCGGCTTTTCTTTTTTTAAAACGTTGGAACACTTTCTGGTCATATGTTCCACCCCTTTAAGGCCACCTCAGGTGGTGGAACGTCTGGACCCCTTTGCACATTTTCAGCCAGATGCGCGGTTGTCCCCCCTCCCTCCCGCCTGAGGGAAGTTGGTTGATTAGGTCACCCCTTTAGACTTCCGTTCTCCTGACACAACCCCTCTAGTCCGTCAGCACCCCGCCGAGAAATTTTGCCAAGTTATATTTTGCCGTCTTGAACTTTTTTCCCACCCGAAGTACGTTGCACCTTGCTCTCCCATGAAAGGTGGTGTTCTTGGCATTTAGGACCCCCCCCTTTTTCACCTGTTTGGTTTTCTGTAGCACCGTCACTGTACCCCTTTTTCACACGTTTTTTCTTTTCATGCTGCAGGTTGTTTGCGCGAAACGTTGCACCAGTCTTCTGGGGGCCAGTCGGGCCGGCTTCACGTTTCCCCTTCGGCCTTTTCCCAGTTTTTTTAGCGCCGTGTCGCACACCGGCGGCCAACTTTTTTTCTTTCCAATTTTCCCCCTTTTTTTTGCTCGTCCCTTCAAGTAGCGAACAACCTTTTCCAAATTTGGTCCCCTACAGAAACCACGCCACTTTTCCCTACTCCGTACCCTGGTTTTGTACCACTCTTTCTTTTTGTCGACCCCTCCTCTGCAACCATCCCCGGAGACGTTTTCACAGACCTTTTCTTTTCCCCGTTCAGCACCTTTTCATTCCTTTTTCCCGTAACCCAAGGCGCCTTTTCCAAAACCAGTGAGATTGCAAGGTTCTTTCCCAACTCGTGTGGACCGTCCCCGTCGCTCCCCCGAACCACGCATCTCTCCCTCTGAACCGCGTCCACCCGTGTTAGCAACTTTGAACCCGTTGTTTGAAATTGCCTTAGGGTGGGAGCCGTCAGCACCTTTGCAATCTCCACGCGTTCCCCCCTCTCTGAACTTTGAACAAGCTTGCTGTCCCATTTTGGTTCAGACCCCGTGCCCAATACAGCCCCCATTTGTTAAATCACCCCCCCTCCTCCTTCCCCAGTCGCGCCAACACTTTTGGTCACCCAGGGACTCACCCCCGGAGCCCATTTGTTTACTCCCGCCATCCCGTTAGTTCCTCAGAGCCACCCTCTTTTTTTTTCCCCAATCGGAAACCCGTAGTTTTTTTCCCCCCTTTCCCCTCCCCCAATGGCGGCAAAACGATGGCAACGTTTGTGTCATTAATTCTCCCCCTTCTCCGTGCGACGCTTCTCCCTCTTTTTTTTTTGCATACAGACACCAGCCGACCAGTTCCCCCTCTTTTTCCCCCTGTTGTTTCTCACCGTTTGCCCGGAACCTTAGTTCCGAGGACACCAAGACTCCCTTCCCACCGAAACCCCCCTTTTTCGCAAAGAGAGCCTGGTTCCCCCCCCCCTTCCCCCCCCCATGCAGAAAAAGTGTTTTCCCCCCCCCTCCAATTGTTCTGAACCCCGCAGACATTTTTCCCCCCGGCCGAAAACCCTTTCCCCCTTTGATACTGTTGGTTGTCATACACTCGGCAGTGCCTGTTCTTTCAGCACGGTGGGGTCCCCATTCTCACCCCCCCCTCCCCCCCCCTACTTTCCACCAGTTGCAACACGGCATGTCCCCCCCCCCAGTAAGCATGGCCCCATGTCTTCCCCTTCTTGCAACCGTCGCGCGACTTGTCCCCCATGTGCGGACAGCGGGACCCCCCCGAGTCCCTCCCTTTCGAAGTCGGCACCGTTCAGCCCCCCTTGGACCGTTTCGTCCGTCTCCTTGATCCCACAAGTTGCGCTGCCGCCTTGAACCCCCCTCCCTTCAACGTGACCGTCACAACGCAGCAACAGTCCTGCCCCCTTCAATTACGTTTTAGTTCCATCATGGCACCCCTCCTAAAACCTCGTCTGGGTTTTTCCAGTTTCTTTCCCCCTTGTTTTCCCCCGACGTCCCCCCCCCTTGTCGGAACCCCGTCCTGAACCCCTATTATATTTTCCTTTCACGTTCTGTTTTTCGACCTGACCATGACCCCCACGACACCCCGACCTTCCCCTGGTCCCTGCCCCCGTGAGTGCACTTTGCCGAGGTCAGTACTTCGGTTTTGTTTGACCGTTGTCCGCCTTCTTTTCCTTATGGGTCTAAACGGGTATTTAACTTCTTGGTTTTTCTTTAAATTTTTTTTGATGGACGTACACTTTTATAGGTTGAATGATTCAGGACCTTGGATGCATTCTTTGCAGAACTGTCTGTTCAAAAGGAACGGCCCCCTAAGGCCCGTGCACGAGATTTGTTTACAGTCCTGTTGAGCCGGTTCCGCAGGAGACCCCCCTCATTTGGGGTATTCTTATTGATTTTTTTTGATAGCTTGGCTTAAGTTTCTGGGGTTGCATGCGATTTGCAACCCTCCCTCTATACTTGACAGTATTGGGGCCTGGAGCGACTTACGAGTCAAAGGTGGAGTTGGTATTTTGGCGATGTCAACAACACCCCGGCTTCCCGGACTCTCAACGGGAACTCCTATTCCTTTTGCATGTTCTCTTCAAAAAAAGTGAACTCCCCCTTCCTCCCAACGTACAGGCGGACCATGCCCAGTATGGGTTGCTTTTTGCGTGATCGGTTATGGCAAGAAATTTTTCTGATTTGCCGTAGCTTGGCTGCTTCTTGCCAGGGTTGACGGCCGGGAAACCCTTTCGTCCTGCAGGTGCTGTCCTTTCGACCGGTTATTTGGATGGGCGTCTTTGTGTGCTGCTGGTTCCTAATGTTTGGTGGGGACGATGTTCGGAAGGTTCTTTGCCAATGTTGATTTTCTCCGGTTGCCTTCTGTGTTGAGTGGATTTTGCATTTGTGCTCCCTTTGGGGGCTGCATGCTTTTTCGATGCTGACCCCCAAAGACCGTGCCTTTTTGGTTTTCTTTTCTTCTTTGGGTTGAGGCTGGAATCAACAGTGGTGGTAATTTGTCTTTTCTCACGGGTGAAGCGCCGTTTCGTTCCCAAACGCCCGTGTCCTAGTGGGGTCCCGTTCTTCGGAGTGATAATTTGTTCCCCCAGACGCTGTGTAGCCTCCCCTTGTGAGATGTAACTTCGGGTTTTTTTTCCCCTCTGGCGTAAGTTTCCTGTAGTCCCGTAGAAGGTACCTTTTCCCTTTTTTTGACTTTTTATTCGTTGAGAGTTGATTATCTTGTGTAATAAAGTTTCCCATCACTGAAGACCAAAAGGAATATTTTTTGCTGTCCTTTCCCCCCTTGTTTTTTCCACATCTTCTTTGAAGGAGGAGGCTGTTTCCCTGGCAGCTGCGGGGCTGGGATTCACCCCGGGTTTCGACGTGTTGTCCCCCCCTTCTCCCCTTGGTGTCCCTAGGTTGAAGGTGGTTTTCCTTTTCTTTTGGTCCAAGTCGCTAGGTTCAGTGCACTTTCCACACCTTTTGTGACGGGTGTACCCTCCCGTCTGGCTGGCTTTCCTCAGGAAGATGCGGGGGTACGCGGTGATTTTCCAACCTTAGCTTCCCTACTTCTAGAATGAGCCCCTTGGTTTTTTGAATGTTATAGGTCCAACCGTGCTGATTGTCCCCCTTTTCCGGGGCAATGGCGGCTGATGTTTCCGGATGGACGAAACTTTTTGTACGCCTGCTTGTGAGTACCCCCCTTAGCGGTTGGCTGATGGGATCCCCTGGTCAGACGGTGGTTTGCAAAACTTTTTTTGCCCTCCCCTAACCGGGTTCCGAGGTCGGCTGCACAACCCTTGTTTTTTTAAGAGTTGTCACCGGCGCAGCCTGTGCCACTTCTTGGACCCCCAACCGTTTCCCCATTCCCCCCCCGATATCTTCGTCATGACGAACCTTTAAGGGCGTCTGGCTTGTCATCCCCAAAAACCCCGGTGAACCTGGACACCACCTGTTTCACAAGCGTTTGTCCCGGTTGTGTGCTGAACTTAAAAGGTTCAAAAGTTGGACCTGCCGTTTTTGCTTGTCTTAGGACTTCCGTACCCGGTTTCACACCCGACATGTCTCCGGTATGCGATCTTCGTCTCCTCCTTGAAGGTGACAGGCCACCCCCCACCCGGGGCCTCGAACCTTTGCTGCATTTGAACCCCGCACCGGGCCGAGGGATTAGATTATCCGCTTGCGGAAAAGGTCAGTTAAAGGCTCTCCCCGGAAAGAATTTCATGACACGACGGACCGGTGCCCGGTGCCACTGTTTGTCCGACCTGTGTTTGGTTTTAAGACAGAGTCCGTTCCCACGCTTCGTGTCGCGGATGTTCCGGGAGACCGTTCAAAATGGGACCCCCCCCACGGGGCCATACCCAAGCAAGCTTCCCCCCCCTCAAAAACCCGGTGTTTTTTCCAGGGTTTTGACTTTGACCATTTCGATGTCATTCTTGGCCGGTATCATTTGCTAATTACGGTGTAACAAACGTAATCCCGTGGTTTACGGGGTGCCTTTTTTCCCGAGTCGCCTTTTGGCGAAAAGTTTTCCTCGGGCCTGGGGTCTCGTACCCCCCCCAGGTTTTTTAACGTGTTACTGTCCCTTCCCCTTTTGACCCCCCTTTTTTTACTTTCTCACCTTTGAAGTCCACTTAACTGCGAGCACACCCCCCCCCACCCACCCCCTTGATTTTCTACGCCGACTTTTTTTAACCCGACCTTCGTGAAATTTGGCCGTTGAACATCTTCTTGAAGTCCCTTGCATCGACTTTCCCCCCAGGCCCCTTTGTTAACTCCCCGAACTTTTTTGCAGTTTTTTTTTTTCCCCTCGCCATTTTTTTCTCTCTCAGTCCTCCCCTTTGACCTTCACGGATTCACTATCTTCGAAAGCAGATCCTGCAGGCAACACGTTTTCCTTGTGTCTTTCCGCGAATCGGCCCACGCCCCCCCGGGACGGCGTTAAGTTGGGCCATAGACACATTTTTTGTTGCCAATCGAAATCTTAATTTTCCTACACTTTGTTTTCTAGATGTCTCAGTTACCTTTCGTGGATGTTCTTAGGACCCAAAGTACGTTTACGGGTTGCTTGCACCCTCTAGTCTTTACCAAACCCCCTTTTTTCTGGACCCTTATTAGTGTCGGACGCGCTCCTTTCCATTCACGATATAGTGTGTCGGTCTTTTCCTCGTCCGTCTGTAACACATGCCTCTTTTTGTGCACCCCGCCGTCAGCGTTCTTGAATAGTAGTGGAAACACGTTGGTGATTTTCAGATTTTTTTGGAGTCCTTTTTTCTGCGGTAACTTCCGCCGACATGAGTGCCAGTGCCTACTGTTTTCAACCGGGCTCCCCATCTCAAACTCTCCGTGCCGTGGACCGTTTCCCTCGTGTTCGCCTACGCCCAGGGTTCCTTTTTTCTAGATGGTAGTACTCTTCCCGCCGTTGAAATCAGTGACACCCCTATGACACATTGGTTGACCTCCCTTCCCCCCATTGAAAGATGCCCTTTTTGTCAAGCCTTTTTCCCCTTGTGCGGTATTTTCCTCCCGAACTGTAGTTGTGGTCGTTGGCCCTTAACACTTGTTACTGCACTTTTTTTCACCCTTTTGGTGCCGTGCAGGCCCCCTTTGTTAACATTCCTTTCCTTTAGGTAGTTTCACGGCACAGGATAGAAACCTCTGTGCACTTCTCAACATCTCACCGGTTCCTCCCATTTCTTTTGCGGAACGTTTGCAACACTCTTAACTGAGGTCCCCCCATACGCGTTTCCAGTGCCTGAACTCCCCCCCCACGGTTCACGCAGTTGCTCCCGTGACCCTTTAATCTTTCTGAGAGTTGTTTTGTCTTTATTCGGCACCGGCCCCCCCTTCCGACGCGGAGTTGAGGTAATGTAAGACACCCCAGACATAAGTAGCTCTTTCTTAAAGTCGGCCAACCACCTCCCCCCTTGAAACTTTGCCACCCGGTTTTGATCCATTTGAAAACTGGGGGTGAGGTTCCCCCCACCCCCTCCTTGGAAACCGGTTGAGGAACTGTCGGCCCACCGTCCTTCCCCCACTTTTTTCAGTTTTTTTCCGTCGGACCTATTGCTCTGTTAGGCTCCATTTTTTTAGTCCGGCTGTAGGTCCCCAAATGGCGTCACCGTTACCGGGGCCCTTTCTCCCTCGGAGAAACCATTTTAACAGTACCACATTTTTAACCATTACCCCCGCTCTGCCTTTGGTTTCTCAGTCGGAAAACCAGCTCGTTCATAGCCCGAAAAGTGGTGCAACTTTTTCCAGTTCCGGCCACGTTCCCCCCCTGTTGGAAAACGTGGTTCATCACCAGCCACTGCTCTCCCCCTGATTTCGCTTCCCCCTTAAAGGAGGGCCAGTCGGAACCCCCGAGCCTTCGAACCAGACGGTTTGATCTCTTTATAACACCTGGGTCGAGGATAAGCCCCCTTTTGGAGTTTAAGGAATTGCCCATTTCAAGCCAGTTTTTAAAAGTCCGTACCTGCGGGGACGCCCCAGTTTTCCTTCCTTCTCCCTTCTTCTTTGCTTTTCCCCCTAACCTCAGCCGCCCTTGGGCCCCCCGCGGCACCCGTTTTTTCCCCCCCCCCACTCTTTCTTTGCGTGTCCTCAGAAAACCCTTTTTTGCCTCGAGGGCCCCTTTGCTTTTTTCTTTCAATCCCCCCGTTTTTTTGTCTGATAAATGTTACACCCCTGCGGATTTTCTTCGGACCCCCCCTTCCCACGCCTAGGAACCCTTTTTTTCCTACGACAAACCCCCTCGAGGGACCCCATTCTCACTTGGCACCGTGACCCCCCGCCACCTTTTGGTCCTTCGCACTTGAACGTTTTCCCGCCCCCCGCACACGTTCTCAAACATTCAACTTCCATTCCCAACCGCTGCCACCCGTTCCCCCCCTTTTTTCCGTTGGGCACCCCCAAAAACGGCAAGAACGGTCAAACTCACCCTTCTCCCCTTCCCTCCCCTCCTTTCCCACCCCGTTTCCCCCCAGTGTAAGGCGGAACCCTCCTGCTGACCGAAGGACCCCGTCGCGCCATTTTTCAAATTTTTCATCCCCCGCACCCTGTTCTGCCCCCTTTTTCCCCGGGACTTCACGCAGCACGTCGCCCCTAATCGCATACTTTCGTTGGGACCGCCGGGTCACCTTGCATTTCCCCGGTGGTGTTCCCCCGGCATTACCCGCTTACGATCCTGCCCCTTTTTGCCAAAGTTGTTTTGGCCCCAATCCAGCAAGCGCACCCCCCCGTTGCCCCCTTACCCGCTGCCACAACCCGAGACCTTTGACGTCAGCAAACCAGCGGGCTCTTTTTTTTTTAAAGTCTTGACAATTCTTCCTCACCGGGGCGCCATGGTGTGTTACCCGAGCACACCGTCTCCCTTTTTTTTTCCCCCTTTCGTCTCCGTCGGTCACTTTTTCAGTCCCCCCCCCCCTTTTTTTCCTTAGACGTTCATTCTTCTTCCTCACAGGAACCGTTGTGTGGTACCCCGTCCCCCCATCCCACAACGTTCCCCCTTTATCCATGTGCCACTACCCCAGCCACAGCACAAGTTTTTTCACCCTTCTTTTTTAATGTTGGGACGGTCGTGTGTTGGCCCCCCCCAGCTTCACCATTCAGCCACCGTTCGTATATATTTTATTAATAATTTGTTGGGGAGTCTTTCTTGTTCGCTGCCGTTTGGTGGTTGGGCACGAGGTCCGAACGGGCGGACCCTTTGTTTCCCCTTCTTGCGGCCGGGGGGGTGGATTGTTTTCCTTTTGATTGGGCCTTGTAGACCCCTTTTTTTTTTTTGTGTGCCGGTGGTTGTCTTACGGTCTTTCTCGTCCCGGTTAATTAGTTTTTTTACGGCGGGTGCGGATCAGCCCCCCCTCTGTGCTGCACGGTAAGTTTTCA
>Ga0179591_1271217_pt1 | contig 17347 bp, 19 predicted proteins | sample CZOMad2_1_08_16f_FD_182891 | JGI IMG/M metagenome (GOLD analysis project Ga0179591, IMG submission 182891) | Vadose zone soil fungal communities from Angelo Coast Range Reserve, California, USA - CZOMad2_1_08_16fungal (PacBio error correction) | ecosystem: Environmental > Terrestrial > Soil >... | reverse complement strand
CCACCCAACCAGAAGCATCTTTTCGCAGCGAAGAGGCCCTGCCGGCCGGACTCCCCAAAGTTTCTTAGTCGGCCTACCCGATCTTGCCATCTCTCGGTACGCTCTGAGATAGCTTATGTTTTAAGCTGTTTTTTCGCGACCTTTTCTTCGCCGTCCGATTTTTTTCAGAAAGGGTATTCTCTCTTTATCAGTGTGTCCCCCTGGTACGAAGTTTGCGGAGACTTAAAGGACCCGCTGGATTTTGCGCGCATCGTCGCTTTCCGGACGTTGCGGCCCTCGAGGTGACAAAATTAGCTATCCTCCCGGGTGCATCCTGGAACACTAACTTTATTGACCTTGCACCGGCGATTTCACTTCAAAGTCCCCCCTGCATTTTTTCCTTGGCAAACTTTCCTTGATTCCTCCAGTTGATGCCATTTTTCCGAGGAGCTGACAGTTTCGAACCACAACACAACGTAGCTTCAGCCAAGTCCCCAATTTGTGCCTCCCGTTGACTTCATGCGTTCTGTTCCCTCAGTATGAGACCGTGACTTCCCACGGGGGAGGCTCATGGTTGCCTTTTTTTTGGCTGTTTAGGAGCGCTCGCTGAGTTGTTTTCGGCATGCGTAGTCGTTCGGCCTGCTTCTACGTTCTGAACTGTTGAGCATTCGCGCCGACGAACTTCTGATCGCAGTTGCTATTTTTATAATTGGACGTTTGGCCGCGAGATTTTATGGCTCCCTGCCTCTTAGGGCAGAATCTTGCTGTCGAGAGCAGGCAATGGGTCCCAGGCCAGCTGTTAGTGCAGGCGCTATTTTTAAGCGTAACCGTAGGCGATTGGTCCATTTCATTCCATCGCGGTCCTGAGGCCGCGTTCACATAGGCGCCCTCTATTTTACAACCGATCAGTCATTCGTCGTTCTGCCTTCACTCGTTCTTTGGTATTTGATGCTTTTCGCGAGTGGGCGTGTGCGCTGTCCCGGCCCATCGAGAACTTCTTTATCGTCACCTTTCCCATCGAGGCGACGTCAGTCCCCCTGCCTCCGACTTTCGAGCTGAAAGCCGTATCAGACCTCGCGAATCCAACCAAGGTCTTAACCGCTCCAGCGTTTTCTGCCGCAAGTGGAGTGGCGTGGGAAGGCCAATTGGTTGATTTTCGGATTTTAGGCTCCCCCGTGTCGCTCAAACGGTATGGCGGCGACATGTGAGCCTTTTTCGAGAGGCAAGCAGCCTCTTCCGATAGGTTTGCTCTGGAATCGTTGCTGGCCGACACTCGTCTTTCCAGCTTGCGTTTTTTGCGTCGCATGGTGGTCTTCCTCTGCCGCAGTTAGGCGGATGTTTTTTACTCCCAATATGCAATGCCCCGCATTTTTACTTTCCTGATCGGGCGGCATTAGATTGTGAGTGGCCCAGGGGGGATGAGGCAATCCTCTTCTCAGTAGCAGGAGGTCCCAATGCGGCGCTTTCCTCGTTGACAAGCCGGGTGTTTGCGTGTTTCGCCTCTTCGCTAGACCCCGTAGGCAAGGGCCCCGACTAGCGCGTCCCCCCCTACGCCTCTGGCGTTTCAGCGCCTGTCTTCTTGATTTCCGGCATGTCAGGAGTTTTGAGCCCCTTAAGCGTTTACTGCCCGGGCGGAGAATTAATATTGATGTGGCTTTGTTGAGGCTATTCGCCCCGCTTACCTTGCAGTGGGATTTGTTTTCCCCTGTGAACAGCTTTCGCTATGTTCGTGACATTCCTACGATTGCGAACACTGTTCCGAACGCTTCGTCCCCTTTTTCTTCTTGAGTGTCATGACATTGGCGAGCGGACATTAACCTTTCTTCTTTACTACTCTCGTTTTTTTTTAGAGATTAATGCGCTGCCAACCAGATATTGACACGGACTTTAGACGTTACCGTCGACCGCACCCCTTCAGCCTTTCCCTTCGCACGGATTCCGTTCACGTCCTTGGCTCTCGGTGTCCCCCCCCCTTCCAACACAAATCTACCCCCTGCGCGGTAATACTCCGTAGCCAAAAAACTCTTTAAACGGCCCCTTACGTTTTAGATCCTGATTCAAGTGCGTTTCTATTGCCATGCGCCCTTTTTCTCCCGATGGCGAGTCAAGTCCTTTCCGCGGCATCAATGTAGATCGCGAGTCCCTTGTGGTAACATTACTCCCTTCGAGATGGACTGCGGCCACTCAACCGGAACAATAATCCAATCGCCGCCCTTTCTATAGCCTTATCGCTGGCTCCTCTTCTTCGCCCAACGTATGACTGCAAACGCAACCCTAATCTCACCCACTCCGCCCCTTGATCCGGAAATGCTGAATGCGGCCCCTTCTGTTTCTCATCCCTTTTTTGACGCGATTGGAGACTCCTGCAAAAACATCCTTGCATTTAAACGAGAAAGACGCTGTCGTCGGTTCATTCAAGATACACCCGTCACTTGACTGCTTGCCGGTCTCTCCTTTGACGACAACAATGTTGTCTCCCCTTCCGACTTTTGGCCCTTTTGGACAGAATTTCGCCCTCACATCTGCCGCTTCCAAGATAATTGGTACCCCCAGCGCAGCTACTTGCGTCTTACTTGCTCGTCATGCCTCCTGCGTGGACTTGGGCGCCCTCTCTGACTCTTGATGTTTTAGAATACTCCACATGCTGTGAAGATGCGTGGTAGGTTTTCATCGGCACCAGCCCCATCTGCCCCGCCTGCGAATCCACTACCATCCGCCGAATGGAACTTTTCGTAATTCTCATACTAGTTCTTTTACAATACGCGGCGCTAGTTTGGCTTTACCTCAACCCGCCCCCCCTGCTTTCATCTTTCCACCCGGTTCTTTCCCTGCCGGAATCCTCTGGCCCTAAACAAGCTGGTCCCCGACAGTGGCTGATCCTTCCGGCACTTCCCTACCCGCTTTTCAAAACCCCCTGCGTAATGGGAACAGCATGTAGAAGAGCGCATCATTAAGTTGCCTGTGTCGAAAAAACCCCAGGCAGCCTCATCGAGTGAACAGCAGGGCAGCACTCAAAGCTAAACCCCTCCCCCGTACAAGCGCTCCCCTTCCAGAAATGACCAGCCGCAGTCTTCTTCTAAAGTCATTTGCAACTCCCCCTACAAAAGTTTTCGTTTTTTGTCAAACGAAGATATTCCACACTTTTTTTCTTCGGATGCGCTTCCCCGCGGGATTTGATGGGTTGTCCTTCTCAGATAAGTGCATCAACTGGTCCGGCCTTTTCACGTGCGGAAATTCCACAGACCGATCATACAGATTCACGGTCCGGTGACCTCGCATTCCACATCACCGCTCGTTTCTTGATGTCCCCCGGTCCCCCTTGCCAACCATTATCAGCGCCCGCCCGCGGCCTAAGCCCGTGCCACCTCTCCGCTGAGCTCGCCGTGCTGCCTGATGCATCCTTTGCCAAGTTCTCCACCGCGTACCTGTCTTCCTCGATCGTGTTTATTTTTTATTAGAAAATGACGGCAGGGACTCATCGACGAAGTGCGGAACCTTACCCGCCTCCTCCCAGACTATATAAGTTTCTGGCCACTCTCGGGCATTCGCGAAACGCTTGCTCGGAAGGTCGGTAGTTATTCCACTATTCCGAACGCTGCGCTTAATGAGATCCTCTACCCCCCTCTTGTGTTTTCTAGAGTCGCCAAAACCTTCCGGCCACCTGCCAAGAGACGTCACAAGTGGATCCTAACGGTGAAAGCCCGGGAGTTCAATTGCTCTTTCCCTCCTTGATATCGGACTTTCCGTAGACCCTGGCGGGGTTACCGAGTGCGCTGGGTTGCGGTGTCTTGTTTCATGCCCAACACGGTCTGCTTCCTGACGTTGTTTGTTCCGAACATTGGGTGTCGATCTGCCGTTTGTTTTAATCCTTTTCATTTGGGCGCGATCCTGCTCTGTTCCGCCGCGGGTCGTTGCCTTCGCGCCCCTTTTGAACGATTTCTGGTCTGGGACTCATCACTCTGAACCGCGTTTCCCACTGACCATTGGAGATCCTCGCTGGGATTACGCTCCGAATAGACGCCCAGTTTATGCGCATGTAAGCCCTGTTTCCGACAACCCCACCATCGTTTCCCCTTTTTGCGCATCCTAAAGAAATTTGTTGCCATCGATTCGTTGACGAGCAAGGTTGCCTTTGTATCCTGGCCCGCAGGTTGATTTTTTTTTTTGCACTTGTGGCTGCTCTGATTTGGTGGGCCTTTCTTTAGTTTGTTGTTTTATGCGGTCTTTTTTGTGTTGCTCCTGCTCTGCGATGAGTTCTGTTTTTGAAAGTTGTTGAAACTAATGATGAGCATCCATGTTTGCGCGAGCTTTGCACCTTGCGCGGTTTACTGTCAGCGGAGGTTATACCCGCTCTCTTGGCCTCTGACAGGCCCCCGTAGCTGTTCCTCTGGCGGACATGGGGGTATAACCTCCCCCGGCAGCGTTATGACATGTTCTCGGATCTTTGAGTCGCGGCACGGCGTCCCCACCCACATCTTTGAGTAGTCGTCGAATGCTCCCTATCTGGGGTGTGGAGCGCTTGTGTAAGGGGTCTGGTGTCCTTTCCACGTACTCGCCCTTTTCCTCTGGCCAGGCCGTCCACGTCTTAGCGTCTACTTCGAACTATCAAGCCTGTCTCCGCTTCCACCACTGTTCCCAGTGGATACTTGCGCAATTTAGTCATGTCCCAGTTTTAGCGTGCCTCTTTTGTTTTAACGCGCTGGAGTTCTTTCGGACAGATGCGTTGCTCATCTCTTCTCCCGGTCTGGCTGGGGACACATTGTTTCCTCGGTTCGTGCGCAGCTCCCGAAAGCCGGCACCGATCAAGTTTGCGGCTTAATTTTCGTTTCGACGCTAATCGTCCTCGTCCGTCGACTTTTTTGCCTTTTCGTCTTTCCAGGTGAGGAGCATGCCGAATTCGGAGGATGAGCCAAACGACTGCCTTTCCTGGACGAAGCCCCGCCCTGATATCTTACTGACGAGTTCGTGGGCCCAGAATTATTCGGAATACCAGTTCATAGACCCCAACGGATATATCGACAAATGGGGGGCGGTTGTCCCCTGAGGCCGCACCGGTTCGCTCTTCGCTCGACAAATTTGATTTCCGGGGTTCCCGCACGGACTCGCGCTTTCCTCGCCTTTTCGAGGGGTGCCCACTTGACTTCTTCATTGTCAAGGAGCTCCAGTCGGTTGACTGCAGGCTTATTCGTCGTACTCCCGATGGGTCCAGTGAGTTGTGTTGAAGTCGCGCGCTTATACTAAGCCTATTGGTTGTGACGTGGAACCCGATCTCTGTTCGTGAGTTTCCCGATGCGATTGAGCCCGATGCTCTGATAAAGTTTGCCAACTTCTCGTCGGGGTTGTCAGGCGATTAGCGGTATTCCCGGACCGCGAGCGGAATGATCCTTCCTCCTCCTTTTTGTGAGAGAGCCCTTTTCTGCAAACAGATGTTCCCACGCGAATCAATCCCGCGTCCTCCGAGTTATCCTCCCTTTCCCATCGAAATCTAAAGCCGTTCACGAACTGCTCCGGGTTCACACTTTTCCCCCAATTCTCCTCTGAGCGGTATACCGGATCGCCTTCCCAACCTGACACTCGCAAGATTCCCCACGACTTCCCTACCACCCAGTAACCTCAATGTTTTTTGGCCTCGGCCATGCGCGAAATTAAATACAGAAAGGCGATTCTCCATGTTCTCCGTCCTGCGGTCCCCTTGCCGAACTTTTTTCGAGCGCCTAGCGTACCACCTCCACCGGCGGCGCAAATCATAACCTTTTCATTGCTCACCCTCTATGACGTAGTGCCCATCCAGCTTTTTTGGGCAACACAGCACCAAGTCGTAACTCTTTCGCCGAATCATCCCCACCTTTTCGAATCCTTTTGTCGCATCCTCCTTTTCTGCCCGCACCCTGAGAGACGTCAAAAACCCAAGTCCACACCCGAAATCTTTCGTTGCCCTCACCTATCCCCCTGCCGCAAACTTGAGATTGCATGCTGCTTGGTTATCAACAGTTCCCCCACGCAGTTGTCCCCAGACATTGAGCGACTTCCTTTTCGCCATCAACCATCTGTCCCGCTAACCCGACGAGAATTTAACCCACTCAGCTCCACTTGCCCCCACTAATTCGCTGCGCTTCTGCTCACTGCGTTTCCCCAGTGGATAGGAGAACTCAGTGACAGCTTGATCATAGCCCCTATAGCAACGATGCGAGGCTGAGCCATGAAACCGGACCTTGGAGTCTTGCGAACCAGTCCCTTCCCCGCGACTTCGATCCCACCACAGATCCGTTTATTCATTTTGACACATTGAGCTTCTCAATATTCTTTCTTTCTTTTCCGCTTTTTTTGCCGCTTCCCGGATCCGCTTTAACAGCACAGTCGCTTGTCCTCAGGATACGATCCGCTGGGCTAGAAACCTGTGTCAGAATGCCGACAAGCACTTGCCGCGTCGCCAGCACCTGCCTGCCGTCGCGGAAGGAATCATCTCGCGCCCCACCCCCCGCAGAGATAATGACCTTCATCTGCCTATCTCGCGAATCTACAAAAACCCCAGCATTTCCTATGCGGGTGGGGTGTTTAATGTGGCCTGCCGCAACGCCAGCAATCAAATAACCTGTACAAGATTCTTTTCCAGCACCCAGGAGCTCCCCCCGTGCTTGCTTAGATGAGACTTAGACACAAATTCGCACCTCGATGGAAGTTTTTTCGGTGGCCGCGACTTGCTTGTTTTGGTTCGTCAACTGTCAGCTCCTTCGCCGATACCCTTTGTCGCGATTCCTGCCCGTTTTTTTTACATTTCCGCGCCTCCCACCCTCCTTCAGCGTCAGCTTACTCGTTTCATCAACGATTTTATTCCAGGACATTCACCTCGCCATAATAGCGCGACTTCCTCTCTCTCCCCTTTCATGACGGAGGAAAAGGCCACTATGCGCGCCGCATGCCATGTTCCCTGAAGTAGTCTTTCTTCCCAAATCGTTAAATTGACACCCCAAGTCGACCTCGAGATACCTTCTGAGAAAAATGATGGCACGCCAGGGTAGCGTCGAGCCCCGATCGATTCGGCCATTCCGACCCAGTATGGCCAACGGAAGGCCCCCCCCCCTTGGCTTCCCTCCGGGTCTGGTTTTTCCCTCGTAGCGCTCCTCCTTCCAGTGCGTTTGGAGTTGGCGGATCTCTTTCCTCCTTTTTTTTTGATGATCCGCACCCGCACTCCAGCTTTACAAGTGGAAATTACTGCACGTTCCCGGCCTCCGGGGAGTTAACTCCTTCATATTCATGGAACCCTCCTTCTTCGAGAGGAGGGTGGAATGTTGCCTCTCCCTTTCTGTCGGCCCGGGGACGATCCCTCTCAGCCCGGGTACCCTTCGACGGTTGTGGGTGGGACGCCCCCCGTTACCAACATATCATGCCCCTTTGAGGGTTCATCGCGGCTATTCCGCTCTTCTTGCGGCCCGGGCTTCGCAGCTCTAGGCTATTTGCGAGTTACTGGTCATGACTCATAAACTATCGGGTGTGGGCCCGAGGGTCCCCGTCCTGAATCTGGATGAAGCGATGGTGTTTCCTTTCCGTGACACCAGAACCTGAACTTTAGAGCGGATTCCTGGACCACCCCATCACGGTCTCCTGAGAGCCATCCGCAAGACCCTGCCCAAGATTATTCTTTGATGAGATCGAACTATGGAGATTTATGGCATTGTTTTCTTCCTTGAGACTCCCGACGGCTCGGTGCATTACTGGGATGCTATGGGCTTATTGGTGGATGTTTATTGTTGTTTTCGGCATCCTGCGTCTCTTCGCTGCATTTTTTTTTCGCAATTGCGCGACAAATTGCCTCCCCGCGCTTTATGCTGCTTCCCATATCGGTTTTTTTGTGTTCTATGGAACCTGCCGACGTTGACAGGTTTCGATCCCTTAAAGGGGCCTTTGTTTCGGACAGGAATCCTGTCAGATTGCACGCTCCGGAAGGCCCCCCATCGACTCCCCAGCGACTGGGCTGTTCAGTCCTGAGGGCCGCGCCCCAATCCCTTGCTGCCGCGTATTTATGAGGGATATTAGACAATGTTTTCCTCCGTCCCGCATTCGCTTGATGCGCAGTCGTCAGTTTTTGCCTGGTTTTGTCCTGACAACGTACCTCGCCATTGTCTCCTCCTCTGGCTCTCTTATTCGATTCCAAGACTGTCGACTTGCTTTCCCCCTCCCACGTTCCCCCCAGCGACAGGAATCTGCTTCAACTAGTACTTGTCGCAAGTTGATCGTTCTCTGTTGGTGACCGCCAATTCCCTTTGCGTTCAGCGGCATTTGGTTCGGGCGCATTACGGAGATCCCCGGGGTTTTCTTGGACCCACATTGTTTCCTGGTAGGCTGGACTTCGACCCAAGTAAGAAGAAATCAAGTTTTTTGCGTTGGGGCAATTGTGCCACACCCTAGCTTCTTTGGTTCGTTGGATGAATGGGTTTTCCGCCCAATCCCGGTTGCGTCGCAGTAAGAGGCGGATTTTTCCGGCCAAACCGATTGCCCGCGGGTTCCAGCTCGGATCTTTGGATAGTTAGACCAGATTGGCGTCCCTTCGACTTCGACCCCCCCGCTCTCAGTCGGACAACGGCCCCCGACAAATGGCGGGAGTGGCCCATGTGCGCACGCGGTTGCGTTCGTTCTGACCCACTTCTTTTTAATTTTTCCTCGCATCGCGTCTAATTGATTTTGCGGGAGGGCGTGACAGCGGATTGATTTCATAGGGCCTTGGTTTACTGCAGGCGTTTTCTTTCGTCTTTTTGGCCTTGTTGTTTCCTGCATCGACGACGCTCTATCCGCGCCCGGGGAAGCGAGCATCAGAAACACTTCCCTTGTTGGAAGGGCACCCGATGCGCCTTTCGAATTAAGCATCTTTCAAACGGCTGTGGGACTTTGCGTACTGGGAACGGCGTTCGTTTCATGACATCGTTGGCGGAAGATCTCTCTTTCATCCGTTGTTGTAGATCGTATTTAATCTCAAAGGCCCTCCGAACGCCCTTTCCCCCTTCGCCGCCCCTCACAGCGTTCTGCCGAGCTCGAGCTTTTCCATCTTCGGGAATCCGTTCACTCCCATGGCCATCCTTTTTATCCCCCACTGAAAAATCTCGACTGCGCGATAAGCGGCTCTACACAACTCTTCATCTCAAGTTCACGCCTTTCCCCTCGCCGGCAGTAACTCCCAAGGGCGTCGCCTCTTTTTACACGCGAAATTCATTGTTCACCGTTTCCGATCACTCGACCCTTTTCTTTTTTTTCGCGACGCCGCCCTCTGTCGAGCTCAGAGCGACCAATCAACGGCTGCACCTCCTGGGACACTGCGCCGCCTGTAGCTCGCCATGAGACTCGTGTAGTGCCGATCCAGTTGGGGCCACCCCATCGTCGCCCCACGATCGATCGAGCGCTCCCCGACTGCGCGTGCCTTTTTCATTTTTCGCATGCCGCCTGAATCCTCCAACACGGGGATGCGTAGACGCCAGCCGCCCCCCCCAACCCCCACCCAATTGGGGTGTTGGAGAGAACTGGGTTTTTGGTTTTTTTTTTTCTGTGTGTGTTGTGGTCCGGACAAGAGATTAGTCGTTTGCCCATTCCATGCCGCAAACTTTTTGATCGTTGCACGGCGGTTGCCCGTCTCCAGCACGATGCACATGCGCTTAACTTTTGGACTTACTGTGCCTCACCATTTCGCGTGAACGCGCGCGTCATGGATTCCACCCCTGGCCCCTTTTCCTCCGGCGAAATCACTACCGTTTCGCAAGTCGCCGTCCTCCGCGGGAACAGGAGCGGGCGAATAGTATCGACAGGAGCTTGCGCATCTTTTTCACGTGCGGCCTGCTGAGGTCCTTTGGCCGGTCCGTTCACGCCCCCGCCAGTCACCTTTTTACCGCTGAGCAATCACTCCGCCTGATTCAGACGCGACGACTTTTGACCTTCTGTAACCCCCTTCGACGAATTTCCCCGGCCTCAGGATCATGCTGAATTTGCCAGTCGCTGACCAGGAAACCCTTCCGTCGCTGGCATTTTTCAGTCTTGCGTTCTCTGGCCTGACCCCCACCTGCGCGTCGCCGCACCTTGCTGCCGCGGTAGCCCGCGCGCCCCAACGAAAGCGAAATGTTTTAATCGTCACTCAGCGCATAGGCAGACCTTTTTTTTCGCGCCGGGCGCGAACAAACACAGGCAGCTTCTCCCGAGAAAGCATGCCGACTACCAGCCAACACAACCAGAATACACCCCTCGCCAGAAATTCCCCGAGCCGCCCCGTGCTTTGAGTATCAAGCACCATGCCGAATAGCCTCATAAACGTTTCGATAAAGAAGCTGCCCCACACCCTCTCGGGCCATGTGACGTGATGGGGTTTCCGTAACTGTCAGCTCCTTCGCGCAACCTGTCGCGCTTTTAAGTGGATTCCCCCAGAGAATCCCCCAGTGTCGGTCAGAGTGCACTCCGCCTTTCCCATCGATCCGTTTAATTATGTCCGTGACCAGGTTCCCCCGTGTCCAAAACTTTCCTCGCCTCTCGCTTCCATGAGTTTGAACCTCTCCCCGATGCGCGCAGAAATTCTTACATCCTTGGCGTCGTCCGCACAATTAAACCGACCCGTATATGTTTCCGCACCTATCGGACGTGCAGCGCAGTGTCGGCACCGTAAACCCCTCGTCTAATCCACCGATATTTCTGCCAGTTGCGGCTGGTCTTGACCGCCCGGTGCTTCCTCCGGTGGCTCTGCAATCCCCGCTGATTTCACTTTTTGGGGCTCTTTTTCCTTCGTTGTTGTTGTTTCGAGGATCGCAAAACTACCAGTCACTGGAAGCTCTGGCTACGTAGCAGACTTCCTTTTTCCTGCCTCCGCCACCGGTGGCGTCAAGGAATCCGATCTTGCCATCTGGACGGACTGGCGATGAATCGATGTCTTGTTTTTTGCCGCCTGCGTTTGTCGGCGGTCCTTTCGGAAGCTGACTTTCCGTGGTTCCTTAATTGGCGCGACTACGTTCCCGATCAGCAGCATTTCTGCTTCACGGCCGTTCCCCGCCGTTGAGGGCAGGCTGCCGCGCTTTGGTATTTTTGCGCGTTTGACCTGCGTCACATCAATAACGGTGCTGTGGAACTTTCTTCTGCACGCACCGCGAATTTGTCATGTTCCCGTTTGTGATTTTCACACGTAAAAAGCATCGCGCCCGTCTCGCTGATCTCAGGACCACACCCCCCCCCCATCCACGTCGAATTGACACTGCAAAACATGTTGCCATCGATTGACGATCGACGGTTTCGGCATGCTGCTGTCATCGTTACTCTTGAGGACCAGTAAGGTTGGGGGCCATTTGGGGGTCGATGTATGATGTTTTTTTTAGGGAAGGCTTTCGCTGTCCCTCTGGCTCGTTTTTTTCGCAGCATTGCGTCTACCCACTTACTGCGCTTATGCATTTAGGATCCCACTCGTCTTTTCGTTGTGTGGCGTTTCAGATGGATGTCCCCTTCTGACGGGCAGCCGTGCTTGCGGGCGGGGCACGGACAGTCTTTAGGCCGCAGCATGCTCCCCGCATCCCGCGGATCGCCATAAACCCCTCAGCGATGCATGTTTCCACATGAGTATAATTTTCGTCCGCGGCCCAAAATCGGCTCCTTTTAGAGGACTTTTAGCGAATTTCCCTTTTCTCGAATGCATCGCTGTAGGCCGCTGTTCAGGGGCGGTTTGCGGTCACGGACTCACCCCTTACCTCGCCGTTGTCAGCGGCTTTCAATTAGAGCGCCTCGCATGAGTAGTGTCGTCAACTTTTTTTCGCCGCACTGTTCCCAGCAGTTGACGGCACGCAGGCGTTTTAGTGAGTGTCGAGTCGTGCTTTTTGTTTTCTCCACCTTTTTCTGGCTGCGGCCGTTTCTTTGCGCAATTCTGTCGTCTTCTCACCGTCTTGTTTTTCCCATTGTTGGCACGTAGTGTGCGAGTCGAGACGGCAAGCAGCTCCTTATCAAGTTTGCGGCCCTTGAAATCGTGCTCGACATTCAATCTCTTCTTCCCTGGTTCGCACTTGGGTTTTTTCCCTTTTCTGACCCTGTTTCCCGGCTTTTCTCAGAAGGAGGGATCTACAACCGCGACGCGATTATGAAGCATTTCCCATCGTGGGCGCCCTAGAGATTCTGTTGCCGACGGCGGCATAGCGTCTGGATTACCTCTTTTTTGAGCTCTGCGATGTCCCATTCTGCGACGCGGTTGCTTTTTCCCTCTGCTCTTTCTGCCCCCTTTTTCTTTTGCACCGTGACTCGCGCGTACGATCGAGGACGAGGGTGCTGCTCGGGATCCCCCCGATGTCAGAGGACCCCCGCCCACTGGAAGGCAGTCCCGCCTCAGAAGTCGACCGCCGTTCGATTGGTCAAGGTCTGACTGTCTCAAGGCCCGTTCCCGCGGCACGGGACGCGAGAATTTGTGTTCAGTTAACACCGATGCTCTGTTACTTCGTTAAGGATTCGATGAGAGCGACATTGCTCGCTGTTTTTTTTGCGCCGCGTGGGTAACCCCCCCATTCGAGTCTTTTTTTTCTGAGGAGCAATCTTCTTTTCTTTCCCTTACCCTCCGTTCTAACCTGCCATAGAAACGATGTTCAGAATCGCGTTACCCGCGCAGTACCCCCCCCTTTCTGACTTTAGCTACTCGCATCTCTCGATCGGGGCATCCGACCCCATCCTTCTTTCCCATATTTGCAAATGAACAATGCGCGGTCCCCCTAGGGAATCCAGCCTCACCCCCCAAAAATATCTCCCCCCCCTTCCACACATGCACTTGTATGACTCTATCGCTAAAACCTCCAGTTTTCCTAGCGAATAATACCTACGATCCACGTACCGATCTTTTCCCAAGTATCTCGCTCGTACTTGGTGGGCCCGTAACCAGACGACCACATTGTAGATCGTCCGAGGCAAAACGGCGCGTGAGCAACTGTGCCCATTCTCTCCGCCCCCCCCTTTTCCCGGTAAGCCGTTGTACGACTGAGACTTGTGTGCCGCATCCATTTCTGGGGGCCAACGTCCCAAAATCTCCCGTATCGCCCCCCCCCCCCCTCCCCGTACCTGCGTCCCTATGGGCCGCTGTCCAGGTGAGCATTTCCTTCTCAGGCGCCCGACCACGGGCTGAGCAGACGCCATCAAACCGCAGGGCCCGAAGCAGAAAGACGATGTCCTTCTCCTTAAACGATTCCGCAAACTTGATCGATTTCGTCTGCCGGTCTCTTCCCCAACCGACCGCGCCACATGTTGTCGCCTGCACCGGTGATTCCTTCCAGAATTCCCCGAACCATCTGCTAACGGCCAGCGCGACTTTTTCCACCAACAGGCTTTTGCTCCACTTTCCGACCTCCTCGCCCTGCCAAGTAGCGTCCTCCGTTTAAAAGTGGGTCGGCGCACAGTATGAACCAGGCTGGATCCCCTTTACTCGAATACGGCTACGATTCACGCCCTCCTGAACTGGCGAGGTAAGTGGAGTCGTTTTTGCGAACCCCCTTCCCCTGACCCTGCTGAATTGCTCCCCAACCCCCCCTCCTTTGCTTTTAATGAGCGACTCCTTGATTCCTTCCCTTCTTCGATGGTTAATACGCGGGCCGTCCCCTTGCGTCTCAGGTCGCTATGACTTCCCTTCCAACATTCGATGGCCGTTTCGATTTATACCCTTCCCCTCATCTTTTTGCGGCCCCCACTCCGGCTTATGCGAATGTCCAAAATAACTTGCCGCTCTCGCATAATGATGCTGCGTGGCAGGTTATCTCCATTCTCCCACCCTCAGGTGGGGCCGCCGGTCCTACGAGAAGAGCGCAGGAGACTTTTCGCGCGAGAAAAACACCCTGCAGCCCACGAGAGACAGAGGACTCACCAGCCCCAGAAACAAACCCTAACGCCTACCGCGCACCCAGAATTCCCTGAAAGCCCCCCGTGCGTGTTCGTCAAGTCACCTCTGCTCATTCGCCCCCATGCAATAAATACGGATCTTTCGTCCCCGTTAGATTGCAACCCTTCCTGCGGATGCAGCTTACCAGCTTCCGTGATGGTGCTTCGTTCACAATGCAACTCTTCTAGCACCCCTGGTCGCGTCTTTACTTTTCCCATTAACTCCAAGAGATTTGGAATCATCACTGAACTTCAGTGACGGTTCAGTGTCACATAGCAGATCATCACCCCAGCTTTTATTGTCCAGGAGCACCTCTCTTTCCCAAAATCACCCGACGTTCCAGAATCAGCATCAATAAGGTCAACCTTCTAGCCGGCGCCCTAAATGTCCGGACTATGACCCATCCTTACCGTGTTCAGTCCAGAACCCCCCAATCAGTCAACCCGTCCAAAAGTTTTTTAACAGCCTCCTTTGGAAGCAAAATGTACTTCCAAGGGGAACCCGTCAAAGAATGTGAGAACCTCGTCCCAATCACGATATCTAATAGGAAAGCGTACCATGTGGCACTGATCTTTCCTTGAGTTCCTTGACCAACTTGGCACCCGCCGGGGCTCAGGTATAAAATAGATAGCCGCTTTCGCTTCGTTAGTTCTTGAGTATGCACTTTGGCGCTCCTTCTTTTCCTCCCTTTAATAATTGTTTGTTGGAGAGCCGGCCCCCAATTCAGTCCTACGACACTGACCGCCCCGGATACAGAATTTTTGCCTAAGACGGCCGACTCCAAAGTGGGCGGGCAGTTTAGACTGACAGTGCCATCCTGTGGAGACGTGGAGATGTCAGCTAGACGATGATGTTAAGATTTCCCTCCTGAACTCCTTTGTCTCTTTCAGGCCCCCCGTGCCGATCTTTTTCTTTCATACGGGTGATATGCTCTTTCTAAGTGGTTTTGTAAGTTTAAGAGTGTGGCGGCACTACTACCCACTGAGGTAAGTCCTGAAGTCCTTTTTTGCTTTTTTTTTTTGCATCGCGGCTCTCAGCCTTCTGATTCCCTCTCGGGAGGAATTTCGCGCGGGAGGTCTTTTCTATAGGTGAACTGTCTGTACCCTCCCTTTCCCCCTCCGTGTTTGGAAACCTTCGGCGAGGTTCACCAGATGACCGTCACTGAATTCTTTAGATAAGGCGATGTCTGGTGAATTTCCCCTTCAAGAATCTACGTCCAGTTTAGTTCTTCGCAGTTGCCCTCTGGAGTGACAGTTGCCGACCACACCCCCCCCTCCCCGTCATGAACGAGGCCCGAAAAAATTGTTGCCATTCTTAGTTGAAGCTAGATTCGCACGGTTTTTAGGTTCATGGGTGGGTCCTTATGAGGAATTCCAGCCGTGTATTGAGACTCAATCCTGGGGTTCTCCTGGTCATTTCTTTGGATTTTGAGGACGATTGTATGTTCTGTGTTGTTGGGCTTTTAGTCTTGCGGCCTGCTGTAATTCTTTTAGTGCTGCCTGTTTTTTTTTCTCATCCTTACGCGAGACCATCTCCTGATCTCGTATGATGATTCCCTCTCCCCCCATATCTTCCTTTTTGTTATATCTCTTGATGCTACCTGCGCGACCGTGTCTCAGCAGTTGCTGGCGAGCGCTTCAAGGGTACGCGGGCCTTATTTTAGTGACGGCCTCATCCTTTTTGATTTGAAACTCTCGTATCGGCCGGGGATAAAATCGCCCTTCCGCGTCTGTTGGCAGTTCAGGCTCGATGATAATGAGGCCGAGAAAAATCCCGGACCGTCATCGTATTACCATCTGACTTACTGTTCTAATCCTGTCGTTCGCTTCGCCTTAATAGCGGATATGGGGGGAGCTGACCTCGCTTGTAGGGGACTTTGAGTTTTGATGATGACACTTACCCTACCATTACCTCGCCCCGTTTCAGAGGAGAAGCCGTCACACTCTTTTTGATCTGCTTATTAGCTCATGATCAAGCCTGTAGGAAGAATGATGTCTCCCCTCATCCCTTTGACACTGCAGGAGGCGCATCTGCGGCTGTGTTTTTTTTTCTTTTTCGTGATTGTCTCCAAGGGATGCAGATTTTTTTTTCAGAACCACTTCTCCCGATGTTCGCGCCTTGCAGATGGTTCGTTTGCGAACCTTTCATCTACCACACCCCCGGTCTTTTCATCGTGACAACATTTTTTTTTTCTTCTCCGTTTTGTGGGAAGTTGAATTAAAGAAGACGTACCCCTCCCTCTTCCCCGTCTTCGGCCTTGAATCGTGCTGGGCCCGCCGATTTTCATTTGTTTTATCTTTCTTGATCGTTCCCTTTGTTTTTTTCCTTTTTCCCGCTCCGTGGCGGCGCCTGACTCAATTCTTCTTATGATGACCCACCCTCTTCTCCCGGTTCAAAAGCCCTTTCCTTGTTCCTCCCCTTTCGGATCTGCTTTCTTGGGCGATATGACTCCGAGATTTTTTTTGTGCCCCGACGATGCGGAATTACCTCGTCTCGTCGACTCCAATTCTTTCGTAGCCCAATGGCTTTGATGGTCCAACTTCGTTGGACGAAGTTTTTTTTTCTGTCCGCTTTTCCTCCCCCCTTTTCTTTGCGCACTGGGCTTTCCCTGTACTCTCTCTTACCTGACTCCGCGTCGAGGGATTGATAGCTGTCGTTGATGCTGTAGCATGTCACTCTTCGACGCCACTTTCCTCCTCAGGTGGTCTAGGACTCTTCGTCCGCTTTCCGAGGTGTGTTCAAGCTCTGTGTGTTCTTATCGACCTCTTATCGCTCGGGCTCTTTTCATTTTCCCACTCTCTTCCGTCTGGTCGTGAAGTTTATTCAGCTTTGACCTTTTCCCCCTCTGCTACTTCCGGTGGTACCTTGCTTTCCTTCACGGCGATTCCGAGTGTTCCTTCTGTATTCCTTTCTAATCCCTCTCTCTCCTCCTTTTTTTTGTTGAGTTTTTCCCTCCCGTTCCAACCCGATGTCATTGGACACGAGAATCGCTTTCCCGCGCGCCACGCCCTTCTGCAGTCGAATCTGAAATGAGCACTCGATCGGGCAACTTCTGTCGGTGTCCACTGAACCCACCCCCTTTTCTTCCCGGTCTCACCCCCTTAGCCCTTCCCAACCCCTTGTCAAATCACCAGATCCCTTATACTCCCTAAGCTCCAATGAAGTCAACTGAGTTTATTCTGAGTCCCCCCCCCCCGTCCCTTTTCCCCTCCCCTCCCCTAGCTATAAAGTCGAAGCCCCCTCCCTTAAGTTGAGCCCTTGACATCTCAGCGACTGAGATTGCACAGCAAACGAGCCCCACACTACTAGCTAGAACCTCTACTTTTGATCCTGAGAGACTCCCCACTAATCTCTGGGGGCCCAGCCAAATCTGTGTCCCCCCTCTACTCCCTTTTCCCTTTTCCCAGGCGTGGAATCGTCGAATCTTTTCTAGGTCGCTCACGGATGAGGGACGCAGTTTCCACCCCCCTCCCAGCCACGTGCGAGATTTCGTGCACGGTTGCCCGCAAA
>Ga0179591_1282220_pt1 | contig 17348 bp, 28 predicted proteins | sample CZOMad2_1_08_16f_FD_182891 | JGI IMG/M metagenome (GOLD analysis project Ga0179591, IMG submission 182891) | Vadose zone soil fungal communities from Angelo Coast Range Reserve, California, USA - CZOMad2_1_08_16fungal (PacBio error correction) | ecosystem: Environmental > Terrestrial > Soil >... | reverse complement strand
CAAGGTTTCGGTTGATGACCTGATTAATTTCCCCCTTGACAGAACTTTGTTGGCACTCACGATGACTCTATGGCGAGTGGGCTCACCGTTCCCCCGGGTGTTGCCGAGCTCTTCTCGTGATTTAATTTTTTCCTTTGGTCCTTTTTAAAGTCGTGAATTTAATCCGTTTGATATTTTTCGGATTCTACTCGAATCGGACCCCTTTCTTTTCGGCTATTACGGCTTATGAAGGCAGGTGTGCTTTGCCACAATCCAACCAAGTACGAAACCTTCCGATATAAGGTACACCCGCCTCAGCTGTCCTCAGATCCCAGTTGGAATGATTCCTATCGCCCCCCGTCGAGAACGCCGCCGTGTAATTCATCTCCCCGCCCCCCAACTGTTCTTGGGAATATCAATCGATACAGAAAGCTGCGCCCACCTGTTTAATCCCTATTTCCTTTACGTACTTTTCCTGACAAAGGCTCTCCGCTTAAGGCCATCCCCGGGAGATGGTTCAGAAGAACGTACTTTTGTGGTGTTTTCCCTCGCTGGCCCCCTTCCCTCACGAATGTGGACGCTTCCCGCATCTCTTCCCGTCCAAAGTATGTGGTCGTCGATTTTGGAACTGGGAGGCTTTAGTGGAAGATATCGCCTTTCTGAGGATGCTTTGGACGCCTCCCTCCGTCACCGTCCAGTTTTCGAGAATTGGGCGAGGTCCTCCTTTTTTGAGTAGACCCCTTTCATTCAAACCCCCGTTTGAACAGAAATCAGTTCCGCGTCTTCCCTTCACAAAGAATGTTACCTCCCCGTCCTCAAGTGCTCTTCCCTCTTCTTCGCGCATTCCCCGCGGGCGATTCTTTTGTACTCGAACCTCTCCTCCTTGCCCGACCCCGTACGAGCTTGAAGTTGAATTCACAATCTCATTTTTTCAGTCTAATATCAGAAAATCTTGTGTGACCTCTTATTTTTTATCACCCTCTCTCTTTATCGGAATTCTCTCCCTGGATCCGTTTATCGCTTCCACCCTCCGTGGCAGAGTATTTGGACGTGCTCTGCCCTCATCAGACTCTTTTCTCCTCTTTGAGCCTCAAAGACATCTAGTCCAACTCACTTCAAACAGGTTCCTCACTGTCCCCCCGCGTTCAAGTTCTTGACCTGTCCCCCTCTTGTGAGGCGCGAGCCAGTCCACGATCTATAGTCCCGGTGACGGGAAAGATACCCAGGTTTTTGGCCCTACCTCCCCCCTCGAGCGTATCAGCAAGCTTCCTTCTGGCGCCATGAAAGTTTCGCGCCCTTAATTTAAACCCCCCACCGTGACCCGGGCAACCGTTGGAGTTCGGCTGAGTCTATGTTCTACTTATCCTCGATTGACTCCAACCGTTCTTCACCTGGATAAGGACTACCTTCGGATACGTCTATGGGGCGACCGTTTCACAGGGTCATCTCGGACTCTCTCCGGCGGCTTTCATGGTTGAACAGGTTTTCCCTCGCATACCTTTTCCGGGCGCTTGATCGTCGGAGGTGGCCCCCGAACGTCTGTCCCCTTTCAGTCGTCCTACTTTCTTTTTTTTTTCCATCCTAGATGACACCCATCTACATCTCAGACACCCTTCCCACCCCTCTCCCGTGCTTTTCCCCCTTCATCCACTCTTCTCTCCCACAACTGTACCACAACCTTGGGTCACCGTGGTGATCTCTCGCGAAGCGAGAAGTCAGTGTTGGTCCCCTGTCCTCTCCTCTTTCGACCCCGGCGGATTCCCCGTTTGATGGCGGTTTCGGACCTTATTCACTTTTTCTGCAAGCGAGCTATTGTCTTTTTGCCGTTGCCCGCTTCCTCTTTCTCGTACACGCGTTGTTTTTGTATGTACGGATGCTTTTTCCCTCACGGTAAGAATATAGATCATGTACCTCCCCCTCTCCCTCTTAGCGTTCTCCCTCCTGCAGCAGTGGACACGCCCGGATCACTTTGAGTTAGGACTCTTTTTTTTATGAATGTTTCAAAGAGTCTGCATGTCGACCTATTTTCACGTCCCCCCCCACGTCTCCGCGCCCGGCGACCGGATTCCCCTCCCTATTTTATCTGGTGGGGCGCTGGCACCGCCTTTACTCGACGCTACGCTCGGCCCGCCTTGAGGTTTTGAGGCTCGAGACCCCCCCCCCCTCCTCCCCCTCCCTAACCTTGTAACGGCCCTCCCATTACTCCTTCAAACCTTGATAATCCCATGTGTAAATTGGTTGCCATGTGCCTTAGTCATCGCGCTTTATTGCCTCTCGTCTTCTTCCCTTTCGCCTTTTGATCTCGTTTTTTATTGTTCATGAGAAATTTGGGCGATAGCAAGTTGTGACGGCGGAGTATCGCCGTACCCTCTCTGCTCCTCTCCTGCCCCATTGGATTTGGCGAGTGGCCTTTTTTTTTTTTTTCTGTATTTAGCCCCTAGTGAGTTACGGATAGGGGCCCTTTGTATTATAATGCGCTTTTCCGGCTATCCTTCCTTCTTGCTTCTGTTTCGGCCCTGATTGTTTTTTTTTTTTTTATTGTATATTGGAAATTTGATTAGTTTTTAGCTTGCAGCTCCAGTTTAGTCCATCTTTTCCTCTACAGTCTGTGTTGAGTCTCTCCCCTCGCCATCTTTTAATGTTTCCCTGAAGTCCTTCTTATCTCATCAGTCCTCCAGCCAGGCGACATTCCCAGGAATAGTGGTGTTATGTATTTTTTTTTTAGTATTTATTATTTTTTCTCCCGGTGTATGTATATGTTCTTGTAGTCTTCCCCTGGTTTGTCTCGTGTATGTGTTTATTTGTTTTTTATCTTTATTCTTGTATCTGTTCCCCCCCCTCAACTTTTTAACTGTCCCTTCTTTGGTTAGTTCTGTTTTTTTTTTTTTCTTTCTTTTGTTTTTTTTTTTTTTTTTTTTTTCCTTTTTTTTTTTTTTTTGTTTTTTCTTTTTTTTTTTTTTTTTTTTTTCTTTTCTTTCTTCTTTTTTTTCTTTTTTTTTTTTTTTTGAAGCCATCCGCTCCTCCTGGCTTCTCGGTCCAATGTTTGACAGTCTGCTGATTTTGCCTGGATATTCCTAAGAGAGAGCGCATAATGGCCTGTAGTTTCATTAAATACGCGTTCTTTCTCCCCCTTGTTTCCCCCCATTTGGATAATCGACTTTTTCTTCCTCGTCTGCCAGTTCCACCCTTTTTGTTTGCTTTGGAGACTCCCTCCACAAACTGGAGGAAGAGAGGGTCTGTTTAGGATAATAAGCCCCGCCTCACTTTCCCCCCTTCCTGTCCCTCCTTTCTTTTAGCGTCTCCTTATCGGAAGAAGCCGTGTTCAGTCCCGACCACAGTGAAGTGGAAATTGGCCATCCTTCCTTCCTGTTTGCCTTGTATCCGCGTGCCTCCTTCCCTTGCTCTTACTAAGCATAGACCAGAGCTTCTCCTGGGGTTCAGTGCGCTTTTATTTCTCATCCTCCCCCCCTTTAAACGCTTCCTGATTGGCAAGCGAACCCTTTTCCTGAATGACTCTCTAGACTTCACTACCCCCTTCTATAATCAGCGAGTGCGCCTGAACTCAGGCTTTTTGCCTCCCATCACCATCCCTCCTTCTCTAGCGAGCGTTTCAGCTCGAAAAGACATTTTTTTTAAGTGATCACGGCCAAGTCAAATGTTGTGAAACGGGGTGTTCCTTTCTTCCCTTTCCTTATTGTCTGCTTGTCTCTTCGCCGGCGCTCTGTTGCGGGGTGGTTACGAGCATTTTCTCTTTTGAGTCTCCCTCCTCGTTTCTTGAAATGGATTCCCCCCCCCTAAGATCAGCTCGAGGATTTTGTCAGCTGCCTCTGTTCCCGCATTTGCCGTCCCCTTAGAGTGTAGGCAGTTCTCCCCCACAGCACCACATGGGCGAGAGACATAGCACTATCCCTTTTTTCCTGAACCGGTTGAAGACTTTTTTGTCTTCTCCTCTCCTCTTCTCCTCATACATCCGTGCTCTAATCCCTCCCGGCCCGTTGCGGTGAGTTAGATGTTAGCCCCCGTTAGGTGAGAGACTAAACGTCATTATCAAGCGCACTTTCTTGAAATCTCGGTTCTTTTAGGCAAAGAAAGTTCACGTTCCGGGCCAGCTGCTCTTACTTGAGTGTTTCTGGATCCTAAGAGTGCCCCAGTAATTTTAGCGGGCTTACTTTCTCTTCTCTTTTTTTTTTTCCGTTGAGGTCTCTTAGATGTTTTCTCCCCTTCCTTCCTCGCGTTCTCCTCTTTCTAGTCTTTCTCTTCTCTGTTTCCAGAAATAATGATCCCCACCCTTGGTGGCTACTGGTCATGATATATTGGTTAGATGCTTTCGGAAGAGAACCCGTTGGTTCCACTTTTTCCCTTCTCTTTCCCCCTATGTGCTTCGAGCCTACGAAGAGAGACTGTGAGGTCTCCCAGTTTATCTCATGTCGGAGAGTCTAACGTCTCCGCTGTGTCCTCTTACAGAGGGACTTTTTTCCTGTTTGTTCAAGCCCCCTCCCGGGTTTTCTTTATTAACAGTGGTGACTCGAAGGTCGTGAAGCTTCCCACTTTTTCTCCCTCGTTTTTTCCCCCCTTGCTGCAAACTACGGGGCTACTGCGTTTTTCCGATAATCGATCCTCAGACGAACATCTCGTTAAAAATAAGGCCTCATCGTGCCCCTGGCCGTTCATTTACACACTACGAGAAATCTATTTCTACTTTTCACGCCTTGCCCTCGACCAGTTTTCCCTAACTTAGGAGTCCCGTGAAAAACCCCTATTTAGGTTCACCCCCCCCCAAAGGTATGGTCTTTTCCCCAAACAGACATGTTTAAGGAGTCCTTTACTTAGTTTGGTCGAGATTTTAAAAACTTCCACGCCGGGTTTCATCAGTTTGAAGGTACCCAGAAGTAGCCCCTTGATTTTTCACCCCAGATTGCTTTGATCCCGTTTTTGGGTTTCCAACCAGACAAGCCCCCGCGCATCGCTCGTGAGAAGATTTGCCCTGATAGAGTACCGGGAGTACGTAATCAGGAGTAGCTCCTTCTGCCTTCTTGACGCCAGCGGTTGCCCCCGACTTAATGGGCCACTTTGTTCTTTTGACTCGTCTTCAGCGCGATCCAATCCCGCCGACAGTATAGACCCGTACCAGAAATGAACGATCCGCTAGAGATTAGGCACCCATGAATGCTTTTGGAGTGACGCCCGCGCCCAACGTCGGGCGGTCGGGAAGGCCCACCCCCCCCAATCAGTTTCAACACAGATATTTAACTGACCCACATCTTCTCTTTTTCTTCGTTGGGTTTTCTTTCGAGATTGCTCCCTTGCCGTTGGTGAGCATGTTTTGGCACACTTGTCACGGACTTTGTGCTTTTTACTTATAACCATGGCGTCTGGCTTCCCTTTCCATCCCAATCTAAGTAGTCCGGTACATGACGGTTCTTTCCAGTCTCTCCCTTTTTCCTCGGATTTTTCTTTTCTATTGCGACACTGACAAGGTTTGCGAACCGGAGATTTTCACTTGTCTTGCCTCATCACCAAATGACCGTCCGTTCCCTGAATACGATGGACCCCTCCGGTATAATATAGGTTCGCTTCCCCCTATCGTTCCGCGGACAAAATCCGAATGTGACGCTTTTTCATTGCAACTTTTTCCAACAGTTTTATTTTCCATCTCCCTCCCTCACAGGCTGGCCGTCAATGACCCTTTTTCCCAGGACCCATCGGCGTGACTTCTAAGGTTGATGATACTCCCGCCGCCAAGTGAAAGGTTCCTTTGTCACTGACCATACCTTTTCGAACTCTTCCTTGGACCCCCGGCGAAACACGCAGAGGCTGGGACGCCGGAAGGCTGTGAACTCCCATTCGAAAGTACGGATGTCTAGTTTTACTTCCCGTCCCCCTCGGCCTGAGATAGAGCAGATTTGGGGTTAGGGAGGATGCGCTATAAGTTGAGAAGAAATCCTCCTTCAGACCGTCGTTTGCTTTTGCGCGTTCTCCAGTGTTCCGAGTCGCGCCATCTAACCTCGTTGACATTATTCCAGGGATATTCAACCCCATGGATACAGCTCTTTCTTCATCCTCTCCTCGGCAGGGCGACGGATTTTTTACTCGACCTTACTGTTCTCAACATAAAAGCATTTGATTTTTCCTTCCCCATCCTCGGCTGTCTCCCGCAATCAATGTGCTGGACCAATCTAAGGCCATCTGCGCAGCGTCCCCCGAGGACCCCTCTGCTATCCCCCTCTGACGCCCTCATCCGGTAGTTTTTTGTTCTGCTCACGCGTGGCTAAGTTCTCGGCGACCGCTCCGCTGACATCCCTCTCGGTCCTCGCGTTCTGGAACATCTCAACCCAGCCCCCTTTCCAATCCCCCAACGCGAAACGTCTTCTCTCTGTCGCGCGGCCCGCTGCGATCCCGCGTCGCCGGCCCCCCCCCCTGAAATTGTATGTCCCCCCACCTAACAGTTGATCTCTCATTTTTTGGTCCTGAAATTTCATTTCTCTGCGGGCCCCTTTTTTTCCCCCCAAAGCCATCCCCACGGACACGAGTCGGTCCGTCCTCTGGCAAAAGGTTTTTGAGGAGCTCCTTCGAGATTGCGCGCCTCAATCCTTTGTCCGTGATCCCTCAGTTGAGTCCGCGTCAATTTTTTGTTACCCTTTGCTATACATTGGTCAACCCTCCGATTCTACGCTTGCATGTCTGGTCCCCCTGTCAGCACGGCTGGTTATTGAATGAGTGACATTCCCCTCCGAAGAGAGCTCTAGTGATCTTTTCCCCCTCATGTTCCTCCGCTCTGTACCTCTCTTTCCTCTCTCGTACAGATCTGACAAGGCACCACCCAATTTCAAGACTTTCCGCGAGGCCTCCTTCCCCCTTTCGCAAGAGATGTGCAATGAACATCCCCCCAGTTTCACAGGAATGGGACGTGTTTTTTGTTCTTTCTTTCTCAAGGAGACTGTTTTAGCGTTTCCCATGACTCTTCTCCCGCCGAACTGATGGTTTTATTCCAAATGCACTTTTTTCTCCGGGCGACTGCAGGAACGCCTTCTCTTTTGAAGTCCTCAGTTGATCTTTATAGTTGCCTCCTTTCCTCGCCGTTCTTTTTCTTTTGGCTGACCCGGTGATCCCTTTTGGTTAATCTTAGCGCACGAAAAGCCCGCGACCCCGACCGTTTTTTTATTGCCTGGCTCGAATCACGACTTTTTTTCTCTGGCGTCTGCCTGCGTAGCCCCCCCTATCTCCGCCCCCTTGCGGACTCTTTCGTATTTTTTCCCTCAATTTTCTTCCGCGATGCCCCTGACATTCTACCGGCACCAATTATATCCGCGGCTGGGTCCACCGTCACTGACGCCGGACAGGCGGTTTGGGGGAGGGACTGATACCCCCTCCTCCCCCGTCCCTTGTTGTCCTTTCAGCCCCCAATTACTGTGCCGAAAGATTTACTTCCCTCCCCAATTGCCAATTGGTCTGCCGGAGACCTGTTTGGAAGCCAGTCCTTATAATGTAATTCTAGCGATTTGGTGCCATTGCTGCCTTTCGCGGCCTGACGGGCTCGGCTTCTTTCGCAGCCTTTCCTTATTCCGCTCCTGTCCTTTTGGAGGCGGGTCTGACTAATTATTTCCCATCCGCGCTTCATTCGAGGCGGTCAAGATGTACCATTTGTGCCCATCTTCTCCCCTTTCTCTTTCTCGCTGTGGTTGACCTGATGGAGTCGCAGCTCTTCCTTAACTCCCGGCTTGAATCTCCCTTTTCCTCAATAAGTTGTTTTGAGATGTCGGTAGCGCACCGCGGCCTGCAAGGAAGTACCTCCTGTTTCCCCCCCAATCATTTTCCTCCCATCCTCCTGCCTCAGCCCCTTTTTCTCCTGACGGGTCACTAAATTCCTGAAGACCTCTTTGGACCCCCCCCCCCCCCGATCTGAGCTCTCATGTTCCCAATGATTTGAGGCCTCCGCCCGCGCCCTTCCAAAAGTTAATGGGACCACATCTCCTCTTTCTCTATCGCACCTTTTTCACCCCCCCTCCCCCCTCCCTCCTCTCCCACCTTTTCCCCTCTCCTTTTTCTTTCATTCTATTGCTCTTCCTTCCCACCTATTTACGCTCTTTTTTCCCCTGCACCCTCTTCCTTTCCACCCTACCCCCACCACCCCCCCCTACCCCCACCCTCCCCAGCCCCTCTCTCACCTCCTTCTTCCCCGCCTTTTCATGATTCCTTTCCACCCCTCCACTTACCTTCCCCCTCCCCATTTTTGTCTTCCTCCTCTCTCCCCTATCATCACGGCCCCCTCTCCTCGCCTCATCCCCCTCCCCTCTCCCCTGTCCTCCCAGTCCACTTCCTCGCGTCCCCCCCATCTCCCCTCCACCCTCCTCACCCCTCCTATTCTCTCCACCCCTCCCCCCACTTTCCCCCTATTTCTCCCTCTCTACTTCCCTTACCTCCCCTCCCCCACCCACTACCCCTAGCCTATCCCCACTTTTCCCCCCCTCCCCCCTCCCCCCCAGCCTCCCTCCCCCCATTCTTCTCCCCCGCTCACCCCTCCCCCCCTTCCCACAGTCCCCCCCCCCCTCATCCCCTTTCCCCTCACACCCCCAGCGCCCCCCCCCCCCCTCCAACGCCCCCCTACCCCGATCCTCCCCCCTCTACTCCCCTCTTCCATCTCCCCCTCCTCACCCCTCGAACCGTCCCCCCCTTCCCCTTCCCACCCCCGCTCCTATTCCTTCTTCTCCCTCTTCCCGCCCCCTCCCCTTTCCCCCCCCCCCTCCTCTGCCCTATCTCCTACCTCTCCCCCCCCCGCTCTTACCCCCTTCCGACTTACCTCCTTTCATCCAGTTCCTCCCACCCCCACGCGCATTTCCCCCCAACACCCTCATTCCCCCCTCCTCCCATCCCCCCCACTCTTATCTCCTTCTCGCTTTTCCTCCCTTGTCTCTCCTTGTCACCTGCCACTTATTCTTCCTCCCTCCCCACTACTCCCTTCCCTCCCCCCTCTCCCCCTTTCCTGCCCCCCCCCTTCCCATCTCGCCCTTTACCCCCACCTCTTCCTCTCAACCCTTCAATTCCCTGCGTCCCCTTTCCCCGCACTTTTTCCCCCTCCCCGCCCCCTTTTACCATTACCACTCCCTTCCCTTCCCTCTCTCACCTTAGTCTCCCCCCCCTCCCCCCGTCTTCCCCCTCTCTCCTTATCCTCCCTCCGCCACCCTTTCTTTCCTTTCCCATCACCCGCTCCCCACATTTTTTTCCTTACCCCCCTCCCCGCCCCCACCTTCGTCCTACCCCACCACCCCCTTCCTCGCCCCCCTCCTCCCTCCTTGTCCCTTCACCTATACCCCCCACCCCCCTTTTCCCCCCCCCCCTTTTATTTTCGCCTCCCTATAGTTCCCTCCCCTACTTCTCCCCTCACCCCTCTCTACCCTCCTTGCCTCTCCATTGATTTCGAAATCTTAGCCTTGCCAGGACTAGGCCTTACCTTTTCACGCGACCGGGCGATTCGTCATGACCATTGATCCTCCCTAATTGCTTTTTTCTTTCCTCTCTACTTCTGTTTTTCAGTATTTCATCCTTCCCTAGCATCAAATCTGTAACTTGCGGATTAATAGATTTGATTCGTTCCTTTCATCCAGTTAACAATTGTAGGGCGGCTCTTTTCCCCCCTTCGTCCTTTTTAATCCTTTCCCCCCCCCCACCAAATAAGGGATTTTTTCATCCTCGTACGTACTTCCTACTGCAGAGCTCTTCCCCCTCTGCTCTCTTACAAATTGCTTTATCTCTTCTGTCCGCTGCCTCCGTTTGTCCCCTTGTCTTCTTCTCCAACCCCCGTTAAGTCCTATCTTCTGACGTTGTGGTATCCGCAGCATAAGCTTTGCCCGGGCGATGTCCGCCGCTGGATTCCTCGACCATAGACCCATCGTAGTTCTCTTTCGTTTCCGTTTGCTCAGATTAGATTTTCATCCCCCTCTCCCACCCACGGATGGTAGGGTCCAGCCGAACCGAGGAATCCCCGGCGCGATAGAACCCGTTTGAAGGCGTACCACCCCCCCCTCTCCAGTCTTCTCTCCTCTAGCTTTCCCTGACCCTTTGTTGATCCTTCCACCACGCCAAGGGTTCTGGCAGAGAGGTAAGCGATTCACACTGATTCATTCCTTTCCTAAGCTTTCATAACTCCCTTCATTTTTTTAACTCTTTTGTTTCCTTCCTTATAACTCCTTTTTTTTTTTACCTGATCCTCCCCTTCGAGTCCTTGTTGATCCCAGGTGAATTGTCGCCTGGCCAGATGGGATGTATCGTAATTGCTTTCAGCGACCCTTTGCTCAGTCTTCCCCCTTCGCTCTCCACTCTCTCCTTTTCCCTCCTGTCGCTTTTCGCTTCCCACTTTTTCCCCCCGCGACCATCTGTTCGCGTAGGAGTCGCTGTTTGACCATTCTCCCATTCTCCGAACATGCCTATCCCTTTGCCACTCGTTTTCCCCTCGCCTTTCTTACTTTTCCTTTGATACCTTGGGAGAGTCGCTACACAGGATACGGCTCTTGTTTTTCTCTCCTCAATCCTTCTGGCCGTTTTTTTTCCCGGTTCCTTTGGTTTTTTGTTTTCCTATCACAAGTAGCAGGCGACGCGACCTTCAATAAAGACAGCACTTGCAGCTGACGACGATCTCCCGGTTCTTTATTCCCCGACTTCATTGCCCCATGAGTGGCGTGAAGAGTGGCGGCTACGTCAGACGCTTTCGCTTTGAAGTTCATTTTAGTCTTTTTTTTTTCTTGTTTTTTTTTTCTCTAGATGCCTTTCTTTCCTCCTCTCTTTATCCCTCTCCTTCCTTCTTTTTTTTAGTTGGTAACTGAAACGCTCCTCCCCTCAGCCCTAGTTGCGGCTGAAAAGGTGATGAGAGGCCATTGTATTGGCCGCTTTGATAAATCCGGCGCTCCCACATTGATGTGCTTTTTTTTTTTTGTGCAGCGATCGCGCTTGTGCCTTCTCTCCTTTTCCTTTTTCCTCTCGTTTTTTTCTTTGATCCCATCCTCTTTTTTTCCCTCGCTATTTTTAGTGAAAAGATTGCGAGTGTAGGAGGCAACTATTTGGTGACCGGATCTACTAACGATGGTTGCATGAGCAGGTCTCCCTTGGACCCCCCCACTCTTCTTTTTTCCCCCCTCTTAAAGTTCCCATGTGACTTTTTCTTACTTAGTTTCCCCTTGTCGATTTTTCATAGAACGAGAGGAAAACCCTTTTTTCCCCCCGCTCGTCCCCTTGCATTCCAGAGGCTATCCGTACTTCCGCCCCTTCCGTTTCTCTTCCCTCAATGCTTAATATCCTTTCTCCCCTTTGTTTTGTTTGTTGTGTGGTGGCCCCTGAATCTTATTTACACAAAAAGAGGTTCGAACCATTCTCCACGTTCCTCTTACGTTAAGGCCGATCCTTTTCCCCATTCCTCTTGGGTTTTTTTTCCCCCTGGTCCCTTTGTTACGTTCCCCCTCCTTCTGTATGAGATGTACAAGACGGGGGATTACGGAAATTAGAAGCCCCCCTAGGATCTTATATCCCTCTTCGTCTTTATTACTTCCAGCTTTTTTTGTACTCTTCGCCCCCCCCGGTACTGTACTTGATAAGTGCCTTTTGGATTACGGCAAGTAAAGGTTGACACTTTTTCCTAGTGGGACCTCCACCACTCTTGTCCTATTTTCTTCTTTTCCCCCCCTGTCCCCGTCGATCAACAAATCGTTTTGCCTTCGTTATCCTGTAACCGGCCAAGATACAGAATTACGATCGGCAACCCCCATTCCTCGCTTTCTTCCCTCCCCACTCTTCCTAAGCCGTGCTCTTTTTGGGTCTTTTGCCCCACCACAAGTAGGTGAATGGCTACCCCCCCGTACCGTTTGCCCCCCACTATATTCTTTTCTCCTCCTTGTTTTGTTGAGATCTCTTTTTCCCAAATTTCCCGTTGCTGCCCCGCGCCTTTGGTACATTAAGCGGAAATTGTGGCATTCACTCACGCAAATCTTCATGGCGTTTTTTTTGTCACTCTCCCTCCTTTTGGTTTTTTTTGACCCCTTCGTCTTAGTCTAGGTAATGGACGGGGATTAACGTCCTTTCTAATTTGATTTCCTGGCCTCTAACCCCATCGCCCTTTTTTTTCTTTCCAGATGGTTTTTTTTACAGCTTGATTCAATAAACAAAACAGTGCAAGGAGAAGATTCGTTAAAGAACTCTAAGATGTTAGGTCTCTTCTTCCTTTAAGATCCCACCTTCTCTTTTCCTTCCTCATTTGAAGTTCTTCTTCATTTGAAATTTCCCCCCCCCCCTCCTCCCACATAAGTATGGGAGATAAGGAATTACGAAAGGCTTGTACAACTGCCCCTTTTCACAGGCCCCTCTCTTTTTCCCTTAACCCCTGACCCTTTCTTCTGCTCTACTGGCCTGCATTTCCTTCATTAGTCCCCCTCCCCATAATGTGGACACGATCAGCCGAAACCCTCCGATTTGGTTTGATCCGATCTTTCTTTACTTTCCCCAGGGCCTTCCTTCCCCCCAAACTTACCATTCCTTGCTTTTTGAGGTTAAATGAAAGGCGCCCGATGAACCCCGATATTTGGGAGACTGCGTTCTTTCTGCGTCGGCGAGGTCTCCCTCCTTCCTCCGCACGCTTTCTCCACTTCCCTTTTTTTTGATTCCTTTTTCCCCCGCTTTGCTCCTTTTCTTCTTTCCAGACGTAGAAATTGCTCCATTCAACCCCACTTTCAATTATTGACTTCGTCCCACATTTGAAGGATTCCAATAAGATGGTCCTTTCTTTCACTTATCAGCGAGTCCCCTCCTCCCTCCTTCTTAATCAACTTCTCTTTTTTTTCTCTGAGACCCCTTCCTCTTTTGCCGCTTACCTTCCCCCCTATCCGCTTTTGACGGCATGCCAATGGGAAAGCCCAGGGCGGGTTCGCGGCGGATCTTCTCGCCGGCCCAGTTTTCTTTTTTCTCGCTCCGCCGAAGTTCTCCAGTTTTTTCTCCCTGCTCTCTTGACTTAGCCGCCTCGACATCCTCCCCCCTCTCTTCCCTCCTCGCGTTTAAGAAAAGACATACTACCGAACCGGAAAGCAAACAAGAAGACCAAGTTCCCCACGACAAACGACATTCTTCTCTCTTTTTCGCCCTCTTCTTCTCCTTTCCCCACCCCGCTGAACTCCCAGAGATCGGGAGAAAGGGTCTGCCAGCAACCGAGGAGAGGTTTTGCCCCCGGGTCTGGATGTTTCGACATTCGTTCCTTTCGTGATCCTCCCTTTAGCCATTTTCTGTTACGCAAAAGCCGAAAGACGACGGAAACGGTCTACTTAGGGCCTTGGCGAGGCTCACCTTCTTCGTATTTTCCCTCCTTCTAAGTCCTCCCAACTCCGGCTTAACATTTTTGCTCCCTTCACCTAAGTCGAATGAGCCATATAGAACATTATCCACATTGCCTGCTCCCCCCCAAGGTGTAAATCGCTGAATCTTACTCTCTTCATATTGTAGCCATCTTCCCCATGATTGGCCTCTCATTCCCCTGATGGAGGCGAGCTTGCGGGGCCCCATAACCATGGGACCAGTTCAGTCTCCCTTCAACCGCTCCTCTTTCGCCCCTATGATGCCAAGCTCCCCCCCTTTCTCAGCCAAGGTTCAAGCCGGCACGAGAAACAGCAGCGTCGGAGCCCTTCAATCCCCTTTTAACCCCCTTCATGTTTCTTTTTCGTTTCTGCTTTCTTTCTAAGAGACTTCCCAGTGTAGCGCCCTCGCGTAGCTGAGAAAGTCTTTTAGTTCGTTAAACAGTATGAGTTCATTGCCCTCTCTTCCAGGCTGCATCCCCTACTTCTTCCCTCCCCTCCCCCGTCCTCTTGTCTAGCTGCGGTACTCTCTCCTTAGTGTTAGGGGAAGACAATGAAGTGTGAAGGGTGTATTTGGTGGGAGTGAACGGTCTTTTCTAAGACCTAACATTACCTCCCCTCTCCCCTTTGACTCTTTCCCTCCTTCTCGCTCTCCTCTTGCCTTCAATCGAACTTCTTTTCCCCCCCAGGCGGGCGCTGGTAATGGTACCAGTATAACCGATACTTCTTCGGTTTCCCCTAGTTTTCCCCCTTGTCCCCCCAGTTTTACTTCCGGCGTTACCCTTCTTCCCCATATTATACGAGGACGAGGATAAGGTGTAAACCTTCTGCTTAACTCCCCTCCCCTCCGATTCCGTTTCCGCCAGGTCCCTTCTTCTTCTTGCGGTTCTCTCAGTCCCACCCCAGACGCCCTCCCAATTTTGGACCCTGGCATGACAAACGCCCCCCAGTAGATATAATCGTGGACATTTGTGTAGCGCAGGAGCGCCTTTCCCTCTTTCCCAGCCAAGAAGTTTTTCCTCTTCTCTTCGGCGTTTTTTTTCATCCCCTGGTTCCCGATTACGCGGCGGAAGCTAGGCTTGAGGCCGCTGACAAGAATTTGTCGAGGGCGTTCTGTTTCCTTTTATCTTTCCTGCGACTATCTTTTTGTCTCCCTCCCACCTGCCCCCTTTTCCCCTTTTTCCTCCTTCATGTTCCCATTTTTACTTCCTAGCGATCCCGGCTGACCGAGATTGATGAAGGATTTGCCCGCATTCATTACGGTCCTTTCCCTTTTCTCTCCCCTCCCGTGACTCCTCTTTCCCTTCTTCCCCTTTCCCCCTTTTTTTTTTTTGTTGTTTGCTCCTCTTCCTTTGTCTCGCAAGCGGTAATTCCCCTTCCTTCGCTTCTCATCCGAAGGTAATAGCCAGCGATCAGCCCTCCTGCGCGAATGAACGCCATAATGAAGTAATGTGGACATTCCCTCTCATGCTTTGATGTCACCTCTTTTCCTCATTCTCCTCCCCTCCTCCCCCTGCCCCCCTTTCTTTTTTAGTTTTTGGGAGTATCCCTTTCTCTTACGAAGGCTTTTTTCTGAGTCCTCAGGCATCCAGTAAGAGCTACCCCTATGCAGGACTACCGCGAAGACCGAGAATATAATGGATGCGTAATTTTCTTTTCCCCCTCGGCGCTTTCCCTGTTCCTACTTTTTTTCCCCCCCCTTTTTGGATACTTCGACTTTTTCTTGATTTTTAAGTCCATGAAAGTTCAAACATTTGATTTGGTTCTTTACTGAGCATTCGCCCCAACACCCCTTTCTTTCCTTGCCGGCTTCTCCTTCTCTCTTCATCAAGTGTTCCCCCTAATCGTCAAGCGGATCTTCATGCCTCTGTGAGGTAGAGTCCTTAGCCGGAAGAACATTGGGCCGTGCCACGTACCCGACCAGTCTGATACCATTCTCCCCCGTTGCCTCTTACAGGCCTCTCCCCTTCCAATACGCTCTTGAGCCTTTCTGATGGACGACTGCTAGACAGAGTTCGATGCGTCAGGTGCGCTTCCGAACTTCTATCTGCCCACAGATCCCCCTGACTGCCCTCTTTTTCTCTTTCCCTCCGACCCCCCTCTTGCTGGAATAAGCGAATAGAAGATCAAGTAGCATCCCCACAAAGATAACTTCGATTTTTCCCCTTCCTGGAAATTAACTCATAGCCGCCGGCACGGATGGAGTTCTGAGGATTAAGTGATTGTTTCCATGCTTTACCCTCCTCATCTTTTCCCCCTGCGTCCCCCCTCTCCCTTGTTTGTGAACCCTCTTGTTTAATGTTCAGGCACCTCTGCTTCGCTTTGTCTAATGAGCGCCTTTCCTCCTGTTGCGGGACCGTCTTGGAATTTTCCGTGTCAGATTTGTTTTCGAGCCAGCTCTTTTCGAAGTTGATACTTCCTCTCCCTGGTCTCCAAGACCCCCTTTTTCCCCTGCCTCTTTCAGCCCCCGTCCAGACTTCCATAGTGTCGAGATCTCGTGCCATTTGACTCCGACCCTTCCCTTTCGTTAGGTAGGTTCGTAGGCGAACACCTTTCCCCTCTTTCTCCTTTCTCTCGCCCTCCTATTTCTCCTTCCCCTTTAAGACGCTTTTTCGACTGGCGGCTCACCTATAGAGGATCCTTTGTATCATCCTCAATAAGGCGGTTGAATTTGGGGCGGATGTTACCCTACCCAGTTTTTTCTCCCGGTCTTTCCTCAAACTTCCTTTACCGACGCCTGAAAATGCTGCTCAGATCCTTTTTCCTGTGAGGTGGCCAGAACCGTTTCCATCTTTCCCAAGCATTGCAGGTCCTTTGTCAGGTCATTTCCCTTCCTCCCCCTTCTTCCTTTCGCGTTTTCGCCTTTTCTCGTCCCTGTTGCTTTCCAGTTTTTCCCGGGTTTTCGAGTGTTGTATCGTGCGGACCTCCAGAGTTCGAGTCGGTTTTTTTGCCAAGCTCTTAGAACTGAAAATTGTTCCCTCTCTACCCCACGGTCCCTTTCTCTTCTTTTTTCATCCTTCTTTGCGGTTCCTTCCTCTCTTGACTCAATCCGGCGCTTTCCATCCACCCTTTTTTGTGCTTCGAGGCGCGCGAGGAGATGGTCCCAGTTTTCATGCTAGTGACGTTATTTTGGTTTTTTGTACCTCGTCTGGTTTCTTTTTCTTTCCTCGAAACGGAATTTTTTGGGTTTTCCCTCTCTTGGCGCATTTATTTCAACCATATGGTTTCCCAATCTTGATGTTCAAACCGATTGGTTGTCATTCAACTTTAAGCTACAGGCCCTCGGGCCCCTCGGCCCCCCCCCTCGCGAACCTTCCTTTCTTCTTACCTTCTTTCCCCTTTCTCCCTGACGTCTCCCCTTCGACCATCTCCTCCACTAACGCGGTCCAAATCATCCTCAATCGGAGAAGTGCCAGTTCAAATAGAAGTCCCCCATTTAGAATTCGCCCACCCTCTTCTCTCCCCTCCTAGCTCTCCCCCTTTATGTTCTCTCCGTTCCCCATAATCGTCGTGTCCACAACAAAGGTATGGTTGTCCTAACAGTCCCTTTCACGGCGGTCGAGCATTAGCGCGCTATTTCTCACAAAGTATTTTACACGTGGGATTGAAAAGGTTCCCCCCCCCCCTTTTCGTCCCAGTTTCTCTCCCCCTCTTTTACTCAAGCCTTTTTGCTCCGGCACGGTTCAATGGCCCACGACGCGTGTCTCTCCTTTTGATTTCTCAGGCCCCCTCAGCCAGCTCGTCTTTCCCAATAGTCTCTGTCGTCTTTTTCTTTTTTTCCTTGGCGGTAAGAATGCCTTAAGCGGACAGGGCGCCAGCCCCCCCGTGTAATTTGATACGACCGGAAATCCTTCGACCAGATACCTCCGGGAAAGTACCCCGTTTTTCACCTTCCTGACCTTCACACGTTTGGTTTTTTTTTTTTAGATCTTCGGCCCCCCCAGAATGCTGAGAGTGAGCCAGAGAACTGAATATCCGCGACCTTCCCCAAACACAAGTCTCTCTTCCCGTCCAAAAACTGTAGATTACAATTTTCCCCTTGTCCAA
>Ga0179591_1351466_pt1 | contig 17353 bp, 11 predicted proteins | sample CZOMad2_1_08_16f_FD_182891 | JGI IMG/M metagenome (GOLD analysis project Ga0179591, IMG submission 182891) | Vadose zone soil fungal communities from Angelo Coast Range Reserve, California, USA - CZOMad2_1_08_16fungal (PacBio error correction) | ecosystem: Environmental > Terrestrial > Soil >... | reverse complement strand
GCTTTCTTTTTATTCACATCTGCGTCGATGTTTGGAATTCATCTATTTTTGATGAGCACTTCGATACGTAGTGGAATCAGACCAGCCCTTTCTGATTCCGGACTAGGCTAACACGAGGGTGTGCGTCCCGTCACTGCGGGAAGTTTCTTGTTTTCTTGGACCTTCAGGTTGTTGGGAGCTCCTCCACTTACGATTTCTGTCTATTTGATACCGGTCCTTGCGCCTGTTTCCCTCCCCCATACTTTAATCCCGTCATTTCCAAATTCCACCTGCTTTTCCCAAGCGGGATGCGTTTAACTCTTTCAACTGTATATCCTTCTGCCACCCCTCGCGAGAGTGAGTGTTCCCCTGACTTATCTTTTGCAGTGACCCAAACTATATCGTTCGCCGCCCTTAATCGCTTTTCTCCTTTCAAACCTGTTAGAAAGTTGGGGAAACCTTAAGCGCCCTTGTAATGCTCAATGCCCAAGATCCTTCCACTTCGGTGCGTACTTAGGCCCTGTCATCGGCCGTCTGCTGTATAAGGTAGTGCCTTCCCTTTCCCCCGTTCGGCCGAATGATTTACGAGCTTGCTATGCTTTTTCCCAATACAACCTTCCGGGATGATGCGCTTGTTTTTGCCGTCCCGCGTTTTTCAACTATCCCCCTTTATTGTCCTCATTTTCGCAATACCGATTTTCCTCCCACGCCCGACTTGTCTGAAGCGAACGTTAAATTGTCCTCCCAGTTTTTCAACTACGTTCTTTTTTTTTCCTTGCGTTCGTTCGCATTCGTATTATGACTGCTTCGTTTCGAGGTTGGCATTTCCCCCTCTGTCCCAAGGTAATACTTTGGTATCCGGTAAAAGGGTTCGAGATCGGGGCTCCCACTCCCCCCCCCATTCTTCCCTCTGGTCACTCACCCCCCATTTCTCGCAGACCATTGAGAAAGTCATTCTTGGCCTCTCCGGCTCTTTCTTCGCGTCATTGCGGGAAGCGTGCAACCAGTTTTCGGTCCTGGTTCCGCGACCAAACTCCCTCCCCCTTTTCTGCCCCAGTTGATGTCTTCTCTTCCCCCCCTTTTTATTATGTAACGATTTCAACCTTTCATCTCAGAGGAATCACGGGCCGAGTGGAATCGTCTGTATCCGCGCGGATCCCCCCTCCTTGTCTACCCAATCGGCTCCCCCCTTCCCCCTTCCGTCAAAACAGAAAACGAAACTGATTCCCGATATTGTGATACCCTGTGTCCCCCTCTTCCGTGAGGCATTTTTCGACCGTCTTTTACCCATTTCAGCCGAAATCTCTCATACCCGTCCCTTGCGACTCCTCCCCTCATGTTTACCCCCCTTCCCGGATGCAGCCCTTTACATCTCGAGTATCGTTCGCCCACTAGGCGAGTACCGATGTTCTGAGGTCTCGGCCATGGAAGGGGAAGTCATTGTCCGGTTCATTGTGTCAACAACAGGAACTCAGACCACTTGTCTCTCTTGCATTAAGACTGATGTCGAAATACTGGAATCGTCTTAGGCCAGCAACTTAGACCTCTTTCCCCCACATTGGGATCTGTAGAGAGCCGCTCTCCTGGTCATGTCCCCCTATTTTTTGCACCCCCCCCCCTTTTTAAGATAAGATGCTCTGTACATAAGGAGTTTCTTTTTAACATGTCAAGATTTGTGTTGCGTACACCAGCGCTATGCCCTAAAACTTGCCGCTTCCTCAATATAACCCACAACCGAAATTCCCTTTCTGACTTTAATAAGAACCCGCTGTCTAAGATCCTCTATTCGCAGACATTTCTTAAGTTCTGTCATACGTTAAAGTACTATTCTGACCGACATGAATCCAAATTGTCCAAATTCCCCTGAAGGGTCTCCCATAAAAACGCGACTGACCTCGTATCAGTTCTTCCTTTTTCTTTTCATCTAAGAATCCTTTGTGTGAGGAGATATCAAATACGGGATACAAGTCCGCTAGGGATGCAAGGTGTTGTTTACACTGGCACCCTGGTTCACTTCTTCCTGGGGTAGATTGAACCGTAGATTATATCAGTTTGGGGGTCTTAATTTCAGCTTTTTATTCCCCCTGTTGGTAGGATGGTGCTGATCACGCATGCCCTGTGCAATTTCCCTTTTTTGGGATAGATGTTTCTGCAGATGATTGTCATCTACTCTTTTGTTCCAGCCAACTCCTTGCCACATTTACGAAAGTCGTATGGTCTCCCGACGCGTCTTTATGAGCGAGGCTTTCCCCCCTCGGCGCGCTCTTCCGGTCGACATTCCTTGGGTGTCAGCAGTCCATTTTGTGCCAGGCGACGTGGCCGAATCTTTATTGATTAGGCGATGATTCCTGTGTAGCTACCTAGGGCTTGACATCTGTTGAACCTCTGTACGTTCCCCCTTCTTATCAGCAAAGAAGCTAACTCGCTGTTTGGCTTTTTTATATACATTCTGGACGATGTCCTAATGTTTGTGCGTCTTCTTGTTGCCAGACCAGTTCTGATGGCCACTCGGTAGTCGCCCAACTCGGGGTCCCGCTGTTGTGGGATCCGACAATTTTACACCTTTCTTCCCTTCTTTTTGGTTAGCAACTCGGGAACTCTGTTTCGTTTTTCTCTTTCTCGTTCGATGTTGTTCACGATGTTCTCTCCCCCGAGCTGAATATGCAACCATTTTCCTTTCTTAATTCGTACGCTCTCTCTTTTCCAAACAATATCTTTTTTTTCGAGAGTTTCTGGCGACTTCCTACACCAGTGCGATCACGGTGTTGGTGGATGGTTATCTGTGGTCCTATTTTTTACCCTCCGATCCCCCCTCCCGACCGGACAGGAAAGAAAGCGGGTTCGTTGGACTTCTTCCAATTACTAGATCTCCAATTTCGAGAGAATTTTCGGCCGTGTTTCATCGTTTTTCTGTGTTCGTCCAGATAGAAGATTTTCCCGATCTTTACCATTCAGAGTCTTTCTCCCACCTAACCGTATGTTTTCCTGTCCCCGCGAGACTACGAAATCCGGTTGATCTTTCTCTAGCCTCAAATTCTCCGGTCGTCGCTCTCACTTCTGTTTTTCGGTTGACATTTAGAGGGCGAAATTCCTCTATCACTTTTTAGTGGCCCCACCCCGCCCACTCTCCCCTTCCCCCCCATGGAATTCGCGGCAAGACCACCTGCGTGGACTGTGTCCCCTTATAGCCGCGTTTTCCGGCAATGATGAACCCCCCTCCTCCCCTTTTTTCGCCTCGCCCTCAGAGCAAGCAGGGAGTTCCTCTAATCTGGAAGAATAGACGACTTGGTGAGTGAAGCCCTCTTTTCTCTTGAGTTCTAATGCTTTCGCTTGTATTCGCAAACTGCTCTAAAGTTTATAAATCCTCTTTCTGGCGAGGCGAAACTGATCTATAGTCTGAAGTTCCCCCCTTTCGACGTACCGTCAAGTTCCTACCTCTCCCCTCTATGAGCTTTTTCTCCGATATACTTACAGTTTGCGCAGGTCTGACCACGGTTTCGTGCGCTCTTGTGTTGGGAATTGAGTTGACATTGCGTCTCATTCCAGATAAAATATTCCTGTCTAGGAGTACGAAACTTCCCCCCCCCCCGTATCAGGCAGAAACGGCCCTCTCGCAGTTGCGTTTCTGCTCCACTCGTTGTTTTCAGACGGGCTCCTACGGTTTTTGCGAGTGTCCTCCCGTCCCTCCCCAAGGCTCTAACCTATGAATTCACTGGACCGCTCTTGTGGAATCCTCATCTCCTCTTTCCCATTGCACTGGTTTTTTTTTTTCTCTGTTGAATGAGTCCTCCCAATCGCTTCATTTTTGACATTCATCTTTTTCTGGCACTTTCGTCTGATACTGAGTGGAGCCAAAGCACCGGGTTAGTTTCCCGCGGACAAAAACCCCTCGTGTTTGATTTTTTTTTTGCTTCTTCGTGTATGTTTCCCTTTCCCAGATTTTTGTCTTTGGACTAGTAATGAACCTGCAAGTGATTTTTATTATTTATCCTTTTCCCCCATTTTGGAAGAATGGACGCCCCCCCCCTTTACCTCCCATTTCCGCATACGAAATGAACCCTTTTTCCGTCCTACTTTCCTCTACCCTGTTTCCCCCCCTTTCACTCTCCCCCCTATGAAAGATCGAGTTGATTCTTTACCAAATTCGTCATAGAGCAGTGTCAACGTATTCCGACCCTCTAATCAGATCGTTCGCGCCTCCGTTATTGACCGCCACCCAAACATTTGCTCCTTGCCTGCCCTTCCTCTTCCGCCTGTAATGAGAACTCCCGATCTTCATTCCACTTTCCTTTCGTCATGGGCGTCTATGAACGATCTTCTTAGTTGGACGCCCCCCCTTTGTTGCCCCTGGAATCCGAATGCTATTTTTCCCCATTTCCCAGAAGGTTCTGTTGCAGCCTGCTTCCCATGTAGGCAGTTTGTATATGGCCCTTCTGTGTTCCCCTGCTCCTCCCCGTGTTCCGCAGGTAACCAAGAATGAGATATATCCGACTTTCCTTTTAATTTGGTTTTTCACCCTCTAAGACCTGTGAATTGAGCTCCTCGATAGAGTGAACATTTTTAGTTGACAGCTGTCAAAGTATTCCTCTTTCGCTGGTAGTAGCATTATAAGGTTTTGAATCCGTTCGAAAGCACTTTCCTTGTATTGCCAAGTCCCCTTGATTCCTGACGCCCCCTTTTGTCCAGATTTTTTGTTCCCGACACCAACAAAAGAGGTGTGAACTCCGGGCAGATCACAAAGAATACGAACATTTCTGGGATCCCAGTTTCCACCCGCTCTACACCCCGACCGAGTCTGTTTCCGCCGATTGAGGTTGCGTTTTCAATAACGTCCACGGTCTGCCCTTTTACCGTGAAATACCCTCTGAATTTTGCCTTTATAGTATGCCCTCCCCTGATCCCATAGTATAATGTATGTCCTCTTGCCCCCCTAGCCTCACCCTCCTCCTACGGGCCTGGTACTCCTCTTTCTTCCCCTCGCGCCCGGAGGCATAATCCTTTCACCCCTTGCTACAAAATTCCTCCATACCACGTTAAATACCTGCCCAACGATTCCGCTTCTTCTCTCGTTCCCCCAAAGTATTGCCTCCGTGAGCAGTTTTTTTCGACCTTTATACGTAAAAAGCTCCGTCCTATAGAGGGATATACCGTAACTCTCACGTCTTTATTCCCCCCCCCCGTTCTTCCCCCGGATGCGGTCACCTGTAGGACTCTTCGGCCTTCTAGAGTAGCCGCTCCCTATTTCTTATACAGAATTATTCTGGGCTTATGCATTTCTCGGTGTTTTCCTAATGTCTTCTTTCGCCCTTTCTTTATAGAAAAGCTTGCTCTCCTATGAATCCGAATCACGGCCTTTATCCAGGACCTCAGCGAATTTCCTTTTCACCCACATTTCCCCGTGAATCTCCCCCCTCCCCGCTCCTCTCTGCTAAATAGAGATAGTGTTCCCCCCTCTTCCGTAAGAACGTAGGTCTTTTCGGACCTTCAGCTTACCGTTCCTTTGTTGATTTTTTTTTTGAAAACTTTTCCCTGATGAATAAAAAATGCGCTCCCAACTATACTACTCCCCTACCACGGAATCGTCCTGCCATGATTGGACGTGTCAGTCCACAGAACGCCGGGCCCCAGATATAGGACATTCAGTGAGACGAGAGTCTTCCCCGGATATCTCCTTCGTTTGACGATCAGGAAATGCCCCGTGAAAACGCTTCTACATACCTAATCTCGGATATAAGTTCAGATTCCCCCTCTTTATTTCTCCTAACCTCCCTTTTGTTTTTCGCCGAGATACTCCTGATACCTTTAGTATTTCCGCCGATCTGAGGATATCTTGTTGGGGTAACGGCCCATGTTTTGCCCTTATCTTTCTGGCGTCTAAACTTTAACGTCACGGAGATTGGCGGTGGGGATTCCTTTCGGATTAGTTAGGAGGAATAGGAGAGTGTGTTGCACACAGTTAATTTTATTAAGTTGGGATACATCTTAGCGGTGGGGGTGATCCTCGGTTCTGGTTCTCCCCTTTTTTTTGTGGTTTTTCCTCACCCACTCTGGGACATGGACCTGCAAAGTTTCCGGCGTCCATCCCTCCGTTTCTATTTGTCTCGCAAGACTGGGATTCCGATTCTTTACCGATCCGGTCGAAGCACGGATTATAGCCCTTTTGATTACCCTGCGTAAGACTTTTTTCTTCGGCCACCCCCTCTAAGAAAAGGTTCTTCTCTCTTAACTGGAGGTCGTTTTTGTTCCCCGATGATTTTTCTCACCGAGTTTTAAAGCCTGACTCAGGCAACGCTGGCTCCCCAGAATATTCTCTTTCCTCTCCCCGATGGTGTAGGGTTCGCCCTTCTCGGACTGATCTTCGTCCTCATTTCCTGGGAACCATTTTGTATGTGTTATTTTTCGACCCGTCCTGTCTTCCACTCGAGATTTGCGTGCCTTATCGAGTTTTTAAAGGTCGACGTACCTACTAGCTATTTCCCAACCGATCTTTGCAATGTTTCTCGTATTTCTGGGCACTGAGATTTTGCCGCTAAAAAGGTGATCGCCGTCGACTTCAAGCGCCGTTCAAACCTCTTCCCCTTATGATTCATTTTCTTTGCCCTTTACTCTTTAACCCACCTTCCGATTTCTCTTTTCTGGAGGTACTAATACATTCTAAGGATTCTTATTCTCCGCTCAAAGTGTAACTTTGATTTCCCGCACCATGGCGGCCACCCGCCGCCCTCTTTTGCTTGTTGGGCTTCACAAAGCTACCTTATCCCCCAACCGTTGTGAGCCCTTGTCTTTCAGCCCTCACGTTGTTTTGGTCGCCTTACTATCGGGAATCCTTTTTCAGAGATTACCCAAGTCCATTTAAACTCTTGGATGCGTAAACCCTCAGAATACCCTATTGTAATATTCCCCCCCCCTCGTCTTTTCTGAACTCTAAAGGGTGAATGGTCAAGCTTACCCTGTTCCCTTCTTTCTCCTAAATGCCTTTCTTTTGCTTTCGGTTCCCCCCAATATCGTCGAGGAGATCGCCTCTCGGCTTGTTTTTAACTTTTTCTTCCTTTGCAAAAAATCAGAAATTTAATCCATGGAATTTTTGGGGTCCCAACACTTGCTGGGCTTTCCACTTCGTTAATTGCTTCCCCCGATTGCTCTTTTGCCCTATGAGAGGCTGGCTTAGACGTTTCCTGTGCCGTTTTGACCAGTTCCTCTAGTTACTTATTTCATTGAGGCGATTTCGTTCTGGTCCCCCTATCCAAGTTTCATCGCACAGTCGATTTGGAGGCTTATTATTGCTTCAGGCCTTCCCTCTGACCTTCACTTTCCTTCCTCCTCATATCTGTCATCGGTTCGACGACTAACTTTCCAAACTTCCAGATTACTTCTTCCCCGGTGGCCGTTTCTGAGGTTGAATTTTTTTCTTTTCCCTGGACTTGATCCCTTCTCCCTCCCCGAATCTAATCGGGGCGTGTTGGAAGTCCAACCCTTTTAGAGCCCCGTGCCGCTACGCCTTTGCTTTCCTTCACACCACACCGTGTTTTGTCGCCTTGGGTATTCCTTTTTAGGTTCTGTGCCATAGTTTCTACTGACGCAAGGGATCTCCCCTGCTATGCCCGATTGAAGAAATCAGTCCTTTCTCTACTAATCCGGGTTTTTAGCTTTCTTTTCTTCTTCTTTTCCCCCTCTTCTTTTGAAATTCCTTCCGGTAAGAACGCGTCTTACGAGTGGCATAGCACGCCCCGTTATTGAGGGCCACAACGGCAACGTCCCTTGGGTTTTTTCTTTTTTTCCTGCAGTATTTTGGATCCCGTACTTTCCCTTTCTTCCCTTGATCAGTGCATTGATCGGGACCAGCAACTTTCACACCTCGCATTCACGTCTGGTTTTTGTCAGTGCCGGTGAATGACTTCTTAACCTTACCTTTGTGTCAACCCGATGACCCCGGCGTTTGAATGATTCCACCTGACTGATATTTCTAGTCCTTGTCCCAAGATCCTAATTGAACATTCTCTTTCGAAGCACAGCCTCCGATTATGGAGCAGTTTTTTTTTGGCGTACCCCTACCACAAGCCGTTATACCTAACCCTTCCCCAAGATTCATCCTCCCTGCCCTTTTCTGACTTCGGGCAAACTCGGAGTCTAGTCACGCCATTTACCCCTCCGTGTGGAAGTTAAGTATTCCCCCCCGGTAAGCCAATGAATCGCTCACGATATTCCTCCCTTTTCCATTGCCCTTTCCTATTCGGGTAGTCATGGTTCGTTTATTTGTTGCAGGACACGCCGGGTACAAGATAATCGTTGTTCTCCTTTCTTCCGCGACTATTTTTCCCCTTTGTTCACTTTCCTTACTTTCTGAAGTGAGTAAGGAGTACGGAACAGAGGCTTAGTTGGTCAACCGTGTCGCTTTTTGTTAGTAATAGTATCGACCCGATCCTTTTTTCGTTCTTGTTCACCACGCTACTTGCCGCCTTGACAGGCCTTGGTAATATACGGCCAAGGGCTTCCCCTCGTATCGCCCTCCAAACACTCTTTCAAACGTTAACCTCCTCGCCTGCCAATTTGTCTTGCATAGTTAAAATTTTGCTCACCGCCCCCTCTTTGTTCCTTCACTTTTTCTGGGAAGTTCCAAAAGTCGGACCCTGTTCGCGACCTTGACACTCCCCTTCTCTCCACTTGTCTGATTTTTCGTTTCGCACTAAGATTTCCGATTTATGTTAATCCCCCCCCTGGATTAATTGCTTCCCTCCGATGATCACATTGGGCTTTCTCTGTTGAATTGCCGTCTTTTCCCCTCACCACTTTTTTTTTTTTCTAACATCTTCTTTTTTCCCCCTGCCCAAAAAAGCCCACGAAACAGATCATCGTCCTTTCCCCCACTAAAGTATTTCTCCTTTTTCCCTGTCGACCACCCTCGCGTCAATCCTCTTGCTGACTACTTTTTTTTGCTTCCACGCATCCCACGAATATTCAAATTGCTTTCACCTGAGCCCCTTTCCCTGGGCGCTCTGATCACCTAGGTACCTCCGTTCCGTTTTTCCTTGATAGCTGACTGCACGGTGCCTTTTTCTTCTGTCACCCGCTTGTATAAGACCCATGGTATAGAAAACTTCCTTTGTTGATAAACTCGTCTCCCGTCTTTGACCCGCAGCGCCCTTTCCCTCAACATTTTCTTTGCTTTCCCCCCCTTCTGTCTTGATACGGCATCCCAATCCGCAATCTCAGATGGTACCCATCGCAACATGCTACTGAATTGCGCTTGACTTCCGTGACGTCGTACATGTTCAGAGGTGTTTTCTAACAACTCCGCTTACAAGAAACCATTGGCCAGCTCTAGTCTGCCCCCCCCCCCTCCCATCCACGGCTTCTCCGTGTATTCACTTTTTTGCCTCCTTTTTCATTCCCTCTCCGCCCTGAGTAATAGCCCGGAGAGAATCGTCCCGTCCTCTCCAGACCCATGACTCTAAGTCGGGACCCCCTCGTTTGCCCACGCCCACTGACTTCTTCAGGCCCGTTTTCAGCTTCAATTGGTTTTTTTTTTTCTCTCTATTTCCCTTTGTTGTGTGAGGTTGATCCCTTTCGTAAGTTTTTCCTATGGATGGTTCGTTTTTAATTTTTTTCGATTTTTTTAATGCAACGGGACTGATATTAACCTCGCTTCTCCAATTTTTCTTCAGGTTTGGGCGCATTTTTAGATATGCCCGGTGGTGCTGTTCAGCCTCCTTTTGCTTGTTCGTGGAAGCTTTCTCTTTTATTTTATGTGTGTCCCTCTCCCTGGGTTCGCCTACACCACCTTCTTGACATTTCCTGAGGAATTACCTGTCTTCCGCCTCGTTTTCTCTATTTTCGGCTGGACCCCCCTCGATATGTTCGCCAGTGACGTACCTTCCCGGCTTCGAAATTCACCTTTTTGATTGAACACGGAGAAGAGACCTTCCCGACCTTATGCCCGGTGTCATTTCTCTATCACGCTGCCCTCTTGTCGTACCTATGTGTCACGCGTTTGACAATACTTTCCGGAACCGGGCCCTGTTTGCTCAGTCCCACCTCGACTCTTTTTCTCTTTTTGGATAGTGGCGACCTGCTCCCGGGATTCGAAGATCCGACTTCCGACCCCGATTTGGTTCTCCATTTTTTTTTGGAAAAGTCAGGTTCCAACGGATGGCGGGTGTCTTCGTTTTTTTTTTCACTGTACCACTGCTCCCTTATATATTTGACGGCGTATTTCTCGTTGGACTGTTTTTTTTCGTTTTATGTTTTTGCTTGGGGGAGATGTTTGTCCCGATTTACCTTTTTGTGATCCTCTCCAGACGACTCCCAAATAGCCGTGATTAAGATGAGCTAGGCGCTCCTGGTATCATATTGAGACTCATTCTAGCTTGCTTCGAGACCTCAACCTTTTCCGCACCTAGTTGATTTTCCTTTCGCGCGCTTGTTTTCCCCCTTTTTTCCTACTTCCCCGCAATTTTCACGGCCCTTTTCCCTTACCAGATTTTCCTTTTTGGTTCCCCCTCCTGTCACTCTTATACAATGGATTCGAGGAGCAGGTTATGGAGCTTGGACGGTCGTCCCTACGGCTTTTTCCCCTCTATACAAGGGCCCTCTCGCTTGCGTTTCTTTGGAAAACCTCGAAACTCGTCATTAACTCCTTCGTCGTCCCTCGCCAAAATCAGAGATTTACTCCTCCTCCTTGTAGATTTCCCTTTCCTGTTTCCTCTGTCTGTTCTGACTTTGAAATTTTTCTGTAGCGGGAAAGTGATCTTTCTTCCCCCTACCCCTCACGGAACCCCCCATCACTTCATTTCTCCAGCTTCCCCCCCCCCCCAGGGTAATCGGGCGGAAATTTGGGCCTAAATACTCGCTTGTTCGCGTCCCTGTGAAGTAAGACTTTTTTTTTCTTCCGCCTGTTTTTCCCTGGACGCAAGTTACGGTCTTGAATCTGCTCTGGGAGGCTATTTTTAAGTTTTTTCGTAAAATTCTACCCGTTTTTCGGCCTCCTCTTATTGCTTCTTCTACCTCTTTCTGGATATAGGATCTTGAATGAGCTCTATGCCGTGCCGTCCCTCAACGCCGGGTAATTACTGGATTTCCCCGAGATATTCCCCTTCAACGACCTGGTTACCCAATTTTCCCAGTTCAAGAGGTATGGAGTTTTTTGTTTGCGTTAATTTCAGATATTATCACCTAATAGCAAAATCTTTTTACGTCTCGTGCACCACATTCTTTTATATCCCCTTCATTCAATTGTTAAGCCTCCGCAAGATCTTGACTTAACCTAGGTGAGCCGGGACTCATCCCGTTGATTGGCTTGTTGCTTTGAACCTTCTTTCCCACTTTTCACCCTTGAATTCCAACAGAGCTCGATTGGGCCCCCAAAGCATCTCTCTCTTTTAATTCATAATCCCAGTGTCTGGAGAGTTGATATTGATTCCAATCTGCGTTTCACCGGTTCTGAGAAGTGAGTCCGATAAGAGTTTCCCCCCCCTCCCCGCCAGGCCTTTTTTTTCTTTTCCCCCCTCCGGACATCTTCTTTGCACTCCCTCAATGCGGGCTGGGCAGTGGTGATGCCCTATAATCAGGTTTGGTGTATTGCCGGCCAGATTATTTTCTGGTTACAGGTGCTTTTATGCTTGTATTTTGTCTTCACCCCTCCCAACACCTCGGAAGTGACAAAACTTGCGTAAAGCGCGAGGTGCGTTCTCAAATGTAATATTGAGAACCCCCCCCTGTGTATGACTTCCTCTGAGTTATGTGTGCACGGCACTTGCCGTGGTCAATTCCTCTTTTGCACCCTCCCCTATCTCCCTCTTGCTATAGTTGAAGAATCGCTGTAGCCTCAACACTGTTTAGCCTTTGTCAAATAGCCGCCCCCTGACTGTAGTAAATCCTTCTCTGCTCTCTTTGTCGGAGCCTTCGGAAGCGAGTTCTTCCGCCTGTGTCCTCCTTTTTCTTTAGGACTATAAGCATAGTGTACGCCATCCCTGCTCAGGGAGGCCCCATAGTGTATTCTCCTTTCACCGAACCTATGGTTACAGTGGCTTTTTTTTTCCCGTCAAAGCAGTGGTATTTTTATAAACAGCTTATTTCGTCCGTTTAAGCTTACGAAACGGTTTCCTGACCGAGAAGTGCGTCAGGTTCCTCGGTCCACTTAGATGAAATATTTAAAAGGTCTTGCTCGTTTTCCCTGTCTTAGTATTCCTACGATACTTTTTCGTTCCCCTCACGTTTTTCGGCCTTTTCTATCTACGGGACAAAGATCTTTTCCCTCCATTAATTTTCCATACCCGTCTAAAACTGATCCTCGCAAATTTGTATAGCATTCTTTGGTACTATTCCCCCTGTTCCTAAATTGCTTACTCTGTTCCGGTCAGGAGAGTTACCCGAAACTACACTCCCCCTTACGTGTCTCGTAATTGCCTCCTTCTACTTCCCGATTCCATTGCCCCCTTTCATATGTCAATCTTGCCATGTTGATAGTCTGGAAATCGCGTGTCTGGATAACTTGTGTCACATAGGCTCATTCTCTCTTCCCAGAAACCTCCCTCCCCCCTCCCCCGTATTCCGTCCTTTGTAAACTAACCGCTCGTTTTCCTTTCCCTGACATTTAAAAATGTCCAAGAGACTCACTCTCCCTTTGACTAAGCGGAGAACGTCCCTTAACCAGATGTCTTCCCCCCCCCTTTGCAGGGAGCCACCTTAAGTCTCTTAGTCCCACTTTTAGCTGATTTATAATCTTTTTCTTCTTTTTCGCGAAGGCTCGCGGAATCCTGTGCAACCCGAGTAGTATCGAGGTATAAGCTTTCTCTTTCCCTCATACCTGGGGTTGCAGACGGCGCTTTTATCAAACCCTTGTAGAAACTCAATTTTACCGATAGGCGCGTCCTGACCTGTGTTGCCCCATCCTGCTCCTCCAGAACGATTCTCTTGAGACATTCCGGTTTCCCTTTAACTCGTTGGCGCCCACCCGTTTATTCCAAAAGGGCCAGGCGTTCCCCCTATTCCCCACCCCGATAATTTTCACTCTACAACTTATGCTGGAGCTTTTCAGCCCCATCCCCACGCCCGTGTTCTCTCTTATGCGTATCATCGCCCGGAATTTAGAACGCCGTCTATGACCCTGACTCTGCCGATCCTTGACCCGGGGAGTGAAACCGCTCTCATGCGGCTAGCCATCCGATCTTGTTTAGATCTCTTGATCACCTTCTGATAGTGTCATATACCCTCCCCCTTTGTTTGTTGTTGCGTTCTAGTTCTTTTCATCTTCCGCGCTTCTTAGAGGGCGCCTGATGGAGATCTAGGGGTACCTTCCCCCCCTTGTGATTAATGGATGTTTTCTTTCCGGTGAACAATTCTTCTTTGCGAACGTTTGCTGGGCTTTGTTACCCCGGGTGCTTCTTTTTTTTTCTGATCCTCGTAGACTCCCCCCCAGCTTTTTCGGGAAGCTGTAGGTTGTTGTCTCTTTCATGCGGTTTTTTTTCCCGCTCCGGTCTACCTCCCCTTTGTCAAATTCCGCGACGGCCCGGTATAAGATTCCCGTTCCGTACGCGCGTTCGTTCTATTTTAGTTGTCCCGATGCGTTCGACCTCCTTGCGGCTTAGACAGTCCATTATCACAGGCGGGCCCTCTGCTGTTTGCCCCGAAGGGGATGCCCCTTTTGTATTCTTCCCCATCACGCGGATGGGTTTTTTCGAATACAGAGTCTGACAGTGTTGACAGGGAGCTCTCATTTCAGGCCGCCCTTTAGAACGTCTGTAATCCGCATTCGTTTTGGCCTCCGTGAGAATGAAGATCAACAGGGGACGTGCATCCCTTGGGACTCCCCCCTTTTTTGGCGTTGGCAAGTAATAGGAGCAAATTCCCCTCCGCCGCTGTTCCGTCGTAAAAGGTCGATTTTTCCCCCACTGCCTCACTAAGTGTCCGAGTGTCGGCCCCCTTCCCGATAGGAATATTTTTCGTTTGGGAAGGCGATGTTGTGCTCTGTGACACCGAGGTTCCCACAGTCTATTTAAGAGAGCATCCCTTCCGTGATTATTTTGTTTCCCCCAATTCTGTTCCTACTCGGAGCTTGCCGGCTTTTTACAGACAAGTGGCACAGGTCGGTTCGTTCATTTCGGACCCCGGTCCTCTTTTTTTTGCAAATTCCCGTTTTCCTTCGGCCGGACCCTAACATTGGGTGGTTTTTTTTTTGATTTCTTCCCTTGAACAATATGTCCTCCCCAGCCTCGCGCGAATTTTCATAGGAAGGAGATCCTTGATGTCGTACCTCCGCTATAGGATCAACCTTTTCCAGTGAGATTTTTCCAATTCCTTATCTTCTGCGGGTGGATGTTCAACCCTTGACAAGATCGTACTCTACAGCATTACGCCCCATCCGCCAGAATAACGGTTACCGAGTTGTTTTCTCAATATTCTATTTTTTCCTTTATCCTTCACAGGTCTTTGATGGGGGCCACGTTCTCTCCGTCATAAGTTTCTGATTGTTTCCTTTTACAGGAGTGACGGCACAACCCAGCCAGTTCTCTCATCCCCCTCCGTGAATCTTTCCTTCGCAACACTTTTTTTTTTCCCCGCGCTGGGACGCCCCGCGAGTAGGGGCCATGCCTTCGCTCCTGACATAAGATGGAACTCTTTTCCTAGGGAACTTTCTCTTTTCTTTGTTCTTCAGTCTCTTGTTTAAGTTGGTCTGTTTCCTTCCCTGTTTCGCCAATTTTACCCTGTTGTTAACCGCGATTTTGGCCGATCTTTCCTCTGCTGGTTTGCAATGTTTTGACCCGCAAGTTATTTTGTCCCTCTTCGGGAATCGGTTCTTTACGATATTACCCTTTTTCCCATTCTTTCCGTTGCGTTTTGACGGTTTTTTGTGACTTGCGAGGATGATTTGGTACCTTTTCCTTCAAGGCGCTCAAGCAATACACTAATCATATGAAGGGCAGGTTTACGACCCGTTTCAAAAAACCCTTCAGGACTCGTCCCCCCTCATGATCAAGTGACTTGTTTACACTGTTTGCGCGCCGGGACTCTATTTTGCTTGGCCTTTCCCCTTGTCTTTGCCACTTGTGAATTTCCCACAGCGACCCCCCGCGTTCCTGGGAATCAACCTCTCTTTCCCCCCCATATTTAGAGATGTGATTGATTTCCCATCCGCTTCTCTTGAATTCTTTTTCCGGTCGATTCCAAGCACATTTCGAGCTGCACCCCTCTGAGGGTTGCCGTTGACATTTTGCTGCTTTCAGTGTCCCTTATCCTAGGATTGTTGGGACCTTGTCTGAAGATCTAGTGATTTCCCTTTTCCCTTGCTCCTCTTTTAACGAACCCTTTCCCACCATCCTCGCCTGCCTTCGCTGTCTTCAATTTTGACCTGTAATATCTCCGTCCACCGAGGACCGGTGTGAGCTGGTTTTCCCGGTACCTTGCCTTTTATATTGCCCCTATCCTCCCCCCCTCCTCTCTTTCGCCGCCAGTCCCCCGGACGCCACCCCAGTTCCTAGCGTGACCCAATGTATATAGCCGTTCCGATGTAGTCAATCCGATTCCGTTTCAGCCCGTCTTGCCTTCGGCGGGAGTCTCTGGTCCACCTCTTCTCCCTAGTGCGTGTCCTTTATGCTTTTTTTGTTGCCTGACGCGTTTGGCCCCCAGTTCTCCCCTTTTCGCCTCTAATTCCAGGAGTAGTAGATGTCTATATTTGATCTCTTGTTTGCCCTACTTGGTCCCTTTCCCCCCTTCCGATCTTCTTTTGTCGGAGATCTCCCGGTGTCCCGAATTGAAGTGGCTGACCTGACGGTACCCTTGCTCCTTTCGGTTTGTCAAACGTATTTCGTTTCGCTGGTTTTTCCCTTAATTAGTCTTCTTGCACGGTTGGCCTCCGCCTCCCTTCTCAGCCTGTTCCATTCTATGGAAAACTGGAGCGGACGCCGCTCCATATGGACCTTCCGCACTCTTAACAATTCTCCCTCCCCCGTTGGGCGCCTCCTCTTTGGCAGCAATACAGCCACTCTTTCCGTTGTTCCTGGCTTACAGATTAAAAGTTAGGACCCCCCCCCGGTCGTTTACCGCACAATACCGCCTTCTTGCCATGTTTTTTCTCTCTCCATCACTAAGTGTCTACCTCTCCATTGCCCTCGATCCCACTTCCGGTTCTTGCTTTGTTCCATAGCCCTTTTCCCCTTTGTTACAATCGCTGAAATACATCAGAATTACCCCCCTCAACCTCAGAAACTCACACCTAGATCTCCGTTGACTCGTTCCAACTTCATGATTCGGAGTGTTCCTTTTTGCTAACTCCCAACCTTGCCCCTTCGCGTTTCCTTACCGTCACTTTTCGCACGCAGCCTAATTTTTCCCCTTTCTTCTTTTCGTTAGGTCCATCTTGAACTCTCCTCCCCGCCCCACCTTTCCGAGTTTACTATTACGTGACTGATTCATCCTGGTCTACCGCTGTCAGCAATACCCGATTTCCTCTCCTTCTCTATTCCCTCATCCTTTTGGACAGAAGATGACTCTGAATTTCTCCCACACTGGATTTCTACCCCCATTATGCGGAAACCCTCCTCATCGAAAATAAGTTTCCGATCGCTCTCTTAAGTACGCTTGCGTGATTTTCTCCCTCCTTTATTTTTAATTCCGCTTTTCCTCTGGTGTTCTTGTTGCGAACCACTATTGCCAACCAAAGGTTCTCTTCTCCTACATCCTTTTCCCCTCCCATGTGATAATGTGATTCAGCCTCCCCCCTTTTTTGTCCTCTTCTCCCCTTTTTTGTTCGCCTGAAGACAATCCTTTCCTTCCGAGCTACAGCCATGACGTTTTCTTCCTTTTTGACACTCACGCGCCAACTCGGCTTCATCCGCGTTCGATTCCCGGTTCAGATTATTTTCCCCTCTCTTTTTCAATATCGTTTTTGTTTTTTTCTGATTTAGTTCCCTTTTATCTCGCCTGCTTTTTGTATGGAGCATTCTGGTTAGTGTTTTTCATTGAAAGGGTCAGGGCCGGGCGCTCTGACTCTCCTTTTTTTCTTCCCCTGCTTTTTTCTTGATGAGGTTTCTTCTTTATGCGCCGTCTTGATTCCCTTCTCAGCCTCGTGGCTTTTTGACGATTCTTTGTTGATACTCCTTTCTGCGTTTTCTTTTGATGCCTCCCCCCCCGTCCATGTCGAACCACCTTTACTCACGTCGACGTTTACGGATAGCCTAGTTATCGCTCTCTTGTTACCCCGCTATTTTATCCCCCTATGCCAAATTTGTATCAGAATGCTTCCCAGGCGAAGCCCTGCCTTCTTTTTGCCGAAGACATGACCTCTTCTGGTTTTCTTTTCCGCTTCTGGGACGAGTGATGTGAAAGCGCGTGCTTGACGCGTTTTGTACAGTCTGTCCCGGCATGGCTCAGTAAACGAAGA
>Ga0179591_1345857_pt1 | contig 17353 bp, 22 predicted proteins | sample CZOMad2_1_08_16f_FD_182891 | JGI IMG/M metagenome (GOLD analysis project Ga0179591, IMG submission 182891) | Vadose zone soil fungal communities from Angelo Coast Range Reserve, California, USA - CZOMad2_1_08_16fungal (PacBio error correction) | ecosystem: Environmental > Terrestrial > Soil >... | reverse complement strand
TTTCCTCAACTGTTAGGGTTCTTTGCAGCGTGTTCTTCAATAAAGCAGCCACTGCAATGGATACTATGGTTACTCCCCCAATCTCCACGTTCTGCACTGTACGGCCCACTAATGGCCCCACGCTCATTAACTCTTAGGTTCTCTACCCCGTGACACATCCTTTCCCCTCTGGATAACCACCTGACATTGAATCTGTGCTCGTTCACCCCTCTTCTTGCCGAGCTTGATTTCTGGTTGCTATACAATTTAGTTCTCCTTTGGGTACATAGTCAACCTTTATGACTCCTAGAGCGGACGATTTCTTGTATTTCAGACCTATTTACTGTGCATTTCTCTCTGGTAACTTAGCTTTGGGTCGTTATGTCCCTTCTCCGTGGCCTGTTGCTAGTGCATATTCATGGAAATGGACTTATGACCCTTCCTCTTCCCTGATAATCTCATGTTTTGGAGGGTAAGTCTCTTTTCTGACCCACCCGTTTCCGTTCCCCTCTCTAACGGTCTTTGTTTCAGGTTTTCTCTACTTAGCTGAAACGTATTGTCGGCTTAGTGGAACTCCCGCCCAAAGTTAATTATTCTTAATCCCCCTCCAGACTCGAACTTCGTAAGCCGGGAGCAGTCTGTTTTCGTACGTCGGCGGGCCGGGGCTAGTCCCCTTACTTTTTTTGGTGCCTTCCGAATAGTGCTTTCGCCACTGCTATTTGATTCCCCATGCTCTACTCCTCCTGAATCTTCATACTACTGCTCCCTTTTTTCTGAAAGGTGGGGATATCAAATCCCCAACGACCGTATTAACATGCTGATCCCATTTCGCCAGGCACTCTTTGTCACGAAACCTGGAAACGTGATGTTCTGTTTCCTGCCTTTCTCTTGTATGCCGTCCGTTTTCTATGACTTTGGTCTAGCTACGCCCTGTATACATCATCTGTTTGCCTTAGTTAGAAGCTTTTCAATTGGTCCTCCCCACAAGTTTAAGTCTTGCTCCCGCGGCCATTCTTTTTCAAATGATGCCGGGAACAGCTTCTGGAATCCTGAATGGATTACTACCTATCAGCTGTTGTTTTCAATCTGGCCTCAATCGTTTCCTCAAATTTTTTTGGCCCCCGCAAGGGTTGGCTTTTTTTACAGACGTTCAAACAAAGCTGTGATGCCCTTTTAACCAGATTTCTTGGACATTTAGTTCCTACAAATATAGTTTGCTCCGTGTCTTATTTCTTGGAACCGCACATTCAATTCCCCAGCTCTCCTCGATGTAGGCACTTCCCTGTCTTCGATTAGATTATAAAGTCAGATATATACTAAGCGACACCCCTGTGCTCGTCTTTACATAAAAACTCATGTTAGGCCCTCGTCGGTTTCTCTCGCAGGGAAGATATTGGTAAATTTTTGATGACCCTGGTGAGTAGCACTAGGTGACACCCCGAATGTTCAAAATATTTAGAGTCAACAGAGGCCCTTAAAGCACTCCATACTCCCTCCCCCTCAGGACTTGTTTTTGTGTTGCATTTTCCCTCGTTTTACGCGACACCTCTTGCTATATTTTCTCCTATCCGTTTTTTTTGTTGCACTCCGATGGGCTTGATCGTCCTATGTACCGGTTGGATTCCTGTGACACTTTCCCACACTGTTCCCTACCATGGCATCCCGACGGGTTTTCCGGTCAGGCCTGTCCATGTTGAGTTGATCCGTTTGATTTTCTGGAGGTATTCTTGGGAAGCTCTGCTAATCATCTGTTTACTTCAATTCCCACGGTTTTGACTCGTTTTCTCCCCCATTCAGCGCACCGCCCCAAGATCCAATCGGCAGGCAACCTTCGGTCTCTTAGCAGCCCCCCTGCCCGGCCTGTCCTGCAGGGGCGTCCTTCGCCATCTCAAATAGAGACCGTTTCCCCCCTTTCCCTCGCACTGACAATGCCCGTCTTTTGAGGCTTTATTGATGAACTACGACCTCCCCTCGAGAATGGCGAGTCCCGCGATCACGGCAACTTGTCCAGATCCCCAATGTGGGATCTCGGCGCCTTCCCTCTGATGGCGTTTTTGACCATTGGGAGGATTCAAAGATCTTCGGAAAATTTCAACCCCCCTATCGCCGGCCCAGTCTTCGCTGATTCAACCCGTGTTTCACTATAGACTTGACGCGGCCGCTGTCCTATGCCCCTGAACACGTTGCCAACTTTTTTTAGTCAATCTCACTATTTTAACACGATGGCCAGCCAGGAACCCCCACTCCTCCCTATGGCGACTTTTATTTTTTGAGTCCTTTTTTTTTTTTCGCGCAAGTTGCTCTCCCCGAATAAAAAAGACCCCCGGCACTCCAAAACCACAGCCAAGAGCTTATTGTGCTGCACGCTTCCCCTTCTAAGCAGAATGTTATAAAATGAGGGGTCTCAACGCTTGTAGTTTCACGCTCCTTATCCCTTAGAGACTTTTCAGGGAGATTGATCCGTCCCTCCACTCCATATGTGGTGAATACCCACCTTCCTTACGTCAAGATTAGAAGTAAAACCTCGAACCTCCCCCCCTATCCCACCAGTACGCTTTCACCCCGATCCAAGGTCTTTTTCAGCGGGATGGCGTGGATTTAACCGCTTGTCCTCACTGCATGGCCGGTTGACCACATAGTCGACCAATCCGTTGTCATCTACTTGATACAAGTCCCAAGACCCAATTAAATGTTCCTAGAACCATCTGACCTGACCCCGGGGGCCGCCTCCTCATTGCACAATTCCATCCGGTCACGTAACTTTGCGTTACCTCCCTCCCAGGCCCCCCCCCCCCCTCTTTCCCCCTAAAAAATTCTCAAGGTCCATCATACACACCCAAAGGAGACTTGGTTTCTTTGCCCTCCAATTACAAAACCGTGCCCTTATCCCAGAGCAATATTGACCGAGACACATTTTTTCTCCAGATGTAGACCAAGTAAGAATTGTCGCCGGCCCCCTCTCTGAAGATCACTCGTGATATCAACTTGCATTGGTACTTTTGAGAACATCCCGGTTTTTACTTGAGTTTCACTCCCCCCGTTTGCCCGTAGCGCATTATCTTTATTGCACTTCTTCTGGCCGCCCCTCTTGATATACTCTTTTTCGTTTGGGTGCTGCAAAGATATCTTTGCATTTCTGTCGTGAGTTCTAACGACACCCCAGCCTTGGCGCAGGGGGTCCTCAATTGACTGAACCTATTTGCCAGTTCCATCCCTTCCTTCTTTCCTGAAGCCCGAACTTCCCTGCTGTGGAATCTTTTCCTTATCGGCCTGTCCTTTATTTACGCACCCGTCAATTGGTACGAGCCCTCTATACAGGTCCCTGTCCTGCCTTTAGTTGCCATCTCCCTTTATTGCTAGGTGATTTTACAAGTCGGGACAGTCGGTCTCCCTGGACACTAGTAGGAGTTGTGAGTAGATCAAGCCCGACATAAGACCAGAACCTTTCCCTAGTTCCACCCATACTGGTGGTGACCAGTTTTGTTCTGAGAGAGATACGTTCTTCCACTTTTTCAATGTTAGCCTTCCCCTAATCCCCTTTGGCAGATCCTAGAAGGCTTCCCTTAACGACTTCTGCCTTCTCTCACTCGACCCGAAGGATTTTCCAAGAGTCCCCCCTCTCCCCCCTGCGGATGCAGCCGCATCCCGCGTGAACGCTTTCTAGTTCTACTTCCCTTTTGGGTTAGCCCCAAAAAAGTTGTGATCTGATAGGAGAAAGAGCCATTCCGTGGGTGAGGAAACATCGGGCACCCCTTTTCCCAATTGTCTTGGGGAATTCAGGCGGCGGCCCACTTTTAGAGAACCATTGCTTTTTCTCGACCTCTTCCCATGTTGGTTCGTTTTGTCTCGAGTCCCCAGTTTTGAATCCTCTTCTTTCCCCCCTTTCATGACCCCTCCTCAAAGCTGATTACAACCGTACTTGGTTCACCGACATGCCTTCCCTTTAAATGCCTGCCGGTCTGGTTCCATTCTCGGCCACTCTTATTGGTTCCGTGAGAGTTCCTTTTCGGTTGTACAACAGACCCCTTTCTTTTTCGACGCCCCCTCCGGGGTCACCCCTCCCCCAAGTCCAAACTAGTTTCTAATCGATTCTACCCTTCTCTCTTTCACGAGAAGAATTACTTGAACCCCGATCACCCCTAAAATCGGAGTCCCATGAGGATACACAAACACCCCGTCTCCTTTTTCCTACTAGGGTTCTTTCCACCTGACTTGAGCAACCGTTTTGGAGTTCCTTTCTTGATGAACTTCTCCTCTTTGACCGATTCCAATGATGATCACACTGAACTATTTCCCACACAACCCCCCCCCCCCTTGCCTTGAAAACTATCTCCCCCCTAGTGGGGAGATCCTAACCCCCTCGTGATCTTGTTTAATTTCGCTGATTCTTGTCCATCTGCTCGTCGTTCAAGGAGTTGACTTATTAGGCGTGATCTCCCAACCACAGCTTTCCGAGCGCTCGGCGGTCCCCGCTTTACTTCCCCCCCCTTTCCCCCCCCACCCAATTTCCCGTCAGTCTTTATCCCAGGACTTATCGTTTTCTCCCCCCTTCGCCGACCCGCTTTGCCCCGCCTTCGTTTGGACCCCCATGCCATCTCCGTGCATCATCGTTTCCCCATGCAATCTTTATAGTCCCACTACCACACGCCCTCCCGTCATCCCACGGTTGGTTCGTCATCGTACACGTCCTCATATTCTGGGACCCTCCCATCAAGGCCCCTTTCCACTTGATCTCAGCTCCAAACTAATTATGACCCCGCATCTCTATGGCCCACCCCATCCTTATCCACCTTCATCAACTCTTCTCCCCCGTCGACACTCACCTCAACGCCCTCCGCCCCTCTCCACCTTCTAGACCGCTCCGCGTTACTACCCGTTCATCCAGCACTGTTTACAGACCTCCCTATCCTCTCGGGGTATATATGACTCTCTCTCCCTTTGTCGGCGCCCCTCCCTACCCGTATTAACCACCCCCCCATCTCTCCCCTCACTTCGGTCCCTGCCCCACTCTTTCCCCTCCCTCCGTGTCATATCCCTCGCTCCGCTGAAGAACCGCCCTCTTCCCCCCTTTCCCCACCCCTTTCCCCCGCCTCCCCCCCTGGCACATTCTCCCCTCCGCCCCCTTCAGGGCCTCCCCCCCTGTCATTCTTGATCTCCGACCACGCACCCACGCCTATCCCACCCCATACCGCGGTACTGCTCTACCCCGCGCTCCTGCCTCCCTGCGGCTCTCCCCCCCGACCCAATGACTGCCCCCACCCGCAATCTTACCAGTCCCCCCCTGTTCCCACTTTTTACCCAGCCTACCGATTCAAATCTTTTCTCTCCGCCCCTCCCTACTCCCTCACCCCTCCACCATCCTCCTTACTGGCTCCCCTCCCCGATCGTCTCGAAGGCCATTCTAACTCTGCTACCTCCCTCCTTACCCACCCCCGGCTCGGCCTTGCCCCCACTGCTCAACCCCACCTCTGCCGCCCCTTCCCCGCCTTCCCCCCGTTACTCCCCGGCGCGGACGGTTACATACCCCGGTCCCTCCCCTACCACCCTTTTTCTTCAGATCACTCCGATTTCCGGCACTCCCACCCCCTCGTTAGTTATACTATCCTCAATTCCCCCCCCCCCCACTCCTCGCCCCCCTTCCCCTTCCCCCCCATAAATACTCCTCTTCCCTTCAGGCCCCCTACACTACCCTCTCCTCTTTCCTCCCTCCCCTACCCTCCTTCACACCCTCGCCGCTTACCCGTGCCATTCTTTTTACTCCTCCCGTGAATCTCCTCCCTAATTCTGGCGGCTGGGACTTTCTCTTCTTTTCCATGTTTTCACTTGATTTTTTTCTCCCTCCTCCACCTCCCTTTCAGGGTATACGATCCTATCGGTCCTTTACTTGCATTTCGCCCCGAACAACAGTCCTCCAACTCCGGCGTTGGCCGTACTATTCCCTCCCTTTCCCACTCCCTGTTTACTCCCTCTAACCCACATCACGACCCATTCCTCCCCTCGGTACCTGCTTCCCTGCTCTCCCCCCCCCCGATTGGCCTCCTTTTCACTGTCCTTTTAAGCACCCCACTTCCTCGAAACCTCTTACTATGAACATCCCCCCTTCTGCCCGTCCCATCCTTCCTTCTTTTTCTTTTCAGAATTACCCTAAGTCATATCTTCTTTTCTATCTTTTTTTGTTCTTAGAGCCAGGACCTGTTATGGCTGATATGTCACACCCCCCCCTATGATGAGGTTGCTCCTTTCCCAAGGTACGTACTTCCTTTCAGCGGGCAGGGAGTCCCCGAACTTCTCTTTCTGCCTCTCGGGGGTATCGGTGAAATTTTTTTACGGACGTTTTTCCCCCCTTTTTGGAGAGGGTTTTTTCCCTTATTCAATCGTTGAAGCTCACTTTTTTCTCTTTGGTGGTGCAAATAGGAAGGCACGCCGATTTCCCCTATTTCACATATACCCCCCTCTCCCGAACGAGCCTGTCAACGAGTGACATCAAGAGTTTAAGCTACCCCCCTTTTTTCTCTTGTTGATGTTCAAGTCCGGGCGGTGGGTTGCCGGGTTGGTCAGCCGGTTCCCTTCCCTTTTTCCTTCCGAAGATCCTGATCTTGACCCCATGCCTCAGTTACAATCCCGAAAACCCGGTTCGATTCCTTTTGTTTTAAATCCCTCACATTTAGACGGTAGTTTTTTCTCCCACCCCCCTAATCGTATGAGAGCTTGCGAGGAGTTCTTCGATGCCCTTTTTGTATAAGGTTGATCCTGGCTATAACACTCTTTTTTTCCCTGACCTTTCTCAATATCTTAAAAGGAACCACGCTTTTGCCCCCCAACCATCTTTTCACCCCGACACAGTCAGTGGGCGCATTACCCCCTTTTGACACCCGGAAGGTTCCATTTCTCCCTCGGTGACACGACTGTGTGTCCTCTCTACTATGTTCAAGACCCACTCTCCCATTCCCGAAGTATTTCCGATGACCCCCTCCTCCCATGGAATGGTTTTGTCGAGAACTGAGGGTATTATAGAAGATAAATTCCCCACCCCACTGGCATTGTTCAAGTCGTCCCCCATCCAAACCCGTGACCGGTTTTCCCTCCTTCCAGCGCTCAAAAGGGCCCTTCTAACCACACCGTTCGACGTTTCCCTCCCCGTCTCCGCGCCATTAACTCCTTCTTGCTTTCCTGAGCCTGCTGTTTGTATCTCCCTTCTCTTACCGGGGAAGACTTAAAGTAATCGTCTCCCTCTTTCCTCTTAAGGGTGTGCCTTATCCCACGTTTTAAGCATTACACGCTCTCTTCGTTTATGACCAACTGTCCCCACACTTCTATTTTTTTTAACAGGGCTTTTTTTTCCCCCGCTGCTTTTTTGCTGTTTTATAGGACAGGTTCCTCCACCAGAGAACCTTTACCTAACTCCCCTGCCCCCTACACGAACCAACTTTTTCAATTTACGTTCCGGTGTCGTTCTGTAACTACATAATCCAGCAATCCGCCTTTCCAAACCCCCCGCCTGTTTGACGGAACCCCCTTCGAATGGTGCCCTGTTTTTTCTGCGCCGCTTAATCATGCTGTAGTAACCTGTTCCGAAGCTTGTTGTCCTACGCCCCGTATATGGACGCTTGGACGCCACCCCAGTTTCACAAAGAGACCCGCCTTCCTTTAACTCAAGAATTCACGAGGCGGAGTTTTCTTTTCTAACAATGTCAAATCTGGTAAGAGTGTCGAAAATGAGACCTTTCCTTTCCCTTCCACGATGAAGTTTCAGTTCTGTGCTGGTTTCCTCTCCCTTTTAGGTTTCTTTGCCTTCAATTCGTTCACGAACAGAGCTTCTTGATGCTATTACCCCCTGGCCCGTTTTCTGTCCTTTGCTGAGTTCAACCCCTGTCCCTTGGTTGGCTGATGACCCCCTGTGTGCATTGTTTTTTCTCTCATGACTCTTTCTAGGGATGGATGTTTCAAATACCCAAGATTTCCCTTCAGCCTTTTTACCCATCCTTCCCCTGGCCAAATCCAGGTACGCAGTAGTTTGAAAATTATGCTTTCTGTGCGAGAGCTTTCCCCCGTCTTTTTTCAACTTATGTGTTGGATGCTCATCAAAAAGTTGTACTTCCGGCTTTTTGTAACCTGCCCTCACTGATAGACACTGAGATCCAGGTTGGTATTTCTGACCTTCTTTTTTTGTGATTCTTTCTGAAGAGAGGTCTTTCTTCCAGCACCCTCGTACCCCTTTGCGATTTTAATTAGGTGGAGGACTTCTAACTATATCCCATGATATGCCGAGATTTCCATTTTCCTTTTTCTACCCAAACAAAAGCCCCCTTTCGAGCCTTCCCCCGTAGCTATAGTCCTGGTCACGCGGGGCCGGCTGGCGAGTGCTGGTTGTGGGGGCTTTTTTTTCTTGTGCTTGTGATGAAGCTGTTAGCGGCAATGACCCCCGCCCTCACGTATCGTAATCGGGGCAGTTCTTGGGGAGTCTGGTGGGCCTCTTTCCCCCAAGTTCCCCTGTTCTTTTGACCCCCGCGTAACATCCGTCCCTTGAGGGTAACCAGCTGTGCCCACTCTTGGTAGGATCCGACTGCGGCGGAGAAGCTTGTTTTTTACTGGAGATACACCCTTTCTCCAACAGTGGACCCTTCTCCAGGATTGCTTTCCGTTTAGTCTCTTTCCCTACAACGTCTGAGACCTATTCATGTGTAGTTATAGAGGTACTGTCTAACCCCTCTATTAGCTCTCCGTTACTAGTCCCCTAAATTACTAGAAACCACCCCAGAGATGCCTCATTGTCTGGCTGGCCATGGTTAACGTTCTCGTTTCAGAGGGACCAAGGTTTCTATATACAGCAGGAAGAAAAGGTGATAGTCCTCCCCTCCACAATAGTTCCTCCTACCCCAACGCCCTGTTCCGCCTCCCACCATTCGTTCATTCCCTCAGCGTTTTTACCTCAACCATTCTTCGCCTCTCTTCTCCCCCCTGACTACCCTCAGCACCAATCTCCCCCCCTCCCTCTACAGGACCCCCTCTGTGCTCCACCCCTCCCCTCCCTGTTAACCCAAGTTACCACTCCCTCCCCACCCCACCTCGCTCGCTCATCCTACGCTTTCCCGGCTCCTCCGCCCCCTCTCCCTTTCCCCTGCGCCCCTCCTCCCTAGTAAACGACTTCCACTTCGCCCATCCCCTTTCTCGTCGATCTTCTTGTTTTAGTCGGGCTGAATCATGTCCCCTTTTGTGGTGGGAAGATTTTCTCTAGGGTTTCTTCCCATACGGGAACTTCCCCTATTTCTGCCCAATTGCTCCCCCTGTCCCCCGAAACAAACGAGGAGCCAAGACCTCCAAGAGGAATTATGGTCGGGGACGCTAGCAGACCCGGAGCCCCCCTATGCCAAAGATCTATAGGGGAACCAAAATAAGGTTTGGGGGCGAGACCTTTTGAGCCCCGGGGTCTTCGAGCATCCTGGGGAGAACGGCAAGACCCCCAGGGAAAGGAGGGCCTCCTGGGTGCCTTCAGTGTGCTCTTCTTGGTACGCGTAACAGAACTGAATGTTTGAGGTTTTTCACTTCTTGTAACGATTCCCCGTTTAGAAGTTTTCCAGAACAACACCGTGACAAATCTCATCGACCAGAGCGGCAAACTAACACAGCCTCTTCCAGGCCTCACATATTTTTTTTTTTTCATTACCCCATAGCAACCGGTGGTTCCGGCCGTAGTAGAGCGCTTTTTCCATTAGTAAGAGAAAGCACCTTTCCCAAAGCCGAAAAAAACTGCAAGCGAGCTGGCATGTACCCTTGATGAAATGTCATTCGAGAGTTTCCCCCCTGTCTGAGACACCTCGACCTTCCCCCAAGGGCCCCTTCTGGCACAAAGCGTTTGGTTGCCTATATTCGCCCGGTATCCCTCGGAACCTCTCCGTTGTTAAAACCTCGGGGATTCCCCCCTCTCTCGGACAGCCCCACCCCAGATGACGTAAGCAAATCCCGCCATCTCTGAAGAACTGCCACAACGCCCCTGTGATTCCTTGTCTAGATTTCCTACCCGTAAGCACGACCACGGTTGAACCCTTTTCCTTCAAGTCGCCCCTAAGCACCCCCGCCGTTCCCTAAAGGTTCACCTTCTTCTTTCATTGGAAGGCAAGGACTAATCACCACCTCTCTGAAACTGGCACTCCAGACTGGCACTGTTTTCTGAATCCTTGCCCGTTGAAGCTCGACTTTTTTTCACCTCAAATTTTTGTCAGGTTTGAGAACCCTCACAATGCCGTCCATGAAGCCCGTATTCCCGCCGCCGTGTTTCAGTTTATGAGCATCGACGAAACTCTCAGCTACCCTCTTAGCCCCCCCCCCGCCCACTCTCAGGCAAAAATCGAAGGCTGATCCCCAAGGAACGCCCCCTTATTCAACAAGACGGATTCAATCTTCTCATTTTGTAGAGGCAAGGAGGCAGGTCAACAGTCTCTTTCCAGGCCCTTCCCCCCTGGGGGGATTTATAGAAAGACAGCATGAAACCCTGTCCAGAGACTTTTGAGTCGACAAAGCCTCCCGTTTCAAGCCCCTCAATTTCTGTCACTGGTCCCTTCATGACCTCTCTGGACCACCCCCCAAAAGACGTTCCGGGAAAGTTCGGTTCCACGAAGAAATGGCACAGGAACTAGGAAGAGAAAGTTCACCCACTCGGAAGAATCCCCCGCCCCCCCCCCAACGCGAAGGTTTGGTGCGTTTTTAAAGCCAAATCTTTCCCCACCCAAGAAATTTTTTGCCCCCCAGACCGATGACGCGCTCTCTTTCCCTAACATGGATAAAGTTTCCCAAGATTTGCTGCCCCACTCTGACCGGTCGTCGGACACAAATAAGCATTCCGTCGTCCCAGTGATCAGCAGCCCGGGCCGCTGGCCCGGTGGAGAACTACCAGTCCGGAGGTTTCACGGATTCCCGCCATGTTTTCAGCTGAGTTACCTTCTTTGTATACTCAGATTTACTTTCAGGACGATCTGCGGGGGCGCAATCTTACAAAAGTCTGGTTTAGTTATTTCTTGCCATCGCAACCCCACGGCTGTAGACGGTATAAATGGTTACCGTTGTATCGACATCATGAAATTATTGAGCAGATTTTGTTACTTTTAATCCATTAGTGGTTGCCTCGTCTTGCCTACTACCAACGGACCTTTATGACCTTTTTCTGAATGAGCCCGGGGTCTTTGTCCGGTCTTCGTGGTCATCTCCTGGAAGATTTATTATTTCATGTTTTTCGAGTTACCCAGGTATTAGCCTTAAGTCTTTTCCTGAGCTTCTCGCCCCCGGCCGCTCTTAATTTGTTTTTCTTCTATTTCTCGACATCTTCGCGTTTTACTTAATTAAGTTGCCTTTGAGTAGTTGGATTTCCTTCCTCCCCCCTTTTGTATTCCTCGAAGAGCGGAGAAGCGATTTCATGGAAAGTCTTATAGAGAGCCTTGCGATCCCATCGTTCCCCCCCCACATCGGATTATCCCAGTGTTTCCCCTCCTCCTTTGAGGAAGCTTATTATTCCGGGAACTTGCCGGTTGTAGACCCTGCTTTCCCCAATTAGCGCGTCCATTTCCCTCCGGTCCACTGTCGGGGGCCGGGCGGAAATTCTAGTTCAAAATGGCATTTGTTTCTTAATGGAAGCTCCCCTGCGTTCTCGACCAGGGCAATTTCATTTTCGGTAGACTGTCATTCATACGTCCAGGCGGGTTCTCTAGTTTTTCACTCGGGACCCCACGAGACAGGTAGTGGTCACCTAATTTTTTAAATGGACCTGATGTGTGTTCATGTTGGGAACCGTCCTTAACCCGGTTCCCTTGATCTTTCGTTGTACCCAAGCATCTCGTGTGCCTCCTGGTAAGAATTTGGACATTTATCTGCACCGTTCTAGCGCGACTCCCGATCTTAGGGGCCATGATAGCCCTTACATACCTCATTGAACCCAGCAACCCCCTCATGAGTTTGGTAACCACCCAAATTTAGTTTCAAAACTGGCGGAGAGTTCCGGTCAAAAGAATAGACCCCTGTTTGTCCCTTTAGTAGTCACGTTTGGTTTCCCTAAACTAGTATCTCATATGACCCCTTGCCGCCGGCGGCCCCGTGAAACCCCCCCAACAACGGACAGGGACCCTCCACCACTTATTGGAACCCCTCTTGGTGGTTTTAGCTCGGCAAAAAATCCTGTTCTTTATGATCGTTCGTTCTTTGTTTTTTGCTTCAGGCTTCTTCCAGTACTTCGGCATTTCTTCTTTCCTTAACAAAAACCAGACCGCGAGCGCATTCCATCTGTCGTTACCGAGTTACTATAACCCCATGTGCGTCCGTGGGTCACAAAGGCCTTACGGTCGCACTCCTCCGAATTCGACGTATGCAACTAGGAAATTAGGGTGACCGTTTGTCCCACTTCCCTCTCCGCTCATCGGGGTGCTCCCTCACATCACCGACGCCCATTCCCTCCATATTTTTAAGAAGCATAAGTGTGTTGTTGAGAGAGATCCTTCGTTGATGCCCCGAGATATTCTAGTTAATTTCCCACCCCTTTCCTGCCCCTCTTTTGGGTGGCAGGGCGTCCGAATTATTTCCTCCCTTGAGTCGCTAGAATTTCCTTGGTGACCCCCCCTCGCCTTGGCCTTTAGGGCCTCGACATAGTCTTCATGAGGAAATGCTCGTCTTTCCTCCTTGGGTTTGGAAGTCACTCTCGGAAGGCCGCTATTCTTTTAGCCCCGTACAAGAACTTCTCCCTTCCGATAAGACGATACATCGGGTTGTGCGAGTTTCCCCACCCAAGATGAAAGCAGGTTTCTCCGTCCGGGGTTGGGTTTTCCTTTGGTTCGTGCAGGGCCTGCTCTTTATTCTTTTACAACATGAATTCCGCGACTACGCCACCCCCTTTTTTTAGCTGGTGTGTTCTGGACCATATGTACAGTAGTGTTGTTTCTCAAAACCTATCCTTTTCATTAGGGATTGGCGGGTTTCCCTGCGCCCTTACTGCAGGCTAGATGGAAATCCTTATAAGTGAGATCCGAATATCACCTCTTTTGATGTTTATCAGGTTGCTCCCACTTGACCCAAAGGCAGACACGAGTCTTTTTCCAAAACCTTCCCGACCTTCCCCCCCTGCCCATTCTCGGTACGCGCCTTCACCACTGCCCAAAATGTTTCCCCCGGGAGCTGCGCGGTGACACTCCATAACACTTCGCCGAGGGTCAAAGACCCTTTTTTCTCCCCCCCGCCGACGGATTTGCAGACCCTTCGGTCCTGCCTGGTCGTTCAAGAAGTCCTCTTTCGAAGTCCAGGGACCTTAAAAACCTGGACATACTCCTCCACTCCCTACAAATTTCATGACCGGAGTATCCTACGCTCTTTAACAGGTTTTAGTATACAACCCAAGTTCACCCCGGTAAGTTGCCTACAGCTCCCCCCCCTCCCCATCATGATACCCCGCATCATCAGAAGTGTTGAAGGGCCTTTTTCCTGGAGCTCCTTTCGCTCGGGAGCGTCCCGTCCAACTAGTTTGCGTTCGAGATCCCCGGGTCGGACGTCACTCTCCAATTTCATTTTCCCTGTACGGACCCCCAATCATCGATAGACAGCAACAACTGTACAACCCCCATGCCTTTGTTTTCAAACGCTGGCCCCCCGAAAGTTGACCAAACACTACTAAGGGTAACATCCCCTGGTAAATACCAATGAGTCCCCTTCGGACACTCGCTGCACTACTCAATAAAACCGGGAGAATTCAGTCCCCCACTTTCGGTGTATCTACTCCATTACACTGCAGAAGAAGTCACCCAATCGCCCAGTTAGCACTTTAACCTCTCATTTCCCCTGTTCATGAGGTACTCGCGAACGTGCTTCGACAAATGGGAGTACTCCTGATCCATGCATTTTTTGAGGCCCGAACCTCCCCCCGGACCTTCCCCCTAGGGCTCCCAAAATATCGGGATCCTGAAAGTCTTCCGCAAGAGGTCAAGAACTCATGAGAGGCTGTCTCTTCCCACCCCAATAAGGAACATATTACAAAAAGGCCCACTAAAACTTTCTAGAGTACTGAAGAGAGCTTTCGTTGCGGACCGTGAGAATTTGTTTTCCCACCGTTCTACGGAATGAACGGTATCTGAGGACAGGAGATGTCTTTACGGTCCCTAGATGAGTGAATTTCCCCCCCGTTCATTTTTCTGTCAATTTAAGCCGTGTCATGTGATACCGGCAGCGGCCTTTTCCGGAGTGTACCCATCAACCTTTTTCATGCCTGCACATGAGTGGGTTTTCCGATTATCCGAGGAAAAAGGGAAGTAACTACCCGTATGTAACAGTGAGTGAGTGGTTCTTCCTCCCCGGCTCTGAACGGTCCGTAGGGAGTGAGTCCTCGCCACACGTCCATCCAACCCGATGGTTGTACCTTTCCCCCGGCAAGCGAATTCGCCAGTTCTCAGTGCGTCTGGATTAATACCTAGATTTGAGGGCCTTGCGTCTATGTGAAGTTAGAGCTTTTTTAATGTCGTACTCGTGACCTTAATGTTCCTATTGGCCAGCTCTTTCTTGTTAATGATAATCTCCATTAAACTGATCGAAGAAAAGGACTCTTATAATGGTGAGTTTCTCCACATTCACCAGACAGTTTGGAAGCTACCATTCTCTCAATTTTTTTACGGGACTCTTTTCCCGAACATGTACCAGCTTTCTGGTGGTGATTTGAATCGAGGGACTGTGTGGCCGTCCTTGTACTCGGATTTAATCCTACTCCGTACTTAAATCGGGGGAAGAGTTCATGGTGCTATTGCTCCTTTTTTCTCCAGTGTTAATTTCCTGACTCTTGTCAACGCGTTTCCATCGTCCAAAGGATAGTGTTTCCAGCTGTGTTCAATCTCGTAGGATCCTCCTTGCGGCCTTGTGGGTATGGTTTGGGTTGGGTGGGACTATATCGGTGACCGAACGGTCGAAAATCTTCTTTTGGCCGCGCGAGGCGATCATAAAACAGGTTGCCTTTTCCCGTAGTGCCTGAGATTTGTAAGAAACCTTCGTTTTGCGTCGATATTTTTCTGATGGAAGACACTCCATTCAAAAGTCTGATGTCAAGTGGTCTCCCAATAGACGATTGTTCCATGGGCCCTTCTCTCTATCTTCCTTCCCTTCCTATCTATTTTTAAGACGTAGACAAACTGTCTTTTCCGAAACCCTTTTCCTGACGCTTTTTCTCTTTTTAGTTGGTGATCTTTAAGGGCTACCCGGGGTGGGGTGTCTGTGCATTATTTCTCGTGGCATCTTCACAATCCTTAAAGTACCCCTTCTTTCTGCTTGCCCAAATGAGCATACAGAAAACACCGAGGAGGACTCCCCTTTTTTTAAATGGTGTTATGTACCGTCTGAAACTCTCTAACAAGCCCCAAAATATCTTTCGAGGTTTCTGACTGAAGGGGGGGGAGTTTTGGATCGAGATATGTACACTTTTGCTTTTTTGTTGAGCACAATTGACAAAACCTCAACACCTGCAGATGCCGGGATACTGATTTTGACCCGTAATTTAAAAGGGTTGACTACCTCACCCACGCCCAGGTGTGGGAGTTCTTTTCAGATTTCCTCGAGACAATCCTCCCCCCCAAATGAGACCCTCCCTCCAGTTGAGTCGACATCAGACACCAGATCTCAAAGATTTCCCGGAAGTTCTCCTTCCACGAGGGTGAGTTTGCCCATTAAAGTTTAGGTATGACTGAGACCGCGGTTTAGCCACTCCTCGATGACATTCACCATTGGCCCCCAGAGAGATGAAAACGCCCGGAAAGAGAGCGTTTTTTTTCTTTTTCTTGTACTGGGAAAATGAGATATTTTTTTCGAGCGATTGATCGGTGTGCCGAGGACCGCGCCTCTCCCGTACACCGTTTGAGGCTCCCCTTTGTTGTTGATGGATCCTCTCGCAGGACGGCATAGTTCCTGACTATGGCACACCGGATTTCGTTCCCAAGAAAAACCCAAGCTTTCTCTCAGAACAAGTAGGTCCCCTCTCCTATTGGTAACTTGGACACCAGGCGCATTTTTTCTCACTTATTTCCCTTTCATCCCTACGAACACTTGCCCCTTTTTTGACGGACGGTCAGAAATCTCCACTCGCGTAAACCTTGCTGCCGATATTTTTCGTATCCGTCGCTTCCCGTCGCAGGGACAGCCTCCCGCAAAGCAGTGCGCCATAAAACCTAACTTGGCCCCATTTTTTTCCCGCTGTCCCCGTCCCCTAATTTTCGACTGGTACTGAGAAATGGCGTTTGTGAAGGTGGAAACCCCCCGTAAAACCCGACTCCCCGTATTCGGCTATTTTTTTTTGTTTTTTTTTTTTTTTTTGTTAGTAGAAGGTGGGGAGCTTCTCCTTTCTACAAGGAATGCCCAATCGACCTGGCCACCAGATTGTATTGACACCCTACCCCTTCCTTCAACCATGCCTCTCGATTTACGGACATTCTGTGAGAACTCCCTTTTTTCATGGCAGGTCCCCAAAATCGGGACCGTTATTGACATGGTTTCCCCCTTCTGAGAAGATTCCCCGCCCCCCATCAGTGAAGAAGTTTCATCCTCTAACCGGCACCATAACTTTAACGAACGCTGACGGACAACGGGTTCCCTTTCCCTCTCTTAGGCCCCACTTTTCGCAACGTCGTGTTCTGTCAAAGATCACGGACCAGGAGAGGTTCACCCCGGCACGCGGTGTCTCAACACCCAAAGAGATCTCGTGTTGCTGCAGCAATTCCACCTGCACATGGGTTCAGATACGTAAGCCTCCGATCTTTGACTTCCTTTTTGAGACCGTGTGTAAAAGTAGTCCAAACCTTCACGAATTTTTCCTACCCATTTAGCAATCAGCCTCGGGACTAGTTCAGGAATTTTGGCTTCCCGGGTTGGAGAATCGGTCCTTGCTGCTAACCGGGGCTCGCGAGCCCGCAAGCCCCCGTGGTAATGAGCCCGTCGGTGACAATTCTTCGTTCCCTATTTGGAATAGACTGGGCGCCTAGCTCTACCATTGGGGGGCTTGACCAAAAACTTTTTTGTCCGCACTTGGGTCTCCATGTCGTTAAAAGTAGGAATTCCTCCTTTCCCTTTATTTCAGGAGGTCAGGACAGCTTAGTTTTGCGTTCTGCAGTCTTTATTTCTTGGAATTGATGGATCAGCCCCCGGAAAGTTCTACGAAGGAGCATGGTCGGTTGTTTCTGGGGTTACGTATTTCCGGCTCTACTCTGTAAAGTTTTATAGTGGACCAAGGTTTATGGTCGTTTAGTAGTCTTGTGATCCACGGACGTCCCTCCCTCATTGCCCGTCAACCGTCCCGTGTTGACTTTTTTAGGCAGCGAAGCGGGCGCATTTGTCCTTGTTCCGTGAAATTGTCGGGGCGCTTGACGGAAGACAA
>Ga0179591_1337639_pt1 | contig 17355 bp, 22 predicted proteins | sample CZOMad2_1_08_16f_FD_182891 | JGI IMG/M metagenome (GOLD analysis project Ga0179591, IMG submission 182891) | Vadose zone soil fungal communities from Angelo Coast Range Reserve, California, USA - CZOMad2_1_08_16fungal (PacBio error correction) | ecosystem: Environmental > Terrestrial > Soil >... | reverse complement strand
CAACTTGCCTGGACAGACATTGAAGGACATTAGTTTCAACGGTACTCTTTTCTTTTTGTCTCTACCGACGAACAGCTGTTATCCAGTTTGACGTCCACTTCGCTGCAGTTTGAAACTGAATTCAATATCTCTTTGATCCCCGGCTTTGCAAGTTGGCTTTCGGAGCTAGTTATTTGCCCTATCGAATCCCCTCCCCCTTCCCCGCTTTTACCTCCCCCCTCTGTAAGTGACTTCCCCAGATCCCCCGGACCAATAATTGATCTGTTCAATACGGCAAAAACAGGCCAGCAGTAATCAGTTTTGGAAGGCAACACTTTCCCTGTCCAATCCGAATCGCGGGTTTTCCATCCCACTTTTTATTTTTTTTTTGATTGGACCTGCTTTTTTTTCCTCTCCGAGCATGTTGCTATTTTGACGTGGAGCAAGGATCTATGAATAATGTACTTTTACCATTTTCACTTTACTAACGGGCCGTCTTTTCTCACTTGCTTGCAGCTCCGTGTTTTTCCCCCTCCTTTTCTTCCTCTCAGTAAGGCTTTAAATTAGTTCCTTCTGCCTATTGAGAATATTCTGCTGCTTCCTTCCCTTCACAAAACACCACTCTACAATTTGCAGCTCATTTTTGACCGTCCTTTTCTCAACGGGGATCCCCTCCTTTTCCTTAACGTTCTCAGATCTCTTGTAAACTACCCGGAAATTCTCTGTAAGGCTCGCTCCTCCTCTTACCGATTTTACACTTTTCATGCCACCCGTCTCCCTTTTGAGGCCAATGTTATTGAGGGTGTGCGATTTTTCTTTGAATTGTTCGGGCCCTTGAAGCCCTGAGTTGCCTGTTGGCATGCACTTGAATCGCCGAAATCTGCTTCCCCCCTTTCTTCCGTAGGCTCCCTTTTCTTTGGTACAAGCGATTAAGACCATCGTATGCAAAGCCATAAGACTTTTTTTCAAAGTCGCAGTAACGGGCCCTCCCGTCGAGAAATGTGTCCGTGTCCACAAAGAACGCTCCTCTGTTTTTTTTGGCGAGCGTGGAGCTCTCTTTTCCTCCCTTTGTTTGCGCTGGAGTATGGCAAAACTGGACAGCATTGTCGTCGAGGAGCATTCGGACCTGTTTAGATCCTTCTCGTCAGATCCCGCTTTCGCTAAGGACTTGCAGAGTAAGGGATCGGTGCACCTCTGTGTGCGGGACTCCCAGCCACCCCCTTTTCTGTCTCTCTAGTGGGTTTTCCTCTTTTGGCTGGCGGTGGAGGCCTGTATTGAGGTAACAATGTTTAGCTCCCCGTTGCTGCTCTCCTTTTCTCCTTGCGATCCCTTCTTCGGGATCATTGGGAATTCGAACCCAAGATTGCTGAGCCCAAAGCTTATCCTCCCGAGAAATCCCTTCTTCGAAATCTTCCTTTTTTTTTCCGACCTCCTCCCTCCCTGCAGCCTATCCCAACAATATGGCGGAAGTGGTATTGGGGGGACGGCATTCTTAAAAAGTATTCTATCCCGTTACTATGTTCCCATCGTTCCTTGTATTGCGAGCTTTCTTCCCCTTCCGTGTTTCGACCTCTCGGTTCCTGTTAGGGTGCGTACGTCTAGATTAATCCTCGACCTCATGGAGATTTTCTTTTTTCCCCTGTTCTGGGGTCCTTATCGGTTCCCTCCCCTCCTCGCTAACTTATTGTTTCCCGGCTTCTCCTTCGTGAATTCTTGCTTTAGTCCTCGTAATTACCCCTTTCAACGTCCCTTTTGCAGTGCCTCCTTTCCTCTGCTGGCGCGTAAGCTGCCTTGGCGTGTGCTTGGCTTGCGCCCCTCGGGTCCCTAATTTTTGAGACGTTGACCCAGCCAAAACTTCCACGCCCCCCAACCCAACCCCAACCAACCACGGAATTTATCCCCCCCCCCCCAGTGATTTTCGTGTTCATCGTTCAGAGAAGGTTCTTCTAGTTTAGCCGATTAGAAACTTTGGACAGACACGCTCTCCCAAGTCTTGTCATGAGTTCCACGAGGTTTGCGGTTAAAACACGCGCCACCCCTACTTTTCCCCCCACAAAGCAACACTCCAAGGCCAGACATGAATTTCGAAATTTCTCTGTCATCTTGCGAGGGTTTTTTGATGGAGAACGGCTCTCGGTAACCCCGAGAATCCCCCTTTCGCTTTTTTTCCTTCACCCAGACTGCATCAGCGATGTACGAACAATAATTGAGTTCCGATTCCAGTTTCAACCCGCTTTTCACCATGTTCACGGAGCAGTTTTCCCACATGGCCCCACTAAGGGTTCTTGTGAAAGCCTCCCTTCCGAGGAGTAAATTAAACTTGAGGATAGCGAAGGCGTGCTACCAGCGTTGCCTCCATTCAAGCATCAGTTGACCCCAAAGCATGATGTTTCTCTTTGAGTTCCCTCAAAAGATGGCCACAGGCCACGCCACGGAAAAAAAGCGGCGTACAAGTTCTCCCTTGGTACGTTCTTTTGCGTTTTGTTTTTTTTTTTTTCTTCTGCAAACTTTAGGAGGATACAGTTCTGCAGCAAGTTCCCAGGTTCCCCCAGGCGTTGCATAATCCTCCTCTTCTTTTTACCCTATTGGTTTGGGGTTCTCTAGATTACCTGAACTGCATTTCTTTAGGGCAGCTAACGAACTCTTTTTTGGTAAACATCAGCCCTCTTATCTCTATCCCATATTTTCTCCCCCGTGGATGTGAGTCTGGTAATAGTTTTCTTCAATCTGTACGCTCTGACCCTTTCCTTTCCTCTCACTTGATGCTTTTCATCCGTGCTTTTTCTCTTTTCCGCCTGCGAGCATAATTCCCGGGAATTCCCGTCCGTGGCGTGTCTGCTGGAGCCTTTCTCCTGGCCCAGGGAGTTTCCCCGTTTACCGGTGCTGACTCACTGAGTGCAAAAAGCGGTGCGGACTTTTTCTCCCTGAATCCGGATTCTTCGGCGTATCATCATCGCTCGGTTTTTTTTGCCTCCAAGCTTTAACCTTCTTTAGGTTCCGCTCCCTTTCTGACCGTCGAAACCCATATGCCCCTGACCCTCCCCTATAAATTCCCTCGTCACGGTTCTTCCGTCTTTTTGCTTTCTCTTTTCCTTTTTGCGCTTTCTTGAAACGATGGTCCCTCATGACCAGAGACTTTCCCCCTTTTGTTTATATTCCCTAGTTTTCTTATAAGGACTCTCCCTTAAAGGACAGAGTCTTGACCCCCCCCCTGAACCTCCCTTTTTGGTGCCTGAGAGTTTTTTGGTACGTTCTCTCCCACCACACATTGCGCCACAGCTTCCCCTTTTTTCACCTCTTCACCGGCCCCTCAGCACTGCAGAAGACCAGACGAAAGTCAATTCTCTGGAGTTCGCCCGTTGAATCTTTTCCCTTTTATCCCCCCCCACCCCCGTACCCCCAATTTCCCTCCTCCTCCCCCAGAGTTTTGACCAGTTTTGATCAGGTTGTTGATCATAGATTTAGATATCCCAACAGTAGAAAGTACCCGTAAAATTCGCCATGCGCTTGATTTGTAGCTCTCCCCGTAGCCCCACGAATGCGAGTCTCCCCCAGCTAACCTCAAGCCTCCCAAGAACGGAGCCTAACACATCGCCAATAAAAGTCCTCGGACCACATGCCCGGTGGGTCGGTAACGTAATTTTTTTCGAATATTGGCCGTCAAACCTCTACTGCAAACGTCGAAAGCCTCTCTCCCTCTTGATTCATCCCCTCACTTGACCTGCTTTACTATTCCTGTTCCTCTTACGTTCCCTTTTTTCGGATTTCCTTAATGCTTCGCCCAAATCTACTGACCCCTCCCCTGCCCTACCGGATCGCCCGTCCCTGTTCCCCTTTGCCGTCGTCTCCCTCTTTGAACCACTACCCAGGATTTCACAAACCAGCCCCCATCGACCTGACCTCAACATAGTGTTCTGGATCCCGCCCCCCCTGGCCACGAATTCGTGCAAGCGAAAGCTCCTCCTCTAAAGCTATATCTAATTGAAGGTCTCCCCTCTTCCCCTTTCGCCCTCTCCTAGAGACTACGGGCTACAGGTTTTGAATATAGTTTCAATGAACCTCCATTCGACGTCTTCCCCTCCCACGCGCTCCCCCTCAGCGCGATCTGACCCCACTTTAGAAATTTGCTGGATTCCGTTTCGTTCTCTCCCAAACATGCCGGATTTCATCCGTTTGGACACGTTTGGTATTTTTGGTCTCCCGGGACCCCCAGTCTTAGCCACACACTTCCAGCCGCAAGATGGGATTTGCCGTGCCAGTCAATTTCCCACGTCCTTTTTTCCTAACCCCTAAAAGTCGCCCAAAAATCCGCCAGTTGCGCAACACTTGCGCTGCCTTTTCGTGCACACTTTGCCAGGTCACTTTGCATTACCTCCTCATTAAATGGCTCTGCTCAGGGCGCCCGGACCATCGAGCGAGGCATTGCCTGACTCCGCCCCTTCTCGTCCCCCTTCCCCCTGAAGCCTTATTTTAGCACTGAGATAGCGCGAAATTTTTGGGGTTGGAATAGTGCCATCGAGGTCTTTTTTTCCTCCAGCCCCGCCATTTCCCTCCACTGTTTAGCCGCCTGTTTCCTACGGAGGGGCACCTTCGTCGCCCTTCCGCAGTCCCCCAGCCGAGAGAGTTCTACTCAAGCAATTACGCAGAACGCCGTCTCTCCCGGTATTGTAAGTGAAAATGCTTTCCCCCCCTCTCCTCGGGGAGGCCCCCCTTGCTCCCATTCAAGGCTAGCACTCCAGATGCGCGCTCTCCTGAAGTCATCCACCTTTTGCTGGCCCGTCGACTCGTCTTGCCCCCCCTGTCCTGCTGCGGCCTCCTTTTCCGTTTGGATTGCAACATACGTAGATTTTTCGGCGCTAGGCACAATCCTCCTTTCCAAAGCTCCACCCCAATGGAGTTGTCCTCGCTCCCCCTGCACCGGCCCTCCCCTTCCGCCGGTTTCCGAGAAGCTCCCATTGAGGGCGCAAATGGTTTCCCTTTCGGGCAAGTCGTGACTCCTTCGTAGCCTCTACAAACAGCATCGTACCGTTCGCGGAATGCCCCCCGTTCAATTTCTTGTTGCCTTCCTTTTCCTATATTTTCCCTCGTTTTGTGTTGTTGGTTGAGAGATGACCGGCAGGAACGTTTCTCGACCTTAAGTGTTTCCTCTAACACTTACTTGCTGTGCGGCTTTTCTCCGTCTTTCCCATCTGTCTTCAGTCGACTTTGCCCTCAACCGAGTCTTACAGTCCCCTGTCTCCCAATATATTGATGTCTTAACCGAGGCCCTTTGTCTCTGGTGTAAGGCGATGAATCCACCGCCAGTTGTTTCGCTTCCTTCTCCCTAATGCTTGAGGTTCCAAGTGGTCCCCCCCCTTTCCTTGTCCATCCGTTCCCCCTCCCACGAGAGCAGCTTCTTGTGGTCCCCGCGCAAATAATCGAAGGCACCCCCGTGGGTCTATGCGCGCAACGCGGTTTTCTATGGAAAGTGCGAGCTGGATGTTCTTTCTCCCAGGTTCTCTCTCCCCTCCTCCCCTCTACTTTTTTGGTTCTTTTCACTTAAATCTTTTACCGGATAGGGACCTGAGGTATTGTCGTCAGATCAGAGGCGTTCTTTCTTTCTGAAGGCTCGGTCTCCCCGCCGTCGGCACAAGTCCGGCCCTCAAAGATTTTCCAGTACCCTTCTCTTGACCACCCTCGCCTAGTCCCCCCCCCACCCAAGTGCCATTCCTTTATTGGACGCGTAGGATTAACAGGGCGCCCTTAGCGGGCGGCATCCGGCAATGTTTTGCTCCCTCTGTTCTCCACGACGCCCTTCCTTTTATTATGTAAAGTTACATCCGCGTCTGAACTGATAATAAGTCTAAGGAAATGGTTCGCCGCGGTGGTTCGTCCCCCACGCTTCTTCTTGTTTAGCTTTTCGCCCCGGAGAAACTTTGAGCAAGTTGCATGTCCCGGGCCCTCCGAATCGCGGCTCATTTTTACTATTTCCTCCTTGTCTCCCGACGATACGCAACAGTGGAAAATGACTCTCAACCGCCTTCGGAATGGTTTTTGTGTCACCCCCAGCAAAACCGTCCTTGTCCCCCCCCCCTCCCGAAGACCTTTTTAACTTGGAATCTTCAGCGTGTGAGAGTTTCTGCGGCCTTAGCCCTTTTTTTTCATTTCAGCTGCGAGTCTGCACCCCCTTTGGTCCTCTTGTCCCTTCTCGAGTCGCGCTGACTTCGTATCCCTTTCTCGCAATCCTTCCTCCCCTTGACTTTCCGAGAAGATAGAAGGGATCGGTTCAAACGGGCGGCACTCCTCCCCACCCCGTTTTCTGTGACTTTCGCTGGGGACGGGTGGAGGATAGTGTTTTTAGCGTTTCTCGTTAGCCAATTGGCTTTGCTGGGCTGTGCCCCTCTTTGTGCGATCGGTCGTGATTGCTGCTCGTTTTCTTTCGAACACAAGACCCTTTGACTCCCGCGATCAACTCTTACCTCTCTCAATCAATCCCCTATGCTTTCAAGAACAGGTTGGCAGTTCAAAGCAGATAGTAAGACCAAATCTTGGGTCTCAGTTGGCGTATCGTTTCCCTGACATCTCCTTCCCCTCCAAATTGGTCCCCTCCGCTCCGTTTCAAATAGGGGATTTCTGGTCGTCAGCTTAGTGGCTTCCCTCTTATTTTTTATCTGTTTTTTCTTTTCCCCCTCTTTTTAGTGTACAGCCGAAGTTTCCTCCATCGCTCATGGACGATCTTTTCTTCCCCTCTTTTTTTTTGCGCGTACCTATCCCCAGCTCTGTATTCCCCGTCCCGGTTCTTCTTTTTTTTGAAACTGATTGAGTCTTTGCACGAAAGATAACACATTGCGACCGCACTTCCGTGTTTCGTGCGCTGCTGGCTTCTGCCTCTCCCCCTTCGGCGGGCCTTTTCTTGAGTACCCCTACTCCCATGTTTGGACGAAAGTCACAGCACAATTCCCCTTAACACAACCCCTGACTTTATCAGTTCTTAGTTTTCATGTCTCCCTTCCTCCTTCCCTTAGACTATTCCCCACCTGGTTGAACATCGTGAGGCCAAACTTTCTGGGACAGAGTCACCAGATGGTTTTGAAAGCACCGCTCCACCCTTCTTTAAGGACCACTCCAAAGCAGGACGACCGGCCAAGAGGCGTATCATTAGAGAGCGTACGGTCTCTCTTTTTCTCCTGGCTCATTATTTCGGTAACGAGCTTAGAGTGGTGTATACACCAGCCTCCCAATTTTGTCTCTCCTCCCGCAACTACGTCATGCCCGCTTTTAGAACGTTAACGCTTTACAAGAAGTCTGCCAAGAGCCGCCATGAAATCCTTGTCTTCTGCCCCCCCCCGGCCCTCCGCCCCTAAGCTGAATTTCCGTTTTATTGTCGAAGGCGCAGTAAAAGTGAAGAATTCCCCTCATCAGGCCTGCCTACAGAAGCATGATCCTTCTCTCCTCTGTTTCAAACCCTAGCAAAGGCAGCTCAAAGCCTTGCACAAAAGAGGTCCGACAGGGTTTGGCACGTTGATGATTGCCAAACACGGTCGGGAACCTTCGCGTGACCATGTCAAGGGGACTTTTTAATATCCTCTCCTTCTCCCCCCTACCCCCCCCCTTCTTTTGAGTGATATATTACCGAATGCACTCTTTTCGAGCCTTCTGCTAAGAAACTTTTTTGGAACCCTACAAGCGTACAAGTCCCCCTTTCCCCGCCTCCTGTTTGTTCCGTTGCTGTCCTCTTGGCCGGTCTTCTCAACCGCCTGGCACGTCTCTCTTCTTCTGTTTATGGATTCCCAGCTGATGATGCCCTCGTTTCCAGCTTGTAGTCTGCCTTCTCTCTCCCCCTCCTTCCCCTTGAATTCTCTTTAATGGTCTGGAGCCATCCTTCGAATTTTCCGTTCCTTGGAACTCTGTCTCCTTGTATGGTGAAAATAGCGGAAACGGTGTCTCGGAACTCCTTCCCTTCTTTTCTTCGATATCATCGGATTTTTGATTTTTTTTTTTGACCTCGAAAGATTAGACTCCTTAGCCCGTGAGCCCCCCAGTCTCAACCAAACATCGCGGGCCCACTTCCCTTGCTCGATAAATCTAGTGGACTGGTTATTCTTTGATTTTCCTTCTATGGTGGCGCGTTCTTTTACCCCCCCAGCACTTCTTTTTATTTGACATTCCATGCTCTCAAGTCCTTTCACACGGGTCTTTCCCCTAGTTCATCGTAGAATGGAGCTTGGGACATGCTAGACCGCATGAACTAACTCCCAGATACTTCCTTTTTGGTGTTGGGGGCATTTGGGTTTACGTTATTCAACTGCTCCCAAGCTTTTTCTAAGACCAACCCCGCCAACGTGCTCCTTCGCCATCCCCTCCTCGCCCCATGAGCCGCAAACCCGTGCTTTCTTCGGTTTCTCTTCCGTGCATCACCACCAAAATCACAGACTTCAAGAAGACCTATCCCCCGAACGTTAAGTTTTCCATGTTTCCTTCCGACCCTTCGGGCACCACAGTTATAAAGTACCCCCTTTCCCCTAGGAGGCGATGGTTAAGAGAGACACTGCGTACTAACTCCCGAAAAACTGCGAGAAAGAGACAATTTTCCCCCTCCTCCGGAACTCGCCTTCCGTTAACCCCATCCCGTCTCTGGAACCATTCCCTTTTTTAATCATTTGGCCCTTTTTTACCAGGTTTTTCTCCAGCGCTTCGAGACGTCAATTAGAACGAAGTTATTTGATATTCATGAAATCGTGGTTCTTCTTACACGGCCGCCTCGTGGGTACCCCTCAATAAGCTGTTTAGAGGCTCGATAGCATTTGGGGCATTCCATTTATTGTTTCAAGGACCATTTTCCCCTGAACGCCCCATACCTCGCAAGAAGAGACGAGCCCCCTCCCCCATTTCGATATCCCCTACCCCGATTACTCACCCCCCCCAGCCTCCACAGCAAACCCCCTCGTGGTTCTGGTATCAGACCTGTGTCCCCCGCCTCCCGGCGTCGTGGCCCGGGCGAATACCGGACTCACATTTCACTTTCCTGCAGCGATCTCCGCTCCCCCAGGCTTCCCCTTTTTGAGACGAACTGAAATGACATCCCTTCGTTCCGATCGCTCAAAGATACCCACTCCACATCTGCGCTTTTTTCTTTTCTCTTTTTACCTGCACTTCTTTCTGACTTGGTGTCTTGTTTTTACGGTTCCTCGTCAACAGGGATTTCCCTGGCCCTGGTGAGGAATAGGTATTTGAGACACGCGCGGGCCATATCACTTACCTCCTCTTCGGCATTTGTACGCCACCAATTGCTGCAAGCTTCACTGTTTTAGACGAACCTTTCAATCCACCATCCCATGAGCACCACTCTTCGCCGGCCCATTTCCCTGACCTCCCCTATTCCAGCGAGGACCTCTTTTCCCTGTAAGATGAGACGGGGTAGGTTGTGGAGCATCGCGGCGATTCCCTCCCCTCTCTCCCCGATCGTGACCCCCCTTGGTCAAGAGGTTTTTGCGAGTAAGAGCTCCAACTGCGCCTTGGGGTGGTAGATCGCGTCTTTTTTTTCATTCCCTACACTCTCCCTACCTTGCCGTCTTCCCGACCCCGGCGGTGGGAAAATAGCCAGAGACCTTCGAAGAGCAGACCCCGCCTGAGAGCTGAAGAAATCGAAGAAAGCCTCCTATACGTCGTTACTGTCCAATGTTCTTCCCCTCGAGCGCCTTACCCGCGCCTGGCTTTCCCCAGTTCACTCCCGATGCCTTTTCCACAGATGACTCAGCTGCGCTCCAGCAGGTCATCAATACATGGCTGGGCAATAGATTCGGATTTTCCCCCCTTTTCCTCCCCGACGCTGCTGCTTTTTTTTTTATATTCGCTGGTCACAGCCTTTTCTTTCCAGAGTCATTTCTTACCTTTCTTTATTACACAATCTCACAACTGGCGGTTGTTTTTTGTTTCGAGGACCCCTCCGTCGAACCTTTCCGCCCGTTCTGCCAGACTTCGGGCCAGATGGAACAAGGCTTGGGCCCTATGACCGCAGATGTTAGTAGTCGATCCAGGCCACAGCAATTCCCTTTTTTCGCTCGCCCCTTCCGTCCAGGTCTCCCTTTTCTGTTCATAGATCTTCCCTCCTCTAGGGTTTTTTGAGAGAGATGACAAGGAAGGCCCTTGCGCCTTGACGGCAAGTCCCTGAAACGGTTACTTTTAGTCTTTCGCCCGACTCACAGTCTCCTTCTCTCGATTGGCTTTTGTTCCTTTCTATGATCCTGAGTTTTTCTCCTCACGGGACGTTTTTGAGTGTGGCGATTGACCAGCCGTTGTTCCTTTTGCCTCATTCCTTCTTTCTTTAGCGCCTTTTGCAACCTTTCGTTAATGCTTCCATCCGGAATTAAATACCAATCCGCAGAGAAGCGTTGTCGCAAATTTCCCAAACCCCCAGCTCCTAGGGAACAGAACACAGCTGATGAACTGTTAGTGCCGCGCGGCATCTTTGAACTTCCTCTTTCTTTTTTCCTTGCTGCCAAGTCGCGTTTCCCTCGTTCATGTCCCGAACCATTTTACTTTCACGCCGACCGGCATTGACGCGGCTCTTTCTTTCGAAGCTCGAGGGGGTCTTCCTTTCTTCCTTATCGTTGATTTTTCCCCGTCTTCTAAAGGCCCTTTGGTGCGCCCGAAGATTGGACCGTCATGGCGGAGATGAACCCGCGATGCCTAGTCCCCAAACCAGCCCAGTGCGCCAGTGCCTCTTTCTGACGTTTTCCCTTCTTCACCGGTTCCCGCACGTAGGAGGGCGTAAGTCCCTAAATGCAGAGCGGGGCGTACCGACGCCTATATTAGTCCAGGTACGGCATGTTTCGGAAACTGCATGTCACGTTTTCCCCTCCCCCTTCACATGGCCGTGATCCGGTGGTGCCGAAATGTTGATGGTTGAGTCTATTGTCGGGAACCATGTAAGCTTGAGCAAGTTCTTTCCCCCCCTTTTTCATCGCCGATCTGCCTTCCCCATTGACTCTTGCTCCGCTGTTTCCAAGACGATTACTCCCAAATTGTCACGGATTGCCCCCCCATGAATCCCCCCCTTATTGTTTCACCGTGACCCGTACCGGGAATTTCTTCCCCGCATAAAGTGAAGTAACATACAGCGAAGAGTGTGCTTTCCCTCCTCGTTCGCGCCTCGTTCGCCAAGATTTCTTTTCCTTGTGATTTTTTCCCCTGCAAAAAGATTTTCCCAGTTTTCCTTGAAATTGAACTTTTCGATCCCTTTTGAGATTCCCCGCTTCGAGAATGCCTTTTTGAGCCCCTCTTCTTTATACGGTGCCCGTTTTTTTTATCCCTTTCCCACGAGTTTCTTTGTTGCTGTTCTGGGTGCGGATTCTTTGGGTTATCGAAATGCAGAGGGATGCGCGTGCTTTGATCCTTCTTCCTCGTATGGTCCGGCGATCTTCTCCCTCGACCCAAACGGAAGGGATCCCTCCTTCCTGCAACATTTGCTGACACGACCAAAGGCGGCCGTTCGAAACCTCCCTCTCTCATTACTCCACCTCTGCTCTTTTCTTTTTCCTTTTATCGGTTCGCCCATAGGAATTTTACCATTTTACCGCATGTTCAACGACGGGGTTTCGAGTTGTTATCTCGTGCTTTTCCAGATTTTCCTCTGCTTGCTTTTTCCGGGAGTGGTGAACTGCGCCCTTTCAATCGCGGCGATTTCATTTGTTACATGTTTTTTTTGCCGTAAGGGCGAAGCTTTTCTTCCCCCCTTACCCTCCCCTGTTTCGCTCGGGTCTTGTGCCTTTATCTTGTTTTTTGCTTTATCAACCCTCCCTTACCGTGCTAGTGAGCTCTGTGCGAAGATGCCGGTTGTTGCCTGGTTTTGTCCTCTTTATCCCACTTTTTTTTTGCGCGAAACCGTTCTCCAACAGACCAACTGCCGACACAAACTTTTTTCTTCAGTCTGTAGTTTTCCGTTTATACGTTCATAGTAATTAGGGCTCACTTTTCTCTCGCCCCTTTGGATGCTAGCCCCATCTGTTTCCTTGACGGACCCGTGGATGTGGGAGGGCCCATCAAAGATACCCTAAGGAAAACACATGGAAAGGAGTTTCTTTCCTGAACTACCGGTCTATACATTTTACAGAGGCTCGTTGATTAGAGGGTTCACTGGCGCACGGAGAGCTTACCCCGCTCCCGTTTTTCTTTTTTTCTACACCCCACCCTCTCCCTCGATGATGTAAGAGCGCCGTCAAAGCTGCCGTTCCCTCACTTAGCACCGTTTGACCCTCTTTTTTAACCAGTGCAAGGCGCAAGCGTGCCAATGGAACCGGCTCGGATGGCACTCAAGCCCCGCGTTGCCCTTTTTTTCCTTCTTTCCCCCACATTCTTGCTTCCTAAGCTGCCTTTTCACTACCAGTCTTTGGACGAATCAACATCACCTGATACCCTCCCTCATGATTCCTCGTTGCTTTCTTTTCCAACCTGAGTCCCCAAGGAACAGTCCAACCTTCCACAAACGATGTAGATCGCCTTGCAGCTTGCTGCTTCCCAAACACTTTCCCCTGTATCTTTCTCGGATCCCCTGGCCTTTGCAGTTGGAATATATTAAATTTTAATACTAAAATTTTGTTGTGGATGAGACCCGCCGGTCCCCTGGATTTCTCTCCTAGTATTCTACCTCCCAGTGTTTGGGCAAAATACCCGCCCCAACCGAGTACAGTTCTCATGGGTCGTTCGTTTGTGAAAGTGGTGTCCTGACCTTGTCCCTATTTTGTCAACTCTGTCCTTTTCCCCCTGCTGGACATAATCTTTTGCAGTTCCATTTCTGCCGTTCACGCTTGAGTTATGCCAGATTAGAGAACAGAATTGCCCCTGGTGAATCTCCCGGGCTCTCTTTCCGGTCAATAATGCATGAGTGTTACTTCGGCAATTGATAATTGAATTTTTCCCTCACAGTAAAAGTTCGGACACTTCGGCCTTTTTTCTTCCTTACCTTTCATCATCGCCTGCTTATTATGGTGCCCCCAAGAGAAAGGTTAACCTTCGGTTAGTCCTTCACCCATCTCGCACCTGTTACCCCTCGCTAACCCTTCCCGCCCCCCCCCCCCGCGTTCATGTCTTCAATTTCTTTATTCTTATATGTGGCGAGTGACCCCCCAAAGCCCTTGGTGATCTTATTGCCATGCTCCTCCCCCTCCACCTTTTTTCTTTCTTCCCTAGGTGCCTCGTCTAATGATCTTGAAGGATAGCGTATGAAAAAATAAATCCTGATCCTTCGTCCTGGGTCTGGGCATTTTTTTTTTTTTTTTTCCCGTTACTTTCCGTCCCCCCCCCTTGTTTGTATCTCAAAGGTACCGCCAAAAAAGGACACCTCGCGGCAGCTTAACCCGAGAGCCCACGGCATGGTTCCCCCAAGTGCGTTGCAGGTTTCCCTCTTTCCTTATTCTTTTCCCCCCCAAAATCCCTCCCCCCCTCAGACGCCCTTCGCTCCCAGGGCTCTTCTTGCAAGAAATCTTCTTCCCGATACGCAAAAAAGGTCCAGTCAAAGAAACGTGCCGCTTGCGAGATTTGAAGCTCCTCCATTTCCCCCCTCCGACCTGCCGAACCCCCTCCCCATCCATCGCAGCGCACCTACGGCCGTTTTGAAAACGATTCCCCCAGTCGATTTTCCCCCCCCCCTTCGTTTGGCTGTTACCTTTGCGCCGCGATGGCCTCCCCTCTCCTCCCCCTTTCGACCCTCCAGATGGATATCTGCCTCTCCTTTCGTTCTTTCCTAACCGGCCTGTGTTTAGAATCAGATTGATTGTCCTGAGAAGACCTCTCCGGGAATTCCCCCTTTTTAGAAGTCCATCTCTCACTCTCTTCCTTTCTACCGCCCAGTCTCCAGAAGAACTAGTCACATTTAGAATAAATACCCCTCATTCCGAACCAGCCCCACTAGACCAAGAAATACCCATCTTGTGATGGATCCCCTCCCCCTGTTGCACCCACTCTCCCCGGAGATCTCGTCCTCATTTATTTGCAAGCTTATTCTCGGGCACTCAAGTTCGCCGCCTCCCCCCCCTTTTCTTTTGTCTTCCACTCCTGCCCCCCCTTCCAAACCCTTTTCCCCCCCCCTACGCCCTTCACTTTCGACCAACAAAACGAGGAGCGGTCTTTTGTCATTCAACATTCTTCCGGGTTTCACTCTAATTTTTTGCGCACAATTACCTTCTCCCTTGCATCATTGGGCCACCCCGTGCGATAGGTTGTAAAAACCTCTGCGCCATACGATCACAATTCAAGTCAGATTAGCATGCTTCCCTTCCCCCCTTACTTTCCATCCCCCCCGGTCGCTACTTCCCCCTGCAAACATCGCAGATCAAACCGGGCGCCGGCCCTAGTCGAAATTGCCAGCCCTCGTGCCTTAACTTTGTTCCCTTCACCTCCTTCTGTCCGTGGTTAGGTGACCTCCCCTTAGACGAGGACTCGAATTCCCTCTACCCCAAGGTTACGGATGAGCCTCTTTCCCCTATCCCACTCTGGTCTCCTTTTTTTTTGGTTTACAGGTCCTCGTTTTTCCCCCATAGAATTACTCCCATTGAGCCAGATTGTGTCTTAAATATTAGGCCTCCGCACAGTTTTGCCGTCCCCTCTACCTATTTTTCATTTGCCCCTCCCCCCGAGTCTTCCGATCCCCCCTTTTTTGAAAGTGAACATTTTCTGGACCTAGAGAGATTCGAGCGCCCTGGCTACGCCCTGAGCACTTCCAGATCGCGATGCTCTCCCGCATTTCCTTCCCTTGTCTGGTCTTTTCCCCCTTCTTCTTTGCTCAACCACAGGACGCGCTGCTGGTTTTTTTTTCTGCGGAGGGAAAAGGGCTGATTTGTAGGCTGTTCCCACTCGCGGAACCGCCCCGGCGGTTCTTCTCTTTGACCCCCTTTCCCCCACCCTTTGCCTGCTGCAATCTCTCAATCTCTCTGCATGGGCAGTCACACGCTTGCTTCCACTGCGACGCAGCTTTTTTTTCGATCAACCATCCAACCTTTCCCTTTTCTCTGAAATCCTTCCTTCGTGCCGTGTTAATCCTCCTTTTACAATCCCGTTGTGTTTTTGAGCTCATCTCCCCAGGACGGAAACAGACTGGACGGGCATTCGAAACCGGTTACCCTCGTTTTTTTTGTATCTCCCACCGCTTCTCATCTTCTCCTTTTCTTCATTTGGTCCCTTTTTCTCCATCAATATCTGAGTTCGCTACCGGCGGAAGTTGATTAGAGTGGCGACGATCCACCAGTTGTTCGCCCTTTTTCCACAGTTTCGGCGTGAAGTGCCTCGTCCCTTAACCCCCCCTTCTTCCTGTGGTAAATAAAACCGCTCGAGCAGTCTGGTCGGCAACTTTCTCAAAACCGATCGACTGTCCCTGGCCAAAGTCTATTCCCTGATGCCCGCGCCATCTTTTGCCCTTTCTGATGGATGTTCCTTGCGTCCCCCCCGTCGCTCTCATCATCCTCTTCTCGCTGTCCGAAAATTTTCAAGTCTAGACGTTGAAGCAGATGCGTTTTAGAGGTCTGGCTTGCTCTCTTGAATTCTCGCGATTTTTCCCCGCCGTAGAAAACGGGAGGCCTCAAGAGGTCTAATGGACTTGACATTTCTTAGCCCCCCCAACCAAGTGGCTGTTGATATTCCGTTCGGCTCACAGGTTGCAAGCCCAAGTCGGCCCGCTTCTTCCCCCGCCCGGCCCTCTGTCCAGGATCTGTCCTCATCTGTTAAGATTGGCCCCACAGTTCGCCTTTAGGAGAAGCGTGTGGAGAAACTTTTTGATGGTGTCGTGTTTTACGGTCGGAACCCCTTGAAGCGTTCCTCAAGTCTCCCCCCCCTTCCATCCCCGAATATTCTTCCCCTGGTGAATAGGTCGCATGCTGCTTCCGTTAGCCCCATGGCAAGATGCAAATCTAAGTCCTGGCGAACCCGTTCCCGTTTTCCCGTCGCATAAATGTGCAGGGTCACCCCCAGACGAGTTTTGTTTAGAGAGTGGGATTTGGACGACAGATGTGCACCCTCTTCCCTGGCATCCTTGCTCTTGAGGCGCCTAACTTGAACAGGTCGATCCCGAGCGATCCTGCTACCAGAAGCTGGAGGCCCCAGAGCGGTTTACCCTTGTCCCCGTGCGTGATACCCCCGAACCCAAGATTTTGTTCGTTCTCTGGGGCTGGGGGGGTGGAGCTTTGTGGCTGATGAGGAAATTGGCGCGCTTTTCCCGTCTGCGGGCGTCGGTATTTCTCGTCTTTCGCTTTTTCCTTAGACAACCCCCCACTTATGGAAGGCCCGCGACACGCTATAGCAGCCAACTCTCAGACAGGCGCTCGTACCTCTCCCCGATCCCCTTTCAGATACCCCTCTTCGTTCGAATGCTCTCCCCCCGGTTTTGACCAGGCCCTGAGGCGACCACCGGGAAGGTCCAAAAGCTTATATTGTAACTTTTTATTGTTTCTTCGACGCTGCTTTTCCTCTCTATTGCCTTCTCTGTTAGCCCCCCTATGTTTTTTAGTGCCGTACGGTCTCTTAATAATGCCGACTGAATTCTTGATTTTCTTTATCGTTGCAAGAGAGTTGCACCTACCCTTTCCCCCTTTTTCCCGCCGGTCTTAGTGAATTTATTTATTTGATTTTCTTCATCCCCTTGAAAGTTAAACTGTGCTCCAACGCTCAGTGATCGTGCGCGGCCGCAGATGACCTGTATGGCCCGAGTTGCGCCCCCAACCCCCGTTTTTTTGTCCGCGACAGTACTGCCACCCTCACAAAATGCCCCTCCCAAAAAAATCATTTAGACGCTACGCTTCATCGGTAGACTTTCCCTTCCGAAGCACGAATCTCACAAAGTTTGTCGAGACCGTCTCTGTCACTTAAGGATCCCACCGAGGGAGGTTTAGTCAATAACCCAAACAACTTTTCACCAGCCCCTCCCACCTGCGCCGTCCCCTCCGTCTCGACTTTCCTTTTTCCCTGGTGGAGTTACTTTGTTCGAATGGCTCCATTGATCGTACGGAGAAGCTGATCTCTCATACAAAAGAACCGCCAGCCTTCTTCCCTGTCGAGCCGCCCTCACCCCCCGGCGTTCATCCCTTCACCGTTTTCCGACTTTCGGCCCTGCCCTCTTGCAATTTGAAAACACTCTCAGGTGGCCTTCAGAACGGACATCGTTGATCCGTTTTTCACTTCTGATCTCTCCTGTCTTTTTTCTCTTAACAATAACAGTCCTCATCCCTAATTCCCCCCCGCCATCATCTTGATCTAACCCTTGAGCGTGATCATTGCGTTGAAAAACAGAGTCCCCCTTCACTTTGCAAAGACCATGGTTCACCCCCGAGGATGGCGACCCATGAATGTGTAATGGATCTTGTACCTTTGGTATCCCCTTCTCCTCCATGTAAAGGTTCCTCGGGTTTTTAC